>Ga0182027_10002767_pt1 | contig 28130 bp, 17 predicted proteins | sample 712E1DmetaG_FD_121300 | JGI IMG/M metagenome (GOLD analysis project Ga0182027, IMG submission 121300) | Permafrost microbial communities from Stordalen Mire, Sweden - 712E1D metaG (Illumina Assembly) | ecosystem: Environmental > Terrestrial > Soil > Wetlands > Permafrost | place: Sweden...
TGCCCACCGTTCTAGCGTCTTCCGATCCTCATCCGTAAGCTCGATCGCCTTGGCAACGCGCATGCCTCATTGGATCACAGCATCTACAATATGTCAAGCTATTTATGAGTCACTACACTAGCTAGGGCTGACGGACGCGGCACGAAGCACGCTACCAGGGACATGGTGGCCTCGGCGCCGGTCAGTCGCTTCTTGCGGCGCAGGCGTCGCACGGGCAGGAGGCGCGAAGCTCGCGGAGGTCGTAGATCCCGTGGTCGTGCCCGTCCACCCACGTCACCTTGAGGCCGTAGTTCCCAACCAGAGAAACCGCCGCCGGAACGAACGCCTCGGGGCGCAGCGGCGCGAGCGTCGGCAGCGTCGCGCGGCCGAACAGGTGGCGCTCGCCCTTGCACGAGGCGCAGCTGCACGCCTTGCGGAGAGGGCACCCCGGGTAGTACGACTCGTGGCCGTCGCCCCACACGACGACGACCTCGTCGCCGACCACGAGGGCCTGCTGCACCTTCGTCTGCGTGCTAGAAGACGTCACCAGCCTCCACAGCGGAGAAGTCCTGGAGCAGGCGGTTCAATTCCACGAGCAGAGTCTCGGCGCTCGGATAGCGTGCTGCGGGATCTTTCTCGCAAAGCCGTTGGATGATCGCCCACACCACCGCCGGGACTGGGTGGGCGAGGTTCTCGCGCGTCGGGAGGGGCTGCCGCATGTGCATCTCGATCACTCGGAATGGCGAGTCTGCGGTGAACGGCACGCCGCCCTCGAGCATCTCGAAGAGGATGATGCCGAGCGCATACAGGTCGGCGCGGTGGTCCACGGTCTTCGGGTCGACCATCTCCGGTGCCGCGTAGAGCGGCGTCCCGATGAAGATGTTCGAGGTCGTCAATCCCGGCTGATCGGCGAGGCGCGCGATCCCGAAGTCCATCACCTTGATCGTCCCGTCCGGCAGAAGCATGACGTTCTCGGGCTTGAGGTCGCGGTGCACGACGCCCTTGGCGTGGGCGTAGTCGAGCGCCTCGGCGATGTCGCGGGTGATTTCGAGGGCCTGCTTGAGCGGGAGCGGGGCGCGCTCGCGGATCTCCTGCTTGAGGGTGTGCCCTTCCACCACCTCCATCGCGAGGAACGGGCGGCCCTTGTCCTGGCCGGCGGCGAAGATGCGCACGATCCGCGGGTGGTGGAGCTGCTCGCCGAGCTTCCCCTCGCGCAGGAAGCGGGTGACGAACGTCTGGTCGGACAGGCACCCCTCGTGCGGCACCTTGAGCGCGACGGCCTGCCCGTCGCTCCCTCGGCGCGCGCGGTAGGTGGTCGCCATGCCGCCCCGCCCGAGCACGCCCTGCAGGTCGAACGCGCCGATCTTGGCGCCGGTTTCGACCAAGATGGTGGGCTGTTGCTGCTCGACGGTGTCGCGGGTCGGCGTGGGGGCAGGTGGGGCCGGAGTCTCGCGGCGACGCCGCCGGCGTAACCAGATCCCGATCCCGAGCGCCGCCACAATGGCCACGAGCAGGAGCCCCGCCAGGCGCTGGCGCTGCCTTTCCGGGATCGCGGTCGGCTGCGCCTCGGAGGGCGCCGCCGCCGTGGGCTTCGAGAGCGTCGGGACGGGGGTGGGTGGCGTGGAGGCGGCGACGGCTGGCGCCGCGGTGGCGGTCGCAACCGGGTGAGTTGGATGCGGGGTCGGAGGCTTCGGAGTGCGCGTCGGCGCAGGATTGGCCGCCAGGGGGACGACGAGCGTCGCCGTGGCGCCTTCCGTGACCGTGACGCGCTCCTCGACGGGGCGATACCCTGACGCCTCGGCGCGGACGAGGTGCGCGCCCGGGGAGACGGGTGTCGGTCCGAGCGGCGTGGTGCCCACGGCGGTGCCGTCGACGAATACGGTCGCGCCGGACGGGTCGCTATCCACGGCGAGTTGGCCGACCGCCGGCGCCGGCGTGGTGGCCTCGGACGGCGAGGGTGTTTTTTTCGCCTCGCCTCTCGCCGCCACCGCGGCCTGGATGCGCTTTCTGAGGGCCTGGATCTTGGGCTGGGGCGTCACATGCGCGTTCGCGGCGAGCTTGAGCTGCTCGGCCGCGAGGTGAGGCCGTCCCAACTCGGTCAGGCAGAGCGCCAGGTGGTAGTGAGGGTCGTACTCGGCGATGGTTGTGCCGTCGCCCGTTAGGATGTGTTTCTCCGGTACCGGCGCCATGTGGGCGGTGGTCTGGAACTCCAGGAAGGCCTGGGCCCACGCGCCCTGGGTTTCCAGCTCGAGGCCGTGGTTGTAGTGCTCGAACCATGGCTTCTCACCGTGGGCGTGAGCGGCGAGCAGCAGCCCGACGATGCAGCCGGCGAGCGAGGCCACTCTTCTGCTGCGGATCATCGGCACCCCTGCGTGGCCCGCAGCCTCCCGAACCGGCGGGCGGTGGCTCGTGCGTTCCTTCGAGAGGAGGAGCGCCCGGAGGGACGGGGATCACGCCTGCGTTCGCCGACGGGTCGCATCACCCTCCCCACGGCCTTCCCAGGGTGGAGGAACCGGGTCGGCGGGCGCGAGCCGCGTAGAGCACGGTGCAGGCCGCGAGAAGGCATGTTCCGACGACGTTTTCGGCCATCGCGCCCTCCCGAAAAGCCGATAAAGTGTAGCATGGGCCGATGCGAGATGCGGTCGTCGTGGCTAATGCGCCCTGGCGCTGGCGGCCCGATTTCGTGGCGCTGGTGCGGCGGGCCTGGCTGGTGCTCGCGGCGGACGGCGGCGCCAACCACCTCGCCCGCATCGGCGTTCGGCCCGAGGCGGTCATTGGAGACCTCGACTCGATCCGACCTGGAGTGCGGCTGTGGATCGGGGAGGAGCGCATGGTGGCGCGGGCCGACCAGGACTTCACGGACCTTCACAAGACTCTCGCCTATGCGTTCGACGAACGACGCGTGCAAAGGGTGACTGTCCTCGCCGCCACCGCAGGCAGGCTCGACCACGCTGCGGAGAACCTCGCGCTGCTAGGACGCTGGACCGCATACGGGGAGGTGGAGATCCGCGACGAGCAACACCGGATCGCCGCGGTGGCCGACGCGCGTCGCTTCCGGACGACGCCGGGCCAGGTGGTGTCGCTGATGCCCCTTGGGCGGTGCGCCCGGGTGTGGACGTCAGGGCTGCGCTGGAGGCTCGACGGCGAGCCGCTGGACCTCGCCGTCCGCACCGGCGTGTCGAACATCGCCGTCGGCAGCAGGATCGAAGTGCGTGTCGAGGGCGGGTGCCTCCTGGTGTTCCTGTCGGAGCTCGTCCCGGAAGGGTAGAATCAGCGGCGTGCAGTTCAAGATGGCGGGATCTCCCCGCATCCTGCAGGCCTTCTATCGCCTTTACTTCGGGTTGACGATCCCGTTCCTGGTGTGGGTTTCGACGCGTTGGCCGCTCTCGCTGATGTACTGGGTGGCGCGCAATCTCGTCATGGTGCCGTTCAACATCATGCGGCCGAAGTACCTACGGGCGATCAAGCAGAACTACGCTCGCATCCTCGGCCTTCCAGCCGACCACGGCGAGGTGCGGAGGGTGGCGTGGCAGATGGGGTACGAGCACGCCTACCACTGGATCGACTTCTTCCGCTGGTCGCAGCTGTCGCCGGAGGCGCTGCGGGAGAACATCGAGAGTGTCGAGGGAGAGGAACACTTCGCCGCCGCGCGCCGCTCGGGGCGCGGCACGCTGCTGCTCACGGCGCATATGGGTAACCCCGAAGTGGGCGCCGTGGCCCTCGGCCGCCACGTTGAGCCGGTGCACGTCCTGTACTGGCGCGACCGCTTCGCGACCGCCGAGGAGTTTCGCACGCGGATGCGCCTGCGCGGAAACGTACACGGGATCCCGGTCGATGCTTCGCTGTTCTCGGTGGTACCTGCGCTGCGTGTTCTCGAGGGGGGCGGCATTCTCGCGGCCCACGGCGACCGGGACTTCAACGACAGAGGATGGCCGGTGGACTTCTTCGGCGCCACCGCCAAATTCCCGCCAGGGCCCTTCCTCCTCGCAGCACGGGCGCGCGCTCTGGTGGTTCCGACGTTCTTCCTCCTCACGCCGGAGCGGCGGTTCCACGCCATCTACGAGGAGCCGATGGAGGTCGACGGCAGCGATGGGATCGAGGCGAGAGCACGTGCCGCAATGCGAGCGTGGATAGCCTGCCTCGAGCGCCGTATCCGCCAATACCCCGCGCAGTGGTACTGCTTCTACCCGTTCTGGGGAGAGCCGCAGGGAGGCCAGACCGGCAAACCGGGAAGCAAGGCGGCCGGAGAGCAGCTTCCCGATGCAAGTCCTGCGGAACGGTCGCAATCGACGCGGGGAGGCGCGGCAGGAGACGAGATCTCGTTGTCCTGACCGCCGTGGCGTCGGCCGTCTGGCGCGCGACGGCTCTGGCGGAGGCCACACCGCCCGCCGACGCCGGCGAGAAGCCGAAGGCCGAGGTCGCGGAAGCCCAAAGCCAGAGCAATCGGTCACCAGGCACAGCCAACAGCCGACAGCGTCCCTCCCTGAGGTGGTCCCTTTTTCGGGTGGGAGGGGGAACTGCCGGTTGTCCCTCCGTGGACGGTCGCGAGACGGCTCCCGTACACTCACACGAGTGCATACACGGGTTTTGTTCCGAGCGGAGCCGTGATGACCGGGACGGATCGCGGTCGGACCGCAACCGCGCTCGTCGTGGCGGCTCTGATGCTCGTTTCGGCGGCGGTCGCGGTCCGCCAGGTGGACGACGGGTTCCAGGCCAGGTACACGGCGCTCGATCTGCGGCACCCCGAGAAGTTCGTCGCGAACCCCTCGATCGTCGGCCCGAGCAAGATCGGTTTTCTCCAGTGGCGCGGCGAGGAGCCGCTCGTCGTCCGGGGCGTATCCGTCCGGCAGGGAGACCTACTCAAGGCCAAGGTCTTCGCCGAGTGCGACCGCGGTGAGCTTGTCGTGCGCGTTGGCTCCGGAGCGGCGCAGCGCGTGCCGGCGAAGGCGCGGTGGCGGCAGGTCGAGCTGACGCTCGTCAGCGACGGGACTGAGATCCGCTGGGAGAAAGCGACGCCGCAGCCGTGCTCCGTGCACTTCTCGCGCATGACGGTCGCCGGCTACCACGGCGAGGCGACCGGGCTGGTGGAAGCCCACCTGGTGGCCGGCCGGGCAAAGACCCCGCCCACTCGGTGGGATCCGAGGCTGACGGGCTTCCTCGCGCCGCTCTTGGTCTTCGGGCTCGTTTGGGTGTGGGAAGTCCTCGCCGTCGGAGCGCCTCGGAGGCGCGCCCGGATGGTCGCGGTGCTGGCCGCGGGCGTGCCGGTGCTCGTGCTGGCCGCGTTCGAGGTCGCCGGAGCGTTCAGCGGCCTGTGGCTCGTCATGGCGAGCCGGACGCCGCTCGTGCTGTTCGCCGCGGCCGTGGTCGGCGTCGTGGTGGTGAGCGCTGGCGTGCGGTTCGGGCCTCACCTCCGGCGGCTTCCCCGCAGGCTCCTCGGAGCCGTGAGAGCGGTCGCCCGTGATTTGCGCCTTTCAGGAGCGGAGGAGAACGCCGCGGCCGCTGCCGACGGCGGGGCGTGGCGCGTACCGCGCCGGGCGGTGTTCGTCTTCGCGGCGGCGGTCTGCGTCCTCCTGGTCGTGTTCGCGGTCACGGTCGTCCAGGACTTCCGTGGCCCGATGCTCGGAGGCGGCGACCTCGACCAGTGGCTTCATGAGTCCAACTACTTTGGGCACAACCTGTCGCTGCGCCCGTGGCCGTGGCTGGATTTCGACAACGACCAGCTCTTCTTCCCTTACGGCGGCTGCAACGTGTTCCAACCCTGGGTCTTCGAGATGAACGCGTGGGTGGCCGTCCAAAACCGGCTGTTCGGGTTGGGACCGTGGCTGCAGACGTACTTCCTGTTTTCGATCCTGGTGACCGGCATCGGCGCGTTCCTGATCCTCGTCCGGGAGCACACCGCCGGGCGCGCCGCGCTGCTCGCCGCCGCGCTCGGCTTCGCCAACTACTACGCGATCGCGAAGTTCCCCGGACACATGATCGTCGCCTGTGTGCACTGGGTCGCGCTCGGGATCCTCCTCGACGCCATCATGGTCCGCCGCCACTGTGCCGGACGCCGGTGGTCGGCCCGCTTCGTTGCGCTGCGCGCGCTGGTGCTGTTTCTGTCGCTGGGCCTCGACCTCGGCTACGTCGCCGGGGTGGCGCTGACGTCGTTCCTCGCGTCGGCGGGGTTCATCGCGGTTCACGCGCTCCTGGCGGACCGCGCGGCGCTCGGTCGGCTGCGGGCGCGGGCTGCGGCGGCGTGCGGCGAGCTACTGGAGAGTTTTCGGGCGCACAGAGTGCAGGTCGGGTCACTCGCGATCGCGGCGGCCGTCGCCGGGGCGTTCTACGGCCCGCTGGCCCTCGAGGTCCGGTCCGCGGCGAGCCGGTTCGACTTTCATAACGTGCGGATCGGAGCGTGGTGGGCAAACCCGGCCCGGATGCTTATCCCCGTCCTGCCTTTCTTCAACCCGGTCCGCAACGAGTGGCTGTTCAAGGACAGCCACGAGGGCCTGTTCGCCGCGAGCCCCGGTGCGTTCTTCGTGCTCGCCGCGCTACTCGGAGTCTTGCTGGCGGGGCGCCGCCGGCTCTCGACGGTACCGGCGCTCATCGTGCTGGCCCTGTTCCTGACGTTCCACGGCCACGACCGGCCGTGGCTGAAGGTGTTGCCGTGGTTCGCGTTCTCGAGGGTGAGCGGGCGATTCTCCGCCTTGTACCCCGCGCTGCTCGTGGCCGTCAGCCTTGCAGTGCCGGACTCCCTGTTCCGGCGGCGCACCGGGCGGGCCGTGGCGCTGCTCGGCGCCGCGCTGCTCGCGATCGAGGCGGTCACCGCCTACGACGTCTGTTTCACGAGACCGAAGGTGTTCTGGACTGTGGACCCGCAGTTCCTCGCGATGATGGCGACGATCCGGGAGACTCCGGGCGCGGCGGTGCTCGACTGGCCGTTCTGCATCGCCGGGGGCAACGGCGTCGGCACCGGCGAGCTTGGGCGCTTCTATGGCCTGCAGGCCGGCATCTCGAGCCTTCAGGTCTTCCACGGCAAGAAGATCATGAGCACGTACTTCGGCCGCCTTCACCCGGACCAGTTCCGGGCGTACCGGCTCGCCGGGTGGCCGCGCCTGTTCCTGCCGGACAACCGGGACTGCGGCGCCGCGCGTCACCAGCGACGCGATTTCCTGCCGTGGGAGTGGGAGTTTCTCCAGACGTTCGTGCAGACCAACGACTTCGCCGGGATCGTGCTGTACACCGACATCCTGCCCCCCGAGACGGTGGCGGGGTTTCACGCCCGTTTCGGCAACCCGGTCGCGTCGGCTCGCGGCGAGCCGTACGGCGCGATCGAGTTCATCCCGAAGCCGCGCGAGTGGCGAGCGCTCGTCGACCCTGCCCGCGGGCGTCTGCTGCGCCTCGAGGACCGCCTGGTGCCGTGGCCGCCCAATCAGTGGCTGCGGATGGCGGACCCTCGGATGGACGACTGGCTGCGAGAAGGCTGGGACGGCACCAACACGGAGGGCCACCGGGCAGAGGTGGCCTTCGCGCTGGAACGGATCGAGCCGCTCTACTGGAGCATGCGGCTTCGGTCGTACGGACGCCAGAGGATGAGCGTCCTGCTCAACGGTCACGAGGTCTTGCCGACACGGCGCTTCCGCGGCACGAAGACCGTGGTGGCGCCACTGCCGCTCGAGTGGCTTCGCGAGGAGAACCACATCGTTCTTCAACTTCCGGATGCCCGCTCCCCGAAGAGCATCGGGTACGGCGGCGACATCCGGGTCCTCGGCATCGAGGCCGAGTGGATGCAGATCGGGCAACACCGGTTTTCGATGCCTCCTCTCGGCCAGCGACTGGCGATGGACAAGCACGAGGTTGAGGATTTCCTGGGGCCAGGGTGGGGCGAAGGCGAACCGAAAGTTGGGCTGCGGTCGACCCGAGGGCACGCCGCGTCAATCAGATTTGGTCTCGACGAAATTCGCCCGCTTGTGCTGGCTTCGGAGTTGAAAACCATCGGTCGCCAGCGTGTGGCCGTCGAGCTGAATGGCGTCCGACTCTGGGCCGGAGCAAGCGACGGCGTGTGGTTCACCGGCAGCGTGGCCCTGCCTGCGGCGGCTTTGCGGCCCGACAATGAGCTGGTCTTCCTGCTTCCCGACGCACACTCGCCGAAGAGCGTGGGGATAGGCATGGGCGAGCGCGTTCTTGGTCTTTCGGTTCGCTGGATCCAGCTCAATCCTGGGAACCCGTGACGATCGCGTGTTGCAGGTCCGGCGGCCCTCCTCAGAATCGCAGGCAAGAAGTGTAACGGCTGCCCGCCGGGCGGCCGGTTTTCCTCCGAGACCGCATGATTGCCGACGGCTGGCCAGCAGCCCGGGCGCACAGCGGCCGACCGCAGAGTGGACCTATAATCGCAGCCAAGGGAAATTTTCAGATGAGGTTCTTGTCGAGCAGGTGGAAGGCGCTAGCGGTGCTGCTGGCTGTCTCAATGACCCTGGCCTCGTGCTGGAGGCGGGACGGACAGCCTCTGCTCGTCGTCGGGTTCGACGGTCGTCCGCTGAGCCTCGATCCGCATCACAAGAACGACGCGGTGACGTGGTCGGTCCTGTCGAACTTCTACGACGGCCTGGTACGCTTCTCTTCCGAGCTGAAACTCGAACCCGCACTCGCGGAGTCTTGGGAGCAGCTCGACGCCACCCACTGGAAGTTCCACCTCCGCAAGAACGTGCGCTTTCAGCGCGGCGAGCCGTTTCGGGCCGGCGACGTCGTCGCGAGCTTCGAGCGCGCGCGCGCCGATCCGCAGTCGGGGATCCGCCATCACGTGCTCGGCGTGACGCGGATGACCGCGGCCGACGACCTGACGTTGGTCGTGGAAACCGACGGCCCGAGGCCGACGCTCCTGAACCGGCTGGTGTTCCTGCCGGTGGTGCCGGCCGGCGACGCGAAGCTCCGAGAGATCACGGAGCCGAACGGGACCGGGCCGTACCGCCTCGTGCGCCACGACGATCCGAATGCGCTGATCCTCGAGGGGTGGCCGGGGTGGCGCGGGATGCCGGAGATCCGCCGCGTAAAGTTCATCTTCGCCACGGACAACCGCGCCCTTCTCACGCGTTTTCTCGATGGCGAAATCGACGTTCTCCGAGAGGTCCCCGAGGACCGACTCGCCGACCTGCGTGACTCGACCCACGTTCGCGCCGAGCCGCAGCCTCGGCTCGCGATCCAGATGATCGCCGTCTCGGCCGCCGGGGGCATTGGCGAAGGTGCGCGGGCGCTGACTGACGCCCGCGTCCGCCAGGCGATCCTGCTCGGTTGCGATCGTCAGAGGTGGGTGGGCGAGGTCTATCGGGGAGACGCGGTCGTCGCCTCGCAGTACGTGCACCCGGTGGTCTTCGGCTACGACACGGCGACCGCGCCACAGCCATACGATCCCCAGAAAGCGCGCGAGCTGTTGGCGCAGGCCGGCTTCCCTAACGGCTTCGATCTGACGGTCGACTGCACGCCAGCCCAGGAGATCATCATCCCCTCGCTGGTTGCAGACTTCGCCCGGATCGGCATTCGGCTCACCCCGCGGGTGTTCGAATGGGACCAACTGGTGACCCGGATGCGGGAGGGGAAGAGCGCGCTCGGGATGTTCGCCTGGTCGTGCAGCACGGGCGACGCGAGCGATTTCTTGACCACCTGTGTGCATTCACCTTCGGAATCGCTCGGACTGGGCCGTGACAACTACGCTCACTTCCGTGACCCCGAGGTCGATGCGCTCATCGAAGCCTCGGAGCGCGAGCTCGACGGCGGCCATCGCCTGCGTCTGCTGCAGGAGGCGCAACGGCGCACGCTGCAGAAGCTGCCGTACCTTCCGCTGACGGACCGTTGGGTGTTCCTGGGGGCCTCGGACCGGGTCGAGGTCGTGATCCGCCACGACCAATGGCTGTGGATCGCGGCCTACCGCTGGCGGGCGTCAAGGTAGCGGTCGACGACCGCTCGGTTCCAGGTCCCGATCCTCCTTCGCGGTGTCCCAACACGGCCTTCACAGCTCGGCGGTCTGATACCGATGGGAGGGAGACGCCAATGTCAGGAATGCTCGACGGTGCCCTTGGCAATCGCCCGCGAAGCCGTGCCGTTTTCATCCACTCGCAGGGTTCCCGGTTGTTTCTCGGCCGGACGCCCGAGCGCAATGAGCGCGAGGTGACCGTGCAAGAAGTCGAGGCCCTCACCTCGGCCGGATTCGAGATCGTCGAGACCAACATGAGAGAGGGAGCGCCGTTGTGCACCGCCTTGGCGAGGGTGCCTGCCGATGAGACCCCGTCGGACTTGGGTACGTGGCTGCCGCAGGCAGCCTCGACATTCGTCGAGCCGAGAGTGCGCTCTCTGGTCGGGTTGCCCGCGAGGGTGGCTGGGGAGTAGGGATTCGAACGACCTGCTATCCAAAAGCCCTTTGATCGAGATCTCCTGCTGCGAACCGATGAGGTCTCTGCGGTCTTCGCGCCAGAGCTGCTTGGCTCGTGCCTGCGGTAAACGACCCACAGCGAGGGGGCGGTGGCAATCTCGTCGTTTCACGGGACTGCCTCAGCCCCTTCGGGGCTTCGCAGTGAACGATTCCTCTACGACGGACTACCGCAATATCGCGTTACCTAGCCAACCCGCCCAGAAGTCATGCCATCCATGAGCGATCATTCCAACTCTCAGGGTTTTCCGCCAGGCTGCCAAGGCGCCGAACAGCATGCCGACGATGCTGACCTGGATGACAAGGCTCCATCCCTGGTATGCATGCATGAGCCCGAAGATGACCGCCTGGCCCGCCACGGCGGCCAAGGTGCTCTTGCTCAGGGCGAGTAGTTGACGCTGAACGTATCCTCGGAACACGAATTCCTCGCAGAATCCCGCCGACGCCGCTGTCAGAAACCAAACGCTCACTTCCAACGGTGTTCGCGGGAGAAGGATGCCTAAGGTCTTCTCGTGTCCTGGCCCCAGAACCCTGTCCATTCCCCACGCAGCCGCCAGCATGACTCCCCAGAACAGGGTCGCGATCCCCAGATCCCTGAGAATCTCGCGTCCGTTCTCCCAGCGACCCCTGATCAGAGAGCTGAAGGTCCCGCCTCGCCGCCGGATACCCTTCCAGGCGAAGAGCACCAGCAGCCAGTTCATGACGGTGGCGGACACATACATCGGGATGACGTGGGCGTGGGATTCGGTCAGTCCCCCGCCGGCCACTTGACGATGCTGGGCGGCATAGCCCATGATCACGACCACAGCCACGATCCCCAGGAACCAGAGCGAATGCCAGTAACTGGCCACCGGCTCCTGGTCCTGCCCTTTGACGGTTGCTTCGCTGTTCGTCATATCCTCTCCATTCCCGGGCGGTCGCCCCGAATCTAAGTACAAGCTCCTCCGTTTCCAGGCTCGTGGTCCCATCTGATCAGGCGTCCAGTGTCCTGCCAGCCATCAAGCGATTGAAGAGTTCCAAAGCTCGTGTCGTGCGTCGGCCGTCGCGGGTGCTCAGGTACTCGAGCAGGAGCCCGTCGATGACGGCGGCGCAGAGAGTCGCGAAAGCGCGCTTTTCCCTTGAAGGCGGCAAAGAGGCTTCGATGAGCTCCAGCCAGCTGGAGGAAGTTCCTTCCAGGTACGGTCCGTACATTGCTGGGTTGTGGATCGCAAGGACCTGCACTTCGAAGAGCAAGCGCATGTACTTGACGTTCGCACGGTGGATGGTCCATGCCCAAAACGCCTGCATCACACTCTTGACCGGCTTCTTGGTGGGATCGCCGAGGACTCCGGCGAAGGACCTCTGGATCCTGGCCCGAACCTCGTCCATGACGGCGGTTATCAGGCCGTCCTTCGAGCCGAAGTGGTAGACAAGGAGTCTTGCGCTCGTCCCGATCGCTCCAGCCAGCGGGCGCAGCGTGAGGCCGGCCACCCCGTGCTCGAGCATGTAGTCCAGTGATTTCTCGATCAGCTCTTCGCGTCGTTCGCTCATGAAACGAATGTTACATGAAACACACGTTACATGCAAGTGTTAAGGAAGACGGCGGGTGGCCCGTACCCGAAGGCTGGTCCGGGTAGAAATTGAGCCCGGAGGCGATGAGCGGTTTCCTGGAGTGGCGCAGCAGGGGGACGAGCTGCCGCAGGCGGTGATTTCAGGTGTACCGTGTGAGGCGTTTTCCTTACATGGGCCAAGCCGGGCTCGCGTGTGGGCAAGTGGACAATGGAGAGCAAAGGGCCACACGAGGCAAGTGGCGTCACCTTTGCCAACCCTGCCGGCCTGAGGGGGGTGGACCGGGCATCCGGGGTGCCGGGTGACAAGCGCGGGGTCGAGTGTCGGCGGACCTTCAGTGGCAGACCGGAAGAGCTTGAGCGAGCGGCGAAGAGCACTCCTCGGTACGACCCGGGGACCATCGACCGGTAACAGGAGAACCCTCTCAAGGTGGCATGTGGGTTTGTAAAATATTCGCTTTGAATCGGTTGGGGATGGCTGGGGAGTAGGGATTCGAACCCCAATAACGTGGTCCAGAGCCACGTGTCCTGCCGTTGGACGACTCCCCAGCAAAGCAGGGACCGACATTCTAGCCCGGCTGCGGGTGGTGTCAATTGCGGTGGCCGGCCAGATCTGGGTCCTCGCGACGAACCCCGACGGACTTTCCAGTCCAGCACCCTGTCCTGCACGTGCCGGCGATCCGATCCGGGGCTGTTACACTCATGTTGGCCGCGACCCGGTCGCGGTTCGCACGGAGAGACTGCGCATGGCAGTGAGGACACGCATCGCCCCCAGCCCGACAGGTGATCCGCACGTGGGAACCGCCTACGTCGCGCTGTTCAACTACGCCTGGGCCAGGAAGAACGGCGGGCAGTTCATCCTCCGCATCGAGGACACCGACCGTGAGCGCTCCAACACGACCTCCGAGCGGATGATCTTCGAGTCGCTGCACTGGCTGGGCCTGTCGTGGGACGAGGGACCGGACGTCGGCGGCCCCCACGGTCCGTACCGCCAGAGCGAGCGCTTCCCGATCTACCGCGAGCACGCCGAGCGTCTCGTCGCGACGGGCGCCGCGTATCCCTGCTTCTGCACGAAGGAGCGCCTCGACGCGCTGCGCGACGAGCAGCGCGCCAAGAAGCTGCCCCAGGCGACCGGCTACGACGGCCACTGCCGGACAATCCCACGCGAGGAAGCCGCAAAACGGCGCGTCGCGGGCGAGTCGCACGTCATCCGCCTGGCGATGCCGCGCGAGGGCGAGACGGTCGTGGCCGACCTGCTGCGCGGCGAGATCCGCATCGACAACCGGCTGGTGGACGACCAGGTGCTGATCAAGAGCGACGGCTACCCGACCTACCACCTGGCCAACGTGGTGGACGATCACCTGATGGAGATCACGCACGTCATCCGCGCCGAGGAGTGGATCTCCTCCCTTCCTAAGCATGCCCAGCTCTACCGCGCCTTCGGGTGGTCGGAGCCGGTCTTCTGCCACCTGCCGCTGCTGCGCAACGCGGACAAGTCCAAGATCTCGAAGCGCAAGAACCCGGTCTCGCTGAACTATTACCGGCGCGCCGGTTTCCTCCCCGAGGCGATGCTCAACTACCTCGCCCTGATGGGGTGGGCGATCTCGGCCGACCGCGAGGAGTTCTCACTCGCGGAGTTCATCGCGAGCTTCGACATCAAGGACATCACCCTGGGCGGACCGGTGTTCGACCTCGAGAAGCTCACCTGGATGAACGGCAAGTACATCCGCAACCTGACCGTCCCCGAGTTGCTCGCCCGGCTGCGCGCGGACGTGCTCTCGGACGAGCACCTGCTGAAAGTGCTCCCGCTCGCGCACGAGCGCATCGACAAGCTCGAGGACTTCCTCGAGTACGCCAACTTCTTTTTCGTCGGCGACGTGGCGTGCGACGGCGAGGCGCTCGGCAAGCTGGTAGCGAAGAAGAAGACGGCCGCGGATACGGCCAAGGCACTCGCCAAGATGCTGGAGGAACGCCTCGACCCGCTCCTCGACTGGACCGCGGCGTCGCTCGAAGCCGCGATGCGCGCCTGGTGCGAGGAGGCCGGCTGGAAACCCGGTGACCTCTTCATGCCGGTGCGCATCGCCGTCACGGGCAGGGCCGCGACGCCCCCGCTGTTCGAGACGATGGAGGTGTTGGGGCGCGAGGTGTGCCGCCGCCGCCTGCGGCGGGCCGTCGAAGTGCTGCAGGCGCTGAAGGGGCAGATGCCGCCATCAGCGCAGTCGGAAGGGGTGTAAGGGCATGGCGAGCAACGAGCCCGCAATCAACCAGGACTTCATCCGCGAGATCGTCGTCGGCGACCTCGAGAGCGGGAAGCACACCACGGTCGTCACCCGGTTCCCTCCGGAGCCCAACGGCTACCTCCACATCGGCCACGCCAAGTCGATCTGCCTCAACTTCGGGATCGCCGCGCAGTTCGGCGGCCAATGCAACCTGCGCTTCGACGACACCAACCCCACGAAGGAGGAGCAGGAGTATATCGACGCGATCGAGGCCGACGTGCGCTGGCTCGGGTTCGAGTGGGCCGGCCTCTACTTCGCCTCGGACTACTTCGAGCAGATGTACGCGTGGGGCGAGAAGTTGATCGGCAAGGGCAAGGCATACGTGTGCGACTGCACCGCCGATGAGGTGCGCGAGCGGCGCGGCACGCTCACCGAGCCGGGGCGTCCGTGCCCGCACGGCCACCGACCTGCGTCCGAAAGCATGGACCTCTTCCGGCGTATGCGGGCCGGCGAGTTTCCCGACGGCGCGCGCACGCTGAGGGCGAAGATCGACATGGCGTCCGGGAACATCAACATGCGCGACCCGGTGATCTACCGGATCCTGCACGCCCCGCACCCGCACGCCGGCGACAAGTGGTGCCTGTACCCGATGTACGACTACGCGCACCCGCTCGAGGACGCGATCGAGCACATCACGCACTCGATCTGCACGCTCGAGTTCGAGGATCACCGGCCGTTCTACGACTGGGTGATCGACGAGTGCGAGCTGCCCGAGCCGCACCCCCAGCAGATCGAGTTTGCGCGATTGAACCTCACCTATACCGTGATGTCGAAGCGAAAGTTACTGCAGCTCGTGCAGGAGGGGATGGTGAGCGGGTGGGACGACCCGCGCATGCCGACGATCTCCGGACTGCGCCGGCGCGGCTTCACCCCCGAGGCGATCCGCGACTTCGCCGACCGTATCGGCGTCGCGAAACGGGACAGCATGGTCGACGTGCAACTCCTCGAGCACTGCCTGCGCGAGGACCTCAACCGGCGCGCGCTGCGGAAGTTCGCGGTGCTGCGGCCCCTGAAGCTCGTGGTCGAGAACTACCCCGAAGGGCAGGTCGAGGAGTTCGAGGTCCCGAACAACCCGGAGGACCCGGCGGCCGGCACCCGCACGGTACCGTTCTCGCGAGAGCTGTGGATCGAGCACGACGACTTTCGCGAGACACCGCCGCCCAAGTACTACCGCCTCTCGCCGGGCAACGAGGTGCGCTTGCGATCGGCGTACTTCGTCCGCTGTACCTCGGTGGTGAAGGACGTGGCCGGCAACGTGGTCGAGGTGCGCTGCGCGTACGACCCCGCAACCCGCGGCGGCGCCGCGCTCGACGGCCGCAAGGTGCAGGCGACGATGCACTGGCTCTCCGCGGCCCACGCGGTGCCGGCCGAGGTCCGTCTGTACGACCGGCTGCTCACCAGGCCCGACCCTGGCGATGTCGAGGAAGGCCAGGACTGGAAGGCCAACATCAACCAGAGCTCGCTCGAGGTCCTGGGCGGTTGCTGGGTCGAGCCTTCGCTCGCAGACGCGAAGCCGGAGGAGCGCTTCCAGTTCGAGCGCCTCGGCTACTTCTGCGTCGACGCCGATTCGGTGGGCGGAAAGCTCGTGTTCAACCGCACCGTGACACTGCGCGACACCTGGGCAAAGATCGAGCAGAAGCAGAAGAGGTGAGAAGATCGGGGTCCCTGGTCTTCGGGCGCAGCTGCACGAGCGCCGGGGGCGGCGATGTGGCGCGGGCGCCCTCGCCCGCGTTCGCCAAGACCCCCGCACCATCTCGCCCTCGGCTTCTGCTTCATCAGGACGGCTGAGGGCAGCCGTCCCACAAGACCCGGCTTTGCTGTGGCGCGGGTTCTCTTGTATGTGGTGTCAGCCACCGCCTTCTTCCACGACCTGACCGGGCTCATGGGAATAGAAGCGAACCCGTAGCAGGTTGAAATTGTCGCGAACCTCGCCGTCGGAGGAGGCTTCTTGGAGTGGCGGCGTGGGGCCCGGCTGAACCGTCGCCCGACGCGCGTGCGCGCGCGGCCATGACTCGCCGGGAAGCGCGCCCGACAGCCGGGCCGGAAGAAGGTGCTCTCACAAGACGAAGCACAACCAGCGTCGGTAGCGGTGCGGGGCCGAAACCGGCCGCTCGACAAGACCCCATGAGGAGGGTTCGAATGACAAGGAATCGTGTTTCCATCGGCGTCGTCGTCCTGGTGCTCGGCCTCGCGGTCGCGGGTTCCGCCACCCTACTGGCGGCGGACCAGTACAAGGGGAAGGCGATGAAGTACGAGGAGGCCGAGGCGCTGGTCAAGGCGCACCTCGACACCTTCGACGACCTCGACTACAACGTGTTCACGAACCAGAAGTGGACCGAGCTTCACCGCAGCCACTCGCAGGGCGTCCTCGTCCACTGGCCCGACGGCCACACCACCAAGGGCATCGAGAAGCACATCGAGGACCTGAGCGCGATGTTCGTGTATGCGCCGGATACGCGGATCAAGGTCCACACGGTCAAGCTCGGCCAGGGCGAGTGGACCGCCGTCATCGGCATCATGGAAGGGACCTTCACCAAGCCCATGCCGATCGGCGACGGCAAGTTCATCCAGCCCACCGGCAAGGCCTACAAGATCAACATGGCGACGATCGGCCACTGGGTGAACGGCGTCATGAACGAAGAGTACTTGTTCTGGGACAATCAGGAGTACATGAAGGAAATCGGTCTCGGGAAGTAAGCAGGAAATCGGCGCGGCTTCGGAGACGGCCACGGGTTCGCGGACGGGCATACAGTGGGGAGGGGTGAGCGATGAAGCAGTCGAAGGGATGCACGATCACGATCGCTGAGAACGGTCCGTACATCGTCGACGGCGACGTGCCGCTGTCGAACCAGCACATCGTCACTAACGAGCAGGGGGAGTCGATCGAATGGCGTGAAGGTGACGCCTTTGCCCACCCGAAGGAGTACGCGCTGTGCCGGTGCGGTCGCTCCGCGAAGAAGCCGTTCTGCGACGGGGCGCACGAGAGGATCGGCTTCGAGGGGACGGAAACCGCCAGCCGCATGTTATATGAAGAGCAGGCTGAGCGGATCGACGGACCCGAGATGGTGCTCGATGACGCGGAGAGTCTCTGTGCGTTCGCGCGTTTCTGCGATCCGCAGGGACGGGTTTGGAACCTCGTCGGGAGAAGCGATCAAGCGCAGGCACGCAAGCTTGTCGAGCACGAGGCCGGCCACTGCCCCGCGGGGCGACTCGTTGCGAGGGATCGAGCGACCGGGAAAGCGCTCGAGCCGCACTTCGAGCCCTCGATAGGCTTGGTGCAGGACACGGCGCGTCTGGTCAGCGGGCCGATCTGGGTGCGCGGCGGCATTCCGGTCCTCGGTGCCGACGGTGCCGCCTACGAGGTACGCAATCGCGTGACGCTTTGTCGGTGCGGCGCCTCGACCAACAAGCCGTTCTGCGATGGTGCCCACGCCTCCATCCGCTTCAACGATCGGGAGTGAGCGAAGAACGTTGAACGTCGTACCCGTCATCGAACCGCAGCGCTCGATCTGCGGTCAGGCCATCCCCATCGACGGTGATTCCGACGGGTCCCTGGCCGGTGGGGCGTAAGGCGAGTTCGTCGCCTTCGAAGTTGAGGTCGGGATCATGGCGGCAATCGTTGACATCGCGGGCAGCGTGCGAAAAGACCCGTACAACGCCGCATTCGCTCAATCTCCTGTACCAGCTCACCCTCTGTTTCTTCTTGGGGCGGGTGGGGGAGCTGTGGGCTGTCAGCTGGGCGGGGGGTGGAGGAGTGTTGTGAACTGTCAACTGTCGACTGGCTGGGCGGGCAGGATGGCGGAGAGGGGGGGATTCGAACCCCCGGTCCGGGTTAACCCCGGACAACTGCTTAGCAGGCAGCCCTGATCGGCCACTCCAGCACCTCTCCGCAGTGGCCGCGAGAGTCTACTCTCCGGTCTGTGGGCTGGCAAGCGGCCCCATCACGGGGGTGTGGCGGCCCGGCCGCCCCTGCTCACGCTTGGCGACGGCGGGGAGCCCGGGCTCGCACCAGCGGCCGCCCTCGGACCGTCTACCGGTCATCAAGATCGTCGGTAATCGCTGCGGCCACGTCTGGAAGCGCCTCGAATCGCCGGGGATAGCTCAGGCGCCGGACCGGCACGGACCATGCGGCGCCGATCCGCGAGAGATAGGTCGCCATCAGACTGCGTCCGAAGAGCCGGACCGCCACGGTGTGCCGAACCATCGCCGCAAGGCCGCGGGCAGGGTCCAGCCCATCGATTGACACGTCCGTCGCGTCCGTCCCGGGGAAGTCCAACAGGTATGCGGCCCGCAATCCGATGCGTTCCGGCGCGACGTGTGCCGGTTGCCGATCGGCCGGGAGCTTGAACTGCGGGAAGTGGGGCCACACCTCGGGGCCGGCAGAAGACATCACAACCGGCGTGATGTCGTCGGTCAGCGGCGTGAACCCGCCGCTGGCGCCGCCCAGGTAGGATCCCAGCGTTGACTTGCCGGTGCCGGAGGGGCCGAGGAAGAGCAGCGCGCCGGCCGGCGAGAGGACGGCGCTCGCGTGCAGGCAGAACGTGCCGTGCAGCGCGAGCGCCAGGATCAGGGCCGGTCCCAGCACCGTTTCGGCGACCGCAGGGTCCGAGGGATCGAGGTCGCCCGACGTGCGCGAGATTTGCTGCCCGCGAAGGGCCACGAAGAACTCGCCGACGCCGGCCACCGAAAGCTCGTACCCGCGCAGCGTGATGCTGCAGGCGACCTCGCGCGTCGAGCCGCACAGCCAGGCCGGACCGTGAAACACCTCGCCGGCACGGCCTGCGGAACCGCTGTCGCTCTCGATGGCGGCAGGTGTGCCCACGTCGGGAGGGACGGCAGCCGCGAACGGGGCGAGCTCCCCAAACGGCACGTCGCTGACCACATCGTGGCCGGCGACGCGGAAACCGTGCACATGGGGGTGGTCGGTAGGTTGCGGCTTTGGGCCGACCCGGATGCGGATCACGGCAGCCTCATGGTCGCCAGCTCCGCCGGCGAGGCCGTGCGCCGCCACAGCTCGACGACGACGCAGAACCACGGGACCAGAGCAGCTGCGCCGTCATCACGCGGTCTCAACGGCTCGCGAAGCGCGCCCTCGAGCCACTCGCGCCGGACGAAGCGCGGCCACCAGGCGTCCGGCGCATCGAGGAGCGCACGGGCCGTGTCGCGCTCGCGCTCGAAGACGCCGCGGTTGTAGAGCGGGACGTACGAAGTGGCCTTCTTTCGCAGCCGCACGCGGTCGGGGAGGACCCCGCGCATCGCCGCACGCAGGACGTGTTTGTAAAGACCGCCTCGGTAGACCTGGTGGCGTGGCACCGACGCCATGAACTCGACGAGCCGGCGGTCGCGGTATGGGTTTCGGACCTCGATCCCGAGGCGGTTTGCCTGGGCCGTGCCGAGCGGAGCACTCTGCGCGGCCCACGGGGTTGCGATCAGCCGGAAGCGCCGTCCAACCTCGCCAAGGCCATCCTGGTCGCATGACTCGGCCCCTGAAATGCGGTCCAGCGCCTCGGCCGTGAGCCAGGACTTTGCATTGGCGGGCATCCCGCCGGGGCGGCGTTGACCTCGAAACGGCTGCAGGAGGCGTGATGCCAGGCGGCGGAGACCGGGGTCCGACCGGAGACCGCGCACTCCACGCCGCGTGAGACACAGCAGTAAGCTGCCGACCCCAGCCATGGGCCTGCCTTCGCGCAGCAACTCGAGGAGCCATCGCTCGGCGCCAGAGTAGAGGTGATCGCCGAAGTTCCCCGTGAGAAGCACATCGGTTCCGGTCGCCTTGATCTCCCGGCAGAGATTCTCCAAGAGAAGCCGGTAGATGCCAAGGTGGGGGCGGCCCGGATCGTGCGGCCAAGCGGGCGCGTCCCGCAACGGCCATAGCGTATCGCCCACGATGCGGTGCGCCTCGAGGCCGTAGCGCTCGACCACCGCGTCCATGAAGAAGCGTTCGTCGCAGACGGCGAGCTCGTCGAACACCCAGGAGAACACTCGCAGGGGCTCGCATTGCGAAGCGCGGGCCATCTCCTCTGCAGCCAGGCACGCGACGGAGGTCGAGTCGAGCCCGCCGCTCATCAGCACGCCCGCCGGCCTGATCGAGCGCATCCGGCAGCGCACCGCATCCCGCAGCAGTCCGCGGAAGGCATCGGCGTACTCGCGGTCCGAGCCGAGTCGAAGCGCCGGGCCGTCCGGCGGGCTCCAGAAGGCACGCAGCTCGGAGCGCTCCTGTCCCACGGTCAGGGTGTGGCCGGGGAGCAGCTCCCGCACGTCGCTGAAGAACGTCGCGCCGGCGGCCGGTGCCTCGACCGCGTAGAACAGGGCGAGCGTCGTCTCGTCGAGCCGGCGCGGGACCTCAGGATGTGCCAGCACGGCCGACTCCTCGGAGGCGATGACGAGCGCCCGATCGCTCAGGTAATAGAACAGCGTGCGATCGCCGAGCGGGTCGCGGGCGAGCACGACATGCCCCGTTCGCTGGTCGAACACGCACGCGGCGAACGGACCGAGAAGCCGTGCGAAGCAGCTCTCGCCCCAGCGCTCGTAGGCACGGATCAAGAGCGAAGCATCCGAAACGGACGCTTCACGAGGCGCAAGCTGCGGGACCAGCTCGGTCCGATTGTCGAGTCGCCCGTCGAGCGCGATCAGGAGACGGCCATTGTCCAGGGAGACCGGCTGGCGCTCCCCGATCTCCTCGGGTGTGGTCCAGAAGTGGTGATGCGCGAGTGCGCGGTCACGAAGGACTGCGGCGTCGCTGCCATTGCGCCCACGGTGGGCGAGGGCGACAGATGGCCCGACTACTTCATCGTGGGAGAGAGGTGCGCCGTCGCGCCGCCAAATCGCGACGATGCCGCTCACAGCGTCCCTCTATGGGGGGACCTATCCAAACGTCGAGGACCGCGTCTGTTCGTCCCCTGACTCCGATCACATCGGCTTGGTGTTGGCAGGGCCAACGCTATCACCAAGACCGGGAGATCCGCCGAGCACGACCTGATCGAGTCGTCCGACCAACTCGCACTTCGGCGGGCGGTACGGCCGACGGCGGCGGTGGGGGGCGCCGAATTCGCGATCAACGGCCGCATCGGCCGTTGCCTTGCGCGTCACCTGCTCGGTCAAGCCCCACCCCCCGAAGCGATTCGCATCGGCCGGGCCGGTTTCGAGGGAGCAGGACGGCAGTATCGGTATCCATTCAGTCGGGGCCCGTCGGCGCTGTCACGATTCCCGGGTCGGCGGCTGCTTATCTGCCTCAGGGCTCTACTCATCGCTGCCCGTCAGGTCCACGGTCTGCGTTTTGGCGCCGAGCGGCGGCGCGATCACCAGTGCCGGGTCTCCGAGAAGTGTCCAGGAGCGCAAGACGTCGATGGCTTGCGGTCGAGTCAGGGCGAGCTGCGCCTTGGCCTGCGTGACGGCGGTCCCGAGCGGCACCCCATGCTGAAGGATGAGCGGGTACAGGAGACGGGCGAACGCCATCTCGGACTCGGACTCGGAGAGCGTGGCGGGTCCCAGCACGGCGGCGGCGCCGCGATCCCCGGACAGCATCAACTTGTGCGCGAGCGTGTTGGTCTGGGGATCGACGTAGTAGGTGTTCCAGCAGCCCATCTGGGCGACGACGGTCGGCTTGCCGGCGTTGAGGAGCGTCTCTGCGTCGCTGAGGTCGAAGATGTCGTAGAGCGACCACCGGGTGAACCCGGAGTGGCCGACGTAGGTGGTCAGCGCCACGCCCTGGTTGATGGCGTCGATCAGCACGGATTTGGCGCCGCCCGCTCCGAGGTCGTCGGCGTAGGCGCGCGTTACGCTCCAGCCCGGCGGCACCGTTTGGATGAGCGACTCGCTCAACGGCTTGAAGGAATAGTCTCCGTCCACGAGGTCGGCCGCGAAGACCGCGGCGTTGGCGTGCGCAGGGTAGGCGAGCGTCTTGGCGATGATGCTGTCGAGCTCGGCGGGAGTACGGACCGGGAATCGGCCGAGGGCGAGGTCCGGGATACCATCCCCGTTCACGTCTGCGAGCAGGGGGTCTGCCGGCGCGTACTTGATGAGGTAGCTGGTGGCGGTGTACGGAGTCGGGATGAAGCTGACCGACCCGATGTGCAGGTAGTCGAGGTAGTCGTACGTGTCGCCGCCGACAAGGAGGACGTAGCGCGTCCCCATCGACCTGTAGGCGTCCGCGATGTAGTCGTGGATCGCCTGCGGGTCCACGATGCCGTAGTTGTAGGCGGCGTAGACGTCCAGCACGTTGGCTACCCGGACGCGGAGTCCCTGCGCGCTGCGCGCTTGCACGAGCGGTGTGAGACCGGCAATGAAGTCGGGGTGCGAGATGACGAGGTAGTCGACCCTGCCGCCGGTGAGACCGGAGGGCTGGCGCGGCGCGGCGATCGTCGGGGTCGGGATGGCATCCGCTTGGTATACGGAATACGAAGCCGATCCGGAGGACCCCGCGAAACGCGCACGCAGACCCGCCTGACCCGTCTCGATCGTCACCTGGGTCAGACGTTGCGGCTTCTTGCCCCCCATCCGGTAGACGGCGACGTCCGACGAGGAGAGCCCGTCGACCGCCAGCACCTTGCCGGAGCTCTTGAAGACGAGCTGGCCCTTCCTGGCGATGAACTGACGCGGATACGTGATCGAGTAGCTGCTCGCGTTGACGATCTCGTAGGCGGCGCCGGAATCGCCGGGGAGCGTCAGCGTGAAGGTGTTCGCCCCCTCGACAACCGAGCCGGTCGCGACCGCGCCTTGGATGGGGTGGTTCGTCACGCCGTCGAAACGCTCGTCGGCGATCTTCGCGCCGTTGAGGTCGAGGACCGCGTGGTGGTCCTGGCTCAGGTTGGGCCAGTCGGTCCCGCCCCACATGTCGAACGAGAACCGCGCGCCACTCACGCCGGGCATCAGGTAGTCGACGGGGACCGTGAACGTCGCGTTCACCGGCGTCGTGTAGGCGAGCAGACCCGCCTCGTACCACGGGTCGCCGGTGGGGGACGCGAAGCTATACAGGAGCGGTTTCGAGACGCCTGCGGTCTCCAGGTAGGACTCCGGCGGCTGCCCTGTCGGCGGCGGCGTGGCATCCAGATCGACGCGACTCGCGGCTGCCGGGTTCACGCTGAACGTGTACACGTTGGTGCGGGTGTAAAGCGAGTCCACCGCACGTCCGTTGAACTCAATGGCCATGCCGGGGCCGAAGCTCGTGGAGGCGCGGTCGCCGAGTTGAGTGCCTGGCCCGAGCAGCAGGATCGGCACCGGGTTGCCCTCGTTGGTGAGCGCGAGCGAGCTGGTGGAGACGCCGGCAAAGTCGAAGCCGGCGCCCTTGAGCGCTTCGTACGTGACCCGGTAGAGGCTGTCCTGGTCTACCAGCAGGTCCACGGGCTTTGCCTTCACCGGCGGCCCGGAGGGCGGAACCGATGCCGTAGGGGATGAGATCCGAATCGCGTCCCACGGGATAGCATCGGTGAGCGGCACGGAGCCGTACTGCCGGTCCGCGGCGAACGGACCGCGGAGTCGGCCGCGCGCGAGGATGTCCATGTCCTCGAGGAAGAACGGCCCGCCCGAGGCGCCCGCCGCGAAGTACTCGTACGACAACGGGGCCGTGGAGTCGCCCAGGTGCGAGGGGATCAGCTCCGGGTTCAACCGCACCAATCCATGCGCGCTCTGGGTGTAGATGTTGTACCCCGCGTTGGCGACCTCCATCGCGGAGGTCCACTGGAAGCGAACTCCGTCGGGCTCGGTCGTGGCGACGAAGCGCGCGACCGTGACCGGGGTTGTCGATCCCGCCGCGGTCGCCGAATTGTCGGCGGGGTTGCTGTCGATCTCGTTGTGGGCGACGGTGGCGGTGTTCTGCCAGCTCCCCGTCGCGTTGGCGGTGGCGGTGATCGTCACCGTCGCTGAGGCGGGCGCGATGAGCTGGCCGAGAGCGCAGGTCACCGTCCCGGCAGCCACCGAGCACGAGCCCTGCGTCGTGTTGTAGGAAGAGTAGGTGAAGCTCGCCGGCAGCGGGTCGGTGAGAGTGATGCCGGTAGCCACCAAGGGGCCGATGTTGCTCACGACCATGGTGAACGTCACGTAGTCGCCGATGTGGGTTATTGTGCTCGCCGAGGCGGTCTTGGTGATGCCGACATCGACGGCAGGGATGATGTCGATGGCGATGTTATTCACCCCGTTTGGGTCGTACCAGGTTGCAGGGGGGCTGATATTGGCGGTGTTGATGACTTGCGTGGCGGTGCCGGCCGCCATCGTGCCGGCGGCGGTGATCGTGGCGTAGGCACCAACGTCGAGACGGAGGTTTACATTGATGGTATTACCGCTGCCGCTTCCCGCCGAGCACGATCCGGTCCCGGTCACCACGCACGTCCAGTTCGCGCTGGGGATACTGGGAGGAAGAACGTCGCTGAACGCGGCCCAGTCGGGGTTGCGGATTCTAGTTCCGGTGTTGGTCACTACCATCGTGTAAGTCACGGTGTTGCCCGGCCCGGGTGTCCCTGCGTGCGTCTTGGTGACGGCAAGATCCGTTTGGTTCGTGGCTAGAACGGTGGTCTGGGTCGAAAACGTCACGGTGTTCGAATTGACAGGTGTGGCGGACTCGACCCATGCGACGTGCGCGGTGTTCGTGTAGGTGTTGGTGCCTGGGGTCGCGTTCACGGTCGCTGGGATGACAATCGTCGCGGTGCCGTTCACCGGGATGATGCCGAGGTTGCACGTGACCGCGAAGCCGACCACCGAGCAGGTTCCCTGTGTCGTCGAGACGCCGCTGACCGACGCAAACGGCGGGTTGGTCAGCGTGTCGGTCACCGTGACCGCCGTCGCGGCGAAGGGTCCCGTATTCGCGACGTTGAGGGTGAAGAACTCACTGCCCCCGCCCTGCAGCATCAGAGACGACGCCGCCTTGGTGATGGTTACGGCCGCGGCAGGGGCGCCGATCTCGAGGATGTCAGTTGCGGTGTTGTCGGCCGGGTTGCTGTCGGTGATGTTGTTGGGAGGCGTGATCGTCGCGGTGTTGATCAGCTGCTGCGGCGTCGTGTTCGGCAGCGTGCCGGTTGCGATGATCGTGGCGTAGGCCGCGTTGTTGAGGTCGAGGTCGAGCAGGATATTGGTGCCGCTCCCGCTCGCCGCCGAGCACGACCCGGTGCCGGTCACGGCGCAGGTCCAGGTCACCCCGGTGAGACTCGGGATCGTGTCGATGAACGACGCGCCGGCGACGTTGACCGGCCCGTTGTTGGTGACCACCATCGTGTAGGTGAGGGTGCTCCCCGGCGTCGGGGCGGCGGGAGTGTGCGTCTTGGTCACAACCAAGTTTGCCGGGTAGGAAACCTTCACGTTCCGGATCTCGTGGTAGTTGGTGGAGCCGCCCGTCGAGGCGGTGAAGCCAAGCTTGAGCGTGCTGGGCGTCGTGATGGTGGCGATGGTGCCCGACAGCACCTGGATGAACGGCCCGGCGATGGCGGTCTTCCAGACGACGGTGTAGGTGGCGCCGGCTCCTGAGGGCACAACCGTGACCACGACGCGGCGGTAGTACAAGCCGAGGTTGGGCCGGATGGTGATCGTTCCGCCGGGGTGGTAGTCGATCCCTGCGGGAAGCGTCCCGGTGCCGTCGATGTACGCGTAGTTGCTGGCGCCGTTGTACCCGTCGCCCGGCCCCCGGATCGAGATCGAATCCGGGGTGATGACGTTCCCTGGGTTACTTCCGAACTTGCCGCGGTCGGTGGTCTCGAAGTTGCCGTACTCGTCGATGGCGACGCCGAGGTAGCCAAGGTGAACGCCCTGCAGCTGAGGATTGCTGGTGCTGTCGCCCGCATACCCAAACGAGCCGCCCGGCGCGCCGATCCTGAACGTGCCCTGCGTGACGCTGCCGTCGAAGAAGATGACACCGATCCCGTCGGCGCCGGTGCCCCCCCATGACACGTACTCGAAGTCCACGGCGAACCCCTGGCTCGAGGGGAACGCCGTGTCGTAGAAGGCGTACCCTGCCTCTCCGTTCGTCTGCCCGGTGCTGTCGGTCAGGCGCAGCCAGCCTTTGCCGCTCGGGTCGTTGCCGCAGGCCGCGTTGGCGCTCGTGAGGCAGGGGGTGAAGTTGCTCTGGGCATACGCCCCGAAGACCCATCCCGGCGCCGTGGCGTTCATGAAGCTCTCGTTGATCGGGAACAGCTGCGCGGCTGCGGGCAGCGTCACGAGTACAGCTATGGCGATTGTCAGGGCAACTTTGCGCATAGGCCAGCTCCAAGTCCAACATTGGGAACCCGACACCAACGGAGGGACGGGCCGTCGATCCAGGAGCGCCCCAAAAGCCCCTGGGGTGGAACCCCCTCACTTCGCCTCGGTGCCGGCTGGTTTTGGAACCCCGCCCGCACCAAACTACCGCAGGGTCATCCTATCCGAAAGTCCCTGGAAAATCAAATCTTTCACAAAGTCAGTGCTGCTGACCTTGGCGCACGCTGCCGCGGACAGCCAACCCCCACAGCACGAATCGTCAGGACGTGGTCTCAGTCGACCTCGAAGCGGGCCGGGTGGAAGTCGGGCGCCTCGAACGTCCGCACCGTGAGGCCGTGCCGCTCCCTGAGCTCGACGATGATCCCGCGCAGCTCGCCGGAGAGCAGGCGAACGACCTCGGGGTGGGCCCGCACGGAGTACTCGCTGGCCTCGCCGCCGGCCGATTCGCGCAGCAGCGCGCGGCGGATCTCGAGGCACACGGTCTCGGGGGACTTGACGCGCCCGAGGCCGTCGCAGGTCGGGCACGGCCGGGTGAGGGCGCGCTCGAGCGACCGCTCCGTACGCTTGCGGGTGAGCTGGACGAGGCCGAACGGCCCGACGGGACCGGCGAGCGAGCGGGCGCGGTCGCGCGCGAGCGCCTTCTTCAGCTCCTCGATCAGCGCCTCGCGGTGCGCCTCGTCCTCCATGTCGATGAAGTCCACGACGATGATCCCGCCGAGGTTGCGCAGGCGCAGCTGGCGGACCACCTCGCGGGCGGCCTCCAGGTTGATGCGGAACACGGTGTCCTCGAGGTCGGCGCCGCCGACGTACCGCCCGGTGTTGACGTCGACGGCCACGAGCGCCTCGGTCTGGTCGATCACGAGAGAGCCGCCGGAGCGCAGCCACACCTTGGGCTGAAGCGCCTGTTCGAGCTCCGACTCGATCCCGAACGCCTCGAAGATATCGAGCTGGCGGCGGTACAGCTTGACCTTGTTGGTGAGCTCCGGCTGCACCCGGTCGAGGAACTCCACGACGCGCTGGTACCCCTCGGTGTCGTCGATCCAGAACTCGGAGAGGTGCGGCCCGGTCAGGTCCCGCGCCGCGCGGAGCACGAGGTCGAGATCCTGGTGCACCATGCACGGCGCGCTCGTCTCGCCGGCGCGCTTGCCGATGTGGCGCCACATCGACTCCAGCACGGCGAGGTCGGCAAGGAAGTCGGCGCGGTCGCGCCCCTCGCCCGCGGTGCGCACGATCGCCCCTCCCGTGTGCGGGATCTCGGAGACCATCGAGCGCAGGCGCTCGCGCTCGGTCTCGTCGGTTATCCGGCGCGACACGCCGATGTGGGAGTTTCCCGGCATCAGAACCAGGTATCGGCCCGGGATCGTGACGTGCGAGGTGGCGCGCGGGCCCTTGCTGGAACCGAGCTCGCGGGTCACCTGCACGAGGAGCTCCTGCCCCTCCCGGAGGAGGTCCTGGATCGGTGGCGTGGCCGGGGCGAATTCGCCCGGCTCGACCTCCTCGTCCTCGAGCGTCTCCGCGACGTCGTCGACGTAGAGAAAAGCGTCGCGCTCGAGTCCGACGTCCACGAACGCCGCCTGCATGCCGGGGAGCACCCGCGAGATGCGGCCCTTGTACAGGCTGCCGACGATCGAGCGCTCGCGCGTGCGCTCGACCATCAACTCGACGAGCACGCCGTCCTCGCGCACGGCGACGCGGGTCTCGTACGGTGTGACGTTCGTGTAGATGACGGTGCTCAAGGCGCCTCCGGCA
>Ga0182027_10002768_pt1 | contig 28127 bp, 19 predicted proteins | sample 712E1DmetaG_FD_121300 | JGI IMG/M metagenome (GOLD analysis project Ga0182027, IMG submission 121300) | Permafrost microbial communities from Stordalen Mire, Sweden - 712E1D metaG (Illumina Assembly) | ecosystem: Environmental > Terrestrial > Soil > Wetlands > Permafrost | place: Sweden...
AAGGTGCCCGCCCGAATAGTAATCCATGCCCATAAGTCTCTGGTTCCCGGCAACGTGGCGCAACGCGTCCCAGTCGGCCCGGGACATGTGCGCAGGATTGGTGTCGCTGAGCTTGTCCAGCGTCGGCGCTGTTACTTTCGCATTGAGGATCGCCCAGTAGGCGATGAGATTGGCGTCCGCGCCGCTGTGAGGCTGCACATACGCGTGGTCGCAGCCAAAGAGTTTGCACGCCTGCTGCGCGGCGTATTCCTCAATGTCATCCACGTTGCCGCATCCCGCGTAGAACCGGTGGCGGGGAATGCCTTCGGCATATTTGTCGGTGAGCAGGTTCGCCATGGCGCATTGCGTCGACAGTGAACAGTAGTTCTCGCTGGCGATCAGTTTGAGGTTGCTGCGCTGGTCGGCGAGCTCCTGGACAATGGAAGCAGCGATCTGCGGCGCGACTTTGGAGACTTCGGTGAGATTTGCGATGTAAGCAAGAAATCCGGAGTCAACGGCATCGGGCCTTGCAGACGAAAGGTACTCTGAAATTGCGGTCTGCGGCATAGGCGGTCTCCTTTTTTGATGCGGTACTGCCCCTTCTGCCCAGGCGCGCGACAGATCGGGATATTACTCCCCGATGGTAGGTTCCATCCAAAGCGCCAGTCGTAATGACCAATAAAATAATTTAGGAACGGATTGCTTTTTATTAGATTAGATGAGAGGTAAAAAAAGATAAGAATAATTTGGGCGCCCCGCCGCGATGCGGCGGCGGCCCTCCTTGCGCGCTCGGCCGGTGGGCCTCGGTGCCGCCTGCCACAATGGCCCTTCGGGCCGTGGTCAGGCGGCACTGCGCTCTGGCGCACTCTCCAGTCCGGCCTGGCGCTTGGCAGGAGATACATGCAACACATGTCCCAACAGCCTTCGCACACGAATCAAGTTCCAAAAGGAAATGCCGGTGGTCTCGTTTTTCGCCGTCAGCAATTATGAAAAGTAAACTAATGAATGGAAGAATGTGGCGTGTCATTGCGAGCGAAGCGAAGCAATCTCCCGAATATTCTCGGGTTCAAATGCCCCGAGGTGAACAACCGAACCCGGAGATTCAACCCGCCCAACAGGAAGGGCGGGTTATGAACCGACCCGAGCGCAGCGAGGGGAACGCCCAACTTCCTTTGCATCAATTATTCCTGCTGCTTTTACTCCTCACCGTATCTATCCCGGCCGACATTTTGCACTTCGAAGGTATCGTCCCGCCCGACGTGGACAAGGCAGTCATGAACGCCGAATACCACCGCATCTACCGCCTCGCTGCCCCGCGGCAGCGGCCTGATCCTTCGCCCCTTCGTGTGGTCTACTATTCCGACAAAACAACGGAGAACTTTAACGGCGTCCTGCCCGAATGGGGCGGCGGTGGGACTATCGGCGGTGACCTTATCGTGATACCCACCACGTTTAAGCCGTTTCTCGACCAGAGCTTTGCGCAGGTCACGCGTCACGAGCTGGTGCATGCGGTGCTGGCTCGCGCGTATCCGGGCCTATACATCCCGCGCTGGTTCCATGAAGGCGTCGCCATGACGTTGTCCGGCGAGCTGTCGTTTCAGGAAGACGTGATTGTGTCCAAGGCCATCTTTACGGGTGCGCGCATGCCCTTTGCGTCAATAGACTCAGTCAATAATTTCGGACGCAACCGCGCCGATCTTGCTTACGCCAAAAGCCACCTTGCGGTGCTGTTTCTGGTAGACCGCTACGGCATCGAGTCGATCCCCGACATTCTCTCAACGGCAAAGAGAACCGGTACGTTCTGGGAGGGCATGCACACCGCCCTGGCGCTGTCGCCCACGGACTTCGACTATTTGGTAAACGGAGACATTTCTTCGCGCTACCGGTTCGCATTCATCTTCGCCGACTATTCGGCATTCTGGGTGGCTATCGCGTTCTTGTTTCTCGTTGCCGCGGGTGCTGCGCTCGTGCGAAAGCGGAAGAAACTCGATCAGATGGAACGGGAAGAAAAGTTGGAAGACGAACGATCGGCGCCGGCCGCGGAGGTTCTTGTGCCCGAAAAAGAACCACCCGAATTGCCGGGCAAGACAATGTTTCCTTCGGTCTCGTCCGAAACGATGCCGGATGACGGAACAAATCCGGACAATGAGGAAAACCTGGACGGCGACGAGTATTACGATGAAGACGATAACGATTACATCCTGGCCGACGGCGTGGAATTGGAAGACGAGGAAGACGACGAAGAATTCTTTGACGATGGCGGCGCGTCTGGAAACGCTGAAGCCGGGAATGAGGGCGGTCTAGACGATCCGGACAAGGAGAAAAAGGCGTAATCCGCAAGTAGTCGGCTATTGCACAGCACTGCCTTCAATCAACAATCCGCATTCCGCAATTCTTCCTATTTCGCCCTCTTCATTTCGTGCTTCGGCATCTGCTCCCACAAATCGGGATAGAGCATCTTGATACAGTCCGGGCACAGGGTGTGGGAGAAATCAACCTTGCTGCGGTGCGAAAAGTACTCCTCGACCGTGTTCCAATAGCCGCCGTCGTCGCGGATTTTCTTGCAGGAAGCACAGATGGGCAAAAGGCCGCGCAGAGTTTCCACTTCGTCCAGCGCCTTGCGAAGGTCGGCGATGAGGTTGGTGCGGTCGCGTTCGGCAAGCACGCGGCCGGTAATATCCTGCGATGTGATGATGGCGCCCTCGGAAAAAGGAGCGATGGTGATGGTCAGGAATTTCCCTTTATAGGGGAGCTGGGGAAACGATTTAACATGGCCGCCGCGAATCGAGGACATCAGCTCTTCGTACATGTCGATGGCATGCTGGTCGGCATAGTCGCGATACATGACGTCGCCGATTTTCGGAAGCCTGTCTCCCGAGGTGAGCTTCGCCCTGTTCGACTTAACCACCTTCCCCTGCCTGTCGACGACAATGGTGGTATTCGGGTTATACTGGAACAGCGCGAAATTGAACTCCTCTTTCTTCCGGAGTTCCGAAAGTTCCGCCGTGAGACGCCGGACATCCTCACGCAACCGCGCACTTTCGCCGTTTGTATCGTTCATGGGAGCCCGGTCCGGTTCATGTTTACATACAGGGATTCGTGCCGTCCAAGACATTATACCATTTACGACGGGGGGTGCGTACAAGAATTTTGCCCTCCGGCGCGACCCTGGAGCCTGCCGGGCGCATAAACCCGGCGGTGCTCGGCGGAAACACGGGTCGTAAGGCTACAGGGAAAACATGCTTTCCAGATCGTGCTTCGAATAAACGCGGAAGGAGATGAGGGTCTCGGATTTTTGGATGCCGTCGATCTTGAGCATGGTTCCCGTGACGAGATCCGCAAGCGCGTCGTTGTCCTTTGTCCGGATCACGACGGCAAGATCGTACCTGCCGGCAACCGAGTAGACTTCGGAGACTCCCTTTACTTCAGAGAGACGCTGCGCTATGGCCTCAACCTTGTCGCGATCGACGTTGAGAAGAACGAATGCGGTTACCATGGATGCCTCCTGGTTGGTGTGCTCGTTACGCCAGACGACGGATTCTTGCTTGACAACCGTATCTTCCTCGCGCAGCTTCCATCAAAATTCCAACAATGCGAGCAGCTCGCGGGGATGTGCGATGAGGGCCTTTGCGCCGTTCTCCAACAGCTCTTCCCTTGTGCGAAACCCCCACAGCACGCCCACGGGAAACATCCCGGCGGCGACCGCGGTCTGCATGTCGATGCAGGAATCGCCCACGTAGGCGCAGCCGCCGGGGGCCGCGCCGATTGCGCGCGCCGCGGCAAGCGCCTGCGTCGCGTCGGGCTTTGCGGGTATCCCCGGTCGCTGGCCGAACACGGCCCCGAACGGGATGCCGCCAAAGAGCGTTCCCACCGAGCGCAGGGTGAGTTCGTGCGGCTTGTTCGACACGATTGCAATCGGGATTTTGCGCTTGACAAGTTCCTTCAGAAGTTCCGGAATGCCGTCGTATGGTTTTGTTTTGACAAGAAGCCCGCCACCGTATTCCCTGGAGATTGCTTCGAGGGATGCCCGCGCGTCGGCCTCGCCCTGGCGGTCGGGCGGAAGCACACGCCGCGCAAGAACGGCTATTCCTTCTCCAACGAACTTCCGGTAGTCTTCAACGGGGTGCGTGGGAAAGGAAAGCGACGACAGCGCCCGGTTCACCGCATCGGCGATGTCTTCTAATGTGTCAAGCAATGTCCCGTCGAGATCGAAAAGCACGGCGCTACGGTTCATACGGAGTTGTTATTCCTTTGCGGATAGTTTGAGCCGGGCGAGACGATTCTTTATTTCGAACAGGCGTTCGCCGCTCCGCACGAACGCGATGCTCCCGATCACTACTTGCGGGATAAGCACGAGGACAAAGAACACCACCGAGAATCCCGCTGCCTTCGTGGCGTCCACGCCGAACAGCATGAGGCCGAGCTTGCACAGGAACTGAAACGTGCCGACGTTCGACGGCGTGTTGGGGATAATGAGCCCCACAAACACGAACAGGAGGATGGCCGCCGCGACGAGAAACGGCAGCGTGATCCCGTAGGCGATCATGACGATCCAGAACGCGGCTATGTGGAACGCAAAATCGAACGCCGAAACGCCCAGGGACGCCCAGAACAGCCGCGATCTCCCCACGACCCGCAGACCGATTCGTATTGTGTCAAGAAATGCCAGGAGCCGCCGAACCGGGCCAAAGCCCTTGCCGGAGCCCCGGGCCGCAAACACCGATTCGGATATACGGAAAAAGACGAAGAACACGAACAGGGATACGGCCGCAAGAACGGCAACGCCCAGAATTCGCGCGGCGACAAGAACATTCGACGGCAGAGGCACTACCAGCGCCACCCCGCCGATGCCCACGGCAAGCCAGATCCCGTCGATGAGGTATTCGGCAAACAAGGTTGACACAACGGAAGGGAACCGCGCTCCGGAATAGCGCGACGCGAGATACGCGCGCGCCACCTCGCCCATGCGGAGCGGCAAGATAAGGTTGAGGAAAATGCCGGCATACAACGCTTTAAGGGTCCTGGCAAAGGAAATGGCGCCCAGCGGCCTCAGCAGGAACTTCCAGCGGATGCTCTGCGTAACGTACCTTCCAATGTCTACGGCCATTCCCAGGAACGCAAGCGGCCAGCAGATGCCCAGCAAGTCCCGCCGAAGCTCGTGCAGATGGACGTCGCGGAAGACCCAGTAGAGTGCCGCGGCTGCGATGCAATACAGCACCGCCGACCGAAACACATTGCTGTGTGCGAGACCCTGTTTGCCGGAAGAAGGGGCTGTTCCATTCATCGTGCGGTAGAGCTCTGGTATGCGGAGGAACCGTTGTCGGGAAGAACCCGCTACGGCCGAGCCGCCGCGGTGGTGTCGGGTGCTATGAACCTGTCGAGCGCCTTGGCGGCCTGCAGGCAGAAGTTGAGGAAGATCTCCTTGTCTTTCTGCGTGAAGTTCTTTGAGGCGTAGAGATCGAGCGATTTCTTATCGTAAAGCGACAGGCTGCCGATTATCCTGCCGTTGCGTTCGAGATACATGCTGAGAACCGATCGGGAATCCATGCCCACCCAACCGTAGGACGACTTGCTCAGATCCTTTATGAGCAATGAGTTTCTGTTAAGCATTGCATCGCGGCTGATGATTCCGTCGAGCGCTTCGAGCTCCTTGAGATGGGAGAACGTCTTGAGGGAAAACGAATCGAGCACTTCGAGTTCCTGCGTGGACGGATTGTACAGCCGCAGAATCGAGCTTTCGGCTTCGAGGATGATGCACGCGTGAGAGTTGATAAGGTTCGCCAGTTCGGTCTTGTTCCGCGCCGAGGCGAGATCGAACGACACCTCGGAAATGGCCGAAAACTTTATTGATTGCACGCGAAACGATTCCACTTCCATGTTCTTGGCGAGATCGGCCGCGATCATGTCCCCGATCTTCTTGAGCACCGACGACTCTTCTTTCATATCGTCGGCGTCGGAAACGATGTGAAGGAACAGCAGGCCAACCATGTCGCCGCTCTCGCGAATCGGCTGCATCAGGTACCACTTCTTGCCGCCGCCTTTTTTGTCGGGAACGCACAGCGACACGGTTTCTCCGCTCTCCAGAACGAGCTTGGAAAAATAATCGTTGAGCTTGAGTTTCTTCCCTTTTATCAATCCAATGTTGAACGAGCTCGATGCCTTGGCAAGAAACACGCCTTTGTCGGAAAAGTAATCGTAGTAGTTGCAGATTTCGGCCTTGAATGCGGTCACGAGCTTGAGGAGCAGCAGGTTGACGCGTTCGTCGAACGGATATTTAAGGTTGAGGATATCGCGGGCGTTGTTGAGCAGAGAAAGCAGGAACGTTGAGCTTGCCGATCGCTCGTACTCCTTGGACGTCTTGACGATGTCGGCAGTAAAGTCGCCAAGCTTCTTGACATAGGCGAGGTCGGCCTCCGAAAATATCCGCTGGTCGGTCTTGCTGTTGATACTAAGGATGCCCACCACTTCGTCGCCAATCACCAGCGGCGTGCAGATCGACGATACCAGGTCTTTCCGTTCGAAATCGGCGGCATAGCGCTCGCTGTCGGCCGCGCCACGGATGAGCAGGGGGATCCCGGTTTTTGCCACGGTACCGGCAATTCCCTTCCCCCCCACCTTTTGCGTCGTCGATTTGACGATGCCGGGCTCCAGGCCCTCTGCGATTTCGATCTTGAGTACTTTCTTCTGCGGATCGACAAGCATAATGGAACCGGAATCCGCGCCGCTCGACCGTATCGCCACGTTGAGCACCAGCTTGAGCAGTTCTTCCTTGTTCTTCGAAAGGTAGATTGCCTCGCGAATCTCGTGCAGGCTGTTGAGCAGCCGGTTTTTGTCTTCGGTGAGGCCGGGCTGGAACAGGTCACGTGTTCCGGCCGAAAACAGAATGCGCGCCGACAGGCCGCTCAGGATGTCAACGTTCGGCAGGTTGAGCTTTCGAAGCGACCGATAGACGCCGACGTCGTTGGTAGTGTTGATGATGATATCGATCTGGGGGTAGTGACGGAGGTCGCTCAGGTCTTCGGCTTCGTGGTTGAGTATCCTTATGACCCTCGCGCCTTCGGCATCGAGCAATTCCGATAAAACAGCTGCACTCTCGCGGTTGATTCCCACAATGGCTATAGTATGCGATTTTGATTTGACAAGCTGCATAGTGCGTTACTCTGGTTCAATCTTGACAAAACCGTGTTCTCTCGGGGCCGCCGCAAGCCAACCCGGGCCCGGGCACGCATCACTTATGGTACTATTCGACACCAAGAAATTTCAACAGCAGTCGCACACCGAATCCGGTGGCGAATTGCGGTACTTCGCCCCGGGCCGACTCCTCATTGAAGGCGGTCCCGGCAATATCGAGGTGGGCCCATTGCGTTGCACCCGCGAATTCCCCGATAAACGCGGCACCGGTAATCGAGCTCGCGTAGCCTTTCTTGAAGCTGCTTGTGTTGCGCAGGTCTGCGATGTCGCTCTTCATCGACTCCGCATATTCCTGGTACAGCGGGAAGCGCCACAGCCGTTCGCCCGTGTCCTCGCCCGCGGCAAAAAGCCGGGTGGCAAGGTCCTCGTCGTTGGAAAACAGCCCGGCAACGGAGGTGCCCAGGCACGTGAGAATGCCGCCCGTGAGTGTAGCAAGGTCGATGATACGAGACGGGCTGCGTGTTTCTTTACAATACGAAATCGCATCGGCAAGCACAAGCCTGCCCTCGGCGTCGGTGCTCAGGATTTCCACGGTGGTGCCGTTGTAGGCTTTGTACACGTCTCCGGGGAAATAGGCGTGCTCGCCGATTGCGTTGTGCGCCAGCGCGCACACGCCGGTCACATTCACTTTGGGTCTTAGCGCAGCAAGCGCCTTCATCACCCCGAGTACGGCGGCGCTGCCGGCCATGTCGCACCGCATGGTCTCTATGTGCCCCGTTGGCTTGAGATTCTGGCCCCCCGAATCGAACGTGATCCCTTTTCCTACAACGGCCGTGACATCTTTTGATCCGGGATTTCCGCGATAGTCGATGATGGCGAGCCGGGGCGGATATTCGGACCCCTGCCCGACCGCGGCAAGCAGACCGAGCCCCTTTTTCCTTATTTCCTTTTCGGTAAGCACCTCAATTGCCATGTTCCCCGACCTGGCAATGGCCCGCGCCTGGGCCGCGAGGAATTCGGGATGCGTGATGTGTGCGTTTTCGTTGACCAGATCGCGGCTGAAATTGACGCATTCGCATATGGCAAGACAGCGCCCCGCGCTCCGCAGGGGAATATCTTCGCCGACGAGTTCCAGCGACCGGACCACTGGTGCCTTGTCCTTCTTGTACTTTGTGAATTTGTACCCGCCGAGGATTGCGCCTTCCAGCGCCGGCATCCACGGGTTGCGACCTGCGCGCCCCGGCCGCGGAAGGGCCAGGGACAGGTCGGACCGTTTGAGTTCGAGCGCGGCACGGACGCCCGAGGCCACAGCGCTCCGGACCGTCGACCCGGTTACCGCTTCGGCGTCGCCCAAACCGCAATAGACGACAGCCTTTGCGCCTTCGTAGCGGACCGTCACGTCGTTTTTCTTGGCGTAAAAATCAAGGACGTTTAAGGCATTACCCTTTGTTAACAAAACGATATGAGTTGAAAAATGCGCTGTTTTGGAAGTGGTGAGTTTCATGCCATCGCTCTCGGTTGATGAAATGATCAAAGGTTGTATATGGACTAAAATAGTTCCAGATTGGCGTGCAAAGAAAAGACTTTCGGCGGCATTCCCTTGTGTTTTGCGGGGTCGCCTTGCGTCCCCACGCGTCGGGCTGTGATCGTGAACATCAGGGCCTGGGAGGCAAACCTGACGCATGAAGCGAAAGATCAGGGGTCTTTGCGCTATCCACGACGGCAGCATTCGTAAAATCAGTGCATTGCCATCATGCCGAAGCCGCAGTGGTTTCCGGAGGAAAACGCTTTTTGCCAATCAGATTGACACAAAGGGGGTTTTCGTGATATATTATGGAGTATAGACAATATAGTAGCAAAAATCGTTGCCGTTCGGACACGATGCCGAAATCCAAGCGCTTTGCGGAGGAATGCCATGAAAACCACCCAAGTATTCGGCGCCTATGCCGTCGCCGTCATTGTATTCGCGTTTGTGCATGCAAGTGCTCAGGCAATTAGTCCTACGTATCCGCAGCCTGTTATTAGTCCTGCCGAACCATCGCAGAATGACAGCGTAAAACTCTGGCTTATCCTGGGGCAAGCGGCGAGTACCTGCATTCCGACATATACGAGTTCATTCAAGGTTGCGCAGACCAGCAATTTCGTGTGCGTGCGCGCGCCATGTGCACAGAATTTCGTTATCTCTCTCACCTATGCGGAAAATCCCCCGCTTCCGCTGGGGCGTCCGTGCCTGGCCCTCGCAACCGACTACGGCCCGCAATTCGCATTCGGTAAGCTTGCCGTCGGCAACTACACCGTGGTGGACAGCACCACCAAGGGCACAACCGTCGCAACGTTTGCGGTGACGGAGAAGATCGCTCCCTACTACAACATAGCGGGCACCGTGCTTCAGGATGCGGGCGTCATTGCCCCCTCCGTTTCGATTCCAGGAGCAACCGTGTATCTAAAAACGGCGGGGCCTTTGCCGATGGTGTCCGGGCTTCCTTTGTACACCATCGTGGATTCTACGACAACCGATGCAAACGGTGCATTTACCTTTTCGAGGCTTTCCCCGGCCGGCTACGATCTCGGCTTTGTTGCGGCGGGGTTTCAGGCGCGTGACCAATCGATCACTGTGCCGCCCGACACAAGCGTAACCGTGGCCATGCTGCCGACGAATGCGAAATGCGCTATCACGGGATTCGTGACAAAGGACATGCAATGCGGTTCCGGCCTGCCTGTGCCCTGCCCGATTGCTCCTGTGGCCGGATGCAGCATTACCGTGAGCCTTCCGGTTCTGGTTATGCCGTTTGCAAAGCAATCGGCCGTTATCGCGGGTCCGCAATACACCGCGGTTACAAACGGCTCAGGCCAGTACGTTATCGATAGTATTCCGGTGACCTATGCAGATAGATCAGTCATGGTCGCTGCGTCCAAGACCGGTTTTGTTCAGGGAAGCAGTGCTGCCACATTGCTCGCGAACAGTACGGTCACGGTCAATTTTGCATTGCTGCCATCGTATGTCAATACCGAAACGACGACGGTGGACGATGTTCAGTTCATCGTGGCCACGGAAAAGCCCTGGTACTATCGCGGCGCCGGCATTAAGGCGCGGTACACGGTCAACAACAACTCGATCGCCAAAGTGGTATTCGATTTTTCCTCGGGCTGTCAGTTCGACATGGTCGCCATGGCGCCGCCCAGGGACACGGTCACCTGGTACGGCAGGCTTCTGGCGTGCACCATGATGGCAACGCAGATCACCCTTGCTCCGGGGGAATCGAAATCCATGGATTTCCCTGTCTTCACCGACGACGACACGGCAAGCTCCCTGGCAATTACCGCACGATTGATAGGGTATGGCAAGAGCGCTTCGACCCTCATTGTTCCAATCAGCGGGGTCGTCGATCCCGTAGCGCCCGTGTCCAGGAGAACCTCTGAGTCGAAAAAGTCCGTCATTTCCTATTCGGCTGCGACAAAGACGCTTTCATTGAATATTGCCAAGAGCCAATATGTGTCGGTCTCGGCATATGTGGTGAGCGGCCAGAAGATTTCCCAGCTCTCCACCAAGAAATACCTGACTGCCGGCACGCACGCCATACGCCTTACCGATGCGTCTTTGTCAAACGGCATTATTATCTTCCGCGTGGAAGGAGAAGGGTTCTCGGCGGTCAAGAGGGTGAATTTGATTGAGGGAAGGTGAAAGAATTGTAGACTGTTGATTGTTGATCACAGAATGAAGATTGAAGAAAAGAAGGGTGCGAAAGCGCCCTTCTTTGTTTAGGGTAAACGAACAAGGGTGAACGCATGTTCTTCATCCACGTCAAAACCCCTAAATGAATTTCCTATACCGAAACTGACCGTCTTTTCGCCTCGGCAGGCCAACTCGATCCCGTTGGTGGTACCTACAGCCACGACTTACATGAATGGGGAATAAAATACCCTTCCCTCTTTCGTAATAATTATATTATAATTATGGACGACTTGGCCTTTCAATGGAATAAAAACAAGGAAAAAGCCAATTATAAGAAGCACGGCATCCATTTTTCAGAAGCGTCCACCGTGTTTTGCGACGAGAACTCAAGGGAGTATTTTGATCCGGACCATTCGGAAGAGGAAGACAGGTACTTGATGCCTGGGATGTCCGGGAATCTGCGTGTGCTCGTCGTTTCTTTTTGTTACCGGGAATCTGACCAAATCATTCGCATTATCTCATCCAGAAAAGCAGACAACGAGGAAACGCGAAATTATTTCGCGGGAGGAAGAAAATGAGAGCCCACTATGATTTCAGCGGAATGAAAAGCCGGAAGAACCCCTATGCGAGGAAATTGAAAAGGCAAATCACCATACGAATCGGCACCGGAACACTTGACTATTTTCGTGAAATGTCGAATGAGACCGGCGTTCCCTATCAGAATCTGATTGACTCCTATCTGGCGGATTGCGCTTTGTCACACCGGAAGCTTCGGACTAAATGGGAATAAGGCGACCCGTCATTTTGAATAAGGAAAGTATATCGAACGACTTTGGAAAAAGGGACGGCACCTGCCGGAGTTCCGCCCCTTGCGTTCTACCTGATTCGCCAGATATCAGCCATTCCTACAACGGCTCCACGCCTATGATAATCAGCTTCCTGTTGATTACGATCTGCGACAGCTTTGCCGTGTTCTTGAGTCCGTCGCGGAAGGCACGGTAGATCTTACTCGACTTGTTGAACTCCGCCTTCTTGGCCCACACGTTGTAGTCGAGCGTCTTGTCGGAAACGATATTCTCTTTTGACAATGCAAAGGTGGAGTCCATGAGATCGGAAATCTTGTCCTTGACGTCCTCGTTGATCGTGCCGCTCAGGCTCTTGAAGATAAGCTTGTACTGTATCCCTTTCTTCACGTCGTCCTGCCAGTAATTGACAAGCCGCTGAAGCACCTTGTCGATTGCGCTGTTGACCGCCTCTTCCACCAGCGGCTCGGCAGGGCCGGGGCGCGACGCGCTGTATCCGGTTTCGGTTCCCAGCAGCCTGCTTGTGGTTGTTTCGTAGGCCTTGATCTGGAGCGTCACCTTGTTCTGGCTGTATACCATTCCCGCGAACACGATGTAGATGTCCGATCCCAATGCCAGGGCGAGCTGGTATCCCATATCTTCTTCCGCGCCCTTGATGTCGCCGTGCAGCTTGGTCATCTGGCTAATCTGGTCGACCGATTGCGGCACGACCACGTCGTATTTGCGCGCGGTAAGGTAGCTTTCAATGACTGCCGCGGCGTGCTTGGCAAGCGGATTTGCATCAAAAACCTGCAGCGGCGTCTGGTCTTTGGGCACTTCGGGGATTACCATGATGGTTGGCATGCCGATGGCGGTAGACAGATCCTCATGCGATGAGATAAAGCCCTTGGCCGCGAGATCGTCGGTGAGCAGCTTCTTATTCACGCGCACGGCCTTGGTGATCTTCATGCCATCTTTGCCGTTGGGAAGTCGCGTCTTTACCGATGAGACAACGGCGTTTGCTTCCCAAGAGACATACTTGTTGATATTCGCGTTGTCGAAGAAGTCTTCTGCAATGCCGTTAAACTGGTTCTTTGCGGCCTGCGTCGACAGCACCGGGTCGGTGCCGAGATTGAGAACGAAATTGACCGCGCATTTGCGGAGGTCGAGGATCGCCTCCTTGTCGTTCCTGCCGAGGCCCGTCGCCTGGATGGTCACTTCGGACGGCGAATAGGTTTCCACGAACGTGGCCTGATTGGAGAGCGGCAGGTTGGAGTCTTTGGCGACCGCACCCGCAAAAAGCAGTGACGCGGCGATGCAACTGAGAACGATCTTGTTCATGGCAACGGCCCTTTCTGGAGAAGATAAAAAACTCAGATTTGTTTTAACTGTCAACTGTAAACTGTCAACTTTCAACTTGCTTTATTTTACCCCTCCCGCGACGCCGCGAAGCATGTCGAGCGGGTCAAAGGCTATGGACGGCAGCGACCAGACAAGGTACACGCTTGCAGTGACACCCGTGTGGTTTACCGGAGTTCCGTCGGAAATCGTAGCGATTTTCTGCCACGACCCGTCGGTTCCGGTCTTGTACGAATAGTCCCAGCTGGAGCTATTTCCGTACAGCTGATATCCGCCACCCACGCCGATGTTGACAGCCGGCGACAGTGCGAATTCCAGCGCGCCGTTAGCGGCAAACCCGAGGGCCGCGTTGTTGAGCATGTAATATTCGTCGCTTCCACTGGCATTGGTCCACTTGTCGGTTTGCAGAATTATGGATTGATAACCGACTTGCGGTTGGAGCACTATCACAAAGCGGCCAAAGTAGAACTTCTTGATAAGGGAAACTTCTGCGGACCACGACAGCAGCCAGTTTACATTCGCGGAGCCATGGTCCGTACTGTCGGCGGCGGCCAGATCATTTTTGGTACCCGAAACGGCTCCGGTCCCCACACCGCCCGAGAGTCCGAAAAAGAATTGGTTAAGCCCGAATAGCCTGCCAAGGTTGTACTGAATGTCGAGCCCTCCGCCGTAGCCGTTATTCAGCGAAAGGTGGCTAAACAGCGCGGTAACGGTATCCCGCGTGGCAAATGCAAACATACGTCCCCGTATCAGCAAATCCAGCGGCAGCCTGGGATACTCGCTGAGAATGGCTCCCACGTATGGACTTCCACCGATCACCTCTGCCGACGACTTATATCCGTGCTTCGAATTGGAATCGGCAATAGATGTTACCATCACCCAACCCGATTTCTTTGCAGTCTGGTTCCCCTGCTCGTCTTCGGATATTTCAACGATCTGGTATTTGTCGTCAAGTTTGATTCCCTCGCGCCTGCCGAGGTTGAAACCAACGCTCAAGAACCCTTTGTCGATTACCTGCCCCGTCAACCTGAAATCCGGGATCTGCTGCGTGGCGACCACCAGGTTACGCGCGGCGTTCTTCACCGCCGACTCAAACGCGAATTCTCTGTAGTCAACCATGCCCCCTTCGCCCGCGTAGTGCCTGTCCAGGATGGAAAAGCCCGACGAATAGGTGACGTTCTTCACCACGGGGATGGCGCGCGCCTTCTCGCCTTTGGTAACTATCCTGAACCAGACGATTCCCGCCGCAAACCCCGCCGAATACGAACTGTCTTTGAGCTGCGAGGAATATCCGCGGATCAGCGGTAGATAAATGTACGCGGAATTCATCACTTTCTCGATGTCGTCCATGGTGATGCCCATGGTTTTGGCCTTGTCGGCGATAAAGGAATTGCGCTGCTGTTCGCTGGTGAGATTCGCCGCGCGCATCTCCTTGTTGAGATCCACAATTTCGAGTACCCGCGCGACCACGGTACGCTCCATCACCGCCGCAATGCTGTCGAGCATGGGGTCGGCTCCGCCGGCCGTGGCAATGGCTTCGTTGACATACGGATACCGCACGGCGTTGGCCTGCGCCGCAAAATCGCGCAGCAGGGAATCGGGAATGGGATTGTAGTCGAAGCGGGGCATGGAAATCGCTTGCTTTACTTTGTCCAGAACGAATGCCACCTGATGCGGGTGCAAGCCGCGAACCGACTCGTCCATGAGCCAGAGCGCGTTGACATACGTTACGGACTTGCGCTCGTACGCGCCGGCCTCCTTTGAGACATTCTGGGCCGAGGAAAAAGCTGGCAACAGGCAGAGACCCGCGGCAATAGCAACCGTCGTCTTTCGCATGAAGCACCCTTTCGAACAGGATTTCGTGAGCACGCTTTGTTGCTTTGCAACCGCGCCGCAGCGCACCCATTGCGTCTATCGGATAGATAATATCGTTTTTGCCCGGATGCGGCACTAGGTTTCTTGAGGAGAAGGAGGACCATGGCAGAGAGAGGCGACTCGTCTACTTTGCGCCGGTGCCCGCAGCCTTTTTGACGGCAATGGAATCGATTACGGCGGGCGCGGCATGATGAGTGGTGTCAACGGCAGCAGGCGCGGATGGCACAGGCACTCCTTTTACAACGGACCGTTGGGCTGCCGAGGAATCCGGCTTTGCGGCGCCCGGCTGCACCGGTGCAAGTGGCTGGGCTCCTGGAGGTAATTGCGGCGGCGGGCCACCCCGATACATACGCGAGTATGCGGTGGGAAGACCGGCAGGCACAGCGGCATGAGAGGAGGTGTCTTTGTCCGTTAGCAGGGGCGCGCCCGTGTCGGAGGCAACCTTGGAACTCGACGCGTTCTGCGCGGGCTTGCCCGGGGCCGGCACGGCCCCGGCACGGCTTCGGCGGCTGCGCATCACCGCAATCGAATCGGCAACGGTCTTGAGCCGCGGCTTGGCTTCGTTTACACAGTACGAGCATTTTGGGAACGAGTCGCACAACTCCTCGTACAATCCTTTCGCTGTTCTATTTTTGTCAAGAACATTGTCGTAGATCCACGCCGCTGCATACAGGCTCTTGGGCCCGAATTCGGAATCGGAAAAGATCCGGTACACGCCGATGTAGGCCTCGGCCGCGGAATCCGGTTTTTCGTCGTCGAGAAAGATTTTTTCAGCAGCTTCGAACGCGGCCTTTGCCGAGTCCTGCCGCGTAAACACGGTAATTTTCTCACCGCGCGACTCCTGCGCTTTCTGCGAATACGCATTTGACGGGAAGCGGGCAAGAAGCAGCCGGTAGAGACTGTCGGCGTGCACGCTGTCCTTGAGCGCAAACCGCGCGATCCAAGCGGCGGCGTACAGAGCCTTAGGCACCATGGCGCGGTAGTGCGTGTCGCATGCCGTTGCGCAGTAGTGACGGTACGCGGAATCCGGCTCGCCGAGTTCAAGCCAGAACAGCTCGCCGACCTTGAATTCGGGGCTGCTTAGGGCTGCAAGTTTCGAGGTGTCGCCAGGCATTTTTCCCTCGCCGTACTTGAGGATGGTTTCTATTGCCTTGCTTCGCCTCGTGGCGGTGTCCTTCATGTCCGGGTCCTTTACCGTGGCGACCGCCTTGTCGAAGCATTCTTTGGCTTTCGCCAGATTCGCCTTGCGGGCCTGATACAGGCAGCCAAGTTCGAACCAGGCGACTCCCACGGCATCGCCGCCGTTTGCGCTTTCGGTGATTTGCTTGAAGACGGCTATGGCCTGATCGGTCTTATTCATTTTGTCGAGCAGCTCCGCTTTCCGGAGCAGCAGGAAGGAAATGCGCGAATAATACAGTTTGTCGACCAGCATGACGTCGACGAGATCGAGCGCCCGGGCGAATTCTCCTTTGTCGGAAAGACACAGGACCAGGAGGTAATCGATGCGGTACAGCTGGTCGGAAAGGTCTTTTACGCGGGGAGAACTCCGGAGGAATCCTATGGCCTTGTCGTACATCTTAAGATCGCGGTACAACTGCGCGATCTTGATGGCAAGCTCCATCTTCTTATCGTTTGTCTTGGCCGTCTTGTAAGCGGCTTCGAGCATGGCAACGGCCTGGGCCTTTCCCTGCCTGCGTATGACGATCTCGGCCATGAGCATGCTGATGTCCTGGTTCTTGTTAAGCTGGGAATACCGCTCCTGGGCAAGCGCGAACGTCTTCTCGGCCTCTTCGAGATTCCCCTTCTTGAGGTAGGAACGCCCGATATACAGGAACGATTCCGGGACGAGCTTGCTTGCCGGGAATTCCCGCTGCAGCTGCGCAAAGGCTCGGATTGCTTTGTCGTATTCGCCAAGATAATAGTTAGATTTTCCCATGAGAAACAGGCTCTTGTCGTGCCATTCCTTCTTCTTGGGATACAGCTCGAACACCTTGAGACACTTGTCAATTGCTTTTTTATATCCGGTCTCCACCTCAGCGGGAAGCGTGATTGTGGAGTCCGGATTGTTCTTGAGGAGTTTCTGATGGGCCTTAAAGGAGGTATCGAAGGCTACTTCCGCGTTGTAAAACAGGTTGAAATAGAGACAGCCGGAGCAGAACACCACGAGGCATAGCGAAGAGATTGCGACGCGGAGCAAAAAAAAACGCCCGAGTGGATGCGTTACTGCGAAATCTTCTTGTGAGGCCATGGTGAAAAACGATCGCCGATGAAAAATATTGCTTCTGTAGAAACATAAAATACTACGCGCGTGGACCAAAAAGATTGCCGCACGAGGGCATTTTTCGCGCCTGTGCAGTGAGAGCAATTTGTATTTTGGTACAGACTTGTTGCACCGCCGGCGACGGTATTTCGCGGCAGAAGAACCCCTGCCGCCACGGAGCATGCAGGATGTTGTCACGAGATTTTCTTCCCCGCGCGCGCACGGGCCGGCTCATAAGCGAGTTTTCGCCGATCCTTTCCGCGTTCGTGGCGGCCTTGCTTGCTGCGCCGCTGCAGGGGGCAGCCCAAACGTCTGCCAAGTCTGCTCCGACGACGGTAACTGTCAAAGCAGACGCTTCGCTGAGCGGCACTGGTGCGGATTCTCTTGCAAAAGATACTCGCTCCGGCGACACCGCAGCCCCCAGACCGCTCGCGCCGGTGCCGGGACACGCCGCACTACCCTCTTCACGAACCGCAAACCCGCAGCATACGGCCGCCGATTCTCTGAGAAGAGTTGCTAAGCGCGACTCTTTCGCACGGGAAATCGCGGTGAGCAAAGCAAAGTATCTCCGGTTCCCGTCCTCACCCGATTCCATTTTCGGAGTTGGCTTTGTTGGGCCGTGGTATTTACTGCACTCCGATGCCATTGGCCTTTCCGAAGCGGCGCGAGTCATGCCCGGGGTTGTCGCGGTGCCCTATTCTCTGTCAAACGGCGTGAACCGGTTCATGACGTACGGTTTTCCGCTCCTGCCCAATGCCGTGTATTTCGACAACAATGTGTTCCCCGAGAGCCCCACCGCCGTATCCGGCACGGACAACGTCTTCTCAACCGAAGTGTCCTCGGCCTCCTCCGAAGCGCCCAAAGGAATTGAGGCAAGCCTGGTTCCGTCCGGACTCGTCATCCCGCAAACAAACCTCCTTTGGGAAAACGGCGTTTTCGGCGAGAATGTGCTCGGCGTGCAGTTTGCTCGGCCTCTCACGCAAACCATCGACTTTGCGCTCTTCTCGAATTATCGCTATTTCGCTCCCTACACCTATGGAACCGCCGGCGACATGACTTCCCTGTTCGACTACTTCATGGCCGACACGTCCATGCTCGAAAACGGCGGTAGGAATCCGCTATCGAGCGAAACCAACATGTGCCTCGCGCTCGCCTCCAGGAACCCGCGGTGGGGAAACCCGTGGCTCACGTATTCGTACGAAGACGCGAAGAACGATCTTGCCTTTCAACAGATCGACACAACAACCCGTACGGCCTCGCTGCAGTGGGAAACGCTGTGGCGGTATGCGAATACCGTACGTGCACAGGTGCGCTCGCTGCCGCTGGGCAGATTCATGCTCAATGCCGACGGCCGCGCGGTGTTCGAAGGCCATACCGTGGATGTCCCCAACGAAAACACGCTGATCGCGGCGGCACAGAAGACCGGCCGCAACACCGACGCCGGCCTTTCGGTGGAACCATTCCTTCCTTTCCCGTCCGACACGCTGCTGGTTACCTGCACCGCCCAGCGCCAGGAACGGCTGCTGTATAACCAGTCCAAGACCGCCGCCGAGGTTTGCGACGTGCGCGCCGGCTACCGCCATGGCTTTTCGTTCCCGGCATTCAACGCATCTGTCAAGGCAACGGTCGGCGACGGCGTTGTCGCGTCGGGAGACCGCATCGACGGTCACTCCCTGCTCTATTCGGCCGATCTTTCCGCAGCCGTCGGCAGGCAAACGCTGCGCCTTTTCGCGCTGCGCGATCATCTCCCCTACGTGCTGCCGTACGACACGCTCGGCACGCCGCTGCAATCCTACTACGATGTCTACAACTCCTACGGGGCCGAACTGTCACTCGTATATAAAAAGATCGGCCTTTCCACGGGCGTGTGCGGTGTGTCCGGCATCGACACAATTGCTGCCGCGCGGTTCTGGCCGGACGGCGTCATGCCCTACAGGCAGCCGCACGTTTCGTTCATGGTGGCGCCTCTCCTCGGCAGATGGATGGGATTTGCGGTTTGTTCGCGACTCATCCTGGCCGATACAAAGCCATTTATCAAGTCGCAAAGCACGATCAGCTACGAGGCGCAGCCGCTTGGCGTCAGCGAGCATATCACGGCGGATCTCGTGTACGACTACTGGAGCGACCGAGACGCCCAGTCGTACGGCGGAACCGATCTGTGGAACAGGGAACTCAACAGCCTGTCGCTGCGGATTGCGGTGCACATTCAGGGGTTCAACATATTTTACAAAGTGGACAACATTCTGGACCGCAAGTACGCCTACGTGCCGGGATATTTCATGCCCGGCATCACCTTCAGGTGGGGCTTTGGATGGTTTATCCAGTAACCAGGAACTTCTTCTTGTAGGTCTTCCCGCCGTACGAGATGATGAAGTAGTACATCCCCGGCGTCGCGGTCGCGCCCGCATCGGGCCACCGAAGCACAAGCGGCGTCCGCTCGTCGAGCACCTTCGAGTAATGCCACACCAGGGTTCCATCTATGGACCGGATCGCAGCCGTGAAGAGCTGAGAATAGGCTCGCGGAGCGTCCTGCGCGGAAGTAAACTCAAAGGTGAGCTGCTGATGCCGGGCGCCGCTGTTGATCACGTTCGGATAAATGACGAATTGTGAAGCCTGCCTGGGTTTGAGGCGCAGCGTGTCGTAATTGGGTGAGCCCACATTCAGCGTCACGCCGGTCTTGCCGGACCCGAAATACCCCGGCGCCTCTCCATACAGCTCCACCTGCGGAGACTGTGCCGCTGTGATGAGCGCGATTCCCGAGGAATCGGTTGCTTGCGAAAGAAACGCGGCATCGCTCCCATTTTTCCAGAATACCGTGCCCTTGATTGCCGCGGAATCGGTCGAGTCGCGCAGCGCAACGCGCAGCACATACCGGCCAACCAGGACCACGGAGGTTCTTGCATGCCTGGACGGTATCACCGCCCGCCCCTGCACGTAGGAAGCACTGTTCACCAGCAGCGTCTCGGGGAACGGTCCATGGACGGTAACAACTGCGTATCCCGCGCTGTCGCTCGTGCCCGCCACGGCACCCGACGAAGTGGTCACCACCGCGCCGGCAACAACCCGGCCAAAGGAATCCGCCACCGTAATGTAGGTCTGTGAATCCGCGAGCACGGAGAGCAAGGCGTCGGGCACGCCGCGGCCATAGACATTGTCTGCGGCATTCTGGCCCGGCACAAGAAAACACGACGCATACAACCTGCGTCGCACGGCCGCAGCCGAGTCACCCGGATGCGCCTGGAGTGTGAGCGCGGTTACACCCGCAACCTGGGGAGCGGAGAACGACGTGCCGCTCCACTGAGAATACCTGGTAGTGCTCACCCCCTGGTCCGTGTATATCTGCGGCACAAAAGCGTCGATCCCGAGTGCCGCGCAGTCGGGCTTTGTGCGGCCGTCGGAGGTGGGACCGCGGCTCGAAAAATTTGCAATAGTCAATGAGGCGTCTACGGCGCCCACGGCAACAACACCGTCGACGTCGGCGGGCGCGGAAATTGAGCCCGGCTCGGGCCCGTCGTTTCCCATAGAATTGACAATAACCACACCGTATTGCACGGCCTGGGCCGCGGCCTTGGAAACGATGGTCGTTTTCCCGTTCAAATCTTGAAACGTGTAGTCGGTGTCGGGCAACGTGAATCCGTTGTTGTATCCGAGCGAGCTGCTCACGATGTCGACGCCGAGGCTTTCGGCCCACACCATTGCCGCCGCCCAGTTGTCTTCTTCGTAGTGCTTTTCAACAGGAGAATCCTCGGTGCGGGCCAATATGAACTTGGCACCCCAGGCGGTTCCCAGAAACCGCGGCGGATCGTACCCTGCGATAAGCGAAAGCGTCATGGAGCCGTGTTCGTCGTTGTGGAAATACGGATTCGTCGCGTCGGCGACAACGGAGTCGGGATCGAAAACGGTATTGTCGTGATCGATGAAATCGCTATCCGCAAGCACGAGACTGTTGGCATTGAGATAAGAAAAACACCGGTGATTGAGGCGGAATCCGGAATCGAAAAGGCCGATGATGAGTCCTTGACCCGGCGGCGTGGAATTCTTTCGACCAAGCCACCGGTGCGCGGGCGGCACAGCCAGCATGGCAAGTTCCGCGTACGAGACTCCGTATGAAGAATCCGACGGAATGGCGGTCTTCTTCGGGAGCCCGCCGTGCGACGGCGCCCTGCGATCGGCGGCATTTTGCCGCACCAGCAACAGATCCCGCACGCAGGCAAGCCTGGCGCAAGCGTCAAGTCTTGACGAAGGGACAATGAAGCTCGCGGCGTTCGCCCACTTGAAGATGTTGACGCACCGACAGTCCAACGACTCAATCTGCTTGATATACGCGGGCGAGACCGGCGCGTCGGCGATCCCGCTTTCGCGCGCTCCCACCATGCGCCTGCGCTGCAGCGCACGCGGTGAAACCGCGGGAGGAGCGACCGACTGGCTCTTGTCTGCAAACAAAACCCATACTTTGCAAACGGTGTCTTTTACCGAAAGCGCGGCCACGCTCTTGCGCAGGACCGCAGCGGAGGAAGCGGCGGGCATGCAGACGACTGCCGCGATCGCGCAGGCGATGGCCCACCCGGCCAACGGATTCCTTCGCGCAGCGACGCGGCACGCAGGGACAAAAAGGGAATTTGCGTTCATGGCGGAACACGGTCCAGTCGGATGTGCACGGTTGGGGCAGCGTGTTCGTGCTACTTTGTGCGCACAATTTCTATTCTGCGGTTGAGCGCTCTGCCGGCTGCGGTCCTGTTGTCGGCAATGGGGTTAGCCGCCCCGTATCCTACGGCGCGCACGCGCTGGGAGTCGATCCCTTGATTTATGATATACTGCCGGACCGCTTCCGCGCGCGTCTGGGTAAGCTGCATAACGGCGGCGTATTTCCCGAGGCCGTCGGCATAGGAGCGCACTTCGATCTCAATGTCGGTAACCCCCTTCAAAGTCTTGACAATTGCGTCAAGCCACTGAAAGGATTCGAACGTGAGCTCTGCCGTGGCGCCCTGGAAGGTCACGCCGCGCAACACCTGCTGCCTGGGAAAATCGGGTTCCTTCTTGGGTGGCTTCGGCGGCGGCGTAGTGTCGGGGCAGCCGTTGTTCCACGCGGGGCCCGCCACGTTGGGACACTTATCTTTGAGGTCGGGAACGCCGTCCTTGTCGTTGTCAAGGTCAGGACATCCGTCGGCGTCCTCGAAACCGTCAAGGTCTTCCGGCTCGTTTGGACACTTGTCGACTGAATCCGGAATGCCGTCGTGGTCGTTGTCGAAGTCAGGACATCCGTCGTTGTCCTGGAATCCGTCGAAATCCTCAGGTTCGTTGGGGCATTGGTCCTTTAAATCCGGGATGCCGTCGCCGTCGTTGTCGAAATCCGGACAGCCATCGTCGTCCTGGAATCCGTCAACGTCCTCGGGCTTTGTCGGGCACTTGTCGATACCTTTGCACACGTCTGCGTACTTGCTTTCCCGGTGCTTTTCGGACACCCACGGATCGCAGATGCCGTCCTTGTCGCTGTCCGGTTCCGGGCAACCGTTGTTTGCGACCGGCCCGGAATCGTCGGGACAGCGGTCCACGTTGTCCGGCACGCCATCGTGGTCGCGGTCCTGCGTTGCAAGGAACCCGTTCCACCCGAATGTAAATTGGACACCGAAGTCGGGTTGGACTCCCGTGGAATAGGTAAAACCCTTTTGATGCCAGTTGTATCTGTAGTTGTCCTGCTTAGACGAGAGGCTGAAATCTCCGGTAAGGTAAAAGTACAAGCCGCTGGGCGTGGTGATGCGAACACCCGGCGTGGCCCACAGCGGGTCCTTGCGGATGTCGTATCCCGACGACAGGTTGCTCCAGCGCGATTCTCCGGTGACTTCGGCAAAAAGGGTGATGAATTCGGCCGGCGAGTATTCCAGGGCAAGCGCGCCGAGAATCGTGTTCTGCTTGTTGACTTCCGTGAAAACACCGCCGAGATTCGCATGGATCTGCAGCGGAACGCGTTTGCCGAAATCAAGCGTAAAGACCATCATCGGCTTTACGGTCACGTAGTCCACCGTGTAAAGGTACCGGGCAGGATTCAGGCCGGTATCGCTGGCAAAATGCAGATGTCGCGGAAAAAGCCCGTCACCCTTCATGCCGGTGGGAAGAGTGGCCGAAAGAAGAATTGCCTGGTAGAAAACCTTGTTGAATGAAACAGGGGGGAGCATCAGCTTTGTGGTTACTTCCAAGTCGCCCAGTCCCGCGTCCGACGGGCCAAAACCGCTCCAGTCGTAGTACAGCGGCAAGGCCACCGACAGGTCCCAGAAATCGAGCAGCCCGAGCGCCAGGAAAAAATCGGAGGAAATGATTTTTGCGGGGTCCTGAATCACATTTACAATTGATTTATCGTCCGGCTCGATCTCGCCCAGATCCCACGTGGGGCCTTTTACATAATCGGAGGATTGCTGGAATTCCACTCCCAGGCCGACGTTCATCTTGGCCCTGCCCAGCGTCTTTGCCGACTGAGTGCGGACGACGCCATTGAGGCCGTCCGTGTTCTCCGTTGCCCACGATCCTGCGGCCGCGCACAGCCACAGCACGCACCCCAAACGAATTATTCCCGCCAGGCCCATCGCCTGTCTCCTTTGACAATCATCTCCGCGGCAGCCATATCGAAGCCGCCGGGGTTCAGTCGATCCGCCTCATTTCGATCCGCCGGTTAAACGCGCGTCCTTCCGGGGTGGAATTGTCGGTAATCGGATCCTCGCCGCCTCTGCCCACCGCGGTGATGCGCGAAGGATCTATCCCGCGCAATATAAGATATGCGCGCACGGTTTCGGCCCGGTGCAGTGAAAGATTCCTGTTGGATGCGGGATTGCCCCCATTGTCGGTGAATCCGCAGATTTCTATCCTTGCTTCCGGGTATGCCTTGAGCGATTCGAACACGTCGTTGAGTTTCTGGTACGACTCCGAGGCGAGGTCGGCCGAATTCGCCTTGAACTCGACGCCTTTGAGAATGAGCCGGCCGCGCTTGATTTCCTTTATTTGGGAAGATTCGACAGCCTGTTTGGGGCACCCCGCGTTGTCGGCAGGCCCCGGTTCGTTGGGGCACTTGTCGAGGCTGTCGGGCACACCGTCGAGATCGTTGTCGTAGTCGGGACATCCATCGTCATCCTCGAAACCGTCCATGTCTTCGGGAAGGTTGGGGCACTTGTCGATCCCCTTGCATACCTTTTCGTATTGACTCTCGCGGTGAGAATCGGCCACCCACGGATCACACACGCCGTCCATGTCGTTGTCGGGGTCCGGACATCCGTCTTTGTCCTGGAAGCCGTCGAAGTCTTCGGGATCGTCCGGGCACTCGTCGAGGGAATCGGCAATGCCGTCCTTGTCGTTGTCGTAGTCGGGACATCCGTCCAAATCCTCGAACCCGTCCTTGTCCTCGGGCACTTGAGGGCATTTGTCAATTGAGTCCGGGATGCCGTCGTTGTCGCTGTCGCCGCCTTTTTGTACTTTGTGCCCCGGTTCTGCCCTAAAGAGAAAGCCGCACCAGCCCACTGATGCGCTCACTCTCCAGTCCGGCTGCAGGCGGGCAACGGTAAAGGCATTCTGCGCTTCATACATAATGGGGGCGTGCGAAGACAGGCCCCAGTCGGCGCCCAAAGACAGGAACCCACCCTCGGGCAAGTGAATAGTGAGCCCGGGCGAAACCCTGAGCGGGTCATTGCCTATTTTGAAGCCGCCCGTCAAGTTGCTCAGCCGCGGCTCGGCGCTCGCCTCGGCGTACAGCGAAACCCACGAGGCTGGCCGGTATTCGGCAGCGGCGTCGAACAGAAACACCTCGTCGAATCCCCGCGCCGGAATCACGCGGGCACCGACGTTCAGATGCAACTGCAGCGGGATAACCGTGCCGTGTTCCCAGCAGTTGAAGGTGAGGATAATCTTTCCCTCTATTTCCGGGACGCCCGAAGAATAGCAGCTCGAAATTGCCTTGGCCGAGTCGCCGCTTGGCGTAAACAGGGTTGAATCCTTGAGCTGGTAATAGGTATGCCGTGGAAAATACCCGTGCGTTCTGTCGCCGGTGGGCACACTGACCCCGGCCAGGTACGCCATATCGAGAACTCGCTCACCCTTGCGGGGAGGCAATTGCAATTTCAGTTTCATTTCAAGATCGCCGATGCCGCCCTGAAGTCCCCCATAGCCGGCAAAATACGGGACCATGGGATCAAAGCGAGACACATTGTCAACGTACAAAGGAAGAGCGGCCGAAAAATCGAGAAATTGCAGGATGCCGAATCCAAGCGCCGGCATTATGTCGAATTGGTACGCCTGAGGAATAAGATCCCTACCGAAAGGGTTCTGCTCAGTATTGACATATTGGATTTGTGACGGATCGAGACCGACATCGCCGAACGCGGAAAAGACCAGCCTGCCCATGCCAAGCGTCTTCGCGCTCTCGGTGTACTTGAGTCCCGCCTGTCCATACGGGGTTAGTACCGGATCATTCGCTGATTGGGTTGCACCGGTGGAAAACAGGCATAGGATCAAGGCAGTCACTGCTGAGGCTGCCGAACTTCTATTGAGGCCTGCCAAAGACGCTACGTGCGGATTGAAACGACTGTGCTGGTTGTTCAATCTATCTCGGAATAGGAACAAAAACATTACCAATGTCCCCTGCTCCAATTTGGCCCCCGTTACTGTAGGCCGCTCACGCTACCGGCACGATTGCCGGGATACGCGGTATTGCCGCAATTCCGGCCATTGTAAAACGCTTAAAAATTACTCTGTATGCCAAAGAAAATCAACGTTTCTGAACAGCTTTATTACCCGGAAATTACATCGCTTGCCCGGCAGAGCGCGGGTCCAGTGGCCAGGCATTGGCCGCCTCACTCACCAATCTTGCCCCGGCCACCACGCGCTTGCACCTGCGCGGCCGGGAGCGATCATCCTTCGACAAACCCGGAGCGAGCGCCGTTCTCCGGAAATGACCGGGACGTGCCGCCCAATAACATATAGTACACTCGTCGTTCCCGCGACGGCAGGAAATTCATGTCATGCGAAAAATAGTTGGTGAAATTACGCGCCCGCCGAGATACAATTAGCAAAAGTGACCCGCATAACCCTCTTGTCGTGGAAGCAAGGCCATGGTTGCGAAAAAGGAACTCCAGAGCAAGATCGAGCAAATTACAAACCTTCCGACGCTCCCGGCGATCGTCACCCGCGTGATGCACATTGTCAACGACCCATCGAGTTCCGCGAGCGATGTCGCCTTTGTGGTGGGACAGGACCTCGCGCTGTCGGCCAAAATCCTGCGGCTCGCCAACTCCGCGTTCTACGGCGTGCCGCGCACCATAACCAGCATCAACAACGCGGTCGTTATCCTGGGGCTTAAAGTCATCAACACCATCGTGCTGAGCCTCACCGTTTTCGACCTGTTCCCGCACGAAAAGAAGTCGTCGCTTTTCAACCGGACCGCGTTCTGGCGCCACAGCACCAGTTGCGCGCTCATGTGCCGGTTTCTCGCCGAAAGGATGAAGAAGTTCGTGCTGTTCGACGCCGAGGAGGCGTTTTGCGCGGGCCTATTGCACGATATCGGGAAAGTGGTGATGGAACAATACCTGCACGAAGATTTCCATAAGGCGCTCAAGCACGCCAAGCAGCACAGGGTACCGCTGTTCGAAGCCGAACAGGAGACGCTCGGTTACGCGCACACCGATGTCGCCCAGTGGCTCACGTCCGGGTGGCAGCTTCCCGTGGAGCTTCAGTTACCGCTTGTCTACCATCACGACCCGCAGCATGCGACGGATTGCGCCGACATCGTTGCCCTGTGCCACTACGCCGATTTTCTCTGCTACGAGCTCAAGCTCACCATCGACGAGGACTATGCCACGCCGCCGCTCAACCAGGCAAGCGCCGACCTGCTGGAACTGGCACCCAAGGACATCGAGGAACTTGCCGCGCGCTTGTCAATTGAACTCGAACGGGTGAACGTGTTCTGCGATATCGCGCAGGGATAAAATCCAATTCGAAAAGACTTGGGCGTTCCCCGGGTCAGGGCTCGGGAGTGAAGCTCCCGACCCCGCTGATGCGTAGGCCAACTGCTTTGTGTTTGTGGTGATGCGAGGTTCTTGCCAGATGACCTGGCAAGGCGAGCTCCCGTAGGGCAGGGGCCCGGATTTTATCCTTCTTCTGTGCCAACAAGTTCCGCCTATTTGATTTCCTCAATCGCAATGAGCGGCTGGTCTTTTTCGACCATGGCGCCGTCTTCGACGAGGAATTGCAGAATCTTGCATTTGACGGGTGTGACGATTTCGTTGAAGAGCTTCATGGCTTCGACAATGCACACTTTTCCACCGGCCTCAACCACGTCACCCACACCCACGAACTTCGGCTTGCCCGGCCCGGACGTGGAGTAGAACGTTCCCACCAGCGGCGCCTTGATCGACATGCCGGTCGGTACCGGAGTGGCAGGCGGAACGGGTTTCTCTTCCCTGACGGCTGCAGGCTTGATTTCCGCGGGTTTATCCTGACTCTTTCTTTCGGCCGCAGCCGCTGATTCGGCCGGTGCCGGATTGGAAACAACGGGGCTTCTATGAGCGTCGGATTTGAGCGACAGGGAGAAATCGCCTTTCTTTACAGTCAACTCGTCCAGGCGCAGGCCGCCCGCCTTGTCCAGAAGCTCGCTCAGGCCGCGGTAATCTTCCTGGTGCAGGATCTGGTCGAGCGTCGGGGCATCCTGTTTTTTCTCCGCTGCAGCCGGCTTTTTTTCCGTTGCGCTCCGCAGTTTCCGGATCTCGATGTCGGCCGGCGTCTCCGGACGTCTATCCGGTGGCAAGTCGCGCCACTTGAAATACTCGAGGCTCGGCTCGGGCAGAATGCAATAGGAAATGATGTCTTCCTCATTCTTGATGTACCTGGGATCGATGCCTTCGGTGGCCTTCGGCAGCATGGGAGGAATCGTGTCGCCCGGCCGCGCGGTTATCGGCTTCTCGTCGCCCAGTATCTTTTTGACAAGCTCGGCGTTCATCTTCCCGGGCGCGCGTCCGTACAGCCCGCGAAAATAGTCCTTCACCTCGTTGGGGACGATCTTGTAGCGCTCGCCGGCAAGAATGTTCATCGTCGC
>Ga0182027_10002770_pt1 | contig 28122 bp, 28 predicted proteins | sample 712E1DmetaG_FD_121300 | JGI IMG/M metagenome (GOLD analysis project Ga0182027, IMG submission 121300) | Permafrost microbial communities from Stordalen Mire, Sweden - 712E1D metaG (Illumina Assembly) | ecosystem: Environmental > Terrestrial > Soil > Wetlands > Permafrost | place: Sweden...
ATGTTGGCGAAAAAGGAGATGGGGTTAGTCCGCTGCCGTTGACTATCCGGGTCAAATTCGTTAAATTAATACCGCTTTTGACAATTGCCCCGTCGTCTAACGGCAAGACAGCAGACTCTGGATTATTTCAAGACATGCCGTTCTGTGCTGGGAAACACGGAAAGTAAGGTGACTCTTGTCGATAGTGTCTATACGCCTGTCGATAGATCACTCACCTTGGGGGACAATATGACAACTACTGGAACTGGAACCACACTCCGCACCTGGAAACGCAAGAGTGGCGTATACTACATCACCTATGATAGAGGCACACGCGCTACCTGGATCAGCACTGGCTTACGCAACCATACGGATGTCATAGCCAAGTTCCAAAACCAATCCACTCTGCCTCAGCCACAGCTTACCCGTTCGCTTCGCTTGTCTGAATTCATCCCAATCTTTGAAGAACGATCCACAGGCCATATTCGACCTGGCACTTTGCGTGGGTATAAACTGGCACTGGCCCAATTCCAAACAGCCATTGGTGACAAGCATCTGTCGGCCATTGACTCACTGGACATTCACAGATTCTGCCAGACACGTCTCCAGGATAAGGTCACTCCAACCACTGTCAATATTGGTCTACGCTACATCCGTGCAGTGCTAGCCAAGGCAAAGAAGTGGGAATACATTCAGACCACTCCACCAGTGGAAATGTTACACCAGACCAAACTGCCACCACGTTTCCTGACCGATGGTGAATTCTGGTCAATACACGATTCAGCAAAAGACCAACGGATGAAAGACATCTTCGCTTTCGCAATGTATACTGGATGCAGGATATCGGAGATTCTATCCTTGCCGTGGAAGCACGTATTGTTCGAGTCCAACCAAATAATCATCGGCAATTGGGAAAAGTACGAGACTAAGAATAACCGAACCAGGTCTATACCGATGCATGTAAAAATTCGGATATTGATTGAGAAGCTGAAAGTAGACAGCAACGGGTCAGAATTGGTGTTCAATCATGACGGAAAGAAGTGGAGTCCGCTGTACGTAAGCACCCAATTCAAGAAGGCATGCGTTGACGCTAGGATTGACAATGCACACTTCCATACGCTTCGCCACACTTTTGCGTCAATGCTCGTTCAATCAGGCGTTCCTATCTATTCGGTGAGCAAATTACTTGGACACAGCGAAATTAAGACCACGGAAATATACAGCCATTTATCGCCAAGCAGTTTGCAGAACCACGTGGACATGCTGAGGAAAAGACCACAGCAAAAGGTGGAATAGAATCCCATATTTTGGTCAATTGTTAAGCCTCTTCCTTCCATCGGGAGAGGCTTTGCTATTGACACTCTGAGAGTATTCATCGATATTTCCTGCATCTCTTCTTCCCCTGTTCTTTTCCTCTCTTCCTCAAAGCAGTCAACTCCCCTCTAGGAGCCACCATGAGAATCTGTTCTGCAATCGTTATACTCGCGCTTGGAATGCTGATAGGATGCAAGAAGGATACGGGTAATCCTGTCGCGCCAGCAACCACCACTCCCCCAGTCGTAGTTCCGGCTCAGATTTCACTCAGATCCTATCAGACCACAATAGACACAAACTATGTCGAAGTATGGTCTGATAGTTCGTGGTCGAAGTATGGTTCCTACAAAACCGTCAACGGGTTAACATACTACGTTGAAATTACCAGTGCTGGTAATCAATACTACTATGGGGCAATCGGATATTCAGGTTGGGTTCCTTCTGGCGGTAGTTTGATACTCTTTGACAAACCTATACTTGGTTGGCCCGACTCACTTGGACTGGGAAAACAGATTTTCGACACTACGACCTTTACATATCAAGGGTATCTGTATCAAATGATTGAAACGAGTACACTGGTGGACACACCCTCTATAAGTGTATCGTTTGGATTGTTCCATCCTTGTTTGCATTTCACTTATGCAGTACGTCTCACCGCTGGTGGTAGCAGTCAAACTACTTATAGTGACTATTGGTGTGCTCGTGGCCCAGGACAGATCAGGTCAATGGACTCTAATTCCAAGGTCACTACTATGGTAAGGGGTTACGTGAATGGACAATTCTGGGGAACAACTGGCCCGGTTCATCTTCCACAGAGCATTAAGACTATTGCCAAGATGCTTGACACTCAATGGATGGCAAAGCAGATCATAAAAGGAATAAGATAATGTCCAACTCTTGGACTCGATCATGATAAAAAGACTTTCCGTAATTATGTTTGCCCTGTTAGGGACAACCCTTTGGGCACAAGCTGGTGAGTATGCAAAACGCATGGACTCAATCTATACTGCTAACATGGTCATAGCACAACAGAAGACCATTGATTCACTACGTGGAGCAGTACAGAGTTTGTCGCTGAAAGAGGATAGAAACAGCATAGCCAGAGAGTTCTACGGCACCGACCTTCAAAATGCTGTGAACTTGTTTGGCTGGATGGTAGCCTGTCTCATATTTGTTACGGGGATCGTGGCTTACGTCAATTTCAGTACCGTGGCAAAACAATTAGCCAAGAAGGAAGCGATACCCATTGCAACGGAAATATCAGAGAGAATCGCGAAACGGGAAATCGGACGGGAAATGGTCAAGGTTGATCTGGAAATAAAGAAACTATACGTCAATACATATTGGAGTTTTCGTAGTGCCGCTTTGTTAACGAAGGACTTTCAAACTGCGTATTGGTGGTCTGTTAGAGCAGCAGAGAAGTCACCAGATACGAAAAAGACGGTGATGTACCTACATGACGCACTTACGTACCTGAAATCAAAACTCTTCATAGCAAATCCAGGAGAATATGAGGGATTGCAGGAACCTTTACTCGCTCTAAAACGGCATGAAGATAGCGAAGTATCAAGCTTGGCCAAGGAAGTTGAAGCAGAACTGATGAAGAGGTTCGGGATATCTAAAGTAAAAGGTTCATGACGATTTTAAGTCAGCCTTCGTCTTCTGCCACGTTTCCCATCCCGCATGGCAAGAATATGGAAGCACTTCTGCTCACTCTTGGAATTTGGCTATTTGGTGGATTTGGTTGGTTGGATCAAAGATTGAATGACATTTAGCCTATGCCGCCTTCCCCTCTGCCCCGATCAGAAATGGTCGGGGTTTTCTTTTGCTGCCTGAATAGGTATCTTTGCACAGAATTGTCACGCTGTAGACGAAAGCAGAAAGGGCATTATGCGACTATTGAAGACACAGAAGAATGAGTTGTTTGATCTGATATCCCAGGTTGGATTATTACCGACACTATTTCATTTTAAGGAATACATATTTGCGGGTGATGAAAGTTATGTCACTGAAATAAAAGTAGAAGGGACACACTACTTTTTCAGACTTCGGGAAGACTTTGGGCATAATTTTACCCTGAATTACTCTCCGGCATTAGACGCAGTAGAAAGAGAAATGAAGAGGCTGAGTGGGTGGAATGAAGCCATTACAAACTTTGCTTGGTGGCTGCAATCCCTGAAACAGGAAATGGAAACAACTGACAAATGGGCAGAAGCATATCAACTTGCAGAACAGGCGAAGCTCAGTACAGATGAAATAGAAAGTTCACAATTCACGCAGACTGAGTTGTTACGAATTGAAACCGCGTTTGGTGAATTCCGCAAACAACTGAAGCAACAGCAGTCACTCACGCAGAATCAGTTACGTACAATAAATGGGAAGTTGGACTATCTGTTAGAAGAGGCTAAAACCACGAAGAAAAGAGAATGGCGCTTATTGGCTTATGGCGCATTCATGGAAATGTTGATTCACGAAAACGTTCATGGACAAGCTGCCGCATTAGCTTTCGGCCTGTTGAAGACAGCATTAGAGCACGTCTTTCCCCACTTGTTGAATTGAAGACCACGAAGAAGTGCAGAAGCTCCACCAGTCAAGATAGGAGCCACACACATGGAATCGGCTTATGTGGACCACACATTCAGGAATGGGTTTCTTCTTGATGAGGAAAAGCTTAGAAAGCTGTCTAGTATCATCAGTAGACGTTTGCTGGATTCCGACCTAGAGTTAAAGCCAACTTATGTAGTATATCGTACAGATTCTATCCAGTATTCTGGAGAAGACATTGAAGTTGTCCTGAAGGACGAAAACTCAGAGTATCAGAAGATAACGGCACTTGACATCACATGTGAAGAAGAAGGTGAATTCTTTTTTGAACTTCGATTCAACAATAGAGGAAAATATTCAAATGGAGTCTCGCTCTCAATAAGTGGTCATGATACAGATTTTGTCCATCTTTTGTTTTCAGATGTACGGCAGTATATCGAGAACGAAGTGGCCGTACTTAACCCCCTGAAGCTCATTCGTGGTGATCTCTCAGCTTGGGTAACAGTTATAATGAGTTTGGCAGCCTTCGCGTTATTGATTGCTGTCATGCTTTTAGTGTCCCAATCAAATGGCACTAACTTATCCGATGATAACATAAATAGTATTCTTAGTAGTTCTGACATCAACACTAAACTGAATTATCTTATTGAGCGAAATACCATCCGTCATCGAATTACTATTTCAAAACCAGTCGTTTTCGTAATAGCGGGAATTTTGACGGCATTGGTATTAAGTTCAAGATTTATCCGTAAACAGCTTGTTCGGTTCTTCCCATCAAATGTATTCGCGATTGGAAAAGGGAAGGAACGGTATAAACGCATGCTCGAATTGAGATCGAAGATCGTGTGGGGTGTGGTTGTTGCGTTCTTTGTAAGTGGAATGGCTGGTTTGGTTATCTACTTCGTGACAAGACAATGAGACCCATCCACCGTCCAGTGGCTGTAGGTCTTTGGCTATCACGCTGCCTTTCTTTGCATCGGTGGCAATACCACAGTCTTGCTCCTGGTAGAACACCCACCACAGCCACATTGCGCCAGGTTCGGCACCAGGTGGAGATGGCAGCAGGAACAGAACATTTCCTCTGCTGCTGTCCGCATTACCAGTCCACATCTGCAATACAACATTCGTTGCTCTCGCTGTTTGTGTTCTTCTTTCATTCTTGGTTTACTTTGGAAATTGATTAGCGTGTATCATCGTCGCCTGGCATCGTCACACCACCCATTCGCTGGTGATTTGTTCTTCCGAAGTAGAAACCAATAACCAGTCCAGCCATCACGTCAAGCTGTGTCAACGCGGCAGGTTGAAACGACGTGTTAGAACCCGACTCTGTGGCACTTATAAAATTCGCATATAAAGTCACTCCCACTACCCCCACCGCGATACACGCTTGAGTGACTTCCCAAATGATATTCACTCTACGCTGAGAAGCTGTGCGTAGTGTTGTCTCTTTTTGGACAGCCGTAGGTTGGGGTGCTGCTACAGCTATGTTGTCATCATTTGCCATGACTTACCCCTGTTTCTGTTGCTGGTCAGTTCCAGGGTCAGTCTGTGGTGCCGCTAGTGGTGCTGGTTGCGGCTCTACGCCAGTCAGTGAAATGCTCACCGACTGAAGTCCAAGCGTGGCAAGGAGCAAGCCAAGCTTCTCCTGAGCCTATGCCGCCTTCCCCTCTTCCCCGATCAGAAATGGTCGGGGTTTTTTGTCGTGAAGTGTTATGAACTGCCGTGAAGTGCCTTGAACTGTCTCGCACAAATTGTTCACAAGTAGCTCCCGCCTGCTCTTGACATTGCCATGTGTTTTCTTCATATAAACGCTGTCTTCGCTCTCAGAAAGAAGATACCCGAAGTGCGTCTATCTTTCACAATGAGGGCAAACGATGAAGACACCTGCCTGCTTCAAATCCAAGAATCTGCCTGACAGCATCAACAGTTGGCTCATCGTGGGTCTCAATGTATGGAGACTTGTGAAGTTGCTGTCTCATTTCTTGAAATAGTCAGAATCAGGGCTTCTCTGAATCGGTCTTGCCCGTGAAGTAGTAGTCGGCAATCTTCAATCCAAGTATGAAGGCAATCGTTGCTACTCAGTTGCCGAATAAGCAAAAACCCCGGCCATCGTGGTCGGGGGTTTCATTCCACCTTACAGTGCTTGTCATTTCTTTTTCTTTGGCGGGGTTCCAGCAACAGGGAGTGAATGGAAGCTGGAATTGATCCTTTCGAGTGCTGCAGGAGAAATTGAGTCCTTGTCGATACAGTTCTTGATCTGACGAAGAAGCGTCTCTTTTGCTCGTTCCTTCAGTTCGATCTCATCACCCAAGATTTCTTCAAGCGTGTACCAGGACTCTTTGTTCAACATTATCGCAGTGTAGTCCGTAACCCAAGAGAACGTTTCAGGAGCGATCACATATCGTTCATGCTTTTCATTGCAGCCCAAATGACAAATATCCATCCTGTTTTCTGTGTTGCAGACAAAACAAGGAATCTTATCATCATCGTACTCCGCGTCAGCGAAAGCTAGGAAATACTTTCCTTTTTGGCCAGCAAGGTTGGTGGCTCGTTTGTCAAAGAAGGTCCATCCAAGCTCAAGCTCTGCCATCAGCTTGAAGCTCTCGCTGTATCCTCAATCGTTCTTCCAACTCATCGGTCCCCAGAGTTATATCTTCATCCAGTGCCAGTTTGTAGTCAATAACTTGATTGGGACCTTTCTCGCGGAGTGTTTTCTCCCAAGGTGTGTTCTTCAGGTGGGTAATTTCACTCATTTGCGCGGCGGTTGCGTCCCTGAATATCGTAGCCACTTCTTCAAGAACATGTAGCTCTTTGGGCGACAACCACTTTGTTTCGATATTCGCTTTGGGTCTGACCTGAATCATGAATCCTTTGGATTTTCCGTCATCGTCAATCTCCTCTACAATCGATAATGCCTTTCTGAAGTCCTCATGGAGTGAATCGTTGGTGATGGCCTCATATAGTTGGATCGGTACTGGTCCCTTTGGCATTGCTATGTAGTCATAGCCTGTCACACTCGTCCCGTACTTCTTGAAATGAGTGAAGTCTAGGAAGAAAAGGAGCTTTCCAAGTTTCGTCTTCCGGCAATTTCGGGTGTTTTTAAGAAAATACGCAATCGCGGCAAGAATGCGCTTACGGCGGATTTTTGCGCCAGCGGAGTCGATTGGAGAGGATTTAGCACTCATGCTACTTCCCCCCGACAATGCGGAATCAATAGGTCGAGTATCAGTATGCTCTGGAATGTGAAGTGAGGCATAATCAAGCTACGGAATTTCTCAATAAGTGTAAATGGTGAACCATTTGAAAATACGAATCCAGAGTCAGGACACTTGTGACGGAGGTCTTCCGGGTTCATTCAGGTTCCTCATCTCTTACAACAAGTGTAGGTTCCAACTCCCGTGTAGGGCAGCATTATCCCCCATCTTTTCAACAATAACTCATTGTTTGATGGGTTTTCGGGAGCAGTGACCTCTATCTCCGGCTTGACCCGTATTGGAATATCCATGTATCGACTATAAGCTATTTCCAAACCATTTCTTTCCCTCACAAATGCTAGCATCAGATACCTTGCCCGATGCTTTGATTGGATCAGCATCTGTCTTAGAGCTATGCCACGTTTCCCATCCCGTGTGCGTCAAATCCGATTTCAACCGCTAACTGAGCAACCAGCCCCACCTGACCAAACCCGTTGCTATGCCGTGATTATCCATGAATTCCTTCCATTTTGCACCTACCAGCTTAGACGCTTTGACATTTCTCATCTATGTGAGTAGCTTGACCTGCGCCCTAGACCAAGTCAAGGTCTCCTGAACCGAAACCCTCACGATTCGGCCACCCAACGTGCCACCTTTCGATGTTATGAACGAGCTTGCGCGGCGACCAAGGACTGAAGAAAACATAACTGCTCTTTTCAGGACATGCCATGATGTGGCAGTTCGGTTCGGTAAAGGCTGGATTTCCAAGTGGTATGATAATTCACCCCTGGCGGATGAGTTACTTAGTGACCTTGGTGGCCTTGTCGGATATGCCTTTAACGACAGCCTGACACGATGTGCCGAACTCATTGAATTCACCAGATGTTTTTTTAGAAGTATCAAAGATAGGATAATTGCTGAGAAGCGGTCCATAGCTAAACACCATAGAAACCGGAATCGGATTGAACAGATGCGCCAAGCAAACGTTGAAATTCATGAGAACAGACCGACTCAAGAGGAACTGTTTGGACCGACTCCGAATCCGAACCCTTTTGAAGAGCTAGTCCAACGTGAGCTTCCAAGTATTGTTCTTTCGCTGATGGGCGAACTATCGGGTAAGAAAGCCAAGGTTTATAGTATGTGGTTCAATTATGAGATGACCACCACGGAAATTGCAGAATCTCTCCATATTGCTGAACCTACAGTACGAGTGCATAAACATCGAGCATGCAGTGAAGTACATCATCTAATTAAACGGAAATACGGAAGAGAATTCCCTTTAAGAAGGTAGCAGAATGAACAAGCGGAAACTCCCCCCCACCAGAAGACGAGTAGGCCGACCACCGATCCGACATATACCATTGGTGACGCTGTTTGGCTATCTCGACAAACAACTGGAACCAATCAAAGAGAGGAAGGTGCTATCCCATCTCAGAGGATGTGAAACATGCAAGAAGAGTCTGAGGGAAGCCTATGCGATCTTGCAGGGGATGGACAATTACGCCGAGAAGAGCCGGAAAGAGTGTCCTTCGCCTGAGACGATGCGGGACTATGAAAAAGGAACTCTGAGCAAAGAGGAACAGAACTCCGTCCAGAAACATCTTTCTGAATGCCCATATTGTGTTGATTTTGAAGAGATTTACAGATTGCTCGAAAAGGGACCCCCCAAGAAGGGATAGTCGTCTTTTTGTGCGTTAAGTAATCCAACATTGTTCCACGAGTAACGGTTTCACCCAGGCATCCCCTTGTAGATTCTCCCTTCCCCAGTTCTGCTAGTTTCCCACAATCAGCTTCCGCAATTCCGTAAGTCCATTTCGTCCCCTACTCTATCCCCCCCGGTTTGTCTCGTCCTATCCTTCCCACTTTGAAGGAACCTAGTCCCCCCTATACCCTGCCAAAATTTGCCTGATCCCCGATTCATATCTCCTTGTCTCAGGTATCCCTTGAAGCCGCCCGTGGTGGCTGATGTGTGTCCAAGATTGGGAATTCCTGTTGGAATCCGAATTCAAACAAAGACCCGCAAGTCTATCTGTAGTGCCGGATTCAATCTTTGTAAACGATTTCTAGGTACGCGGCGGAAGTCTTATTAGGCGAAAGGATAACACATGGGTAGTCGATTTTGAGGGATTATAACTGAAAAGACGAAAAACATGACGCAGGATGTAAACGAAAAACCCTAAACGGGCAGGGTTAGGGTAGGAGAGGGATTTCCGATGATGACAAGAATACAAGGAAATCGTGGTCAATCAATCCAGCGGAAAGAATCAGTTACATGTAAACGAATTCCATCAATGGGGCGGGATATAGGGTAAGGGTGATACTGTATTCATCGGATGTAAGGATTCAATGTCGGCGCACACGCGCAAACAGGTTCCAGTCACTGGCAACGACTGGACGGCGGCGAAGAGCCAAGCCTGGACCCGAAAGTCCACGCAGCAGGGATCAAAATGAAAGATAATGACAAATTCGTGTTCGTGTGGCAGCAGATCATAGGACAAGTCGTGGGTCGCATTGTGAAACAAACCATAACGCCTTACGGGACCGCGCTGCTAGTAAGAGTGGTGTGCTACTGTGGTCACCCCGAATGTACCGGAGTGAAGGACCAAATACTGCTTCCTGCAAAGATGGCGTTTATGCCTTCAGAAGAAAGAGCAAAACTGGATGCTTCTTTAGCAAAAGAATGGAATCTCAGCCCTGAGGACCGAGTGAGCGAACCTGTTGAAGTAGGCTATTCAGTCGTTGTCATGGACTAACGCTGTAGCCGCTGCGCCTGGTTCATCCGAAACAAATAAAGCCAGCGGTTCTTATACCGGCAGCCTGGACCGGATCAATCCAGGTGGAACGGGGACCGTTTCCCCAAGGAGCACAAGAATGACGCAGTTCTCAATTCCAAAGCCGATCGATATGTTCGCCAATGATTTTCTTCGCTTTCTCAGCCGTAAGGTCGAAATCGTGGGTGATAGAAACGTGAAGGTTCTGTACTGCGGAGAATCTTTCTGGTCGCAACTCCACCCACTCCAGAAGACTTCCGGAGTTTTCAAACCAAATGAGTACGTGAGAAGACCAAGCACGAAGACTCTGGCAGGATGGCAGAGAGTAAATGGATGGATCATCCAACCCGTGGGACAACTTGAGGACGGGAGCTTGATCTGGAGCCTAACGCCAGAGGAACGAGTGATTGGGTTTAGGGATTTTGGCTTAGAACCCGCTCTGGCACAAGAACTATCCCTTTTCGATGCTGTCATTTTTCTGAATCAGCGAAATCTCCTCAATGCTGTGAGGAACGGACGGTGCCTTCCCAATTTCTTGGTCGTTGCACATGAGGTCTTCCATGTGGTGGAGAGGTTGAGTGGCGGAAGATTGCACATGTCAACATGGGATGCAGACAGGGATATCGATGCCCCAGAGGTCTTGGAGTGCTTCTACGAGTTCGTAAAAGGATCTGGCGCAGAGGCATTTGGTAGTTGATACTTTGGACCTTGCGCATAGTTCGTGGTGGAGCGCCTAGTGCTTAACCTACGAACCAATAACGAAGCATAGCTACCAGCAATTATCAAGGTGGAGAAGTGGGGCTTCACCTTCAGCATGACCCCACACCCTAAAATAGAAAGGAGCAAGTTATGTCTTTGGTAAAGAAGGTAGAAACAAGTTCATTTGGAAGCCTCAGTGAAGGGTTGGCTCAACTGGGATTGATCCCGAAGATCGTGCGTGACCAGCTAGGTCGAGAAATTCACACTGGAGAAAACTCAATCAGGTGTTTGTATCCGAATCATGCTGATAGCAAGCCTTCCTTCTGCATAAATGGTGATTCGGGTCTCTGGGATTGCAAAGGCTGTGGTCGTGGAGGAAACCTGATAACGCTCCTGAAGGATATTAGGGGAATGGATACTCAGAGTATTGCCGATCTATTTCAGGAAACGTTACAATCCTCTGGTGTGGATTCTTCGACACTGCATTTGCCTGGAGTATCATTTCCAAAGGCGAAGAAGTTGGCGACTAGCACCCTTGCGAAGATTGAGGAGTATGCCCAAAACCTATCAAACAATTCATATTCTGACTGCTTGGAATGGCTGCATAAACGCGGACTTGGTGACGATATTATTAGCCGTTACTCGCTGGGCGCACAGAATACCAACCGTGGTCACGCAATCATAATTCCTGTATTCGATGGCGAAACTCTGGTGGCGGTAAAGAGAAGGTATCTAAGCGTGGGGCCAGAAGAAGGCAAGTATGATTCTGATGGTTCTGTGAAGAATCTCATGAACATCGAGTTCATTACGGACCCTGAATTTCAAGGCCACACCGTCTATCTCTGCGAAGGCGAATTAGACGCAATTCTTTTGCATCAGAATATGAACTCTCCCCTCTGCCTATCGGTCCTTGGGGGTGCAGGAACGTGGGACGATACCTGGAATCCCTTGTTCCACGATAGAAGGGTCGTGATAGTTTATGACTCTGATGAGCCAGGCCGCAAAGGTGCAGCGAAGCTCATAGAACAACTGAAGCCGTTCGTTGCTGGAATAGCCAACGTCAATCTCTTCCCTACGCCAGACAAGGAGCACAAAGACGTGACTGACTTCTTTCAACATGGTGGCACCGTTGACGGACTTCTGGAGATAGTGAACTCCACTCCGATTCAATTCAAAGATATGCCAACTCCGTTGCCGCTGCTTTTTGATTCAACGGGACAATCTCAAGCACAAGCAAAGCCTTCCAAGATTCTCACGTTGCCTGGCACTGCCAGTGGAATAGTACCATCAATAAACGACCATGGGCTGAGTCTCAGTGATGAAGAATTCCTGAAGAAGTATACAAGTGATGGAACAACAATTCTATCACAGCCTGAGACACCAGTAGACTGGATAGTGAAGGATTACCTGGAGCGTGATGCAATTGCCCTGCTATTTTCAGCGCCAAAAACGGGTAAGTCACTGGACACTACACAGCTTGCAGTGTCAGTAGCCTCTGGGACAGTCAAAGAGTGGAACGGTTTGCCAATCAATCAGCATGGACCTGTTCTGTATCTACTCAACGACGGTTCTCTCAGGGAATTGAAGAACCGTATCCGCCGCATCTGCAGATTCCTTGGGGTCGGTCTTGACTTGCCCGACTTGCATATTTTTGAGCGGACTGGAACCATGGAAGCTTACAAAGTCGAAATTGAAAGAGCCGTGAAGCTCATAAAGCCAGTCCTGATAGTTCTCGACTCATTGTTCCTGGCCCATGCTGGTGGAGATGAGAACGCCGCAGGTGATCAGCAAACGTTTGCTCTTGAACTGAACAGGATAGTCCATGAACACAATTGTGGACTGGTAGTAATACACCACGGCACAAAAGCCAGTGCCAATATGCCCCTGGCAATGGAGAACTCACGTGGTTCCGGAGCGTGGTTAGGCGTAGCCGCAGATATCATGGAATTCCGCAAGAGCCTGACTGATACTTCAAGAAACTACTTCAAGATTTGGTCACGTGAGGGTCAGGAACATAGAGTCTTGGCTGTCCAGTATTCACGCACTGGCGAATTCCCCAATGAGAAACAAGGCTATATGTCCGTTGGCGAAACCACTGAAGACGCTGAAAGAGGCGGAACTGGCAAAGGAAAAGGAACAGTCCTTGCACGTCCATGTGATATTCTCGCACCAGGAGCAGTAATGAAATACGGCACAATCGTGGAGATGATGAAGGTTTTCTATGAAAAAGGTAGAACTTGGGTAACGGGCGAATTTAGCGATTGGTTAGCTGCCGGTCTGGTCTTGGAAACCACTGGCTCCAAGAAAGGTAGCCCGAACTGCCGATATGTCCTGAATCCCGATCCGCATCCACAACCTGGAAGTCCTGTGGATACTTCAATTGACCAGACTAAGGTGGACAATGAAATTGCCGACTTTCCAGGCTAACAGCGTCCAGGAAAAGTGTCCAGAGAGTGTCCACTGGACACTCAATGGGATACTGGTGTAGTGAGAGAGTGTCCACATACTGTCTATATCTTATATAGACAGGACTGGACACTCCTAACTCCTACTTGGACACTTGAAGAAAGAATGAATCCCGCCAGGCTGAACTTGAAGCCAAGGCGAAGCCGATGCGGGGAGTGAGCATGTAGTGGATCGGGAGCCACCTGCAGCCGATTGGCATGCAACTTCCGGCGTTATCCGACCACTGGTTCCGAGAGAATCTGACCACTGATTCCGAAGGAAAGCGACCACTGGTTCCTGTGTTATCTAACCAGAAATGCCCGATGGACGGACTGCTGATGGTCGGTTTGATCGGAATACTCAACCGGCATTGGCTGGGCTGGGATGGGATCGGCCAACTGTCTTATTCACCGTTCGGACAATGTCTCAAACGTGGTGGCTTGAGTAAGTCATCCGTCAAATCCCCCAATTTGACAAAACCTGGTAAAAAGTGACTGGAATCTGAGCCAGTTTGGGCACATTTTTGCCATACAAATTTTGTATGACAATTTTTGGCTCAACACCGTTAAGGTATTTTCAGATCAGATATTGGTCCGAAAACGCCGTCAAGGAAGGGGCGGCGCCATCGGACAGGGTGGCAGGGCTACGCATACGGACTGGTAGGTTCCGAACGAGATCGGCGGGGATCAGGTGGAGCTTGGGGATGGGGAATCATGAGGGGCCTGACTGGGGAAAACTCATGGCCCGGGGGGGGAACATTCCTGGCCCGTTCCATCCTTCACCCTGCAAGCGGGTTCAGCTAGATTAGTGTCTCATGGACGTAAGCAATTTCGCAGGCAAGTCTCTCAGTGCAATCTAATGATTTCTAATCATTTTTGATTATCATTAATCAAGCGGACTTCTTACTCGGGCGGCACAGTTGGTCGGGATGGCTTCGCGTGTCCTTGTCTCTCCGTCACCCCCCGTGCATTTACTTCAATTAGTCAAATCGTTCAGGAAGATGCGTAATGGAATACAAATGTGCTAATCCGTATTGTCGGAAACGAACTTTTGCGGGTCCGCCCATCTTTTTCTTTCGCTATGCTGGCCGCGTTCGTTATTTCTGCTCCGTGGAGTGCGTTCAATATGGTGTTATACGATTCACCAACAAGAACGAACCCCACAAAAGGCAACTTTACGCGAAAATGTCTTATGGTCTGAAACACCAGATTAGACCGTATTGGATGCGCGATAGAATGTTTGCCTTCATGCCTGCAATCTACCTGTCAATGATTCGAAAACAGACGGAAGGGTTCATTTCCCATATTGTCTGATTCTGTCAGAGCGCGGCAAAGGGTCGAACGACGATGAGGGATGCTATATATGAAGGCGGTGACGCGTCCCCCAACAAAATCCGACCGACTTAATCTGAACCCCTTGAACAAATTCACCTCAGATACCTAAATCTGCTGGAATCTTGGAACGATAGTCGCCCGTGAGACTCCATGGGATATGGATTATCACTATTGGACGCTAACCAATCGGCCAATACTCTATATCAAACCCATAGACGCACGAAGCAACTTCTCTTGACTCGCCACCTGCGCTAATTCCAACTTTTCCCAACCCCAACGTGACCGAAGAATCTATCGCGACACGGTTTTCAAAATGGAGTTTAATCTCATCAGTAATTATTCTGGCATCCAGCCTACCTTTCGCTACTGCTCGAAAGATGGGGTCTTCATCAAGCCAGCCTTCAATATCCTTGGGAACGTAGGGGGATTTCCCCGGTTTCTCGAACGATCGGATTACGTGCCGTCCAGTTATGCCCTTCTCGGTCTTTGACCAATCTATACCAACCCTTGCAGCCTCATCTGTGATATTCAGTTTTCCACTCTGTTTTTTGTTTGAGAATTCGGCGGAAATTATTTCCAGTTTCTTCGCTCCAAGAGCCGCTGTTAAAACCAAGAAGGCTGCAAACTTCTCTTGGGCGAGTCTTTCATTTGCTAAAGCCGGGACCAAGTAATAGTTCGGAAGAACAGGATGGGCAATATACGCTGCACCATCCGTTAAATGATTATAGTCAAACCGAAAACGTTTTTCCGCTTCCCTAGGTGTCAAGTGGGGAATTGGGATTTCACCTCTCCTGACCCATTTTCGCAATTCACCTTTCCCGATAGCAAGTAATGGCAACGCGTAATAGAATGGCAAAAATAAACCTGGCAATAGCCATAATGCCTTCTTCCAGTGAATCTCTGTTGTAAGCGCAGCGTATTTTTCGTCAGAAGCGACCAATATGAGTCGTCTCTCGACCGGAACCAATGTGTCGAAATCTACTTTCATTACAGGTGTCCTTTCAATGAGATGAACTACTCTACAGATTGCCCCACTCTAAGACGTTTCTTCAGCATCATCATCCGACCTGTCAACTGTCTTTCTGAACTCCGAAGCACGTTGACATAGACTCCAGAAGCCCTCTCGCAGCGGTCCAACCGTGCATTGGCGGTTTAGCTCATTGATTTGACGCAGGCACTTCCACTCTCTTGAATTCTAACGAGTCCCGATGAAGATGCTTATCCATGTTAACTATTTCGGGGCAGTACCATTCCGTCAGTTTTCCATTGCTGAAGACGCAGAACAGATTCATTACCTCACCCCAGACATTGGTGTCCGCAAACTTCTCTGGCTTCTTCTCCCGAAGCACGAAATCCGGTTCGGTAAAGTCTACTGCGTCCTTCGCCTTTGGTTTCACCGGCTTTACCTTATCCTGAAGCGAATAGAACTTTGGCCGCACTTTGAATAGCAGGGTTTGAACTCCAGCGCTATTCTGCAGATGTCCCTGCTGGGTCATGAATGGTTCGCCCAACGCCTGTAATACTTCAGACTAATGATGCAATTAGTTCTTTCGTTTGCCCAGCCGGACGTTAGCTCCCCCTGTTCCCCGGACTCTGTTGTAAACCTACCTTGTGGGCTTCCAAATGAAAGCTCCACGTTCATTTACATATCCTATTGCTCCGTTTACCCGCACCCTTCCTAACCCATCCTGGAAATTCTCGACCGTTTCAAATTGAGGGTTCACGATGATTCTTCCCGCGCTATTTACATAGCCCCACTCTTGATTTACTCTTACACGTGCGATTCCATTTGAATAATCCGATGCTTCGTGAAATTGAGGTTTGATGAGCAGACTGCCATCTTTGCGTATGTACCCATACAGCATTGCGTTCGTCTTCTTGTCATGCATCCCAACTATTGCTTTCCCTTCATGAAAATCTCCAAAACTGTCAAATTGAGACTTGATTCGTACAACACCAAGTGTGTCAATATACAAGATACTCCTTGACTTGGCACCAGCCACTGCTGTTCCTGCGTACCCTTCCGAGAACATCCGCGCTACATCATATTTGACCTCAGCTATCATTTTCCCATTCGCCCTAACATACCCAGACTTTGTCCCTTCTCTCGATGCCTTTGTCACAAGCACGACTCCATCACTGACTGAGCCGATGAAGTTGTAGATGGGTTGAATCAGATACCTGCCGTCTTTGTCTATTCTTCCCCATCTTTCGGCAATCTTCACATTTGCTCCCCCGTGGAAAAAGTCTTGAACCTCTTGAAACCTGGGTCTGACCACCATTTTACCACTCTTGTCAATGAATCCCCAATTGTCTGAAACCGACACCGCCGCCAATCCATCTGAGAAGGCCCTGCAGTCGTCGAATGTAACATCGATGACCAATTTGCCCGTCATATCGAAAAACCCACACGTTTGGCCTCTTCTCAGGGTGGCCAACCCCTCAGAGAAACTCCCCCCTGGACTGTCTTCGGTATAGCGAGACAACAGAGTATCGCCAGCAGCAGTAACCCACCAAAACGGATGAACGTCACCTAGCGTATCTATCACCCGCCACTCCACGCCCTGGAATACCCAGGCGTAACCTTGAATGAAGTCCGTAGCCTTCTTGAACCAACTTTCGCGGAACAGATTCCCATGGCCGTCGATGAAATTCACCGCTCCTTCGCCTTCCTCCTCTGGATATTCAACCCGCGCAAGTCCGCATGAAAAAGGATAAACCTTGTAATGCCCTAGGGGGGCAAGAAGTTCGCCCTTGGTGTTAATATAGGTTTGTCCAATCTTGTTCGATTCCTTGTCATATGCCTCAACGATTGCAATACCATTGACAAAATCGCTACCAGAGGTGAACTTTGGTTCCAATACCATTTTGCCCCGATTGTTGATATAACCCCATTCTCCATTGGATTCAACAGGAAAGAGCTTTTCCGCATCATTCTGACAATATGATGCACACGACGCTAGTATCATCAGTGATATGAGAGGAAGGATTCCGCGGAGCATAATTTTGGTCCTTTCCGAGTTTGAACATTCACTCGCTTCAGGTAAAACTCTGGGAAATCCGCGTTACTTTGCTTCTGGGAAGCGGGTGTACTGTCCTGGCTTCCGATTGTCATCAACCAAGGTCATGGCCCGATGATCAAGAACCCTACTTCTTTGATGACGATTCAGTGGACGCACCTTTCACTGGTTTCTGCACTTCCTCTTCATGCGTTATTGTGCGCTCCCATTTCACCAACTTGCCGTTCTGAAAGTAGCAATATAGGTCTGTTATATCACCCCAAAAACCAGTGTCTGCTGACATTTCGGGGTAGATGTCTTTGGCAGGCACTGTCTGCGTTGCAGAAATCCCCGTCACTCCTGCAGTAGTGATATACTTGATTTCTGAGATCTTGTAAAGTTTTGTTCGAATCTTGAATATCAGCAATTCCATATTCCCGCCAGGCTGTTGGGCACCAGATTCTGGCAAATATGGTTCCCCAAGAAGGTCAATTATTCCTTGTTTTGTTATTCCGAGTTCCAAACGTCCCCAAGCCCGATAATCGCTCCAGCGTGGTCCATACACAAAGTTCCCTTGACGGAATACTTCTTCCCGTTTTTGAGGGGGTGGCGCGGTGGTTTGGAATGTCGGCCCACATCCTACAACCAAGAGTCCCAATAGCGGGAGAAGCAGGCTTCTGAAATGAAATGTCTTAGACATATGTGATACTCCTTGGTTTTTTGTGATTCGTCCATTTTCGCGCATCCGTGGTGCACTGTAGCTTTGCTTCCCAGATTCAAACACAAGCCTCACTCCTCTGCTTTCGAGAAAGAGGCACGTTTCCATTCTACTTCAACATCATCATCCGATCCATCAACTGTCCTTCTGAACTCCGGAGCATGTATATATACACGCCCGAAGCCATCTGACTTCCGTTGAACTGCTCGATGTACTATACTGGGTTCCGATTGTCATCAACCAAGGTCATGGCCCGATGATCAAGAACCCTACTTCTTTGATGACGATTCAGTGGACGCACCTGGACTTTACCCCTTGCGTGAGACAGAGTTTTTGAGTACTAAGGTGGACATTTCCAAAGGAGGAGATGTCCAATGTCCAAAGAACGGAAGCAGTTTTCCCGGGATTTCAAGATCAAAGTTGTTCTGGCCTATGAGTCGGGTGTTCCCGCTGTTGAGCTCTCCCGCCAGTTCGAGGTCCATCCGAACGTAATTTACAACTGGGCCCGGGAGTACCGCAAAGACCCGGATAAGGCCTTTACCTCAAGCACCCAGCAGGGTGACCCTGCCGATGCCGATCAGCGTCGCATAGCCTTCGAGAAAATATGGATTTGCTTGGGGGAAAAGAGGATTGATGTATATATGGACAAACTCGTGTGGATACCATTCATTTGATCCCCCTGAGTAAATAATGCGGTTGTGCGAGTCGACGAAACCACGGGGTCCCCCTATGTTCCCTTCGGCAGGCCAGTAATCCATTCCAAGAACTTTGCAGACGCGATCGAGATCATCTGCGAAATAGTACTGAACAGGTTTTGTGCCCAGGTGCCAGAGAGCGGCGAGCGAATCGATGAATCTATTCATGTGCTCCGCGAGCGGTCGATTGAATTTATGATCGGCAGGAAAGACGAATTTGATGCTTCCGACTTCCTCTTTATGCCAATATCTACTGTTAATCGGCAGGACGTTGCACAATTTGTACGACCCGTTTTCGACCCGAGCGGCAACCTGGAAGATGTTTCTGACCACAAAATCACGGGAATCACTTCGATAAAACATGGTCCGTATAATGAATGCACTGTCAGATAAAGAAACGCTCAACACCGTTGCCTTCCAATAACCTATTCCGTAATACATATTCCACCAGACATGGCCGGCAAGGTCGAAGGGGTTATACTGACGCTGCTCCGACTCGACCCAGTAGGGATTCGAATATAAGGAATCAGGTCTTGCGTTTAGATATTCTTCCCACACTTGGATCACCGATCGAATATCGGCGTTTGTGGTGTCTACATTGGATTGTACCGAGACATGAATGTAGTTGGTCTGTGCATACGCGAACTGCGCCAGCATCGACCAAACAAGGACTGCCAGAAGGCAACGCATACGTCGTGATCCTTTGGGATTTGTACGGATCTTCATGAAGTGGGTGGCTGTCTCACACATCCGACTCACCCACGGCTCCCACAGTCTCGGACTTCACCGCGAGGCCCGGTCGGGATCGATAACCGATGCGAATCATCCGCCGCTCCGACGTCACCGCGAGGCCTGGTCGGGATCGATGATAGCCCAAGGCCCAATAAACATCGCAAAAGGAATTCTTTGGGACTAATCGTGAAAGTAGTTCTCCAAAGCCTTTTCCAGTTGTTCGCCCCAAAGGGTTTCGCCCAAGGCCACAATTGTGCCTCTTGAATCGACGAGAATTGGATATGGAAAGTGGCGGACACCGAAAGTTGAGATTGTCGAGCTGTGATAGTCTTTACCGATAAAAGCATTTAACCAGGGCATGTGCCATTTCTTCCGGCGAAATCTCATTACTCTATCAATGTCTGAGTCAAATGCAATGCTTATAATCGTAAATCCCTTCCGCTTGAATCGCTCATATGCCTTGTGAAGGTACGGCATTTGCTTGATACACGGGGTGCACCATGTCCCCCAGAAATCGATTAGATACACCTTTCCTACCATTTTTGCCGAGGATATGGATTCCAGCGTGTCATCAATGGAGAGGAGGTTGAATGTTGGCACTCGATCTCCAGGATGGAGGAACGGATGAACTAACCGGCTCGCTTCAGTCGCCCATTTGGTGTCGGAATAGCCAGTTGTGAGAACATCCATCGTCTGCAAAAATGTTGCAGTATCACCGGTGGCCAAGGCCCAACGTGCGCGATCTGAAAGTAGCCGTGCCCGGAACTGTCTACCCTGGGACGCGGTTATCATCCTATCTAGAAACGCTGGATAGGTATCCATGTGTCCAAGAGCGAGCATACCGTACAAATTCGAATGATAGCACCACACAGGCGAATCCGGCGGAATCTCCCAGATCCATTTTGTCGCGCTGTCCTTCGACGTACTTTCAGGTGACGCAACACTTATTTGATAATATTGCATGACCAACTCTTGACGGAGGATTGGTTCTTTCTCGCCTTGAATTTCCTCTGCTATGGAATTTGCATCGTCTCTCCAGTCGACCTTGAATCCATTGATGTCTCCATGAGTCTCCAGAAATTCAGCGCGCTCCTCTGCATATCGAACAGACATTTGGAAACGCGATTTCATGTGCAACAAAGCAAATCTGGCCTCTATCGAAGTTGAATCGTGGAATGTAACGCGACTATCATGCTGATGCCTTGCCGTAGGGCTCAGGTGTATCTCCACAGTGTCAGAGGTTGATCCAATAGTCAACAGGGCGGCCTGAGCTGAGTAAAAGCCAGGACACGTGACTTCCAGCAAAAGTCCACCCGTTTCTCCACTGGACAGATGGAAGGTACTGTTCTGGGACAAATGGACCTGAGAGTAGATGATCTCGCCCGATCCGTCCTTGAGGGTAATATTCACTGAATCGGCAAGGGCAGGGTCCAATCCAACAACTCTTCCACTAATGTTTGTCTGAGCGTAGGACCACCGCACGAGTAAGACCGATAGAACTAAGGTGCGCGTGAATAATCTCAATCTTCCCTCGGCAATTAGCTAAACGACCGCTAAAACCCTGAGGCCCTCAATCGGATCAGACCAAGGGCCGTTTCAATGAACTCGTACAACATCGGTAAGATACCGCCCTGCTCGGGAACATGCAATCAACCCGCGTGTGCCGGATCACGTTCGCACGTGTGTGAGCTTCGGTAATATCTGTAAGTTCACGGGAATGATTGTTCGTACCGAGGCGTGTCGTTGATTCTGGACGGTGAGCAGGGTATCTTGCAGGTGATTCTTCGCCTCCCTTGCTAGACCGGAAGAAGTCACGCCAACTGCCAAAGATCTGAACATCGAAGCCACGCAATCATCTTCAGGTGACATCATGAGCCGACCGAGTGGACAAGAGATGTTTAAGGCATTGGGCCTCGTAGGAGCAAACGCACGAGGATTTGCCGGGGCGTTCCTGTGTATGCTGACTTTTCTCTGTGGTTTGAGTTTCTCTCAGGAGCAACCTGAACGGGTCTACCCAACAATACGCAGCGCACCGAAAGATTCGTTGGAGACCGTTCTACTCTCAAGGCTGAGTAGAGGTAAATTACTCATTCTAGGAGATGCAGCACACAGACGAGGCTTCTACTTGCGCACTGTTACGGATCTCCTGGAAGCATGGATCGGACAGTTACGAGCCTCAGAGACTCCAGCACAACCACGGCGGTTGTTTCTGTTTCTTGAAGTTGATCAAGCGGAGCAATTAACAATCGAGAAATATTTCGCAACCGGGGATGACTCCGAGTATCTCGCGTTCAAATTAGATCAGGCTCTCACTTGGGGCGGCGTCGAAGAGTGGACAACAACCGACCAGGTCGAATTCATTCAGGACCTCAGGGGGATACTCGAAGAGATCAAAGAACTGAATCGCCGTCGGCCGGAACTCGGAGCCGAATTAAGGGTGATCGGGTGTGAGGCTACTCCGCCGTACCACATTACAGATGCAAAGGACTATGAGAAATTCATGAAAGCAAGGCTTGAGTGGTTTGCAAATGAACGAGATAGCTTGAGCGCGGCAAAGATCTCCCGGCTCATGGATGAGAACCCCGATTTCAAAGGAATTGTCTTTATCGGACAGGGCCATATTGAGAGTCGAACACTTGTCGATAAGGCGAACTTCGCGCCCGGCACCTCCGCTCCGCCGACGTTTGGGTATTTTATGCCTCATTATGTTGACCGCCACTTTGGCCGCGAGAATGTGACCACTGTATCCTTTTTCTATCACAGGAGAGATAATCTCACAGAATACTTCGATGTATTCAGCGTTGCTGATACCACACCGGATATTTACGTTTATTCGGTGTCGAGACCTCCCATGGCATGGTCGGTGTATCTCCTCAGGAGCCGGAAGATACTAAGTACCTTTCTCGCGACCATCCGGGCACACGCTCCCGCTGGAGCGAATGAAGGCGAGTTGCGACTTGCAAGCGCGACGGCAAGGGGACTCATCTATCAATTGAAGCGATCATACCTAAATCTGGACCCTTTACAACGGCAATGGATTGATTCCCTCGCGAACAACAGACGAGAGATGATCAAGTCCAGAACGGCGGCTGATCGGGTAATCACCATTGCGGCGCAGCTCTGTCGAGATTTTGATTCAATGAAAGACATTGATCTTTTCGAACATTCCCGTATAGTGCCCGGTGTTGCTGACTCCTCCCGGTTTGGCGTGGTGCTGAAAATGTGGTTTGCTAATCTGCTGTCTGATGCGGCCACTACTGAAACCATTCCCTCTTTGTCGCTTGCGCCTCCAAACTTTCAGATAGTGCCGGATACTCTCGCCCAAATGGAATTGCTGAAACATCACAAGGATCTCACGCAGTCCCTGCTCATTAACCTTCTCTGGATAGCTACTCCGGAGGAGAGTTCACGTGCTGTCGAACGATTGCGGGGAGAGACCGGCCTTAATCTTGCGACCGCAAAGGAATGGGCGGTGTGGTGGCGGGGTTCACACTGGGTACGTTTCTCGCCCTGGCCACGGAAATATGGCTCATTTTGATCGTGAGTTGCTTACTTCGCACAGCGGTGTAGCCGTTAACCATCCAGCTTTTAGGAACATGCCGTGGATTCGTTTCTTGCCATCTTGATGATTGTTCGACATCGGCGACCGGAACTTTCTTGCTCTCTGACGGTTCTTATGGTTCGCCTTAACAGAGGGACTCGGAAAATGAACTCAATACGACTCTTCGCGGTACTGACACTGATTTCGGCTTTTGCCAGATCTGCTCACGGTCATGAGGTGACTGTCGCTTTTCAAGTCAACATTCCGGCGACCCTCTCCCCTCTCTCCAATGTGTACATCTCGTCTTCTCGCAACGGATGGTCACCGAGCAGTCCCGTGTGGAAGATGCGTCAGAACGGGCCGCTGTCATATCGACTTGATATCAGGATTCCTCAAGGAGAGAAACTTGAATATCATTTTACCCTAGGGGATCCGGAATGCCTCGAAGCGGAGGAGGGAGGACATTCACAACCGCACCGCTTCTTCGTCGCGAAGGAAGGCCTTGTTCGGACGGACACCGTGGCCGAGTGGACTATGCAATCAGTGAATGTTGGCCGTTGGCTCCCTGCGGATGTCTATCATTTTCAGGATCAGTGGCTAAGGGATAGATGGAGTGAGACTCCTCTTGAATCGATGGATGCAGCCAACCCACTACGAAACCTCAGAGGTGTAGCTCAACTTGACTCCGTGGTAGAGGCCGCGCAAGAAGAATGGCGAAACATTTCAGAAACCAAATACGGTGGCGTGGCCCCCAACATACTCTCTGCATACTACTTTGGCCTCCTGAGGGCACCGCAGGAAAACACCATGGCCCCGACGCTTTTGAATGATCTTGTGGAAAATTACATGGCGCCGGCATTAATCCGTGAATATCCCGATCTGAAATCGTCCCCGTCAAAAAACAAAGTGAGAATGCTGGCTACTCCGTTAATTACGCTGCAGTTCATGCTCCAAATGAGGTCCTTAGCGACAGCAGATAGCACACTATCATTTGACGTTCCGGAATTAGCATCACTCGCAAATCATCGGCGCGAACAATGGAGACGATTGTCGGTTATCGCTGAAGATTGGTCGACACTTATTGAGGACTATCTGTCGGACTCGTCACTGGTCGGTGAAAAGGATCAATCCGGCCTTGTTGGTCTGCGTCTGATGATCGATTATCTCAAACCATGCTGGAGAATACAAGAGGAGTTAATCGACAATAACGTTGCTGAAGCTATTGCGTCTCTGAGAAATCTTTCGGTGAGCAACGCCGGCGGCATACCGCCTCACGAGATTAAGGAAACTGCCAATCTAGTACTCCGAGAATGCCTTAGGAGGAAGATGTCAGCGGAAGCTCTGGACGTTGCCGACATTATTGCGACACAGCAGGGCAGTCAGTTTCCTTCAAACCCGGGGGGGATATCCTATTTGAGGCAGTCCTATCTGGAGGCCGATCCGATTCGAGGCGAGGCACGGTATAATCTAGCATTGTCTCGCTACCGTAGCAGCAAACCTATTTCTCCTCCGCAAGAGATTCCCTCACGGCCTCTTCTTTCGGGAAGATTTCTAGACGTTGTCACGGGGGACACTCTGGACCTAGCCTCTCTACGTGGAAAGATTGTTGTAATGGAGTTCTGGGGGACCTGGTGTGGACCGTGTGTTTCGCAAATCCCCGCTGTTAGAAATTACGCCAAGTCAATTGGATCCACCCCAGACGTTGCGTTCATCTCAGTCGTCTGTGATCTGAACACGATCAATCGAGGCAATGCGTTCATATCGAAGTTTGTTGCAGCGCAGGGAATCAATTATACCGTTCTGATCGATCCGATTCAGGACCCACTCAACCGACGATTCAACATTCAGTGGTATCCGAGCAGCCTAGTGATTGGGCGAGATGGGCAGATATCATTGAAACCTCAGGGTTCCGCGGGCTGGAATAAGGTACAAGAGCATGTTCTCACGCTCCAGTCCCGTCACAATTGATGGCTCGGTGCCTGGATATCTCAGTCAGATGAGGGCTAGCCTTTGGGCCAAGCTCTTCACAAATTCATCGTGCCACGCCTCAGGTTCTTTCCTCCCTGCTAGCTGTCCATTTTCGGACAATAGAAGTTACAAAAGCGGACATGCTTAGTATCGAAAGAGAGTCAATATCTAATAATCTGTTGACGTCGTCTTGGCACACGAATTGTGGTCCTCATCCCAGAAGTCTGAGAAATCTCACTCCCCTTGCCAACTCAAGATCCGCTACAAGGCCTTCATTGATAGGCGAACCGATATAAGAGCACCCGTGGACATAACTCGAGGACAGACATGCTTAGAAGCTATCTGACCATCGCATTCCGCAATCTCTTCAAACGCGACACTTCATCCCTGATAAGCATCGCCGGCCTGGCACTGGCAATGTCGTGCTGCATATTTATCTCACTTTTCGTGTTCGATGAACTTCAGTTCGACAGGTTTCATGAAAGGGGGGACCGGATATACAGGCTTCTCATCGCCAACAGCAAAACAGGGGAAAACGATGCTCTGATGTCTGCCGTTGTATTCCCCCTCATTATGGATGAGATGCCCGAGTTTGAGAGCGGTTTCAGGCTATCGGATATGGTGAACGAGCCAATCAAATCCGGGCGTAAGCTCTTCACGGGGGAGGTTTTTTTTGCTGAGAATGAGATATTTCACGTCTTGTCATTCCCACTGGAGAGGGGTGATCCTGAAACTGCATTGAAAGAGCCCTTTACAGCCGTCATTACGGATTCGCTGGCCAGGAAATATTTCGGGGATGGGGACCCGGTTGGGAGAACATTTACTCTTTACGGCAAATTTGAGTTTCGGATAACGGGCATATTGAAAGACATTCCCCAGCACTCGCACATTCGACCCGAACTCATAGCATCTCTTTGCTCGTATAACACAATCTCTCCAGAGATGATGAGCGACATTCGTATGTCGGGAGTCTATTTTTATTTCCTCCTCAAACCGAACGCCTCTCCCGTTGAAGCGGAAGCCAAACTGGCAAAGATATTCGAGAAGAACTATGGAAACGATCCCCCGGGGAGGGGATTCGTCCTTCAGCCTTTAAGTCGGATCTACTTACACTCAGCCGGTACACAGTGGGATATCGCCTCTCACGGGAATATTGTGTACGTGGAGAGCTTCGCCGTGATTGCCCTGTTGATACTTTTCATGGCGTCGTTCAACTATGCCAACTATTTGCTAGTCCGGGTGAAAGTGCGTGAGAAGGAGATTTCCGTGCGAAAGCTGCTTGGCGCGGGGTTCAGGAGTATTGTCAGCCAATTCCTCGCAGAGACAGTCTCGTATATGTTGATATCCCTTGCACTCGCCCTCGTTGTGGTGGAGCTGTTTATGCATCAATTCAATCAGCTTGCCGGGAAGGAGATGGATTTCAGCTCTGTGCTCCGTCCGGAAATTATTCGCTCTATACTTCTTCTCCTGATCGTGACCACCTCGGCCTCCGTTGCCTATCCGGCAAGAATAGCTGCCACCTCAGATTCTTTCAATCGATTGAAAGGGAACGCAACCGGCCTCCGCCTGTTTCCTTCACATTTCCTGATAGGATTCCGACAAATCGTCACCTGTGTTCAATTTGTCATCGCCATAGCCCTTCTCGTTGCAACCGGAGTTATCTTTCATCAGCTAGATTTCATGAGAAAAACGGACCTCGGGTTCAACAAAGAGCATCTTGTTGCCATCACGAATCCGTATGGCATTGACATGTACCGCAGGTTTGAAACCTTTAGGAACGAAGCCCTGAGCAACCCCCAGGTGAGATCGGTGAGTGCCGGTACCAACGTTCCCTCAAAGAATCTCAATTACTACACGCAGATGTGGGTGAGGAATAGGAAGGAGAAAGACGGGCTTCATGCCGCTCAAGTCGCCGTCGATTATGAATATTTTGCCACTCTGCAGGCGAAGATAGTGTCAGGACGAGACTTCTCCCGTGAACACAAGACCGATGAAACGGAAGGGGTAATCATCAATTCTGAAGCTGCGAAAGAGCTCGGACTTATGAACCCAGTCGGGTCGGAGCTAAGCGGAATAAACAATGCTTCGGACCCCCAGACAGTTATCGGGGTAGTCGATGATATACATTTCATGTCGTTTCGTGAGAAGGTCGAGCCTACAGTTTTCTTCCTTCGTCAGTGGAGTGCAAATACAATCGTGCTGAGGTTAAGCGGGAACGATATCCCCGCGACAATGGCGTTCCTTGAGAGGACGTGGGGAACACTTGTGCCTGATCATCCGTTTATATACTCGTTTCTTGACCAGTCGTTCGACCGCCTATACCGCTCCGATCAGCAAACGAGCACGATGATCCTCGTCTTTTGTGTGTTCGCTATCCTCCTTTCGTCAATAGGGCTTTACAGCATTGTTTCACTCCTTGCACAAATGCGAAAGAAAGAGATAGGGGTTCGCAAGGTACTCGGTGCCTCATTGACAGATGTTCTCTTCTTGACGACCAGCGAATACCTCGTCATTGTTCTGGTTGCAAATATCTTCGCGTGGCCCCTTGCATACTACGTGATGAATAAGTGGCTGCAGGATTTTGCATACCGCATCGACCTCACATGGACGACATTTGCCTCCGCGGGAGGGATTGCTCTCATTGTCGCGCTCCTTACGGTTAGCGTCCAATCGATCAGGGCAGGGCTCGCGAATCCGGTCGACTCACTAAGGACGGAATGAAAGTACATGGCGCGTCTCATGGGCGGGACCTGGAACTGATTGTCCGACAATACATCTCCTGGAGGGTAACATGAATACCCTGTCTTCGCTGTGTTTTAGCTTTGGTGTTTTCGCCCTGGCATTTCTTCCAGTGAATTTGGGAGGGCAACGCTCAGTCGATGAATTGCACACGTACAGTGGTCACGGTGGCGACTACCGAATTGACGATACGACTCGCTTTCTGTATGGTTCGTTCACCATTTCCTCAAATTCTGGGCAAACACAGATATCCGCGCATCGGCTCCGAGTCGGGCTTGGTCGGAAGGATATCGCTAATTCTTTCCGCAATGATTTATTAAGCGGTCATGTCTTCTCTGACGGTGTCGACATCAAAACCAATGCCCTCATATGGACTGATATACTTCGTTATTCAGCCGATTTGGTGGAATACTCAAAAGACTCGTTGAGCATAACTCTACGCGGTCATGC
>Ga0182027_10002771_pt1 | contig 28117 bp, 20 predicted proteins | sample 712E1DmetaG_FD_121300 | JGI IMG/M metagenome (GOLD analysis project Ga0182027, IMG submission 121300) | Permafrost microbial communities from Stordalen Mire, Sweden - 712E1D metaG (Illumina Assembly) | ecosystem: Environmental > Terrestrial > Soil > Wetlands > Permafrost | place: Sweden...
CCCGCTGTGCAAACTTCTGCGCGGGTGAGCGCGCCGACACCGACGCGCGACGACGTTCCCACAACGGTCGCAGCATCAGCCACTGAGTCTCGCCCTGGTTCGGGCCTTCGCATGGCTGGCCTCGTGGTCGGCGCGACGGGGGGCGCTGGCGTGATAGCGGGCGTCGTGTTGTCCCTAAAGGCGCAGAGTCTTACGGATCAACTGAACAACAGACCCAAAGGCTCTCCCTACGACCAAGGTACGGATTCGTCGCGGAAGACCTACCAAACATCGGCCTTCGTTGGGTATGGCGTAGGAGCTGCCGGAATCCTTGCCGGCGCCACCCTTTATCTATTCAGCTGGCGCGGCGTGAAGCAACCCGCCCCCACAACACGCGTATCGCTAATTCCCTTCGTTGGCCGTGACGGGTCGATGCTTTCTCTTCAAGGCGCCTTCCAATAGCGAGCACAAGCAAGACGGCTGCGAGTCGTTCCTTGTGAGACTGCGCTTCCTTCCGTCAAGGGCAACTATCTATCTGCGACGGTTGTGCGGAATAGAGGTTCTGCATGGGCACCTGCATGGACGGCCACGGCCAGTCTGAATCGTACGACCAGGCCCAAGCCCCGTTGTAACCGGTTGAGAAGAGGCTCGTGTACAAGTTGTTCTGCGCAACACCGTCGGTTGCCGTGGCCGCAAATTCGCCAATGACCAGTTTTTTGTCGGTCAGGCCCCAATGGGACGCAGGATAGGTAAAGCAGGAATCGGATACTCCATTGGAAGAATAGTAGTGGACCTCGTAGAAGTCGAGAGTTCCTCCGAGCCGTCCGCCAACGTTCCTTAGTGCGGTATCGGAGTAGTTGTTGGTCTTGCCACTAACCCCGTTCGAGCAGTAGTCGAAGGTCTGCGCGGCACTGGTCACGAGAGCGCTCGGATCGGCCGCATGGATTGCGTCAGCGAACCAGTTCACGCTTTTTTGAACCGCAGCCACCGTCGTCCGCTCGGTGGCCCATCCGCTTGGGGTCATTCCTTCGGGCTCATTGAAAATCTCGTACGAATAAAGACCAGGAGTGCCCTTCAGTGCCGTGACGAGGGGCGTGAGGTAGTTGTCGATATACGCCTGCCGATTAGCATCCTGCTCTAACAGTGCGTGGTTGTTTTTGCACAGCGCGGTCGTTGTGCTGGCATTGCCTGTACAGGTGGCGTCGGCTTGCAACATGTCGAAGGACCACAGGCTGATGTTGATCGCCACGCCCGCCGCATGGGCACCGTTCAGAATGCTTTTGACACCGTCGATGTGAGACTGGGGAATCGTTTGCGTCATGCCGCTTGAATCGTAGCCGGGCGTCACGGTTCCATTGGTGTGGAACCACCAACGAATCACGCGGCCGCCGGAATTGAAGGTGTTTTGGAAGAGGGCGTTGAACGCGGTCATGTTCGGGTTGGGCACGTCGCTCGCGAAGTTCACCCAGGCGGCGTTCAGGCCGCTGGCAAACGAGCAAGCACCGGGGGTACCGCCGGTTGTCGTGGCCCCGCCGGAAGAGATGATGCCGCCGGATGCGACGGTCCCGCCGAAAGTGGTGATGCCACCGGACGCGACGGTCCCGCCAGAGGCGATGGTCCCACCGGAAGTGATGGTGCCGCCGGAGGCGATGGTGCCGCCTGAAGTGGTAGTTCCACCCATCGTCGTGGTCCCACCTGTTGCCGTGGTGCCACCGGAAGCTCGGGTACCGCCAGAAGTGGTCGTTCCGCCAAAGCTGCTGCTGCCGCCAGAGGCATTTCCACCTATTCCAACTTTTCCCCCCGTACCTTGGCTCGTACCTCCAGCCGCCAGGCCGCCCCCGGCGTTGCCACCGACTTCGCCGCCGCCACCATCGGCGGTTGCACTTCCGCCCGCGGCGTCTATTCCAAGATTGCCTCCGCTTCCAAGCCCCCCTGTTCCACCCACTCCATCTCCCAGACCATCCACGCGGTCGCCTCCGGTTGCTCCCAAGCCATCCGCGCCTCCCGTCCCTCCGCTGCCACTGATGTCGATCCCCGCGCTATCGCGCGGTGGACCGAGTACGTCGACAGTTTGGCCGTCGGAGGCTAGAGCATCGGAGGACCCTTCCGTGAAACTTGTGTCGTAGGATAATCTCGCGTCCGGCGCGGGAGCGCTGTTGTTTTTCCAGCAGGTTTGAGTTCCCAGATGACAGTAGTAATCCGACGGGCAGCGAGGAGCCTCAGTGGCGCAGCCCACGAATCCGTTCTCGGGCATGTACGACGTTCCGCAGCTCGCGAGGAATGCGACGCAAGCCGCGACAGTGATGCCCAGACGACGACTACCCATGGAGGTTTTCACCGATCCCTCTCGGCAAAAGCAATGGACGACAGGCGAAGGAGACAATGGGCGCTACTATGAACCAAACCAGATCGGCGAGCAATCCTTAGACTCCTTGTGGCGCGATGTGGCGCAGACACGGAGCCGGAACGCCGTTCAAGGGGGCTCGTGCCCAGACTCAATAATACTCAATCTGTCCGGCGGAATTGACTCGGATGTTGCGATGGCGGTGCGCGCCGGTGAAGCGCTCGATCTCCCGCACCCATTCGGAATCGGGATAGTGGTTCACCATGTTTTCTGCTTCGCCGCGCGCCTCGGAAGAGGCGCCGGTGATAACGAGGGCATGGATCAAAATCGAGGTTCGTTCGGGAGCGTCGGTGCTGTCGGGGAAGCGTTTGTTGCCCTCGCGGGCCAGCTCGATGACGGCAGCGGGATTGTCTTCCTTCAGGCTGCGCAGCTTCGCCATGAGCTGGGCCTCATCGAGGCCGGCGGCTATTGCTAGCGCGGGTGGCCGGGACGGCAGCGGTGCCGGGGTGGTCTCTGCGCTCCGCGGAGGCGAGGCAGAAGTAGTCGCCTCCGGGTTTTTCTCTTGGTCGGAAACGGGAGTCGGGGGCTTGTTACATTGGCGCAATGCCGTGGCGACCGTGAGGGCCACCACGCCACCCGCCAGCAGGAGCCAGACGGCCGTCTTCGCCGGGCTCTTGCCCATCACGGACAGAGGTCAACAGTCGCTTTTTGCGCCGAATACAGGGCTTGCATAGGCGCCTGCATCTGCGGCCACGGCCAGTCCGCGTCGTAGGACCAGGCCCAGGCGCCGTTGTACCCGTTGGTGAACAGGTCCGTATACAACGCGGTCTGAGCAACGCTGCCCGATGCGATGGGCGCAAATTCACCCATGACGAGCTTCTTGTCCAAGGCCCAGTGTGAAGACGCGACCGAGAAGGGGGAATTGGATGTGCCATTCGACGAGTAGTAGTGGACCTCGTAGAAGTCGAGGGTGCCGGTTTGTTTTCCGCCTACGCTCCTCAGGGTCGCATCCGAGTAGAGGTTGTTCTTGCCGCTCACGTTGGAGCAGTAGTCGAAGGTCTGGGCGCCATTGGTTACGAGCACATTGGGGTCAGCGGCGTGGATAGCGGCGGCGAACCAATTGACGCATTTTTGAACGGCAGCCACGGTCGTCCGCTCGGTAGCCCATCCGCTTGGGGTCATGCCTTCAGGCTCATTGAAAATCTCGTACGAATAGAGACCAGGCGTACCCTTCAGGGCCGTGACAAGCGGAGTGAGGTAGTTGTCGATATAGGCCTGCCGATTGGCATCCTGCTCTAGCAGAGCGTGGTTGTTCTTGCAGACCGTGGTCGTCGTGCTGGCATTGCCCGTACAGGTGGCGTCGGCTTGCAGCATATCGAATGACCATAGGCTGATGTTGACTGCAACGCCCGCGGCATTGGCGGCGCTCAGAATGCTCTTTACGGCGGTGATGTGTGACTGCGGGATCTTTTGCGTCATTCCGGTCGAATCGTAGCCGGGTGTCACGGTTCCGTTGGTATGGAACCACCAGCGGATCACACGACCGCCAGCGCTGAAGGTGTTCTTGAACAGGGTGTTGAACGCGGTCAGGTTCGGGCTAGGCACGTCGTTGGCGAAGTTCACCCAGGCGACGTTGAGCCCGCTGGCAAAGGCGCAAACGCCAGTCGATCCGCCCGCGCCAGTTGCCCCGCCGGCGCCCGTCGTCTTCCCTCCCGTGCCGGCCCCGCCCGTGCCCGCCCCGCCAATACCGGCACCACCGGCGCCGGAATCGCGAGTGCCACCGTTGCCGGAATCCGGCCCAGCGTCCTGCTTGCCGCCGATTATTACGACACCGCCCGCGCCAGCCCCGCCGTTCACACTTCCGCCATTGCTCGTGGCGCCACCTGACCCGCTTCCCCCGCTTGCGCTCCCGCCGTTCGTCGTCGCTCCGCCCGAGCTGGCGCCGCCGCTCGACGTGCTGCCACCCTTCGCGGTGTTACCGCCGGTCGACGAGGCGCCGCCGTTTCTCGTAGCCCCGCCGGTGACAGGCACAGTGCTCCCGCCGACGCTGGTCGTACCGCCGCTGGTGGCGCTTCCGCCGGAGCTTTGAGCCGTGGCGCCGCCGCTGGCGGCTCCGCCAGTTCCTTGCTGCTCTGTAGTCCCGCCGCTGTTGCAAGCGGCAAATGGGGCGAGAAGGATCGCCAAGGCAACGGTCAGTTTCTTCTGCATGGTGTCGTCTCCGTGGGGTGCGCGAACGTGGCTTTCACAGATTAGGGGCCGAGCAGGCGAAAACCTTCAAGGCAAAATATGCCGGCCGACACAAGCGTCGGGACCAGGGCGCCGGGCCGGTGGCCTACGGATCATAGAATTCTATTGCGCCAGCGTCGGTCAGCCGGACATTACGATGGCGGTGCGCGCCGGTAAAGGACTCGATTTCCTGCACCCACGGCGAATCGGGATAGTGAGCCACCATAAACTCGGCTTCACCGCGCACCTCGCCACGCCTTTCGGCATCGGCCAGGGCGTGGATGAGGATCGAGTGGCGCTCGGGGTCGTTCGCACTGTCAGGGAAGCGCCGATTTCCTTCGCGGGCCAGATCGATGGCGGCGCCGGGGTTGTTTTTTTTCAGCTCGCGCAGGCGAGCCATCAGACTGGCCTCGGCGATCTGGTCCGAGGGCGACAAGGGCTTCGATTGGCGTGGCTTGGCTGCGGATCCCCCTGTCGCAGGCTGTGCTGGTGCCGCGGAGCGCGCCAGGGCAGGTGGCGAAGGGGTTGCGGGGCCGGACGGAGATCTTTCGCCGGTAGCCGCTTTCTTGTCTGGCGCCGAATCCTGCGCCGAGCCTTGCGACGACGATTCGGCTCGCCACAAGACCACGGCTGCAACGCCGAGAAGGAGGACGGAACCGAGCGCGAGACGCACCAACAAGGCTTTCCGCATGGAGCCCTTCTAAGGACAGGTACCAACGTCGGCGTGGGCAGCGAGAAGATTCTTCATTGGCGTTTGCATCGAGGGCCATTGGTACGCCGGATTGCCCTCGGTGTAGGACCAAGCCCAGGCGCCGTCGTACGCGCTCGTGTAGAGGTATGTGTACGCATCGTCGACGGCAACGGGGCTCGTGTTGTCGACCGGGCTCGTACCGACGACCGTTTGGCCGGAGCCCGAGCCAACCGCAAACTCGCCCATGATGAGTCTCTTGTCCAGCTTCCAGTACGAAGCGGGGTTCGCGAAGCACGAGTCCGATGCGCCGTTGCTTGCGTAATAGTGCACTTCGTAGAAGTCGAGGGTACCGGTCGCTTTGCCACCCACCGACTGGAGCACACTGTCGGAGTAGTAATTGGTCTTGCCGCTCACGCCATTGGAGCAGTAGTCGAAGGTTTGCGCGGCAGTCGTGACTGGCACGGTTGGGTCGGCGGCGTGGATGGCAGACGCAAACCAGTTGACACACTTCTGCACGGCCACCGTGGTTGTTCGCTCCGTCGCCCATCCCCACGGCTGAGCCCCGTTGGCTCCGCTTTCCATCATTCCTTCGGCCTCGTTGAAGATCTCGTAAGCGTAGAGCCCGGGCGTTCCCTTCAACGCTGTAACGAGCGGCGTGAGGTAATTGTCGATGTACGCTTGCCTGTTTGTGTCCTGCTCCAGCAACGCATGGTTGTTTTTGCAAACGGTGGTTGTCGTGCTGGGATTGCCCGTGCAGGTGGCGTCGGCTTGCAACATGTCGAACGACCACAAGCTAATAACAACACCAATCTTGGCGGCGTTGGCGGCGGCCAGGATGGCCTTCACGCCGTCGATGTGGGACTGCGGAATCTTCTGGGCCGTGCCGTCGGCTTGATAGCCCGGCGTGACGGTGCCGTTGGTGTGGAACCACCAACGAACGATGCGACCGCCACTGGCGTAGGTGTTGGTGAAGATGGTCTGGAAGGTCGCGATGTTTGGATTGGGTACGTCGCCGGCAAACTGGACCCAGGCCACGTTCAATCCGCTGGAGAACTTGCACAGCTTGCCAGCCGCGACCGAGCCGCCCGCGGCCGAGCTGCCGCCGCCGCCCGTTGTCCCGCCCGCGGCGCTGCCACCACCGCCCGTTGTTCCGCCGCTGGCGCTGCCGCCGGCACCTGCCCCTGTCTTTCCGCCCGAGCTGGTCGCGCCGCCGGAGCCGGCGCCGCCAGCAGACGTGTTACCGCCGCTGCTGTTGCCGCCGGTACCTGCGGTTGTTCCGCCTTTGGCCGTGGCGCCGCCCGAGCTGGCGCCGCCGGTCGACGAGGTACTTCCGCCCGAGCTTCCGCCTGTTCCGGCGGGCTGATTCGATGAGCCGTTTTCGGCACATGCCGAGAACATGACGAGGCTGACAGCCAGGGTGGCGGCCAGGGTTGTGTTGTATCTTGTTTGCATGGTTGTGACGTCCCTGGAACCGGGTTTTCCCACACAATGTTCGGGGCCGGGCGAAAAATCTTGCCGGGACGTATGACACGGACGGCCGCCGTCGCATTGGGAAGGCCAGGGGCCTCACGGCGGTGTCAAAAGTCGGACCGGAAGAGTCTTCCCGCCCGGGGCGTCGAGGGGCGAGCTGGACGGTGCCACGCGCGAGGTCCGCGCGTCGTGGGCGTTCCGCGGGAAACACCGTCTGAAGGATGTGGCGTGGCTGTGCCGTGCAATGGTTGCGCAACGTCCACGGCGACTTCGACTATTGCCACGCTGTCTATTGATCGGGCCTCACGGGTCGGCGTGGGCAGTGGGGTCACGGAAGGCATGGGCGCCGGGGCTGTAAGCTCGGATGCGCTCGCAGCTTGTCCCCGCCTCATGCCACTGTCGCTCGATGACGCGGGAACAGTCACCCATGCCGTGACCATCAAGAAGACAACGAGGGCTGCGCTGATGGCGGCTCGCCGGTTGAGGCGGCAGCGGGAAGCGCGAAGGCCGAGGTTTTTCCGCGGCGTCCCCGTGACTTCGTTTGCCGGCGATGGTTTCCATCTTTGCGCGACGCTTGCACTGTGGGCCGCGCGCCGCGGTTCGCTCGCCAGCGAAGAGAGCGCCCTGGTCGCGCTGAGGTGGGCACGACTCGATGGCCCGCTGTGGTTCACCGCCTGAGCCATGAGGACCGTTGCACAGAAATCCGCCTCGGCGGGTGGGAGTGGGGACAGCGCTTGCAGTTGCTCGGTGACACGGATGAGTTGTTCCATGTCGGGAAACCGGTCGTTGGCGTTCTTGGCCAGGGCACAATCGATGATCTGCACGATATCGGACGACAAGTCGGGCCGGTACAAAGTCACTTTCGGAGGTGCTTCGGTGAGGACGCGCCGCAAAAGGTCCGCTCCCGGCTGGCCAAGGAACGGCAGTTTGCCGGTCAGCGCCTCGAAGAATAGGACGCCAAAACCATAGACGTCCGCGCGTCCGTCGATGTTGGGGGATAGCTCGATAGCTTCGGGCGCCATATAGGCTGGCGTGCCGAACATGGCGAGCGACTTGGTCGCAATCGATGTGTCGCCGGCTCGCCTCATCATCACCGAGATGCCAAAATCGAGGACCTTGGTGGTGAGCGGTCGCCCGTCAGGGCCGCTGCACAGGAAAATGTTTCCGGGCTTCAAATCTCGGTGGACCACGCCTTGGGCGTTGGCGGCTGCTACGCCGCGCATGGCGGGCAACAGCAAAGCCACCGTCGTCTCCAGGCTGAGCGGGCCGCTGCGTGCCAAGTACTCGCCGAGGGTTTCCCCGTCGAGCAATTCCATCACAATACATGTCTTGCCTTCGTGATCGATGACGTCGAAGATATTGACCACGTTGGGGTGATTGATCTTGCTTGCGGCCAATGCTTCGCGACGAAATAGCTCGGCGGCCTCGCCATTGGAGGCGAACGAGCGAAGAATGACTTTGAGGGCAATGCGTTTTCCGGTGTGCAGGTTGACTCCGGACCAGACTGCCGCCATTCCACCCTTCGCGATGAGCTTGTCGACGCCATACTGGCCCCCCACGATCTGGCCCGTCCGGAGAATCGTTTCGAGATTGGCTTGTCCAGGCATTACGTTGTCCATCTTCGCAACAAGAGTGCCGATAAGTGCTGCGTGGCTGCGCGACGACGACATAGTCGAAAGTCAGAGCGATACCTTGGCCAAGTAGAGCTGAAGGATTTCGTCGGAGCCAAGGGCGCGCGTCCAGACCGCGACCTCGTCGACCTTGCCGGCGAATTCCTGCGCTGGCCCCGAGAGCGGCAGGCAGCCTACGTACAAAGGCGATGGAAAATTCGGGATCGTGCCGGCGGTGTCGCTGAGCTCGCCGTCCAGCGCGCCGTTGACGTAGAGGCGCACCCGTTGACTTGTGGGCAGGCTACCGTCGAATACCACTGCGACGTGGTACCAGTCATTGACCACAAACGCCTGGTTGCCATGAAAGCGATCCGCGCCAATGTCGGCCCACAATTGATAGGTCAATCCGTCCGCGGCCCACAGGAACATGGTGTACGAGCTGCTGTTCATATAGTCGATTCGCTTGGCGATAACTCCATTGGAGCCGGGATCGAGCGCAGTCGGATAGATCCAAGCCGATAGCGTCAGTTGGCTCGTGGGACGCAGGCTACGACCGTCGGCTACTTCGACGCAGCCATTCCGGTTGTCAAAAAGTCCCGCCCCTCCAAAATAGCCGTCCGACGTGGTCGTCGGCAGAGCGTCGCTAGCGCCGAGGCCCATCACCGCGGTCCCGTTGTTCTGGCCACAACTGTCGACGACGTCGCCTGCGCTGCCGCTCCACGATGTTTCGTTCATATGCATGACGAGCGCGCAGCCCGCCAGCAACGCGCTCTCGCTAACGCCGCCGGTTCCGATAGCGCCGCCTGCTCCGCCGGCGCCAACCTGCCTGGCCATGCCATCTGTTTCAACAACGCCGTCCGCGTCGCCGACATCGTCCGCGTCGACGACACCACTCGCGTCATTGACGCTTTCCGTGTCTGCGCTTTCGTCTGCTCTTGTCTCGGCCGCGTCTACTGTTTTGCTCGCGCTGGTGGCATCGTCGAGGCCGCCATCGTCATCCGCGTGAGCGGGCAGTGAAGTCTTTCCTGGCCCCGTCTCGTGGTGTGCACTCGTGGGGGACACGCAACCTAAGGTCCATGACAGAGCAAGGACAGCAAGTGATAGTCGTATTGACCGTCGCGGCAATTCAGCTCTCACTATGGCAGCGTGCATTTGGCGGGGTACCCTTCGCAGCTGTATCCCGGCGGGCACACGTTGCCGCAAAGTCCGCAATTGTTGGGATCGGTCCAGAGATGGCTTTCACAGCCGTTGACCGGATCCAAGTCGCAATTGCCATACCAAATGCCTTCTGAACCGCCATCGTTGCAATCGTTGCATCCTAGAGTCAGGTCACACTGCCCAGCCGAGTATAGATTTACCGGACAGACTGTTCCGCACGTGCGGCAGTTTTGCGGACTCGAGAGGTCGACTTCGCAGCCATCGCCACGAAGGTCGGAGTTACAGTCGCCATAACCACGATCGCAATCACTGGTGCACGTTCCAGCGGAACATGAGGGAGTTGCGTGGTTGTTTGAGCACGCTTGTCCACAGCCGCCGCAGTTATTGGGGTCCGTCTGCAGGTCGACGCACACGCCGCCGCACACCGTGTCCGGGCAAGTCCCGCCGGTTATGGCAACGTTTCTTGTGGCAACTGCCCCGTCGGTGCTGCTGCCTCCAATGGCGCCGCTGTCCAAGACGTCGACTGGATCCATTCCGTCCTGGCCACACCCGAATTGAAGGAGAAGCGACAATGTGCTGATCGCCGCCGCCCCCCAACCAGTCATTCGTCCAGATCTACAAGTACCAGTTTTAGTCACGCTATTTCCTCGCGTCGTGCGTTGTCTGATTCTGGACCCGCCGACGGCGGGTTGCGCCCTGTGTGCGGGTAGGACCTACAGCAGGTCTTGTGCCATCGACGTGCCGTAAGCAAGTTCAGGGACTTGCAAGGTGGAAAGGTCAGAAACTCCGGCAGATTCGACCAAGATGACTTGCCATCGCCATCAGATTGAATGAGTCATTCCGACCAGGTCAATAGGCGTTCCGGTTTTTCTTGGCGCCAAAGACCGTCAGGAAGATGATCTTCAGGTCGAGCAGCAGATTCCAATTCCGGATGTACTCCATGTCATGCCGGACTCGCTCTTCCATCTTTACCAATTCGGCGGTCTCTCCGCGCCATCCGTTGACTTGCGCCCAGCCGGTGATCCCAGGCTTGACCGTGTGGCGAAGCATGTAACCGTGGATGAGCGCCCGGTATTTCTCGTTGTGTGCGACGGCGTGGGGCCGCGGGCCCACGAGAGATAGCTCGCCGGTTATTACCTGGAAAAACTGCGGAAACTCGTCGAGCGACGTCCGCCGCAAGAACTTGCCGAGCTTTGTTACGCGTTTGTCGTCTTTTGCGACTTGAACGATGTCCGGTCCGTCCTCGCAGACGGTCATTGTGCGAAACTTGAGAATGCGAATACGCTTCCCGCATAGACCATAACGCGACTGCCGGAATAGAATCGGACCAGGCGATTTCATTTTGATAGCCACCGCGATGCAGAGCATGGGGATTGTGGCGACAAGAACAATGAAACTGCCGAGGAGCAAATCTTCCAGGCGTTTAACCCAGCCGACGATGCCCTGGAAAGGAGAGTCATGAAGGCTGACCAGGGGAACGTCGCCCACCTGGCTCCACTGCGCACTTAGTAGGGAGTAATAGAGGAGGTCGGCTACCAAATACACAGTGACAGTCGTGTCGGCGAGATCTGCCAGAATTTCCGCCGTGCGTACCTCCGCTCGCAGGGGAAGAGCTACGTAAACGGCGTCGAGCTTGCTTTCGCGGCAAGCGTGGGCCAGGTCTTTAGAGGTGCCGATCACCCTGCAGCGTGGGTGTTTGGGAACATACCGTCGGTCCTCGGACCGATCGTCGTAGACGCCCGATAGGACGATTCCTAGCCAGGGCCGAAGCGCGAAGGCTTCGGCCAAGCGCTCGGCGTCGATTGTGCAGCCCAAGATTGCAACGCGGCGGCTGTTGCGGCCGTGAGCGCGCAGAATGCGCAAGACGCTGCGAACGCCGACACGCACGGCGCACAGGAGAATCGGTGTAAGAACGAACCACGCGAACGATGCGACGCGGGAGTATTGCGTGGCGGTCTTGGTCAGGAACCAGAATGCAAAGAGGGCAAGTGGAACTGCCGCCCACGCCAGCAACGCATCCTTGGTTTCCTTCAGAATAGTTGCCATGCGCCAGGGACGGTAGAGTCCGCCAACCTCTGCGGCCGAGCCGAATACAAGCAGAGCGATCACGGTGATGGTCGTGGTCTGGTCGCGCCAGGGCTCGAAGTAAACGACATGCGCGAGAACCTGGGCTACGACAATGATCACGACATCGGCTAGTCGCTGCAGCGTGCACACCCAGGATTCGAGCCTGTGCAAGGGGCCGTTTGTCGCCGTCATGACAGCTGCCGCCGACTTGCTTGGGGGACCCTGGCACCATGGGGCGTGCCGATGGGTGCCCCGGAAAATGCAGGATAGCAGCGGTCGCCGGCAGCGGGCGAGCTACGGGTTGGCACTGAACGGTTCCCGCGAAATGGCCGACTTTCGCGCCCTCCGCAGCATGATCGCTACGGCTTGAGTCGCCAGACGCGAAACCTCCCGCGGATCAGCGCTGTACTGCGCGGCTCCATCGAAGACGGCCGTGACCAGGTCGCCGAGCGGTGCTGTCTTGTGAACGTGAGCTTTCATGGTTTGCCTTTCGTAGATAGTGCGTTCGGCTCCCGCCAGCGGCGGGTTGTCTCGATTGCTTGCACACACCTACAGCAGCTTTCGAGCCACGATGGGAAGCAAACAACTTCAGAGACTTGCAGTATCGGGACGATTACAGGGCTGGCTCCGTCGACCAAGTTGACGTACCCGTACCGTCAATTTGAAGGAACAATTGGTCGTTCTACGCGCGCGCCATCTTCGCACTTTGTCGGTCAGCCTGCATGGTGCATGTCGACCGAATCCCCGCCGCCACGCTCGGGCCTGCCATTCTCACCGCCGTTTGGGCGGATTTGCATGTTACGCTCGCTGCCCTCGGCACTTTTCAGGTTGAAATCCCCATGCACACGTTCATCGACAAGGTAACCTCGCACTCCGCCGTTGTGGGTGTCATTGGCCAGGGCTACGTCGGCTTGCCCTTGGCCCTGGTGTTTGCCGAGGCCGGTTTTCGCACCATCGGCTTCGATATCGATGCGAAGAAGGTGGAGATTCTGCGGCTCGGGCAGTCGTACATCCAGCACGTGGGTTCCGAGCGAGTCGCCAACGCGACGGCGACGGGCAAGTTTTCGGCGACGACCGACTTCGATCGGCTCGCTGACTGCGACGCTATCCTGATTTGCGTGCCCACGCCGCTCGGCAAGCACCGCGAGCCGGACAATTCGTACATTCATCGCACGGCCGAGGCGATCGCGAGCCGTCTTCGCGTCGGCCAGCTGATCGTGCTCGAATCGACGACGTACCCGGGAACCACCGACGAGGAAGTCCTGCCCATTCTGCTGGCAAGCGGCCTCGCGACGCCGCGCGATTTTCGTCTGGCCTTTTCGCCCGAACGGGAAGATCCGGGGAATTCCCAGTACTCGACCAAGTCCATCCCCAAGGTCGTGGGTGGCATCAATCCGGAATCCACGGACGCGGCGGCTATCCTCTATCAGGCGGCGCTGGACAAAGTCGTGCGTGTGTCGAGTGCGCGCATCGCCGAGTCGTGCAAGCTACTTGAAAACATCTTTCGCTCGGTCAATATCGCCCTGGTCAACGAGCTGAAGATCACCTTCGCGCGCATGGGGATCGACATCTGGGAGGTGATCGCGGCCGCCAGCACGAAGCCCTTCGGCTTCATGCCGTTCTATCCTGGCCCTGGACTTGGCGGTCACTGCATTCCCCTTGATCCATTTTATTTGTCGTGGAAAGCGGCAGAGTACGGCGCGTGGACCCGATTCATCGAGCTCGCCGGAGAGATCAACACTCAGATGCCGAGCTACGTGATCTCCCAGCTTGCCCAGGCTCTCAACGAGGAAGGCAAGGCGCTGCGCGGCTCGCGTGTGCTGGTGCTAGGACTCTCGTACAAAGCCAATATCGACGACACACGCGAGTCGCCATCGTTCGAGCTTATCGAGCAATTGCAGAAGGCCGGCGCCCGGGTCGAGTATTGCGATCCATTCTTTCCCGAGGCACCCAAGATGCGAAAGTACGACGTCGAGATGAAGTCCGTCCCCTGCACGGCCGCCTCCTTCGCCGACTTCGATGCGCTGTTGCTTGCGACGGCGCACGACGCTTTCAGGGATCCCGCGCTCTACGCGAACGTCAACTTGGTCGTGGACACGCGGAATCTTCTCGCTCGGGTTGCCACGCCAGGAGCGGCGGGCCCCAAGCGGTTGGTCAGGGCATAGTCCGACGCTGCCGGCGACTGGGACGCACACGGCGGCGAATTGCGCCGTGGCACGGCAATGGGATGGCTGCTATCCTGGCGGCCGGAAGGAGATCCCGAATGAAGAAGTTCACTTGGAGTCTGGGTATTCTGATTGGCGCTGGTCTGCTGGGCGCGCCTGGGGTGCTTGGTCACTCAACCGGACACGAATCGCGCACTGTCGCCGATTGCGAGAAGCTCCCTGGAACGAAGGAAGCTGGCGAGCGTGGGCAATGCCTGAAATGCGTCGCGCGCCCGATGAAACACCACTACCACCCGGACAATCCGCCGGGAGATCGCTGCCGTCCCGACAACGGGAAGCCGTAGCTCGCTCGCCACTCTCTGGCGCTCATTTACGCCAGATATCGGACAGCGCCGAGAGAAACTCACGACCGAGGTGCGACCAGGAAGGATTGCCGAGACTCTCGCCGACGTGTGGGGCGTGCCAAGCCTCGTCCGCCTGGGCGAGGACCTGGTCACTCTGCGACGTTCGTGCTCTCTCGGCCAGCTCTTCCTTTTCCCGTTGATGGGCGCGCTCCAGCCCGCCGTGTTCGACGAATTCGATCACCTGCGTGATCTCGCCGGCGTCGAACCAGACGCCGTCGCTCTTGCAGACGTCGACGACGACGCCCGAGATCCGGCCAAACGCCTGCCGGTTCATGAGGCGCGTGCAGATCGGGCAATGAACGTAGTGGACCGTGCCTTCGCGATAGGGCGGGCGGCGCGGGAGGGCGAGCAGCAGGCCCGTGTTCCTGTCGTGCGAGCGGACTACCCGGTCGAGCATGGTCGGTGTCAAGAAGAGTCCGCCGCACTGATCGCATTCATCCACCTCGAGGTCGGCGTAGCCGCGCAAGACCAGCCGGCCCGGGCAGCGAGGACAGCGGAGAACGTCCGGGCCTTGGGCCGCGCTGGTGCCCGAATCGATCTTCGCGCCGCATGCCTGGCAGAACTCGGCCCCGGCGAGATTCCACGCCAAGCAGCTGGAACACCGACACGTGGCCACGGTGGAATCGCAGTGCGGGCACGAGCGCGCTCCCACGCGAAGCGGCCCGCCGCAACCGGGACAGGCGAGCGCGTGCGCGGTGTCCGACGGAGCGCACGAGCAGGTTGAGTCGTCTCGCTGCGAGCCGGGTGTCGCATCGACGCGCCCGCCGCAAGCCAAGCAAATAGCTGTTTCCGATTTCATAGCCTCCGAAGATCCTACCTGAAACCGGCACATCTTCGTAGTCAAACAGGCGGCCACGCGAGCCCCGACGCGTGCGCCACGTACCCGGCGTGCGTGTGTTGAGTCGTCTGCCCGGACGCTATGGATCGTCGAGTACCATGAAGGCAAACAACGAATACCCGTTCTGATTGCCTCTCTGCGTGCCGTTCATGCGCACGTAACGCGCGCTGGTCTTGGCGAAGGTCACGTCGGTGACTGAATACGACGCCCCGGTGGTCGTGCTGTACACGTCCGTCCATGTCGTGGAATCGGTCGAGGTTTGAATCTTGAATGCCTTGCCGTAGTCCGAATACCACTTGAGGACAACCCGGTCGATTTCCATGGCGGAGCCCAGGTCCACCATGATCCACTGCGGGTCGGCGGCTGCGCTCTCCCAGCGGAAATTGGTGTAGGTCTGATAGGTCGTGGCCGTCGTTACCCCCGCGGCAACATTGGTGCCGGTCTGCGAGGATGCGGTGGCCGTCTTGCCCAGCGCCAGGTCGCGGGTCGCGCGATCAAAGGACCGCCACGCGCCGGAGCCCGCGTTCAAGTCCCAGTCCTGGTAGTAATTCATGGTTGGCATGAGGCCGGTGCCGAATTGGTAAGGCAGCCACAAATAGTCGCCCTGGAATCCGCCTGTCGGGATCCAACGGTCGCCATCAAACATGTAGACAGTTCCTTGCGGGCCCGCGAACGGGAAAACGAAATCGCATTGCGTTTCGAACGTCACGGTCGAGCCGGGCGTGCTCATGATTGTTTCACCAGACCAAGGGCCCGCCAAGTTGGTTGCGGTGTAGTACCGGGTGGGCGATGGCTGAATTCCATTGGTTTCGGAAACGCCATAGTAGTAAGTGCCGTTGCGCTTAAAAATGTGCGGAGCTTCGCGACTGGGGATGTTCCACAGGAACATTCGGGTATCAAGCGTCAAGTAGTCCGCCGACATTCGGTAAATACCGTGCTCTCGATTGGGACCGGTCTGCCACCAAACATAGGCCAAGTAAGCCGTCCCGTCGTCATCCTGAAACATCGACATGTCGCCGATGAAAACGCCATCCACAAGTGTTTGGCTTTGAAATGTGAATTTCCCGTCGGGAGTCGAACCGGTGGCGATGCCCAAATAGGCGGAGTTGCCAATGTACTTGAGGAAGATCACGTATTGCTTTGTCGTGGCGTTGTACAGAATGTCCATTCTGTTGGCATCGCCCGTCGTTGTGAGCACGATGCCCTTGTACGTCCAATGGACGAGATCGGGAGACGAATAGCAGTTTTGGTTGTGATCGTTCGGGGCCGCGCCATACCAGTAGTAAAGATCACCGAACTTGCGAAGAGCGCCGCTGCGTACGTTGATCAGGTTTCCATCCGTGTCGTACCAGAAGAAGTCGTTGTGGATGGTCGCCCAGCCTGTGGTTGCGACCCCGCCATCAACGCCTGTGGCCGCGCCGCCGGCAGCCGTGGTCGTGCCTCCGGCCCCGGTTGTCCCGCCGGTGGCGGTGGCGCCGCCGGTTCTGGCAGCACCGCCAGTTCCGGTGGCGCCGCCGGTTCTGGCAGCACCGCCAGTTCCGGTGGCGCCGCCGGTTTGGATGCTCGCATCGGGCGAGCCGGGCGCCTGACCGCCGGCTCCGCCGGTGGCGCGGGATCCTCCCGTTGCGGCTCCGCCATTGCTCGCAATGACGCCGCCCGAGCCTGCTGACTGGGTGCCGCCGTTCCCGGTTTGTCCACCGGCGCTGGTCGAGCCGGCTGTCGTGGCCGCGCCGCCGGTATTGCTGCTTCCACCGGTTTGAACGCTGGCGTCGGTCCGAACAGCGGGCGCGCTGCTATTGCTGCAGCCCGCAGCCATCAAGGCGCCAACCAGCGGCGCGAAAAGGAGAAGGTTTTTCCTCAGAAGCATTTTCATGGTTTCCCCCAGGAGCGTAGACGCCTTGGCTAACGAAGGCGGTGTGGTGTCACGTCGGACTAGGAAGTCCCCGCAGGCCAACCAAACGGCTCAACCGAGGGCCGCGGAAGCAAAAACTGACCTATGTCGCTAACACGGCCACTCCGCCTACGGCGAGCAAGGCGCCGACGACCTCGGCCAGAGACGCACGTTCCCGAAATGCCAGGGCAGAGACGGGGATGAGGAGCACAGGAACGGTGGACATGAGGGTGCTCGCTGTCCCCGTTGGCAGAATCTGCGTGGAGAGGAGACCGAGGGAAACACCAAGGAACGGTCCCAAAAGGGCGCCCGCGCACAAGACAATCAAGGCGCGCCGAAAGGAGCGAAGTTGATGCGCCTCTCCGGCCGTGCGCGGCGGATCCGGTGCGACGGCCCGATGGAGCAGATCGCGCAGGGCGCGGGCCTTTCCGGCTGCGACCACAATCGTCAAGAACCCCGCGAGGCCGGCCAGCACCCGGATCTGGGTCGCCGCGAAACTGTCCAAGCCGACGGCGCCGCGCTTGGCGAGCAGGAGTCCCGCGGACTGCCCGGCCGAGCCACCGACTGCCATCAAGATACCTCCGACGCGACGGGAACGCGCTTCGGTGCTGGTTCCGTCCTTCGATCGATCGCGCTTTCCAGCGACCGCGATGGCGATACCTGCCACGGTCAACGCCATGCCGGCCACGGCTCGTCCGCCCATGCGTTCGCCAAGGAACACGAACCCACACAGCGCGGTCATGAGCGGCACCGAGGCGTAGATCAGCATGGACATGCGGGCTCCGATGAGAACGAATGCCTGGAGAAGAAGAACGTCGCCGATCACGAACCCGATGAGCCCGGAGAGGCCGAGATAGAACCACGCCTCGTGGGCAGGAACCGCCGGCAAGAAATGGTGTGTGCGAATAAGCGACAGCCCTCCGAACAGAATGGCTGCGACCACCAGCCTCAGGACATTGACCGCTAAGCTACCGATTCGCCTGCTCGATGACTCGAAGCACACGGCCGTGGCCGTCCACAACACCGCCGTGGACAGGCCGGCCAGCACGCCCACACCGCTGTGGGAAATGGTCGCGAAATTCATGGTGACGTCATAGCAAGCTCACGCTCGAGCTGATCGCGCTTTCGCCAGATCTCGCTGCGAAATCTCGCGACTAGGGCTCGCAATTTTATAGTGAGGTCCGCTACGATGTAATTTCCCCTCCCGAAACAAAGGAGTGTTACTCAACCATGCTACGTTCTCCTCGGATCCTTCGCAGCCACGCCCGCCTTTGGGTCGCCTTCGCTGTTCTCGCGTCGTGTCGGGCGACGGGCTCCAACCCGTCCGGCGGAAGTGGCGGCCACGTTGCCACGGCTAGCGGAGGCCAAAGTAGTGGGGCTGGCGGCGGAGGCGGCGCTAGCGCTTTGAATGGCGGCAGCGGCGCGGGCGGGACCAGCACGGGCGGTCAGGTAGGCAGCGGCGGAAGTGGAAACGGTGGACAAACGAAGGCTTCAACGGACGTCGGTGGCTCGGTCGCTGGTGGCGGTGGAACCGGTGGGGGTGGCGTGGTCGTTGCTGGAGGTGCGACGACGGGATCGGGAGGCGCGAACGGCGGAGGCACGGCGAATAGCAGCGGCGGCTCTCACGATGCCGGCGGACAGCCGGATGCCGCGCCCGTGGGGCCGGGCACCTACGCGCTCGGTCCACCCAACCAGCTCATCAATCAGTTCTGGATCAAAGGATGTCAGTCGGGTAGCGCGACTTCCCCCGGGGGTGGCGTGTGCGCGCAAGGGCAGAACGCCTGCGAAGGCACCAAAACTGGCGCGCAAGTCAACTTTCTCTGTCCGCGCTTCATGCTCTTTTCCGACGAAATGGCCCAGGCCGCAATTGACGATGGCAACACGGGCTTGAACTACGCGGTCGTGGGACACGACGTGGAGACCGGCGGAATCGACGGCAGCGTGACCATCAGTTGTTGTCAGTGCTACCAATTGGTCTACAAGCTACCCGAACCTGAGGCGCAGGTAGGTGGCAATGGCGCTTCGGCGATCCCCATCCCGCCGCCGCTCGTGGTTCAAGCGTTCAACACGTCGGCAGGCGGCGGCAAGAATTTCGACGTGTTCATGGGCGCGGGCGGGTTTGGCGCCTTCAATGCGTGCGATCCCAATGGCTCGATGACCAGTCCCTCTGGCAAGTATCTTTATACCCAATTTCCCCCAGATGGCGAACCCGGTGCAGGCGGCGAAAACGCGGCCACGCAGATCGCCGGTTGCAAGGGCGCCAACAACCTGGTCACCACGGCGAGCCTGTCATCGCCGACCTGCCAAGCCAACGTGGCCACGGCGTGCGGAAAATTCAAGGCTAGCTCGGCCACGGTCGTCAGCGAGTCCATCAACTCGTGCAGCCAATCGAACAGTCCCAACACCTATTACCACATCAATTGGCAGATCTACGCCAAGCGCGTCGAGTGCCCGACCCACCTCACGCAGGTCACGGGATGCAAGTTGGCGCCGCAGGGCTTGCCGGCAGTCAATCCAGCGGTGACGACGCCGGAACAGGCCGCCAACGATTCATCATTCAAGGCGGGCTATACGACGACGACGATGCAGGACTGCTGCATGCCCACCTGCGCCTGGCAAGACAATGTCACGGGGCAGAATCTGTCGGTCGTCGGTCAGTACAATTCGTTTTACTCGTGCAACCAGAGTGGCAATCCGGTTACGCAGTAGCGACCCTTGCCAGGTCAATCGTAGATCAGTCGCCTTCGTCGGATGATCCCGGCTTCTGTGCCGAATCATCGCCGCCAATGACAAGGTGGCGAAGCTTTCCGGCCACCAGCGCGCCGAAGGTCAGCATCGCGCCCCAGGCCGTGGCCTTTCGGCCGAACCCACCGATGTTGCAGCCCGACCCGCTCGTGTTGGTAACGGCGCTCGCTCCACCTGCTTTCGCCGCGGAACCTCCCGATGCCGAGGCAAAGCTGCCGCCAAGGCCGTTGCCGCCGGCCGCGCCACCTGAGCCGGGGGCCCCGCCGCTGCCCGCTCCCCCGAATCCAGTGGCGCCGCCAGTGCCCGCGCCGCCGGATCCGCTGTCGCCGCCCCGGCCAGCGCCGCCCGATCCGCTGGTCCCGCCGCTGCCAGCGCCGCCGGATCCGCTGGCCCCGCCGTTCCCGGGCTTGCCTCCAGTCCCGTTCGTGCCGCCACTTCCAGGTGTCCCGCCATTGCCGGCGCCCGCATCGGGAAGACCGTTGGCCGGATTGTACTCAATCCACTGCAATGGATCCGTCACGGCATACCCGAAGCTCGTCAGGAACTGGGGTAGGATGATGGCCGCATGGCTGAGCCCGAGAGCCGGGATGGGAGTGGAGGTCATGACGGCCGAGTTGGTCAGGATATTCGTCGCGGCAAGGTAATCTACGATGGGGGCGAAGGTTCCCATGACCAGACGATCGGTGCGGTTGTCCCAGCCGCCACCGGGACCGCTCGCACCGTTGGATAGGATCGCATCCACGATGCAAATCTGCTGGCGCACGGGATTGCCGCCCAGGATGGCGGCATGCTTGTTGATTTCGAGGAGAGCCAACGGAGTGGGCGGAGGCGAGGCGGCGCCGTTGCCAACGTGCAGATTGTCCGAATGCTGTGCCTGCACGCCGTCGGTGAAGGTGCCGAAATGGTTCTTCATGCACAGAGTGCAGCTGCCGTAGTTGTAGTTGCCGCCGGTGCCGTTGTGCGACTTGCAAGCGGCGACGTTCACGAGAATGTCGATGGCGCCGCTGACGAGATCGGCGGGCGCGGAAATACCTGTGGCATTGCTGAGGTTGACTGCCGTGAACCCGCCCAAGGATGCCGCCCTGCTGCTCATCACTGCGCGAATCTTGGTCGCGTCGGTAAGACTCATGTGAGGTGAGTAGTACTGTGTCGCATTGTCGCAGGCGTCGTACAAAACGATGTTTGACGGCTGGACGCCGAGTCCTATGAGGACATCGCAAAGCTTCTTGTAGATCGCCCATTTGGGACGGTTCGTGGTGGAGCCGCCAATCCCATTCGTTTTCATGGCCACACGCGTGCTGGCCCACGGTTTGCTCGACCGGAAGATCGTGCTCCAGGCATCGGTGGCGGTTGTCTTCTGGGTGAGCAGAATTGCCATTTGGTCGAGATTGGCTGCAACGACATCCGCATTGACTGCGCTGTTGGTGACTTCAAAGGTCGTATTCGCCGGCACAGCAGTGAGCATCTTGGGATCGTGGCAACTGATGACCCGCATATTGTCGATGGCTGGATTGACCTGCATGCCACTGACCCAGCCGCCCGCGGTCTGGGCGGCCGCTTTGTCGAATTTCAGGGCGGTCAGTCCCACTGCTCCCGCGGCGCCCATGGCGGCGGTCTTGAGGAAATCGCGGCGTTTGGGGTGCGAATCAGCAGCCATGGCAGTGCCCTTTCTCAATTGGTTTTGGAACTAAGGATATCCAGAAATTTTGCCGCCACTGGACACTCCGAGCACGTCGAGGTTTGGTCACCCAATCCGCTCAATTGCACCTCGAAATACGAGGTCTTCACATGGGCATAGACCGTAAAGCCACTGATGGTTCCATAGCCAATTGCGACCGAATTGGAATACCCAGGAATTGAAACGGTGGCGGTCTTGTCGGTCCGCTCCCAGTCCACCATTGCGGCGGCCAGCGCCTCAGTGCCGAACTCCATGGCCCAAACGACGGCTATTTGTGGATCGGGACCCACCAAGCTTTGGTACATCATTACCATGGCTCCCTTGTCCGTATAGATTCCCGCTGCGCCGTCGATGGATTGAACCAATTCGCCGCCAGTGTAGGTGACGTAGGCGCCGGGATCCGAGGGATCCTGCTGCCAACCCGCAATGTCGGTTGCGGAGAATTTGTATTTTTGCCCGAAATCGGCCGCGTTGAGCGGCCCGGTAGTGGCGGTGGTGCCGCCGGCACCTCCGCCGGTGCCTGCTGTATTGCTGCCACATCCCGAACCGCCCAGGCTCAGCAACAAAGGCGCGAGAGCCAAAACGGTCTTGATACTTCTGCTTTGCACGAAAGTCTCCTTTGAAGGTTGGGACAGCGGAGTCGGATAGACGGAGCGGAATGGACTCCAAGAAGAAGAACGTACGCAGTGGCACAACGAGGAATAACGGGTCGCTAATTCTATAACAGCAAGCTCGGGTGGACTCAACGTCGCGGGGGGCGATGGCTTGGCGTGGCAATGATCATGCCGGAGGTCGGCATGTGCCCGCGTGAACAGGATCGGTGCCCGCCTCCTGAATGCCAGCAGAAACAACGAGTTGGCTGCGGAATCGCCCGGGTGGTCAAGAATCTGGCTTGGACCCGGCATCCATCGGTAGACTGTCGACGCCCATGACCTGCCCCGGCTTGGAAGAGAAGATTGGCCGCTTTCGAGGCCCCATCCGGGGGCTTGGCAGGATCATTCGGCCCGGTGAAGCGCGACCAGTGGCGGATTCGCCGAACGACGAGGCGCATTCGCCGGGTGAAGGAGGGGCGAGACCATCGCCGAAGCTTGCCAATCAAACCTGGTGGCTGGCCCTGCTGTTGGTGGTCGGCACGGTCCTCGCCTACCTGCCGGTTTGGCGTGCTGGGCTCATTTGGGACGATCGCAGCTTCATCATGGACAATCCCCTGATTCGGCGGGCGGATGGTTTGTGGCGATTCTGGTTCAGCACGAGGCCGGTGGACTATTACCCGGTCACGTCGACCATGTGGTGGATCGAATGGCGGTTGTGGGGCGAAAACCCGATGGGCTACCACGCCGTCAACGTGCTCTTGCATGCCCTTGGCGCTGTCGTCTTGTGGCGCTTGCTCGCGCGGCTGAAGGTCCCCGGGTCCTGGCTGGCGGCGGCGATCTTCGCCGTGCATCCGGTCAACGTGGAATCCGTTGCCTGGATCGCCGAACAGAAGAACGTCCTGGCGATGCTCTTCTATCTTGCGAGTCTAACGTGCTTCGTGCGATCTCAGTCGTCCGGTGTGTCGACGGGCGCGTCGTGGCCGTCGCCCGTGGTTTTGTCGTCCGTCGTTTCTTCGTGGCGCTGGTACGGTCTCGCGCTTGCCGCGTTTTTCCTTGCGCTGCTGAGCAAGACCGTCGTGGCGCCGCTGCCGTTCGTTGTGCTTGCACTTGTGTGGTGGCAACGGGGCAGGGTGAAGCGCGCGGATGTGCTCTGCCTGCTGCCATTCTTCGCCATGGCCGCTTTCATCGGATCGATTTCGTTTTGGTTTCAATCCCATCGCGCCATCGGAGCTGACGTCGTTCGCGCGGACAGTTTCTGGGCGAGGCTAGCGGGCGCCGGTTGGGCGATTTGGTTCTACGCATACAAAGCGCTGCTGCCTTTCGGACTGCAGTCGATCTATCCGCGTTGGCAGATCGATGGGGGTCAGTGGTGGTCGTATGTGCCTGGCTTGCTAGTAGCAGGCATTTTCGTGGCGTTCTGGCGTACCGGGGGTAACTCGGGGAAGGCCCCGCTGCTGGGCTTCTTCTACTTCGTCGTGATGCTGTCCCCCGTGCTCGGTTTTCTGAACATTGGTTTCATGAAGCTCTCCCTGGTAGCCGATCATTGGCAGTATTTCGCGATCATCGGCCCGGTCGCACTTGTTGCAGCGGCAATCGCCAAGGGCTACGAACGGCTCGGGCCGTACCCTCGCCGCGCGCTCGCGGCGGTGGTGGGCGCCATGCTTGTTGGGCTGTCCGTGTTGACCTTTTGGCAGAGCGAGCGCTACCGCGATTCGGGAACCTTCTGGCGGGCAGTGCTTGCCACCGACGAGGACGCGTGGGCGGCCCACAACAATCTCGGCGGCTTTCTCGTCGAACAAGGTCAGGCCGACGAGGCGCTGGCGCATTTCAGGAGGGCGGTGGAGCTCCAGCCTGGGTTTGCGAAGGCACAGTACAATCTTGGCGCCGCTCTTCGCGAGAAGGGCCAGATGGACGAGGCGATAGTTCACCTGCAAACAGCTGTGGACATCCAACCCAACTATGTCGAGGCTCGCAACAGCCTTGCGCGGGCGCTGGGCCAAAAGGGCGAGTGGGATGGGGCGATGGAACACCTCGAAAGGTCGCTGGCGATAGATCCCGACCAGGCCGAGGCACACAACAATCTGGCGAATGTTCTTTGGCAAAAGGGTCGACTTGGGCAAGCCGCTGCCGAATACGAAAAGGCCCTAGCATTGCACCCCGACTATGCTGCCGCCCACTTCAACCTGGGTGAAGTTCTCCGCGAGGCGGGCGAAATCCGCGAGGCCATCGCTCACTACAGAAGGGCTCTCGAAATTCGCCCGGACTTCGCGCCCGCCTTGGACAGCCTGGCCTGGGTTCTTGCAACAAGCCCGGATGCGTCCGTGCGCGACGGCGTCCAGGCGGTCGTGCTGGCTACTCGGGCAGAGCGGATATCCGGGGGGAGAAATCCTGGATTCGTCGCGACCTTAGCGGCGGCCTATGCGGAAGTCGGTCTATTCCCCGAGGCCGTCGCTACTGCCGAGCGCGCGTTGCGCTTGGCCACCGCTCAAGGCAAGGCCGCTCGGGCCGAACGACTGCGAGCCCAAGTCGCTCTCTACCAAGCCGGTGCGCCACACCGCGAGGCCAGCGGGCATCCGGACAAACGCTAGAAAAAACGCCAGCGCCGCCCAACTCGGTCACAAAGGCAGCACGGCAGCGTTTGCTTCGACCGCGTGATTTCGGGCACTTAAGCGGGTTTCGCCCGCGCCTGCTGCCCAAGTGCGGAGACGACGGCCACGAATGACCCTTTTCACTCGTTGGCTTCCCCTTAACCTTCAAGGAGTTTTTCATGCGAAGACAGGGCCCCCTTTTGACCATCCTCTTCTCAGCTACGCTTGTCGCTTCTGCGTGCTCATCGAGCTCGTCTCCAGGCGGCGGCACCGGGAAGACCGGCGGCCAAACTGGCGCGGCCAGCGGTGGCCAAACCGGCCAGCCGAGTGGCGGCCAAACTGGCGCGTCCAGCGGCGGCCAAACTGTTCAGTCGAGCGGCGGCCAAACCACGACAGCCTCCGGTGGCCAAACTGTTCAGTCGAGCGGCGGCCAAACCACGACAGCCTCCGGTGGCCAGCCGAGCGCCAGTGGCGGTGTGTTTGTTGGTGGCAATACTGTCGCCTCGGGCGGCAAGACGACCGGCGGCGGCCAGACGACCATCGGCGGCCAGACGACGGCTAGTGGCGGCGTGGCTGTTACCGGCGGCCAAACCACCGCGTCGGGTGGCACGACCATGCCCATAGGCGGCAGCCCGTATCCTGCGACCGAAGGGGATTTCAGCCTCGACGTGGGTTGGCAGTTCAACAAATCGGACGTTACTGGCGCTCAGGCCACAGCATTCGCCGACACCGGTTCCGGCTGGAGTCAGGTGAGCACGCCACATACATACAATGATATCGACTCCTACAGAGTTCTCATCAACCACAGCGGTGGCGACCACGGTATGTACGCCGGACCGGCGTGGTACCGCAAGCATTTTAAGGTTCCTGCTGCATTCTCTGGCAACAAGCTGATCGTCGAGTTCGAACGGATCCGAGAAAGCGCAAACTTCTATATCAACGGAACCGCAGTCGGCTCCTTCACCGACGGTGTCTCGCCGGTCGGCATCGATATCACCGGGAAAGTCATCGCTGACGGGACTACCGACAACGTCCTCGCGGTTGCCGTCGACAACAGCGGGGGCGGCGAGTACTGGAACGCGAATGCCACCTACCCGGACTTTGGTGGATTGACAGGGCATGTATGGCTGCACGTGCCGAGCAAAATTTATCAAACCTATCCGCTCTACCAAAACCTGCAAACGCAGGGCATTTACGTCTACGGCACTAACTATGCCAATATCACCAACAACACTGCCCAGGGAGACACGGGAAATCTGACGCTGAACGTGGCATCCGAGGTGCAAAATGAATCAGGCAGCACGGCGAGTGTGACACTTGGGGTTAAAGTAGTCGACGCGGCAACAGGCACGACGTTGACCTCGTTCTCGGGAACGGCCACGTCAGTTCCGACGACTGGCGCTACAGTGCTCAAGGCAACTGCGCCGTTGACCGCCGCAAAGCTGTGGAGTGACTTGTATCCGAATCTCTACAATGTCGTAACAACGCTCACCGTTGGCGGGACCGTGGTCGATGGCAGAAGCACGACGACGGGGTTCCGTCAGGTTCAATTCAAGGGAGGTGCAGGCACTGGCGGAGTTTACGTCAACGGCCGGTTTGTCTACCTTCTTGGCTTCGCCCAACGCTCGACCAATTCATGGGCAGGCCTCGGCCAGGCAGTGCCGGACTGGATGCACGATTACCACGCCAATCTGATCCGGGGCGCCAACGCCAACTACATTCGTTGGATGCACGTCACGCCGCAGATCGCAGACCTCAGATCGGGTGACAAGTACGGCATCATCAGCATTGTGCCGGCTGGCGACAAAGAGGTGACCGATCCGACGGATGCCCAGTGGACGGCGAGGATGGGCGTCATGCAATCCGCCATGATCTACGTGAGGAACAATCCGAGCGCTTTCATGTATGAGGCTGGCAACTCTCCAGTTTCTGGTGCTCAGATGCAAAGCCTGTCCCAGCTTAGGACGCAGTGGGATCCGAACGGCGGCCGTGGTATCGGTGACCGCGATATGGAAGACACCACCGGCCAGCCTTATGCCGATTGGTTTGGCACAATGGTTGCCTATAATGGCACTCCGTCCACTGCGTACTTCCGTGGCTGCTCTGCTGCGTACCGGGACCAAGGTCCCTGCATCGAAGAAGAGGATTTTCGCGATGAGGCCTTTCGCGGCATATGGGACAACTACTCGCCTCCGCACGTCGGCGGCTTCGTAACAGGGACGCTGGACACGTATAGCGAGACGGCGGAGACTTTCGCCATAGGCGATGGCTCTGCGGACTCAGGGCAAGTGGCCCGGCTCAACGACTGGCTGAAAGTTGAGACCATCCGCAATACGGATGCCGCCAATTCTTACTACTCAGGTTACGCCTCGATCTACTTCTCGGACGAGAACGCCGACGGACGTGAGGATAGCTCTGCGGTCTGCCGCATTGGTGGCAAGGTCGATGCGGTCCGTCTGCCTAAGGAGGCCTACTACGCGTTCCGTGTCGTTGGCAACCCGCAGCCTGACATACACATCATCGGACACTGGACGTATCCCGCTGGAACGACGAAGACCATGTATGTAGTGGCCAACAACGTTTCGTCGGTGGACCTGCTGGTCAACGGCAAGTCACTAGGAAAGGTGACCAAAGCGACCAACGGCTATCAGTACAGTTGGCCGAACGTCGCTTTCGCCTCAGGCACCATCCAGGCCGTGGGGTACGACGCCACTGGCAAGCAGGTTTGCCAGCATACGTTGACGTCTGCCGGCGCGGCCGCCGCCATCAAGCTTACGCCCACAATTGCTCCTGGCGGTTTCCTGGCCAACGGTGCCGACGTGGCCATATTCGACGTCGAGGTCGTGGATGCGAACGGAGTGCGGGTTCCCACCTACGGTCCGACCGCCAAAGCAACGGACAACACACCAAGTGGCGAGCCCAAGATTACTTTTGCGGTGACCGGCCCAGGAACTTGGCGCGGCGGGGTCAACGAAGGCATGATCAATTCGACCAATAACCTCTATCTGTACACCGAGGGCGGAATCAATCGTGTCTTCATCCGTTCGCAAACGACGGCCGGAGATATCACGCTGACTGCGTCCAGTCCCGGGATAACCTCAGCGACGGCCAAAGTCACATCCACGGCGGTCAACGTCGCGAACGGTATGCTCCCGAGGTAGCTGTCGGGCAAAGTCGCACGGTCGCCAATCCGGACTGTGCGCGAAGGTCGCCGATGGCCTGACAGAAGAGTCGAGGTCGCTGGCGGTCGATACACGTCGAGGTTCACAATTGCTGCAAAGACATATGGGTCGACCAACTATCTGCAAATGCGCCAGGTGGCCGAGTCAATTGTTAACGTGTCAGCTACGGAAGGTTCAACCGGGTAACGAGGTATTGGTCGTGTTGGCCTCTGTGCCCCTACCCATCGCAGAAAGATTCTCATGAACAGCAAGAGCCGATCATCGACCGCTTTTCTCTACCGCTTAGCAGGTCCTGTGCTGCTTACCGCAGCTTTCACTTCCGGGTGTGGTTCAGGTGCAAGCTCAGGGGGGCCAACCGTGACTGGCGGAAGCGGAACAGGCGGAATTGCCACCAGTGCCGGCGGTACCACCAGCGCAGGCGGAACTACCGCCAGTACCGGCGGCGCCGGAGGCGGGACTTTACCCACGATACTCGGCTGGGGCACACC
>Ga0182027_10002772_pt1 | contig 28112 bp, 28 predicted proteins | sample 712E1DmetaG_FD_121300 | JGI IMG/M metagenome (GOLD analysis project Ga0182027, IMG submission 121300) | Permafrost microbial communities from Stordalen Mire, Sweden - 712E1D metaG (Illumina Assembly) | ecosystem: Environmental > Terrestrial > Soil > Wetlands > Permafrost | place: Sweden...
CGAGCAGTGACGCGACGTAGCCTGGATCGCGGCCCATGGCGGCGCTCAAGGCCCGCATCGAGAGACCGGAGCGTTCGAGGACGTCGCGGAGCGCCCCTCGGAACTCGTCGTCGTGTGGTGGCACGAGCGTGATCTCCTCCCTGCGCTGGCCCTCTGATGAGGCCAACTTCATCGTTGCTGAGGGCCTGGCTCTGCCGTAATATAACGTCATGCTAGCGCGAACGGAAGACGCTGTCGAGCCCGGTTCGACGGCGTCGTTCGCCGGGCGCCGGGCCAGTTGGAATGGCCCCCGGGCCCTTCCGCTCCGAGCGCTCATCTCCGAGTACAGCGCGACCTTCGGGTCGGCCTGGGCGCCGGTGACCCGGCGCAAACATCGCGACGACTTCGGGCGCTTCACCGACTGGCTCGAGGCGTGTGGGTTGCCGGGCACGACGGCGTCGCTCGACTTTCCCACCCTAGCCGAATACGTAGCCGATCTTCGGTCACGGCCCAAGGTCTCAGGTGTCTGGCGGGGAGCACCAGATACTCTCGCGCGATCCTTACATGCAGGTCCTGCGCAGACGCTCTCCGCCAACAGCGTCAATGCCTACATGCGACCGTTGCGTTCCCTCGCGATCTGGCTCGTCGACGAGGGCCTGCTCGGGGTCAACCCGTTCCGCCGCTCCCGCCGGCGAGCCTCTCTCAATCCCCTACTGCCATCGGAGGAGACGCCCACCAAGAGCGCCACGCTAGACGATCTCCGGGCTCTCGAACGGGGCTGCGCCGGGGATCACCCGCTTGACCTGCGAGATCGGGCCATCGTCTCGATCCTGGTCACGACAGCTGCTCGCAACTCGAGCGTCCGCCTGCTCCGAGTCGGAGATGTGGTAACGGCCCGAGGCAGTCATAGTGGCGGCTGAGACTAGCGTCACGCTACGAGCGCGTCCAGAGACACGTCAATCATAGCTTCGACCGCGTCTCGGATATTCGTCCGGTGGGGGTTGTATGCGGTCATGTCCTTGAGTTCGAGGTCCTTGGCGTCGACAGTGAGGATCGCTCCAGCTTGCACTCCGTGCAGTGACGCCAGGATCAAGAGGGCAGAGCATTCCATTTCGATCGCTGCTACGCCGGCGTCGTGCCACAGCTGGAGCTCATTCCCGAGCATTGGATGCGCATAGAAGAGGTCGTCAGTAACTGTTAGGCCTTCGTGGAACTTCACCTTTCGCGCCAGCGCAGCCTCGCGTAGACGGAGCACCACGTCCGTGGTCGCAATAGCCGGGTAGCCGAGTGGTACGACCCGCTGGGTGAAGCCCTCGCGACGAACCGCCCCGGTTACGACGACGAGATCACCCTCTTCGACGCCGTCGGCGAGCCCGCCACATGTTCCAGCCCGGATGAGCCGCTGCGCGCCTGCCTGGCACAACTCCTCGAAGCAGAGGGCGGCACCGGGCGCGCCAACGCCGTGCGATGCGACACCGATCCGCCGGCCTCTGTAGCTTCCTGCAACCGTCACGTATTCGCGGTTCCGTCCCAACTCCACCACGTTCTGAAGACGTTGGGCAACGATCGCGACCCGGTTCGGGTCTCCGACGACGAGGACGCGATCTGGTACCGCGGCGGCGTCGACCTTGATCAACGGCAACAAGGTCACGGTTTCACTCCTCCGAATCTAGTGAGATGCCCCAACACGCTGCCGTCGACGACGAGGTCGGCTAACGACACGAAGCGGCGCGTGGGCGAGTCAAATAACGCGGTCACTTCCACCATCGATCGGGATCTGTGCGCCGGTTGTGCACGCGAATGGCGATGAGCACAGCTGGACGACGACGTCCGCTACGGTTGCGCTCCTCACTTCGGTCCGGAGCAGGTTGCGTCGCTTGTAGTCGTCGATGCTCAGCCCGTACTTCGCCGCCCGCTCCTGAAGTAGCTCGGGCGTCCAGAGACCGGTGTCGAAGACGGCGTCGGGATGGACCATGTTCACGCGGATACCATCCTTGGCCCACTCTAGGGCGGCGACGCGCGCGAGCTGGGTCGCGGCGGCCTTAGAGGCCGAGTACGCACTCGCGCCAGGCCCGGGCGCCGGTACGTTCTTCGATGCGATCAAGACAACACGTCCGCCGTCCGGTGCCAGCATGAGCATCGGGTGGGTGGCCTGAAACGCGGCCAGCACGCCATCGAGATTGACCGCCATCGTTCGGCGCCAATTCTCAGGATCAACTTCACCAATCGGTCGGCTCTGGCCGAAGATTCCCGCGGATGCCACGAGGATATCGACGCCGCCGTAGCGTTCGACCGCTGAGGCTACGGCCGCTTCAACCTGCGCGAGGGATGTCGTGTCAGCGACGATCCCCAGGTAAGCCTCACTGTCCGAGACGGCGACCACTGCTTCCGCTACATCAAGGCCGACGACTGCGGCTCCGCGGCTCAGGAGCGCCTCCACGCATGCGCGGCCTATCCCGGATGCTCCGCCGGTGACGAGGGCAACACGGCCATCCATCGGGCGTCGTGCCGCCCGCGCCGGGGCTAGCTTCTCTTGCTCGAGATCCCAGTACTCCATATCGAAGATCTCGCCGGCGGTGAGCGCTTGGTAGCCGCCGAGATGCTCGGAGAGCTCCACAACGGCCGCAGTGTGGAGGAAGACGTCACGCGCCAAGCGCACCTCGGCGGCCGTCCGCCCCGTGGTCACCAATCCGAGCGTTTCGTCGAGGATGACCCGAGGGGCCGGATCGAGCATGACAAGATCTGATCCCCGCCGCCTCTTGTTCTCCTCGAAATAGGAGCGGTAGGCGGCCGCAAAGGCGTCGACGTCACGGCCCACCAAGGGGATTCGTTTCGTTCGGATGACGTGATCCGGCGTCAATGGACCTCTCTGCAGCGCATCGAGGAGGCCGGGTTGGGCGAAGATGCGGCGGATATCAGGGCCATCGGTCCGTGCCGCGAGCATCGGACCGCCGGCAGCGACAGATACGCGTTGCCGTAGCTCGGCCAGCTCAGAGGACGTCGGCGTGCAGACGGGACTTGCTAAGACGGGGGCAGTCACGGTCTTTCGGGCGAGATAGGCCTCGGCGCGGGAGACGAGCTCAATATGCAGGTCGTATGCCAGGCGGGCGGTCGGACCGAAGGTCACGAGTCCGTGCCGGATCAGGACGATCGCTCCGACCCCGGTGGGGGCCGTATGCGCCCACGTCTCCTTCACGTACCTGGCCAGCGCGAACCCAGGCATGCGGTACTCGACGAGATCGACGTCCTGCCCCAGAGCCTCGCGAACGTATACATGCGGGTCGGCAACGTTCGTCAGCGCGAGCACGGCATCGGCGTGGGTGTGAAACACATGGCTCGCCGGAATGACCGCATGGAGAAGCGACTCAACCGAAGGCCCTCCGCCCCTTGACGACAGACGCGCTCGGCTGAGCTCCGATCGCATCGACGTATCGGAGAGCTCAGGGACGTCTATCAGTCGGTGCAGACGGTCGAGCTCCAAGGGCACGAGGAGATCCTCGCGGACGGCAGCCAGGTCCATGCCTGTCGGAGTGACATACAACGCTTGAATTGGGCGCCCGTCGAACTCCCGCCACTCGGCTTTGATCGACGCGTTCCCGCCGCCGAACAGGACAAGCTGGGGGTCTACACCCAGGAGGCTGGCTGCCTTTGCACACTCTGCGATCGGCCCCCCCTCTCTTCCGGGCTCGCTCGTTTCCCACCTGTTGTTCATGTGTCTTGCTTGCCTCCTAAGACTCCGGAGGAAGGTGCCAGACGCCTACCTGACGGGTCAGGCGTACGCATGTCGAAGCCTGAAATGCCGTCGCGTGACGATGAGCGCAGCGAGCGTCACGACGTACGGAGCGGCGTCGGTTGCCTGAGAGGGCAGCCCTTGGGCTTGGAGACGGAAGCCGATGGCGTCGGTGACAGCGAACAAGGCGCAGGCGGCAAGGGTCGGATACGGCCGAGCGCGACCGAGCATCACGGCGACGACGGCGATCCATCCGCGACCGGCCGTCATCTGTTCCGCGAATTGGACGACGTTGCCGAGCGCCAGCTGAGCCCCCCCGAGGCCGCAGAGCGCTCCGGAGACAATGACGGCGAGGTACTGGAGCTTCGCGGAATCGACGCCCAAGGTCCGCGCGGCCTCCGCATTCTCTCCCACGCCGCGGAGACGGAGGCCGATCGTCGTCCGATAGAGTACCCAGCTCGTGGCCGGAACGGCCGCAAGGGCCAGCAATGTGATGATCGTGGAGGTCGCGAGAGCCTGCCCAATCAGTGGGATGCCGCTCGGATCGATCGGCCCAAAGAGGGACGGAAGCCCGACGATCCGGTCGCTCTGCAAAATGCCGGTGACGCCGAACAGCGCCTTGAGCAGCAGGCCCGTCGATCCGACTGCGAGAAGGTTTAGCGTCAGGCCGATTACGACTGCGTCTCCCTTTCGGGTGACCGATCCGTAGGCGAGCACGAGGCTAGCGGCTCCCGAGATCAGTGCTGCAACGACGACCGCGATCGCCCATGAACCGGTGAAGTACGACGTGCTGACGGCGGCGAAGGCGCCAATGAGCATTAGCCCTTCAAGCGCCACATTGAGCACGCCCGCACGCTCACAGATCAGTCCCCCGATTGCCGCCAGGAGAACAGGGATGATAGCTTGAAGCACGAACGCGACGAGAGTGGCATCGATGATGCCTCCGAAGCTCATGGCACGGGCTCCGCTTCTGTGGGCGTGCCAGACGACCGACTTCGTCGTCCCCACGAGGTCGGGAGGGCGAGGCGGATCGACACCAGGAGGATGATCGCTGCCTGGGTGACGTTTGCGAGCTGCGCTGAGACGCCGGTGGACCGTTCAAGAGCGGCGCCCCCAGCCAGGATGGCGGCAAAGGCGAAGCCGGTTACGAGCAGCGCGATCGAGCCGCTTCCAGCGAGCAGGGCGACGAGTAGCGCAGTCCAGGCGTAGTTCGTTTGAACGATTGCCCCATCGATGAGGCGGTACTGCGAGCCGAATACGATGGTGGCACCCACAACCCCGCAGATCGCACCGCTCACGACCATTGTCCGGAGCGTCGTGGTGCGCGTGTTCACGCCCCCGTATGATGCAAACCTTGCGTTTCGACCGAGCATGCCAGTTTCATAGCCCGCTCGCGTTCGTGAATTCACGAACGCGACCGCCACAACAAGGGCGAGCACGAAGACGACGCTCACGTTGACGTTGCGAGTCACGAGCAGGATGGGGCTATCCACGCCAAAGAGACTGGCGAGCCTCACGTCCACGACCGACCCAACGGCTGCGATCGGCGGAATGTCGAACGCGTTCGGCACCATTGGTGTCGCGATCATGCTGCTTGTCGGATCCTTGAGCGGGAACCGGACAAGATACGAGGCGATCGAATCGGCCGGGTAGTTGAGCAGCAGGCTGGTGATCATGATCGGGAGCGCCAGACGAGTGAACATGACGCCGGCAAGAGCGGCCCAGAGGCCCCCCACGAGGGCAGCTGCGAGGTACGCTGCGGGAACTACGATGAGGGCCGGGCCTGGCACGTAGAGCGCGACCACCGTCGCGGCCAGAGCGCCCATGACCATCTGCCCTTCCCCACCGATGTTGAGGACCCCCGCCCGGAGAGCGTAGGCGTATGCGACGGCAAGCCCGATGAGCGGCACGCTGCGTTGGAGGCTCTCCGCGAGACCGCGGCCTGTCAGCGAGCCGGTCACCAGCGCGTCAACTGCTGCTCCAGGGTCGGGAGCGATAATTGCAATGAGGACGCCCATGAGAAGCACGGCCCCAACGACCGAGGGCAACGGCCCAGTTGCCGCTCTCCGCCAGAGGTCGCCAAGACGGCGCGCCGCGCTGGGGACCATGCCAAGGGCCGGAACCTCACCCATGCGCGGCCTCCGCCCGGTCCCCGCCAGACGATTCGTCTTGGGAACGATGACCGGCCATGAGCAGTCCGAGTTCAGCCTCGTCTGTGGCGGCTGTGACGAGCTCAGCCACGATCGATCCCCGGAACATGACTAGGATCCGTGAGGCGAGGCTCAGGAGCTCCGACAGTTCGTACGACACGAGAAGGACCGCCCCCCCGCGGTCGCGGAAGCCCGCCAGTCGACGATGGATGAACTCACTGGCCCCGATGTCGACCCCGCGGGTCGGCTGCTCGGCGACGAGGAGCGCCGAGCCATGCTCGAGCTCGCGCGCCACAACAAGCTTCTGCACGTTGCCACCCGAGAGGGTTGCGACCAGCGCGTCAGGACTCGGCGCTTTGATGTCGTAGGCCGCGATTACCCGCTCGGCAAACGAGGCGACCGCGGCGCGATCCAAGAGGTGGCCTCGCCCGATGGGCGGCACGCTTTGGTAGCCCATCGCAATGTTCAGCGCCACGGAGCCCCTCGCCGCCGTCCCCGTCGCGTGCCGGTCTTCGGGGATATACGCAAGTCCCGCCTTGCGCCGCTCGGCCACATTCAAGGCGTTCACTGTTTGCTGTCCGAACGCTACCGTGCCCGAGTCAATCCCGCGCAGGCCGCAGATTGCCTCAACGAGCTCCGTCTGCCCATTACCGGCCACACCGGCAATCCCAACGACCTCACCCTCGCGTACAGTGAAGCTGGCCCGATGGACAGCGATTCGGCCATCGTCCGTGCGGACGGTGAGATCCTCGCACCGTAGGATCGTGGCTCCCGGGTCGCGCGTAGGGCGCGGGATTCGCAAATCGATGACTCGCCCCGTCATCTGGCGCCCAATCTCCTCGGCGGTTGCCTCGGAGGTCCGCATGGAGGCGACGGCACGACCGGCCCGCAGAACCGTGATCCGCTCGCCCACAGCGAGAGCCTCTCCGAGCTTATGCGTTACGAAGATGATTGTTCGTCCGTCCGCGCTCAGAGAGCGAAGCACCTCCAGGAGCCCATCGCACTCCTGCGGCGTGAGAACCGCTGTGGGCTCGTCGAGGATGAGGAGGGACGCGTCTCGGTAAAGCGCCTTCAGGATCTCGACCCTCTGAAGAACGCCAACGGGCAGGTCTTCCACGCGAGCCCGTGGATCCACCGACAGCCCGTACTGCTCCGCGAGGGCTGCGACACGATCCTCTGCCGCCCGCCGGTCGATCGTTCCCCGCCGCGTCGGCTCCCGTCCGAAGATAACGTTGTCCGCTACCGAGAGACTCGGAAAGAGCTCGAATGACTGGAACACCATGCCGAGCCCAGCCGCGATCGCGTCAAGCGGCGACCTGAACCGCCGCTCCTGGCCGTGGACTGTTATCGATCCCGCGTCGGGCCTGTACACGCCGTACAGAACGGACATAAGCGTCGACTTGCCGGCTCCGTTCTCGCCCATGAGGACATGGATCTCGCCGCGCGGGATGTCAAGGTTGATGCCATCGACCGCCAGGGTCGAACCGAAACGCTTAGTGATGCCTCGAAGCCGGAGCTCCAACTCAGGCTTCGAGGCATCGGCTACAAGGGTCATTCCTGGGGCCCTGCTCCACTTGGCTAGCTGCTGGCCGGGGTTGCCGCCGCAGCCGGATCGGGGATGCTGATCTTCCCGTCAACGATCTCCTGTCGGACGGCCTTTAGCTTAGACACGATGTCGGGGAACCCCATGACTCGGCAGCCACTCGACGAGGCTCCGGGAGCCAAACTCACAATATCCATCCCGTCTTCCTTGAGACCGAAGGACGTACTAAGGGGTGCCGTGCCCGCGAAGGTCTCTTGGGCGAGCGTCTCAAGGACCACGTCGAGTCGCTTCAAGGTTCCATCCGCGACGTGACCCGGCGCAACGCTGCATTGGTTGTAGTCGGTGCTGTACACGTCGAAGCCCTTTTCTTGGGCTGCTTCGAACGACCCACCGTAGTCTCCAACCGCGAACACGCTGTCAACGCCACTAGCGGAGAGCTGTAAGGCGAGCTGCTTCGCCTGCGCGACGTCCGTGTACGGGTTTTGCCCGCCGACGAACAGCTGAGTTTGTGTCACGTTCGGATTAGCCGCTTTCGCGCCGAGATAGAAGGAGTCTGAATAGCGGTGAAGGAAGGGGATGTCCTCCGCGACGACGTCGCCGAGCTTGTTCGTCTTGGTGAGGAGACCTGCCTCGTAACCGAGCAGATATGAGGGCTCGTACTCTCGGAACACGCCGCAGTGGAGGTTCTTGGTCGTAGTCGGCATCCCGGAAGGACAGTCATCAAGGAGAATGAACTGCTGGTCCGGGTACTTCTCGGCGTACTCCTTTGAGAGGTCGTCGACGTCATAGGTGATGAGGACGATGACGTCAGGCTTCGCGGCGACAGCAGCGTCCATGTTCGACCTTAGGCTGGTTTGATCCGTGCTTTCGAACGTCTTGGCCGTCCCGCCAAACTTCTGCGCAGCCAGGTTCGTTGCGGTCTGGCCTAATTCGATGAACGGGTTCCCTCCAAGCGGCTCGGGCGCGATGTAGATGAAGCTCTTTCCGTTGGATGCCCCGCTGGTCGACGCGGATTGGGTCGCTGACCCAGCGCATCCCGCCATAAGCGCCATCACAGCTAGGACCACCACAGCGCGCGTTGCGGTATGGACTCGCATGCCGTTCTACTCCTTCTCCTAACCGAACTACGGTGAGATGTGTGCCAGCGATTGCAGCGGGACGCTGTCGAACGACTGCCCCTCGGCGAGCCGGACGACCCGACGGTCGGTGACTACCGCCGCGATGAGGTTCGCCGGAGTTACATCGAACGCGGGATTGAGCGTTCGGGTGCCCACGGGGGCAATGCGAACACCGCGAACCTTGGTCACCTCGTCAGGGGAACGCTCCTCGATCTCGATCTCCTTTCCGCTCGGAGTGGCCAAGTCGACGGTCGATTCCGGAGCGACGACCACGAATGGGACGCCGGCATGGTTGGCAACCACGGCCAGAGAGAAGCTGCCGACCTTGTTGGCAGTGTCGCCGTTCCGAGTTATGCGGTCGGCGCCGATCAGGACGACATCGACCAGCCCACGTGCAAGAACCGAAGCAGCCGCTGAGTCGACGAGCAGTCGGAAAGGCGCACCCATCTGCTGCAGCTCCCAGGCGGTGAGTCGGGCGCCCTGCAGGAGAGGCCTCGTCTCGAGGGGGAAGACCTCTTCGAGCATTCCTCGGGCGTGGAGCTCGCCAATCACGCCCAGCGCCGTCCCGCGCTCGACGGCAGCGAGGGCGCCGGTATTGCAGATCGTCATGACCCGCGCCGACCTCGCCCCGACCAGTGTCTGAGCGAGGTCGGCGCCGCGGATGGCCATCGACTCACACGCGGCGATGTCCTCGTCGCGGATCCTCTCGGCCTCGGCGAGGACCGCTGCGGCTCCATCGCGAAGATGGGCCAGCGCGAGGTCGACCCCCCAGCTCAGGTTCACGGCGGTCGGGCGTGCGGCACGCAGCTTCTGCGCCGCCTGCTCGACCAACCGGGGTTCACCGGGGTGAGCGGCCGCGACGAGCGCGACGCCCATCGCTCCGGCGACGCCAAGCGCGGGTGCACCCCGGACGGCAAGCCTTCGAATCGCATCGATCAGGTCCTCGAGGGTCGAGGTCCGGAGGATGACCAGCTCGTCCGGAAGCCGGGTCTGGTCGATCATTTCGATTGCCCCATCGACCCAATCGATCGTCCTCATGGTTCCTTCACGCTGCTGGTCCGCCGACGGCTCTGGTCTGAACGGACTTCAACCGAGTGAGTTCCTCGAGGAAGGCCCGCGCGTTAGCCGATGGGTCCGGGCCATCGAAGATGGCGCTTCCGCTGACGATGACGTCCGGCTGCAGGGACGCGACTGCAACGAAGTTCTTGCCGGTGACGCCGCCGTCGATCCCGACGGCAATGTGGACTCCCGCGTCCTCTACTAGGCGGCGGACCCGCTCCAGGCGTCGCCCGGTCGTGGATGCGAATGACTGGCCTGGCCAGCCCGGGTCGATCGCCAGCAGAAGGATGTAATCGAGATCGTCGAGAAGGGGCTCCAGAAACTCGAGCGGCGTGCTCGGGTTGAGTGCAACGCCGCGGAGCACGGGATAACTGTGATCGCGCGTGCGAGGTCCCTGGCCGATCCTCCGCAATAGCGCCCGCGGCTGGGAAGCTGCTTCGACGTGGAAGGTCACCATGTCGGCTCCGGCCTCGAGGAACGGCTCGAGAGCGGCGGCCGGGTCGTCGACGAGTAGGTGGACGTCAGTGAGTATCGAGCCCGGGATCGATCGGAGGAAGGCCGGGCCGACCGTGATGGGCCCGCAGAACCTGCCGTCCATCACGTCGACGTGAACCATCTCGACGCCGGCGCCAGCGATGGTTTCGAGCTCCAACGCCAGACGCCCGATGTTCGCGGCCATCAGTCCGACGCTGAGAACCGGCGGACGCTTTCCTGAGAGCCGGGCCCGAAGGAGATCCTGGGCCGTGGAGGCAGGCACTACTCGCCGCCTCCTACTGCGCCAGACCTTATGGACCGGTAGAGCTCGTAGGCGTCCTCAGGAGTCCAGCGATCATGCACGATCCTCCGGACTGCTTGGATCATCCCGGTCGGGCTGTCGCTCTGGAAGATATTGCGACCCATGTCGACGCCGGCAGCACCCTCCGCGATCGCTTGGTCCGCCATCCGGAGTGCCGCTAGCTCCTCGAGCTTCTTGCCGCCTGCCATGACGATCGGCACCGGGCAACCGGCTGTGACCTGATCGAAATCGGCCTCGCAGTAGTAGGTCTTCACGACCTGAGCTCCGAGCTCCGCACAAATACGCGTCGCCAGGCCGAGGTAGCGGGCGTCGCGAACGAGGTCCCGCCCAACCGCAGTAACCCCCAGCACCGGGAGGCCGTACCTGAGCGCCGCATCCACGAGCTTGGTCAGGTTGTGGACGGTCTGCGTCTCGAACTCCCCGCCCACGTAGACCTGTACGGCGACGGCACATGCGCCGAGTCGGACGGCATCCTCCACGTCCATGGCTAGGAGTTCGTTAGACAGTTCCTTGAGAATGCTCGGACCACCGCTCGCGCGGAGGACGAGCCCGTTCTGGGCGGAGGACGGAATAGCGGCCCTGAGGATGCCACGGGTGAGCATCAGGGCGTCGGCGTACGGAGCGATTGGAACGATCGTGAGATCGACTCGCTCGAGCCCGGTAGTCGGACCTTGGAAGTACCCGTGATCGAACGCGAGCATCACGGTACGCCCGGTCTCGGGCCTGAAGATCCGCGAAAGCCGGTTCTGCATGCCCCAGTCGTACGAGTTGGCTCCCTTGACATAGAACGGCGCCTGGGCGACTGGGATGTCGGGCTGGAACTGTTTGGGGGTTGCGCTATCAGCTTCAGGCATGTGGCACCTGTAGGACGACTGATGAGTGACGTATGGTGTATCATATGCTCTGGTGCCGGGTCAAGTGTTAGACAGTTGTTACACTCCCCGAAGGTAATGTGGACCCTCACGGACTGGAGGAGCCTGTGGCAAGCCAGCTCGGTTCCACGAGCACCCTCTCAAAGCAACTGGCGGAGAAGCTGAAGTCCCGCTTCCGGGAAGGTGAGTGGTCGCCGGGCGATCGGCTCCCCAGCGAGAACGAGATCGCCGAGGAGTTCGGGGTCTCCCGTGTCACGGTTCGGACCAGCCTCAAACAGCTCGAGTCGGCTGGCTTCGTCGAGATCCGCCAAGGCGCAGGGACATTCGTCACGCCCTTTGGGAATGAAGTCAGGACCTCGCTTCAGCAGCTTCGTTCGCTCACGGACACAATCCGCGACCTCGGCCACACGCCGTCGATGCACTTTAGGTCACGCGCCTTCGACGTACTCCCGGTTGAGGCCGCCCAGCGCCTGCAGCGGGAGCCGGGATCAGGCGCCCTGCATCTTCAGCGCGCCGTGTCGTCGGATGAGTCTGTCGTGGCGGTCAGCTTCGACTGGATCCCCGTCGACCTGCTGCCACGCGATGCGACACCCGAGTCGGTAGCCGGATCCACCTTCGCGTTTCTTGAAAGCCTGGGGCTCCTGCCAGAGCAGTCCATCGCCGAGATTCATGCGGCGGAGGCGAAAGATATCGACTGGGGCCCCGAAGCTCCGAGCTCTGGCCTCTGCGTCCTCCTCAAGCAGACGCACTACGCCAAGCGTGGACGTCCGGTGATGTTCTCACGGACGTACTTCATCGAGGGCCGCTTCCAGTTCGTGATCCGCCGCAACCGGTAGCGTCCAACCGGGATCCCGAGTTCCCGCTGGATGACGCCCGCCTCCGGGCGGAGGCTCATGCGTGGAAGCTCGTCGACGACCGACTCGACTAGGCTGCCGATGCGCAGGACATCGGCTCGAAGCGCGTGCAGCTCTTGCCGCCGATCGGTCGCTTCGGAACCGCACCAGCGGTGGAGGATGTCCCGTACGGGCCTGACTTAGTCCTTGCCGTTTACAGCTTCGAGACGAGCGTCCCCTCCTCGCGCTCCAGGTACAGCACGACCGAGTCAATCATCCGCTCGGCAGCCCTCGTGGCAATCGGTCGGGTTGCGGGCCCGGGCGCGCCCAAATCCCCGTCCTCAACAGAGCCGGGCGAGCGAGCTAGATCTGCAACGCCAAGCCCGAGGAGGCCGGCCAAACCAGAGACATCGTAGATCATGACCAGGCCTTCGCCGGTGTGGTACGAGAGCGTGGAAACGTGCTCGGAGAGGAGTTTGTCGTTGACTGCGTGTTCTCCGGTGGCCTGGTAGCGATGTACGCACGGACGCCGACGATGCACAAGCCAGGTTCGATCTGGCCGAGCCGGGCTGGCATCGCCGTCAGCAAGGACGTCTGGATGCTCGGGATCGGGCTAGAGGCTTGCTCGCCGCGGGTTGCCACCGGCAGGGCGTCCCCACACGGTCGCCGGGACCGTCGCGCAGGGCCTGACGCTCGAAGGCGACGATCCCCACTCGGTCATTCGGGCAGGTGATGAGCGCCATCCCCAACCAAGGGGGGTCGACCGAAGCTTCTGCTCCATGATCGCGACGGTCCACTCGGTTTCGCCGAGCGCGTCGACCCGACGCTCATCCTCGGTCGGCGGCATCTCGATCGGATGCTCCGCACGTATGCCGAGCACTACAACCGCGGGCGGCCCCATCGCGCTCTCGCCCTCGCGACACCTGTGGCGAAAGGCGAGGCCTCGATGGCCGTGAGCCCTCGAGACGTTCGCCGACAAGACCTGCTCGGCGGCCTGATCCACGAATACCACGGCCGCGCTGCGTGATCGAATCTGGGTTTCCGACCCCCACGTGCGGTGGACTTCTCTTGGGTTAGTTCGCCTTCGACTTGTGCCTGATCAGCGATCAGACCTTGAACCAGCGGTTCCGTTCAATCCGGCAGGCCGGAGAGCACTCCGCCGATCGAAGAGGCCGACGGTGTGCCCGCCATCGAACGGCGAGATCTACTCGGCGGGCTCGTCCACGAATACATGAAGGCCGCATGATCGAGTTTTCGCATTCGACGGGCTCAGGATGGGCGTCTGCGTGGCGGCGGCGAGCCCGGCGTTCGGGGCGTGGGTTGTCATAGAGGGAGCCTCCTTGGAGCAGATCAGATGCGGTCAGCGGGCCCGGACGTCCGGATCCGGCAGCACGATGTCGCGGACGGCTGCGGTGAGGTCGTGATAGGCCTTGATGAAGGAACGAAGCGTGCGCGCCGTCGCGCCGAAGGTGTCGAACTCCTCGACCTTGAGCCCGTCGGGCTCGTAGGCTCGGCTGAAATCCGGGATGCGGGTGCGCAGCTCGTCGATGAGGCGTGGCTCGACCGGCAGCTGCATGCGGGGCGTGGGCGTGATGCCGCTGGCGTTGAAGCGCACCTGCCAGGCATGGGGGATGGTCATGCTGACGTCGCCTCCCACCAGCTCGGTCCAGTGCAGATGGTGGCGGTATGCGGCCGCCAGCAGGCGCGATCGGTAGCCGCGCTCCCTAAATAGCCCGTAGGCTCGCTTGAAGGCCGCGATGCCGGCCCAGTCAAGAGCTGCCGGATCGACCGACAGCCCGTCGCGCGTCACCAGCGCCTTCATCCAGTCGTCCAGCCGGCCGATCATGATGGTCACGATCGGCGCCAGCCTGTCCGGGTCGCCGCCGGCCCTGACCAGGCGGTCCAGGCCGCGTTCGACCGCCTCGGCCGCGGCGATGGCCTGGGGGACGGTGAAAGAGACCGTGGCGTTGATGCTGACGCCCCGCGCGGTGGCCTCCTCGACGGCAACCATGCCCGCGGCCGTGGCCGGCAGCTTGATGTTGAGGTTGGGCACGAGCGCCGCGAAATGGACGGCCTGCTCGACCATCCGCCCCGAGTCGCGATAGTTGGCCGGGTTCACCTGCACCGACAGCCGGCCCTTCTTGCCCGCCTCCCGTGTATAGATGGGAGCGAGCAGCCCCGCCCCGCGGATGGCCATCTGCTCGATGAGGCCCCAGCTCAGCTCGACCTCGCTCCATCTCGGATTGTCGGCGGCTAGCTGCTGCACCCGGGGAACCCAGTAAGCCTTCTCCTTGCCCAGGACTTCGAGGACGATCTGGGGGTTCGAGGTAGCTCCGACTGCGCCGCGCTCGATGGCATATGTGAGTTCCTCGACCGAGCATGAGTCGTTCCAGTACTCGGTTGGACCGAGCCTGACTGTTTGGAGCAGGGGACAGTCGACCATGATCAAGGACCCTCCCGCGAGAAGAGCTGCGTCGCTAGTCACCGATCATCGGCACCTGCTGGCCGATCCAGGCTGCCGAGTGTTCGGTGATAATGTGGGTGGCACGGTGGCGAAGCCGACGGGCCAATGGATGACGACGACACACAGCCCCGGAGTCCCGACCAGTCAGGCTCGCCAGGAGGGCGGGCCCATTTCGCGGGCCAGGGCCTAGTCGCCGCGGCCACCTCTCTTCCGCGCTGCCCTGCCTCATACTGCCCCATCAAGCGGATAGAGCGGCCGCGGGGCTCGACGGAACACAAGGCGGTCGAGCCGAGGCGTACTCGAACCCGGAAGGTCCAGCTGCAGAGCATGAGCTCCTGCTTCGCCGTAGCCGACCGTGAAGAGGTAGCAAGATCGGACGACCACGACGTCCGCGTCCGCGAGCGGTAAGCCAACTTGCTCGAAGGTGGCCGGATCCGCCTCCCAGGCGGGACGCTCTGTGACCAAAACGGACAGGAGTTCCCTCTGAAGAACCGCCCACCGACCTATGTGGATTTCGGTCCCGGTCAGCACGGGGCCTGTGAGCACGATGGGGTTCTCGCCCAGCTTACTCACACGGGCGCTTAGCTCCACGGGAGCGTGAAAGCGTCGCTCGATCGATGCCCCGATCTCTACAGTCACCGGGGCGCCCACCCCGGCGGAGTGACAGGCCGCGACCGCGGCGGGGTCCACGATCGCTATGTACGCTCGGAGGTCCCGGCCGTGTGACAAGAGTGCCGCTAGCACCGCGGGGCTGTCTCCCGGCGCACCGGCTGTGGGAGCGTCGGAGGAGTCGGCGAGAACACGAGGGTGAATACCCTCATTGCGAACTCGTTCCATCGCTTCCAGTGGATCCAATAGGTCGACGGCAAAGGAACGACGCAACTCCCAAGCGCGTTCGGCCAGTTCTTCCGCGACCTCATGAGCTCGATTCGGATCATCGTCCGCGGTCACCACGACGCCGAAACCCAACTGTCTCACGTCAAGCCATGGCTGGACAGGGAAGAGCGAGACGTCCAAGATTGACGAAGTTGAGCGTTCGTCAGCTAACTGACGTAGGTGCGACATCGGTGGCGCCGCCATGGCGTGGGACTGCGCGGGGATGAGCATGGGTCGCTTCGCCAGGACCGATGACGGCCGCCGGGTCCCCCGAACTGCATCCAGCACCAGTTGCGCCGTCCGGGCTCCCGTTGCAGCCTGATCCACATGCGGGTACGTGTGATACCCGATGATGAAAGTGGCCTGATCGATGAGGCCACTCACAACATTCGCGTGCAAGTCCAAGCACACGCCGATCGGCGCCGAGGTGCCAAGGACGGAGCGCGCCAACCGGACGAACCCCTCGTCGACCGAGTCTCGCCCAACGCCTGCCAGGGCCCCGTGGAGGGCCAGCACCAATCCGTCAAGTGCCCCGGCGGCGCGGAGTTGTTGAGCGAGGAGGTCCTCAAGGGCTCTGCGTGCCTCTCGGGTCAGACGCCCCGATGGCACAGCGAATGCCCGAAGCAGCGGCACCGGCTCGGCGTCACCTCCCGCGACGGCCACGAGAGCCCCGCCCGCCTCCGTGTTGGTCGCCTCCAGCCGGCGCATCTCCTCACCGAGGTAGATGCCCTGAGCCTCGAAATCGGCCATGGTTGACCGCAACGGGGCGAAGGTGTTGGACTCCTGATAGATGCTGGCAACCCCAATTCGAGGTCGGTGTCGTCGTCGCGGCAATGCCATTTCTTCCCTCGCTTCTCTTGCCCCGCAAGTCAAGCAGCGCTCGCTCGGCCGGTGTGGAACTCACGCCAGCAGTTCGTCGGCAAGACCACCAAGATACGCAACGAGCCGGTCCTCATATGCCTCGTAGAAGTCCTTTGAGAGCGAGTAGATCCTCTCGCGATTGAGGAACTGACCCTGTGGGTCGCGTCGCCCCACAAAGCGGAAGCCGTAGTGATGGAAGACTGGATCGCGATGCGACGGCTGCTGCGACGCGGCGGCCTCGAGCTGGTTGAGACACCACGCGGCTAATGCTGAACCGGTTGCAGCCTCCCCCTGGGCATACGCGACGGCATCGTTCCACCACTCCCGGAAGAGCCCCGGGTCGAAGTCCTCTAGCACTTCAGCAAAAAGGATCTGAGGAGCGGGGGAGATCTTGTAATGAAGCCTGCCTCCGGTCGCGCGGCGGATCACGCTGCGGGTGGGTCCGCTGAGGTCGTCCGCGGAATGGATGTCAATCAGGAGCCCGTGGGCGGCCAGGATCTCGCTGAGAATGTGGACTCGGTTCTCTAGACCCTCGAGCCCATCGTCGCCACGGTAGTCGAAGCCCTTCTCGATGCCGGCATTCGGCGCGACGTGGGTCACGGGCAGTCCGCGTCGACGAAGTTCACTCGCGACGAAGACGCATTCCTCCTCACTAGTGAGACAGTCGAACGCCGCGACCTCAGGCGGATGCTCGTCAATCGTGAACTCAAGGTCATACTGCTCGCCCTCCTTCACATCGCGCAGCTGGGTGTCTACCTGCTCGAGGGCATCGAGCGCCAGCCAATACTTCCCGACCATGCGATCGACCAGCGGCTCGGGCAACCGGTACGACCTAGGCCCCACACGGGTCGGCCCCTTGTGGTAGGCGACCACCTGACGATGGAGCGCGGCGTCGCCGATGACCCTCGCTGCCCGGTCTGCGGCGCGCGAATCGGCCCGTTCTCGAAGCGCGGCGTAGTCGAGGATGTCCGCCAGATCGATGGTGAAGAACGTATAGTTGCGGCAAGCCTCGAGATACCGCCCGGCTCGGCTCATCCCGTCAGGGCCGCGTCTGACTGGAACGTGGTCGGCATCTGCCCCGAACCGAAGGGCCGTCGGGTACTTCAGGGCCTCGATTACGCCGCACAGCCACAACCCTTCGAATGTGCTGCCAGTGTGCCCGGCCTCAATCATCCCGAAGCCGGTGTAGTAGCTCCTCTCAGCTGGTCTCCCCTCCACTAGGCTGGAGAGCAAGTTCAACTCGCGCGCGGAGTTCTGGATGGCGTTTGCTGCGAAGCCACGCGACTCCATCGCACGGAAGATCGCTGGCCAACAGGCTCTCGACATCCGGACGCCCACCCCGATGCGTGGGGTATCGCCGAGGGCTCTAGGTCCCTTGGCCGGGTCGATTTCGCGGAGGTACAGGTGAAGCGTCGCTGCGTCCGTTGGGTAGATGCCCACCGTCTCGCCATCGTTCAGTCGGGTGTCGACGAGCACACCAGAGAGTTGACTCGGCTGATCACTCGGGTGAAACTCGAGAAAGACGTACTGGCCATCGGGAAGCTCGCCAAGCACGAACGCGCTCTCCCCCTTGTGCGCAATCGAACCCATGAACGGTGCGATAGCCGATATCGTTGGTGGCGGTTGGCCGTCTCGGATCGCTCGGCGCAGCTCGTCGAGGGGCTCGACTGGTGACTGAGTGAGGACGGCCACGGCAGCCCGCGGATCCCAGGTGCACGTGTCAAGTACCGCAGGGTTCTTGGCCGGGTCAATGGTGAGCGCCCCGCGTCGCACCGTAGACCTGGCCGACGCCTTTAAGTTCATATGTCTGTCTCCTGCGACCTAAGGCTGCGTTCGTGCCACTGGAGGTCGAAGCGCCTCCTCGCGCCCCAGCTCTAGGGCCGGGTCAATCCAGCGTCGTTGGGCACGAATTGCCCATCCACATAGACGAGGGCCGCTGCCCGACGTCGGGCGGGTAGTTGTATCGCCTCAAGGATGAACCCAAGGCGGCGTCGAGAATCGAAGTAGCCGAATGCACCGTCGCCATCCAACCCGTGGCCTCCTCCGGCCTGGATCAGCTCGACACCCAGTTCGGTCAGCGTCGCCGCAGTCTCCTGAAACGAGGCAACCACGTACGCCAGATGGTGCACTCCGCCATTAGGATTCGCGGCCAGGAAATCATGGTAGGTGCTGGGGCCCTCCAGCGGCTCTATGAGCTCAATCTCGGGCTTGGAGCCCACAAACGCCGCCTTCATCGACCAGGTCCCGGCACCGCCGCGATACGTGCGCCACGCGAGAACGGGCGGAGAGTAGTCCCATATCAACCAAGGCCCGATCCCCAGATCCGAGGCAAAGCACCGCACAGCATGCTCCAGATCGGGCACAACAAAGCCGATCTGGTCCGGCGTCCTCTGCCGAGTGTTGAGCCCCCGCGACGCGACCACAAGAGGCTGGACAGGTTCGAGGGTCGTTCTGGTCGTAGTCATCGCGTGAGGTGCTCCTCTAGCAATCGCCGAGCCTAGGAAGTGGTGTTGGCGCCCACGCTGGTGGCTCTTCCCCGTCGGCAAGGCAGCTGCCTGATGGGAGGCGCCCGACCTCCGCGAATGGTCCGCACAGCGCGGCGGTAGTGGCGCGGACTCGGAGAGTTGGCCGGAGGATCGTCCGAACCGGAGGATGCGTTCTCCCAGTCAACTGACGCAAAAGAACCTGTACAGCCTGTTCGCCCATCCTTCCGATATGCTGCGCGACACTCGTCAGGCCAATGATGTCCGACCCAGCGAGTTCGGTATCGTCGAAGCCGGCGACAGCAATGCGCCGTGCATCGTCATGCGCGCGCAGTTCTCTCATCGCCCCAAGGGCAACCACGTCGTTGACGCCCACGATGGCAGTCGGGCAGTGGCCGGAGTCGAGCCATCCGCGCACTGCCGAGGCTCCGCTCTCCATTGTGAAGTCCCCTTGTGCAACAAGAAGCTCTGCGCCGGACTCGTGCACGACGGACGCCATGCCCTCCATTCGATCTGCGGAGTTGGATGCCCAGTTGGGACCCGCGACGAAGCCGATGCGTCGATGTCCGGTGGCAAGGAGGTGGCGAGCCAGGAGTACGCCGCCTTCGTGGTCGTCGGAGCCGATGTAGCTCACGTCATCTGCCCGAGGACGACGGTTTGCGAACACAATGCGTCGGAGGTCGCCCACGACTGCGAGTATTCTTTCCTCTTCGAGACCCACGGAAGCATGAAGCATTCCTTCGACGCCTTGATCCATCATCCGTTGGGCCAGTGCAACCGCCTCAACCGGATCGTCCTCGGTGTTGCAGATCGCAAGCGCATAGCCGTGTCTGCTCGCCTCGCGTTCGATGCTCTTGGCGAGCTGGGGATAGGCCGGGTTTGCGATGTCACTTACGAGCAGGGCGATGGTCTTCGAGAATCCCGCTACCAGGGCCCTTGCGACCGCAGAGGGTCGGTAGCCAAGATCAGCCATTACCTTCTTGACGCGCCGACGCGTGTCGTCGCTCACGTCCTCCCGTGCGCGGATAACACGAGAGACCGTCGACACCGACAGACCCGCAGCGCTCGCCACGTCAATAATCGTCGGAGGTCGCGGAGCGTTCAGCGGAGAGCGGCTTCGACTCATTGCCCCTCCCAGAATCGATCGTGCGCCGCCTTGAGAAGGATCCCCTCGAACCCCGGCATGAGCTGCCGCAGACGAACAAGGCGCAGCCCAGCTTGGAGTTGAATCTCGCCGATAACGACGCGCGTGTCCCCGACCGCGCGCAAGACCGCCTGGTGCCTCCACAGCGCTCGGGGAGCCCCGATGAGCGTCGGCACTAGATGGACCCGCGCCCGAGCACCTGCCGGAGCTGACCGAAGCCAACCGCGAGGAGAAGCGCTGCTCCGGTCGCGATGCTCTGGTAGAAGGAAGGTACCTGCATAAGAGCCATACCGTTCACCAAGGTGCCCAATAGAAACACGCCAATGATGGTTCCGGGGATACCGCCCTTTCCACCGCTGAGCGATGCCCCTCCGAGGATGACGGCCGCGATCGACTGAAGGGACGCGCTGGCCCCGACATTCGGAGAACCGACGAGTAGCTCGGACGCGATCATCAAACCAGCCAGTCCGGCCATAGCCCCACTCAGAGCGTAGACGAGCACCGTGACGGCGTCCACTCGAATTCCTGCCAATCGACTTGCCTCACGACTGCCTCCAACCGAGTACACCATTCGTCCGACGACGGCATACCTGAGGAAGAGGAATGCCAACACACATACGATCCCAAAGACGAACACGTAGATGGGCAGCCCTTGCACGATCTGATTATCAAGAACCGAGGGGGAATCGGCGTCGAAGGAGACCGGAAGACCATTGCATATCGAGAAGGCAAGCCCAGTCGTAATGCTCGCCATTCCAAGTGTCGTAATCAACGGGCTGATCCGCACGCGCGTCACGATGATGCCATTCGCCAGACCGATGCTTACCCCAAGGAGAATGCAAAGCATCATCGCGACAGGATATGGAATCCCCGCGTTTGTGAGTATTGGATATGCGACGCAGGCCAACGGGATCACACCGCTCACGGACAGGTCGAAGCCGCCAGCCACAATGGCAAACGTCTGGCCAAGTGAGACCGTGCCAATGATTGCCGTGCTGGAGAGAATGTTGGTTGCGTTTGTGGTGCTAAGGAAGTGGGGTGCGACGAGGCTAAAGTACAAGATGATGAGGATGTAGAAGGTTCCGATCCCCAGCGCTTCGACCCCAACTTGGCGCAATAATCGAGCGCGCGAGCGCATGCTCGCCGCGTTGTTAGCTTGGACAACGTCGGAAGGTGTCCCCTTCATTCTGCTCCCCCAGCGGCTGCAGTCACGGCAGCAGCCTGGTTAAGGTCGCTGCCAGAAAGCTCCGCTGCAATCTCCCCCGTCCTGAGAATCAGCAGCCTATCGCATATGGTCACCGCTTCCTCCACATCCGAGGTAGCCAGTACGACGGCCGTGCCAGCATTGGCAAGGCCGCGCAGAAGGTCGTGGATCTCCAACCTCGCCCCCACATCTACGCCGCGGGTTGGCTCGTATAGGACCAAGAAGCGGGGCCGGACAGCCATGCGGCTTGCCAACAGGACCTTCTGTTGATTACCTCCGCTCAGCTCCCATACGGGTTGGCCGAAGTCCCGAAAGCGCAGGCTGACAATCCGCGCCAACTCACGCGCCAGCCGTCCCTCAGCCGCCGCATCCACAACTCCAACTCGCGCTACGCGACGCAATACCGCGAGAGTGAGGTTCGCCTGAACGGACAGGCCCATCACTAGACCTTGAGTCTTTCTATCCGCCGGGACGTAGGCGATCCCAAATGCCTTTGACTCCAGAGGATTCCTGAACACGGGACGTGAAAGGTCGCCGGTTGCGACCGTCCCGACCACATCCCGGCGCAGTCCTCCCAAGCCCTCTGCCACTGTCTCGAAACCAGACCCCCTCAGACCATAGAGCCCGAGTATCTCGCCTGCTCGGACTTCAACATCTAGATCATGAAGCGAAGGCGTTCCAGCTGAGGACCAAGAGTGGAGACTCAGAACCGCCGCGCCAGTCGCACTTGCCGCTGGTTCTCGGACGGCGTCTTTCAGAGCGTCGCCAAGCATATGGGCGACCAAGCCGCGCTGACTGGTCTCGCGGGAGTTGACGACCGCTACCAAGACTCCATTTCGGAACACACCCACGCGATCGCTGAACCGGGCGACTTCCTCCATCCTGTGAGAAACGTAGAGGACGCCGACGCCCTGGTCAGCCATTCGTCTTAGGACCGAGAACAGGTGGTCGCTCTCTCGTTCGCTTAGCGGCGCGGTCGGCTCGTCCAAGACCAGTAGCTCGGCTCGGCGCGCGAGCGCCCTCACTATCTCGGCAATCTGGCGGTCGGCAAGCTTGAGCTCTGACATTGGCTTCTTGAGGGCGAGAGCGACGCCGAGACGCTCACACTCCATGGCAGCCTGACGTGTGGTCTGAGCGAGGCTCGTCACGCCCATGCGGCTAGGCCAGCGCCCCAGCTCTATGTTCTCGGCAACGGTCAGGGCTGGTGCATATGCCAGTTCCTGGGGAATGAAGGCAATTCCCGCAGCCAAGGCAGCGCGAGGTGAGCGAAACTCAACGCGCGTTCCCCTTAGCAGCATCGTTCCGGATTCGGGCCGGACAACGCCGGCAACGATCTTGGCAAATGTAGACTTGCCAGCACCATTCTCTCCGATGATCGCGACGGTCTCTCCCGCCCCGATCGTTAGGTCAATGCGATCAAGGACGGCATGCCCCGCGTAGCTCTTGGATAGTCCCCGTGTCTCCAAGAGCGGTACATCCCGCCTCGACGTGGCAGATGCATCCACGGACGTCTCATGTACGCTCAGATCGCGACGCCATCCGTCCACGTTCGGGTCAGCCGGCGAACATGTTTGGCGGGAGGCCGCGAACCCCAGGTCGGCATCGAAAGAGGCCACCAGCCGCATCCGAGGCCTCCCCGGGGTCCAGAGTACAAGTGGTGATGTAGAGATCAGTCAGGTCTCCGCCGCCGAATGCGACGCTTGTCACACCTGGCACGGACACTTCAACAACAGCGGTCAGGCGCCCTCGAGTGTCATACCGTCGGACCTCTCCGGCGCCGTAGATGGCAATCCAGATCTGACCATCAGCATCGACGGTGAGACCGTCGCCAACAGTGAGACCACACGGCGACGCGCTGTCGTTCTCAATGTCGACTAGGCGATGTCGATTGGCAACCGTGCAGCAATCGACATCGAAATCGAACATATCAATGCCCCCAGCATAACTGTCCACGTAGTACATCTTGCGGTTGTCCCGGCTCCAGTCGATCCCGTTGGAGACAGTGACACGATCGAAGATCATCGCCGTCGTGCCGTCCGGGTCGAGTCGATAGAGAGCGCCAGCGCCCTCCCGGAAATCCGTAGCCATCGTGCCCGCCCAGAACCGTCCCCGCGAGTCACACTTCCCGTCGTTCATCCGGATCATCGGGTTGTCGGCCTCGACTGGGGCGATCCTCGACATCCTCCCGGTCTCGATGTCGAGGATCGCGAAGCCATCTTGAACGGCAGCTACGAGGCCTCCGCGAGCGCGGAGGGCCACGGCTCCAATCGCCTGATCGAACTCGACGGTTCTATCTCTCCCGCTGTCCGGATCAAAACGGTGGACATGATGCCGTGGCGTATCGACCCAGTAGAGTCCGCCAACCCGGTCGTCCCACACTGGCGACTCGCCAAGTTCGGCGTGGGCGTCGAGCATTAGCGTGGCGGTCAGGCTCACAACCATAGTAATCTCTCATGTGGGCACATTGAAAAGCCAACGTCGCAGATCCACTCCGCTCGGGACGCCCGAGACGGATCCCTGCCCGCCTCCGTACCTAGATCTCGATCGCCTGTCTCCGCACCTCAAGCGAGGCATCCTATCGGCTGACCTACGGAAGATCGGGGATATTCCCAAACTTCTGGAGAATGCCGACATTCGCCAGATACGCGTTGCCTGCATCAAGCGGCGGGAGTGCCTTCACATTGCCCGACGAGTCGTAGTACTGATCAACGTTTGCTTTCGTAAGAGCCGCCTGACCCACACTAGTGAAGTCTGGCAACTTCACTCCTTCGAAGTAGGCCCCAACCATGGCCATGACATACTCAGACCAGAAAGCCGTGAACGTCGTTCCTTCACACACCCAAGATGGATCCGTGCGAAGCAGACCGACCGTGACGGTAGAACCTCCTTGCCCACAGAAGATGCTGGTCGACGAGCGCCCGGCATCGCTGATGGCACGCTCCGCCCCCTGAACAACGTCATCGTTCATGCCAGCCACGATGATCCGCTGTGAGGACGGAATCGTCGGCAGCACATTCTTCACGGCCGTGAAGGCGTCTTCGATCGTGCCGTTGCCATCAACCTGTATTCCAGTCGTACCGATCGTCGTCGTCGTCGCTGTGATGTCAGCTGGCTTGACAACATCCAATCCGGGCATCAACCCAGCCAATGTTGTGTAGAAGTACCGCTGAACATCGTTGAGTTCAGTGCCACCCGCGGCATCCTGAACAAGCAACACGGTGGTGTTCTTGCCCGTAAAGCCCATCGCCTGCGCAATCGGTGCGATGGCGGTTGCGTTGTCCACGCCAGCCTGCGAGGTGACGAAATTAGCGAAGGGACAGCCGGGAATCTCCACATTGACTGCGATGCAGGGGATGCCGGAGGCCGTGAATATCTTTCCCATAGCGTCGCCGACACCGGCGACTCCGTTGGCATCGATGATGATGTCCGGCTTATCCTGGACCATAAGATTCGCGTTGTTGACGGCGGTAGGCCCGTCTAAGTTGTTGTCATACTCCTTGATGTTGAAGCCTACGGTCTTGGCGGCGGCCACGAACCCATCGCCGAATGACTTGAGGTAGGCTGAGGCGTTCGTGAAATTGGCGAAGTCGATATTGAGCGGTGTCTTGATAGTAGCGATGGGAGTGGCAGCAGCCGTGGCCGGTGCTCCAGCCGTGGGAGTGGCAGCAGCCGTGGCCAGTGCTCCAGCCGTGGGAGTGGCAGGGGAGGAGGCCGGCGAGGGCGTCGCAGTTGAACTACACCCTGTAGCGACTAACAAGGCCAGGAGCGCGGTTGCGAATAGTCTCGACTTGAGCATCATGTAGCCTCTCGGCGATAGTAATCGTCTTCGGACAGTCAATGCAGCGAATCACGTTGGACACGGGCCCATCCGAATGCACAGGCCTCGTGGCGCCTCAACTCTATCTCGCTCACACCTCCTCACTCTCGTGGATCAACTTGAGGCCGACCAAGAGAGGAAATCGCGGCTAGCGCAAGCGTGCGAGAGCCTCGAAGGTTTCGAATGATCTCTCGACCGTCCGGTCAATGTCTTGCTCAGAATGGGATGCGGACAGGAACCACGTGCCGCGGTTCGTGATCCGCACACCGCGATCCTGAAGTCCATCCACGAAGCGCGCCAGGGCTCTGAAGTCTTCCGCGGTCACATACTGTCGATAGTCCCTTGCCGCGGGTCCGTCGTACAACCCCGTGTGGACGATTCCGGCATAGTCGATGACGGTCGCAGGTACCCCAGCTTCAGCCGCCGCGCGTCGGAGTCCAGCGCCCAGCCGGTTGCCGAGGTATTCCAGTCTTGGATACAACTCACTGGCCGCGCCAGAGAGACACTGGATTGTGGCGATCGCGGCGCTCACGCTGATTCGGTTGCCGTTGTAAGTGCCTAGGTGTTGTGCAACTTCGTCGCCGACGAGGCTCATGAGTTCCCTGCTACCAGCAAAGCACGCAACCGGCACTCCATTGCCCATCGCCTTGCCGTAAACGACGAGGTCAGGCCGCACTGACAGCCGAGCTGCCGCCCCCTGCAGGCCCACACGGAAGCCCGTGATCACCTCGTCGAAGATCAGGATGGCCCCCGCCTCTTCCGTGCGAGATCGGATCAGTTCAATGAACGACGGATCTGGCGGGATGAGGGCCGTGTTGCAGAGAACGGGCTCCAGAAGGACAGCGGCGATGGGGTCCCCACTGGTGAAGCAGGCGCGGAAGGCACCCTCGTCATTCCACGGCAGGACCGTGACATCGCCCACTACCGACGCAGGCTGGCCCGAAGTCATCCGCACCGTGAGTGGGGCCTCTGGAGGTCCGACGGTATCAATCGGCGGACGGGAACTCAGGTAGATCCCGTCGGCCCATCCGTGATAGTGCCCTTCGAACTTAACGATGCGGGTTCGGCCTGTCGCCGCTCGGGCAACACGAATTGCTCCGAGGTTCGCCTCGGTACCTGACATGGCGAGGCGGGCCATGTCGACCCAAGGGATCGTGCCGGCCAGTAGGACGGCGAGTTCGAGCTCGCCCTCGTGCTGGCCGGCGTAGAGCTGGCCGAGTTCGAGCGAGCGCTGAATGGCCTCGGTAACGGCAGGGTACGCATGACCGAGGATGACTGCTCCCATGCCCAAGGTGTAGTCGAGGTACTCGTTCCCATCGACGTCCCACAGAAGGGCACCTGAGCCACGGTCGATGAAGAGCGGCGCCGGACGGCTTTGCAGGCGGACGTTGCTGTTCACGCCGCCAGGGATGACGTTCCGAGCCGCACGGTAGAGTTCGATTGAGCGACGATAGCGGCCAGCCGGCCGCTCGGCGGATGGTCGATCCGCCCCGCTCTCGTCCACCGGCACCTCCCTTGCAGGGCCGCACTCAAACTGCATGGCCCATCGCTGAGTGCTCTCGCCGTGGTTACGCTACCGGTAACGTTACCGCCTGTCAAGAAGTGATCTTCCAGGACGCAGGTTCTGCGGCCCGGCCGAGACCGGCGTCTACGGCTACGCGGCCGGGGACGCGAGCGCGGTCGGGGTGCGGGGCGACTCAACAAGCGGCACCGGCGTCTATGCGGCCTTGTTACCGGTTCCGGGCATTGCGACGGCGAGAACCATGTTGGGCTGGCCCACGGGCTACGCACTGCTGCGCCGGCAGAATTGACGAGGCAATGTGGGAGGTTCGAGCGTAGTCCCGAACGAGGCTATCCGGGTGATCGGTCAGAGCTCGACGGTCGCCATCCCGCGGCGAAACTCATCGCTGCTGAGGGCCGCGGAGAGCTCTCCGCCGGCGGCGACCTGGTCGGCCATGGAGAGGGTCGCAGCACCCTGGGCGGCGTCCCGCGCCCCTCGCTGGGCAGCAGTATCGGCCGAGGCCGAAAAGGTGGCTGCTGCGGCTGACTCGTCTACGCCACGGGTCACGTCGGCCGCACCCTCAGCTGTCTCGATCGTGGCGGCCGCTGCGGCGCTATCGGCTGCGGCCAGCTCCTCTGCGCGAACCTTTCTTTCGGTCTCGACCGCAGTCTTCCCCTTGGTCTTACGAGCAGGCATCTCGTCCTCCTGTGGTTTCGAGCGACGGCTCGATGGGTCCTAACCCAATTGAACCACCTCGGTCGACGCGCCGTTCGACTCTGCGGCGGATTGACGTCCTGACGATCCCAGCTAGAAGGAGACCCGGGCCTGGAGGCGGTCACACGCGTGGCTAGCTCTGGTCACTGCCAACGACCGGCGCCAGAGCACCGGGCATAGAAGAGAGGCGGGCAGTTGGCCCGCCGTCTCCGTGTGCGGGGAGAAGAGTGGGACGAGACTCTCCCCGCATCCTGGTTTGTGGAGGGGGAGGGACCCTATCCCAGGGCATACTTGACGGCCGGGATCTTCCGGGGGCCCTCTTAGAACTCCTGCACTCGTCACACAGGGGGCGGTCGTCAGTACCCTCTCGAATGTCGTTGTCCTCGATCAGTGAACCGTCCCAACATTCGGGCCGGTTGTGATATCTCGGATGCGCTTCCTCAGCAGCTGTGTGATAGGCGCGCCAATCCTTCCGCGCCTTTATCCCGTGCCGGATCAGATCGTCCATCTCAGGACTCATCGTGCTGCTTCCCCCCGGAAGGAGACGGGCCGGAGCCAGACCCCCACAGATGCCCTCATGATCGGCAACGTCAGCCGCCACCGCAAGAGGCCTGCGGTCCTTGCGCCCTCGTCGGGAGCCGGGTGACGTCCCCGGACTTGGGGTATGGCGGCTTTCACCAGGTCAGGGTCGAGGCAGGGACGCTGACCTGGCCGGGCGACCTCGACTTCGACCTCGACCTCGACACGCTGATCTGGGGCGGTGCGCCGCCGTCTGAGCCGGGTGCTCGTCCGGCGCGCTTCCAGGGTGCCTCGCCCCGCGTCGGCTCCGGCCGGATAGCCAACCGAAACGAACCCGCGGGCGATCGCCGATTCGGGCCCTTCTGCCATGCTGGGCACAGGCCGGCGGCGAAACGCTGCCGCGGCCGGACAAGGATGACCCATGACGCTGGCCCTCAAACCACGCAAGC
>Ga0182027_10002773_pt1 | contig 28108 bp, 22 predicted proteins | sample 712E1DmetaG_FD_121300 | JGI IMG/M metagenome (GOLD analysis project Ga0182027, IMG submission 121300) | Permafrost microbial communities from Stordalen Mire, Sweden - 712E1D metaG (Illumina Assembly) | ecosystem: Environmental > Terrestrial > Soil > Wetlands > Permafrost | place: Sweden...
ACCGAGAGGTAGGCCGTGACCGTGGTGGGCGCGCCTTCGTACGCGTCCGGCGCCCACATGTGGAACGGGACCACCGCAATCTTGAACAGCAGGCCCACCGCCGTAGTCGCCAGCGCCAGGAATACCACCGGGTCCCACGCCGGCCGCGCTTCGATGGCCAGCGTGATATCCGCCAGCTTGGTGGACCCCGCCATCCCGTACATCACGGAGAATCCGTACGCCAGGAAGCCCGAGGAGAACGCCCCCAACAGCAGGTACTTCATGGCCGCCTCGTTCGACCGCTTGTCGCCGCGCAGAAACCCCACCAGCACGTAGAAGCACAGCGCCATCAATTCCAAGCCGATGAAGAGCGTGATCAGGTCCGTGCCCGTGGCCAGGAAGTACATGCCGCACTGCGCCAGCAGGATCAGCCCGTAGTACTCGCCGTGATGCTCCCCGGCCGTCTCGAGATACTGGTACGAGGCCACCGCCACCAGGATGGCCGCCGCCACGAAGATCCAGTTGAAGAAGATGCCGAAGCCGTCCACCGTGACCGAACCGCCGAAGCCCGTCACCTGGGTCAAGCCGTTGGCGCTCAGCCAGGCCTGCTGGCGGTACAATCCGATTCCCGCGAACACTTCCGCGAACGCCACGAAGACGAGCAGCCATTTGCGCTGACGGGGATCGGGGAAAATCAAGAAATCGAACAGCAGAATCGCGCAGCCGAACATCGCCAACATCACCGCCGGGACGATGGTGAAGTGGTCCATGGATGTGTAGTACTGGCTCACTGGACGCCTCCGGCAAGCGCCAAGACCGGGTCGGGGGACCCGGCGCGGACCAGGGGGTCCGCCCCACCGCTGCGTCCCGCGTAATACTCCGGCCTGACCCGCTGTACGATCTCCGCCACCGGCCGGCGCAGCACGTCGAAGTAGGGCTTGGGATAGACGCCGATCCATATCGACCACGCGATCAGCGGTACGAAGATCGCGATTTCGCGGAAGCTCATATCGGGAAGTCCCAGGTTCTTGGCGTTGGTCACCTGCCCCAGCATGGTGCGCTGGTAGAGCCACAGCAGGTACGCGGCGCCCAACACCACGCCCGTGACGGCGAAGGCCGCCCACGCCCGGTTGGCTTCAAACGCCCCCTGCAAAATGGTGAACTCGCCGATGAATCCATTGAGCAGCGGCAACCCGGCGGAGCTCAGCATGGCGATGGCGAAGACCGTGGCGAACTTCGGCATCACGTGGGCCAGTCCCCCGTATTCGGATATCTCGCGCGTGTGGCGGCGTTCGTAAATCACGCCCACGATCAAGAAGAGCATGCCCGTCGAGATGCCGTGGTTGATCTGCTGGATCACGCTGCCGGCGATTCCGTTGGGATTCATGGCGAAAATGCCCAGCGTGCAGAAGCCCAGGTGGCTGACCGAGGAATACGCCACCAGCTTCTTCCAATCCTTCTGCATCAGGCTCACCAGCGCGCCGTAGATAATGCCGACGATCGAGAGCACCGCCAGAATCATGACGATGGTCTTATCCACGGACGCCTTGGGCAGCAGCGGCAGCGAGAACCGCAGGAAGCCGTAGGTCCCCATCTTCAGGAGAACCGCCGCCAGGATCACCGACCCGGCCGTGGGCGCCTCCACGTGCGCATCCGGCAGCCAGGTGTGGAAAGGGAACATGGGCACCTTGATGGCGAACCCCAGGAAGAACGCCCAGAAGACCCACTGCTGCATGCCTAGCGGCATCGAGACCTTCATCAGGTCCGCGATCTCAAACGTATTGAAGCCGAATTGCTGCGCGTGCTGGAAATAGAGCGTCAAAATGCCCAGCAGCATCAGCACCGAGCCGGCCAGCGTGTAGAGAAAGAACTTGATGGCGGCGTACAGTTTCCGCGGCCCGCCCCACACGCCGATGATGAAATACATGGGAATCAGCACCAGTTCCCAGAAGATGTAGAACAGGAAGAAATCGAGGGAAATAAAAACCCCGATCATGCCCGTCTGCAGGATCAGGAACATGGCGTAATACTCTTTCACGCGGTCCTGAACCGAGTTCCAGGAAGAGAGGATCGCCAGGAAACCCATCAGCGTGGTGAGCATCACGAGCAGCAGGCTGATGCCATCCATCCCCAGGTGGTAATGCGCGCCCAGGGACGGAATCCAATTGGCTTTCTCCTCGAACTGGAACCCGGGAAGATCCGTGCGGAAGCGCTCGACCAGCGGGAGGGAAACCAGGAACCCCGCGAGGCCCGCCAGGTTCGCCCACACCCGGATCAGCCCCTTGCTCTTGGCGGGCAGCAGCAGCAGGACAGCCAGGCCGGCCAGCGGGGTAAGAAGAACGATGCTAAGCAGATGCTGGTCCATGATGGTCACCGCGCGATGTAATACCCGAAGAACGCCAACACGCCCAACACCACGAAGAAGGCGTAGGATTGCACGCGGCCGCTTTGCAGCAGGCACACCGGGTAGGACAGCGTCTTCACGAAGAAGGCCGTGAAGCGGACCGCGCCATCCACGATCCACGTATCCCACCAGATGGAAACCTTGGAGCCGAGACGCGTCAGCCAGCCGGCGCCGTTCACGCCGCCATCCACCACATTGCGGTCGAACGATCCGAGCGCCAGCCCGCCGCCCTTCGAGAGGCCGTTGACAAAGAGGAAGTCGTAGATCTCATCCACGTACCACTTGTTGTAGAGCACCGTGTGCAGAGGCTTGAACGTCTTTTCGAGGGAATCCGGAATCTCGGGCTTGCGAAGGTAGAAATAGCGCGCGATGGAGATCCCGATCATCGCGACCGCCACCGACAAGCCCATCAAGGCCCATTCGGTGGACGAGGATTGCTCCCCCGCCTCCGCCACCGCCGGGAATACCGGCGCGAGCCAGTGCTCAAACGCGCGGAAGTGGGCGCCCATGTTCCACAGCTTAGGCGTTCCCAGCCAGCCCACGAGCACGCTGCCCGCGGCCAAGACTGTGAGCGGCACGGTCATCGAGGCGGGCGATTCGTGTACGTGGGTTCCCGCCGCTACGCGCGACTTGCCGTAGAACGTCAGATTCATCAGCCGCCACATGTAGAACGCCGTCAGGCCCGCCGTGGTCAAGCCGACGGCCCACAGCAGGTTGGATCCCAGCGGCGAACTGAACGCCTGCCACAGAATTTCGTCCTTCGAGAAGAAACCCGCGAAGCCCGGAATGCCGGCGATGGCCAGCGAAGCCACGAACATGGTCCAATGCGTAATCGGAATCTTGTCCTTCAGCGCGCCCATGCGCCGCATGTCCTGTTCCCCGCCCACGGCGTGGATCACGGAGCCGGAACCGAGGAAGAGCAAGGCTTTGAAGAACGCATGCGTGAACAAGTGGAAGATGGCCACCCAATAGGCGCCCACTCCCAGCGCCACGAACATATAGCCGAGCTGACTGACCGTGGAATACGCCAGCACGCGCTTGATATCGTTCTGCACCAGCGCAATGGACGCGGCCAGAATCGCGGTCAAAGCGCCCACCACGGCCACCACCATGGACGCATGCGGCGTCAGGTGGAACAACGCGGCCGACCGCGCCACCATGTAGACGCCCGCCGTCACCATGGTGGCCGCATGGATCAGGGCGGACACCGGCGTGGGGCCTTCCATGGCATCGGGCAGCCAGATGTATAGCGGAACCTGCGCCGATTTGCCGGTGGCGCCGAAGAACATCAGGATGGCCATGGCGCTGAGCACGCCGAAGCCCGCCGTCTCCATGGGAAACTGGCCGCTGCGCAAAATCGCGTTGACGTCGGTGAACTTCACCGTTCCGAGCACCGACATCATGAGCAGCATCCCCAGGATGAAGCCGGCGTCGCCCACCCGGTTCACCACGAACGCCTTCTTGCCGGCGTCGCAGGCCGACTTCTTATGGAAGTAGAATCCGATCAGCAGGTAACTGCACAGGCCGACGCCTTCCCAGCCGACGAACAGCAGCATGTAGTTGTTCGCCAGCACCAGCATCAGCATGAAGAAGACGAACAGGTTGAGGTATCCGAAGAAACGGTAATAGCCGTTATCGTGGGCCATGTACCCGGTGGAGTAGACGTGGATCAGAAAACCGATGCCCGTCACCACCAGAATCATCACCGCGCTGAGCGGGTCGAGCAGGAACCCCCAGTCCGCCTGGAAAGTGGCCAAATGCCCGTTGGCCATGTGGAAGGGCAAGCCCGCCACCCAGGTGAACTGGACCACCTGATGCACACGGTTCGGAAGCTGCCAAAGCTGGTAGACCGCGCCCACGGAAAAAACAAACGAGAGCAAAACCATCCCTGGGCAAATTAGATTTATGAGCCACCGTGAAACAGCATTGACGCGGAGACGCGGAGACGCGGAGGGAGACTGGGCCGAACCCAAGAGGCGTTCTTCTCCGCGTCTCCGCGCCTCCGCGTCAATGCTTGTTCCCGGCGCCACCGCCACGTCCGACGCTGGCTGCGGGTCGAGCTTCTTGCCGAAGAACAGCATGAGGGCCGCCCCGAAGAGCGGGAACAGCGGTATCAGCCAAATCTGGTCCAGGAAGTTCACAATGTTCCTACCACTTCAGCAAATCGATCTCGTCCGCCCGCACCGTTTCCTTATTGCGGAACAGCGCGATGAGGATGCCCAGCCCCACGGCCGCCTCGGCCACCGCGTCGGTAATCACGAAGATGGCGAAAACCTGCCCGTTGACGTTGCCGAAAGCGTGCGAAAACGCCACCAGGTTGATGTTCACGGCATTCAGAATCAGCTCGATGGACATCAGCACCACCACGATGTTGCGGCGCGTCAGCACGCCCACGGTTCCAATCAGCAGCAGCGCCGCGCTCAGAGCCAGGTAATGAACCGTCGTCACCGGATGCATCGTCAAATCCTCTTCTTGGCCATCACTACGGAGCCGATCACGGCCACCAGCAGCAATATGGAAGCGATCTCAAAGGGCAGCAGGTACTCCGAAAACAACGAGTCGGCCAGCATTTCCGTGTTGCCGAGGGCCGCCGCGCCCGGAACCGCGCCGCCCTCCGCGATGTGGAACGCGTCCCGGCCGCGATACAGAAAGTAGCCGATCTCCGCGCCCACCACGGCCACGGCGGCGAGCGCCACCATCCACCCCTTACCGAACTGGCGCTCGTTGGCCTCCCGGTCGAGGTTCACCAGCATGATGACGAACAGAAAGAGCAGCATGATGCCGCCCACGTACAGGATGATCTGCACCGCGAACAGAAACTCCGCCTGTTGCAGCAGGTACAATCCGGCCACGCCCAGCAGCGAACAAATCAGCGCGATGGCGCTGTGGACGGCGTTGCGGCGCGTGATTGTGAGAATGCCGCCGCCCAATACCAGGACGGCGAAGGCGTAGAACAGAATCGTGTCCATCAGCATTTGTATTGAGTGGGCCGCGGCCCCTCTTCGAGCATCTGGCGGTCCCAGATCTGGCCCTCGCGGGTGTAGCCGGCCAGTTCGAAATCCTGCGTCAACTCGAGGGCGTCCACCGGGCAGGCGTCTTCGCACAACCCGCAGAACATACAACGCGACAAGTCGTATGTGAAGGTGGTCAGATCCTTGCGCTTAGTCTGTTCGTTACGTTCGCTGGTCACCACGATCAGCGCTTCCGGGCAGGCCAGCGCGCACAGGTTGCAGGAGATGCACAGCGTCTCGCCGTTATCGGGATTGGTGTTGAGCCGGGGCGCCCCGCGATACCGCTCGGCGATCTTGGGCCGCTCGGCGGGGTACTGCTCCGTATAGATGTACTTAGGGTTCTGATTGCGGAAGGTAACCTTCAGCCCCGCGATCAGGTCCCAGAGGAAAATCTTTTTGAGCAGCGTGAACATAACAAAACCAGCCTTCAGCCATCAGCCTTCAGCCATCAGCTTAAGCAGCCAGCGGCATGCGCCGAAGGCGCGCCGCAAAAGCTGACGGCTGACGGCTGATGGCTGATGGCTTCTTTCCTCACCTATCCACTTCTCCCAGCACGATATCCAGCGTTCCGATCACGGCCACCACGTCGGCGATCAATCCGCCGCGCACCATGCGGTCCAAAGCTTGCAGATTCACGAACGACGGCGGGCGCACGCGCACGCGATACGGCTGCGTGGAACCGTCGCTTACGACGTAATAGCCCAGCTCGCCCTTGGGCGCTTCGATGGAAACGTAGGCCTCGCCCACCGGGGGCTTGACGACTTTTCCCACCTTCCCCATGATCGGCCCTTCGGGGATGCTCTCGACGGCCTGTTCGATAATGCGCGCGGCCTGCCGCATCTCGCGCATGCGGACCACGTACCGGTCGTACGTGTCGCCGTTCCGCCGGGTGGGAATCTCGAAGTCGTACTTTTCGTAGCCCGAATACGGCTGCGCCTTGCGCAAGTCCCACTCGACGCCCGCGGCGCGCAGCACCGGCCCGGTCACGCCGTACTCCTTGCACTCTTCGCCCGAGAGAACGCCCACGCCCTTCAGGCGCCCCTGCCAGATGCGGTTCTCGGTGAGCAACTCCTCGTACTCGTCCACCTTGGGACCGAACATCTTGCAGAACGCCTTGACTTCCCGCTCGAAGCCGCCGTAGGTTTCGTATTGCAGTCCGCCGATGCGGAAAGCGTGCGTGGTGAGCCGCGCGCCGCAGTAGTTCTCGAATATCTTGAGCGCTTCCTCGCGTTCGCGGAAGCAGTAGAACAACGGCGTGACGGCGCCGATGTCGAGCGCATGCGTGCCCAGCCAGACCAAGTGGCTGGCGATTCGATTCAGCTCCGTGAGGATCACGCGCACCGCTTGCGCGCGCGGCGGCGCTTCCACGTTGAGCAGTTTCTCCACCGCGAGGCAGTATCCCAGCCCGTTTGAGATGGCGGCCACATAGTCCATGCGGTCCACATACGGATTGAACTGGGCGTAGGTGCGGTTCTCGGCGATCTTCTCGACGCCGCGGTGCAAGTAGCCGATCACGCAACTGGTCCCCAGCACCTTCTCGCCATCCAGTTTGAGGATGACGCGCAGCACCCCGTGGGTGGACGGGTGCTGCGGCCCCATGTTGAGGACCAACTCGTTCGAGTCTAAAAAGGTGGCGTCCGGCATACGGGGGTCACTGTCCGCTTTCGATGCCCAGGTTCTCCCGAACCCAGCGCTGATCCTGCCGAAGAATCGGATAGTCCTTTCGCAGGGGGTAGCCCTCCCACTCGTCGGGCATGAGAATCCGGCGCAGGTCCGGGTGCCCGGCGAACTCGATCCCAAACATATCGAACACTTCGCGTTCCAGCCAATTCGCCGTCAGATGCACGTCCACGGCGGTTTGCGGCCGGAAGCCCTCGGGGATGGCGGTCTTGATCCGCACGCGCTGGTTGCGCGGGAAGCTGTAGAGCACGTAGACCAGATCGAAACGCCCGGCCCGCTTGGGCCAATCCACCGCCGTGATGTCCACCAGGTAATCGAAGTCCGCCTCGAGCTTGAGGTACTCGAGCACGGGAACGGCGCCATCGGGCGCGGTCACGATGAAGTTCTGCCCCAGGTAGGTGGAGGTCTCCTTCACGCGCTCGCCGAAGCGGTCTTTCAAGTCGCGAGCCAGATCGCTATCCCAGGGCGTGGCCAGCATGACGGCGGGCGGTTTGGGAGGCGGCGCGGCAGGTTTGGGAGGGGCCGGTTTGGCGGCTCCGCCCGCGGCGGGAGCCGGCGCGCCCAAGCCCTCGGTTTTCCCCTCGTCGGCCATTCGATATCCTCGCGAGAACCCTATACTTAACACTCGCCGCGCCGGAGTGTCAAACGGGCTGGGCCCGCGCCTTTTCCGCCACACCGGCGCCTGCAAGCCTGGCCCTGTTCGGATGCGGCATGCGCGGTCTTGCCCGGATGCGCCGCAAGCGCGCCTAATCGGGCAGCCTGCAATCTGCAACCTGGGATTACGCCGCGCGCCAGCGGGGACGCCCTTCTTCACCCTAAAAGGCTAGTTCCCCTTGATGCGCTTGAGATCCTGCCGGGCGGGCGAGTTGGCGTCCAGTTTCACGGCGTTTTGCAGTTCCGCGATGGCTTCCGGTTTGCGGCCCTGCTTCTCGAGGATCAGGCCCAGCCGCCAGTGGGCGTACGCGCGCCGAGGGTAGCCGGCTTCGGGCTCCTGCGCGAGGTATTGGCGCGCGTAGCGTTCCCCGCGGCCTAACTCCGTGCCCTTCATCACGCAAACGTTTGCCACGCGGATATATGGCGCCAAGTTGTCCGGTACGGCTTTCTCCGCATCGGACAAGGCCGCATCCACCTCCGGCCACTTGGCTTGCAACGCCAGAGCGGCTGCCAGCGACGAATAGGCGTCCACCCGCGTGGCGTCGATGCGGATCGCCTGGCGCGCGTAGCCCTCGGCCTCCGCCAACCGCGGCGGCTTCGAATTCACGCCGCGGTTGGCCATCGAGACCAGGGCATCGTAACTGTTCGGACTGGCTTGCAGCGCCTTTCGGGCCAGATCGTCGTAGTCGACGGGTTTCTTCTCCCATTGCGCCAGCGTGGCGGCGGCGTCGTACCCCTTGACGGGATCGATCTTCAGAATGCGCTCCGGAATGGCGCGCGCCTGGGCTTTGTCTCCGCCCATAATTCCGGGCGCCATCCAGTAGTAGCCCATCAGCATGGAGAGCGCCTCGGTGTTGTTGGGGTCGAGCGCCAGGGTGGCTTCCACCTCGCTCTTGAACCGGCGGGCCAGCCCGAGTTGGCGGAAGACGCCGGCCTTCTGCGCCTCGTCCCCCAGGGCGTCCGCCAGGCGGAGGTGGTACCGCGCGTCCCTGGGATGGGACGCCAGCGCCTTTTCCGCGAGCGTGACGGCGGTGGCCGAATCGCCCCACGCCTGACGGATTTGCGACAGCAGCCGCAGGGTTTCCGGGTCGTTCGGATTGGCTTGATAGCGCTGCTCCAGGATGCCGCGGGCGCGCTTGTAATGGCCGTCGCGGATGAGCGCTTCGGGCGAAGGCTGGGCTTGAAGAGACGCCAAGCTGAACAAAAGAATCGGGAGTAGCCGCTTCATGGTGCTACTTACGGCCAATCCCATACGGCCGTTGCGATTTTGTCCAATGAATTCGGTTTCATCATGCGGCGGCAGGAAAACGAGGAAAACGGGACAGACCCCTTGCGTCTCCCCGGCCCGCGCTCGCCCGCCCCAAGCGCTTCCCTAAGCGCTTCCCCAACCGGCCCCGTTGACAATTTGGAGGCGCTCGGCGTATATTTGCTAACATACTAATCTCGCAATGGTTTGCTGGTGATCGGCGCATGGTCTCGTCTAACAGGGTGAAGGGCGACTACGCAACACGTCCGCTTCCGCATCCTTACTTCCTGCCGCGGTTCCTTCAGTCCGTGCAGCCGGTTGTGACATCATGATCGGCGGAGGCGTAATGGCCGTGGACGACAATGGGCAAATGGACCAGGTGGTCCCGGAAAGCTACGAGAACCTTCTCGACGACTACAGCCACTTTGCCCCTCCCGCCGCCGATGAAGTGTTGCAGGGCACCGTACTCAGCGTAACCGCCAAGGACGTGATCGTCGATTTCGGGTACAAGTCGGAAGGCATCGTCCCCATTGAAGAGTTTCTGACGCCCTCCGGTGAGGCCGCCGTTCACGCCGGCGACGTGGTCGACGTGATGATCGACCATGGCGGCCAGTCCGAAGGATACGTGCTTCTGTCTCACACGCGCGCCGCGCGCCTGCGCGTCTGGGACGATCTCGACAAGGCCTATCGCGAGCAGCTCACCGTCTCCGGCCACGTGCTGGGACGCATCAAGGGCGGGCTGGCGGTGGACGTCGGCATCCAGGCCTTCATGCCGGGATCGCAGGCGGATCCGCGCCCGGTTCACAACATGGATTCCTTGATCGGCCAGGATATTCCGGTCAAGATCGTCAAGCTCAATCGCCGCCGCGGCAACGTCGTGGTGTCGCGCAAGATGGCCATTGAGGACGAAGTCAACGCGCGCAAGAGCGTGACCCTGGAGCACCTGGCGGAGGGCGCCATCGTCACCGGCGTGGTTAAGAACCTCACCGATTACGGCGCTTTCGTCGACCTCGGCGGGATCGACGGCCTGCTGCACGTGACGGACATGTCCTACGGACGGGTCAACCATCCATCGGAACTCCTGCACGTGGGTCAGGAAATCTCGGTCAGGGTTCTCAAGTTCGATCGCGCCAAGGAGCGCGTTTCGCTGGGCATCAAGCAACTCGAGCCGGACCCCTGGGAGACCGTGGCCGAGCGCTATCCCATCGGCGGCCGCGTCATCGGACGGGTGGTGAACGTCACGGATTACGGCGCTTTCGTGGAACTGTATCCAGGCGTCGAGGGATTGATTCACATCAGCGAAATGACGTGGTCCCGGCGCATGAAGCACCCTTCCAAGGTGGTCAAGCCCGGCGATCAGGTGGAAGCCGTGGTGCTCGAAGTGCATCCCCGCGACCGGCGCATTTCTCTCGGTTTGAAACAGCTTGAGGCGAACCCCTGGACCACCGTCGACGAGCGCTACAGCGTGGGTTCGGTGGTGGAGGGGCGCGTCCGCAACATGACCGATTTCGGCGCTTTCATCGAGATTGAGGAAGGCATCGACGGGCTGGTTCACGTGTCCGACCTCTCCTGGACCAAGCGCATCAAACACCCCTCCGAGGCGCTCAAGAAGGGCCAGATCGTGCAGGCGGTGATTCTGCATATCGATTCCGCCGCTTGCCGCCTGTCGCTCGGCATCAAGCAATTGCAGCCGGACGCCTGGGAGAGCTACTTCCAGCAGCACCGGGTGGGCGACGCCGTGCACGGGCGCGTCTGCCGGCTGGCTAGCTTTGGCGCATTCGTGGAACTGGCGGAAGGCGTCGAGGGATTGTGCCATTTCTCGGAGGTTCCCGGCTACTCGGGACGGCGCGGGGGGACCGACGCGCCGCCGCTATCGGTAGGCCAGGAACTCGATTTCAAGATCGTCAAGATGAGCGAAGCCGAGAAGAAGGTGGGGCTCAGCCTGCGGGCGGCGGCGGACGATGAGGAGAAGAGCCGGCTGGAGGACTACCAGCGCCAGGCGCAAGCCGCCACGACCACCATCGAAGAAGTCATGAGCCTCAAGGACCGCAACGCCAAGTAGCTTGCAATTTTCTTGTATTCGGGAGATACTGCGATTTCGTAAGCGATTGATACCGAGGAGAATGCGATGACAAAGGCCGACCTGATTGAAGAAGTCTCCCGCGTGGTGGAGATGACGCGGAAGGAGTCCGAGGTCATCGTGGAGGCCATCTTCGACAGCATCGTGCGCTCCCTTCGCACGGGCGACAAGATCGAGATTCGCGGATTCGGAAGTTTTCGTACGCGCCAGAGGCAGCCCCGGATCGGCCGCAACCCGAAGACCGGAGCGCGGGTCGAAGTGCCCGCTAAGAAGATTCCCTACTTCAAGCCCAGCAAAGAGTTGAAGGACGTGGTGAACAGTTCCGCCGCGGCCGCGCCGCTGGAATCGCCTCTCGCTCCCGAACCTGTTCCGAATCCGTAACCGCCGCGCTCCCCCTAAACGGCATGGATTACCTCTGGACTCCTTGGCGGTACGAGTATATCTCCGCCTCCGGGGATCAACGCGAGTGCGTCTTCTGCGCCGCCGCCAAGGCGCCGGTGGGCGTGGATTCGCTGGTGGCGTATCGCGCCGAGTGGAACTTCGTCATCCTGAACCGCTATCCCTACACCAATGGCCACCTCATGGTGGTTCCGTACCAGCATGCCGCTTCGCTCGGCGAACTGCGCGATGAGGCGCTTGTCGAGATGATCCGGCTGGGCCGCGACGCCGAACTTCATTTGCGCGAGATCTACCGGCCGGAGGGCCTCAACCTGGGCCTCAACCTGGGCCGCAGCGCGGGCGCGGGGGTGGCCGGCCACGTCCACTTGCACGCGCTCCCCCGCTGGACCGGCGATGTCAGCTTCATGACCGCCGTCGGCGAGACGCGCGTGCTGCCGGAGGATCTGGCCGTCACTTGGGAGAAGCTTAGCCGGGCGTTTCAAGGCGCTTGATCGCGTCGCCGCGCGGCGGCGCTCGGACGGGGGTTGCGACGCCTGAAGGGTGCTAAGCTGAACCCTGGAATACATAGACTCGTGCCAGAAATGCGCGGCAGTTCAATGGATCCTGTAGCCGTGCGCGCGGAGATGGATAGGGTTCTCGCGTCCAAGCGGTTCGCGAAATCCCACCTCCTGAGCCTGTTGCTGCGATTCCTCGTGGAACACGCGATCGCCGGCGGCCCTCCGCTGGAGGAGGACGCCATCGCGTCCCAGGTATTTGGCCGCCCGGACAGCTTCGCTTCCCAACTGGACCCCATCGTGCGCGTGCAGAACCGCCGCTTACGGGCCGCGCTGATCGAGTACTACGAGTCGGGCCGGCGTCCCGGCCAGGTGGCGCTCGGCGTGCCCGACCGCGGCTTCGATTTGACCGTACAGGAGCGCGCGCCGGCTGGGAAGGTGCGCCGCCGGCGGAAACCGTGGAAATCTCTGGCTTTGGCGCTAATCGTGGCGTGCGTGGCGCTGGGGCTGCATTTCCGGCCGTACCGCGCGGACGACCGGGCCGTGCGGCTCAATCTGGCGGCGCGTAATCTCCGCTCCCACGGGACGCCCGCGGATATCGCCCGGAGCGCCGCCATGTTCTCGCAGGCCGTGGCCATCGATTCCCGGTATGCGCCGGCGTGGTCCGGCCTGGCCGCGGTGCTGCTCATGCCCGGATCCACCGGCCTCATGACCAGGAGCGAGGCCATCGCCCGAGCGCGCAACGCGGCGGGCAATGCCATTCGGCTGAACCCCGGAATCGGCGAAGCCCACGGCGTGCTGGCCGGCATCCGGCTCTTCTGGGATTACGACTGGGCCGGCGCCGAAGCCGAGTTCCGGCGGGCCATTCGATTGGAACCGTCCGCGCCCGAAGTCCGCCGCATGTACGCACGCGGCCTGATGAGCCGGGGGCGCTTCGAGGAGGCCATCTCCCAAACCGAAATCGCGGCCGGATTGGACCCCGCGGGCGCGCCTCCTTCGACGGACCTGGCGGAGATTTTCTGCGCCGCGCACCGCTACGACGAAGGCATCGCGGAAGCCCGGCGGATTGTTCAGCAGACCGGCGGGACCTCCGCCGCGCGCCTCACTCTGGGCGTCGCCCTGACGGAGGCCCGCCAATACGACCAAGCCATTCCCGAGTTGCAGTCGGTGGCGCTGGCGGACGGTTCCCTATACGCCATGGCGAGGCTGGGGTACGCCTACGGGGCCAAGGGCGACCGCCTCGCCGCCGGAGCCGTTCTAGACCGCCTGGACGAGGCCTTCGCCAAGCTCTTGTCCATCCAGTGGTCGTACCGCGCGTTGGTGTTCACCGGAATGGGCGACATCCAGCGCGCCGTCGATTGCCTTCAGAACGGAATCACGAACCACGAGGGCGATATCAACTTCATCGGCGTCGATCCGGCCTACGAAGAGATACGCGCCGATCCGCGGTTCGTGGCGTTGCGAAGGCGCCTCGGAACGCCCTGAGGACTTCCCCGCCCCGCGCGCTACACCGCGATGCGGTGGTAGACTTCGACGTCTTCGAGGACGTTCCGGCCGGCGGCGCGGAGACGCTCGATGGCGGCGTCGGGCTGGTCGAAGCGGAAGATCAGCGCCGCGCGGCCTTGCGGCCCGAAGGCGAAGGCGTACATGTACTCGATGTTGATCTCGGTGTCCTCGAAGACCTCGAGCAAGTCGCCCAGGCCGCCGGGGGTGTCGGCCACCTCCACCGCCACCACCTCGGTGACGTTGACCAGATAGCCGGCGTCCTCGAGCAGCGAACGGCTTCTCTGCCAGTCCGAGACGATCAGCCGCAAAATCCCGAAGCGCTCGGTATCCGCCAGCGTGAGCGTGCGGATATTGATGCCGGCCCCCGCCAGCAGCTTGCACGGCGCGGCCATCTGGCCGGGCCTATTTTCGAGGAAGAGCGACAGTTGATGGATTTTCATGACGACCTTCTTCCAGGTTGCGGCGGTCGACGACGCGCTGCGCCTTGCCTTCGCTCCGCCGGATGCTGCGCGCCGCCGCCAGCGTCACGTCCACGCGCAGGCCGAGCGTCTGTTCGAGGGTGTAGCTCAAACGGCCGCGCAAACCCTCCATGGCGCCAACCTTGTCGCTGAAGAACTCCGGCGTAATTTCCACTTGCACCTCGATGGCGTCCAGGCCCTTGTGGCGGGTGAGGACGATCTGGTAGTGCGGCAGAGTCCCTTCGACGGCCAGCAGCGCGGCCTCGATCTGGGAGGGAAACACGTTGATGCCGCGGACGATGATCATGTCGTCGCTGCGGCGTCCGATGCGGCCGATCCGGCGCACGGTGCGTCCGCAGGGACACGGCTCGAGCGCGAGCGAGGTGATGTCGCGCGTGCGGTACCGGATCATCGGCATGGCCTGCTTGCTGAGGGTGGTGAGGACCAGTTCGCCCTCCTCGCCGCCGGGCAGAACCGCGCCGGTGGCCGGATCGATAATCTCGGGGTAGAAGTGGTCCTCGAAAATATGCAATCCGTTGTGGTAGGAGCACTCGACGCCCACGCCGGGACCGATGATTTCCGAGAGGCCGTAAATGTCGAACGCCTGGATGCCGCCTTCGATTTCGATGTGGCGGCGCATGGATTCGGTCCAGGGCTCGGCGCCGAAAACGCCCACCCGCAGCGGCAGTTCGCGGACATCCACGCCCAGTTCCCCGGCGCGCTCGAGCAGGTGGATGAAATAGCTGGGCGTGCAGCAGATGGCGGTGACGCGGAAATCCTTCATCACCATGATTTGCCGGTCGGTGTTGCCGCCCGACACGGGGATCACGGTGGCGCCGAGCGATTCGGCCCCATAGTGGGCGCCGAGACCGCCCGTGAACAGGCCGTAGCCGTAGGCGTTCTGGACGATATCGCCGTGGGTCAGCCCGCAGGCGGCCAAGGCGCGCACCATCACGCTGGTCCAGACTTCCAGGTCCTGGTGGGTGTAGGCCACCACGATGGGCTTGCCGGTGGTGCCGCTCGAAGCGTGCAGGCGCACAACCTCCTCGATGGGGCTGGCGAACAGGCCGAACGGGTAGGTATCGCGCAGGTCGGCTTTGGTGGTGAAGGGCAGGCGTTCGATGTCGGCGAGGCCGCGGATATCCTCCGGCCGGACGCCGCGCGCGTCGAGCCGCTCGCGGAACAGCGGGACTTTGCCATACGCGCGGCTCACCACGGAGCGCAGCCTCTGAAGCTGGAGTTCGCGCATGCGCACTGCCGGAAGGTAATCGGGCGCACTGGCCGGGTGGAAAGCGGCTTCGAGTTCCATGACTGGCGAATCTCGATTGTAGCCTCCGGCGGGAGATTCAGGCAAGGAGATCCGTAACCCAGACAGGGGCGGGCGGTCGCGCCGCGGGGCGGCCCGCTCAAAAGTGCCTAGAGTTGCCGCCGGTTCCCGCCGATAAGCATTAGGGATGCCTCTATCTTCGCGAATATGGATCGCCGGTTTCGTCTGGCTGCTGAGCGCTACGCCTGGGCAGGCGGAGCACTTTTCGTTCCAGATGTACGGAAACGATCAGGGCTTAACCAATCCCACAGTCATCGCGTTGCACCAGGACCGCGAAGGTTATCTCTGGGTTAGCACGCAAGCCGGCCTGTTCCGCTACGATGGCGACCGTTTTCGCCACTTCCCCGTGAAGTCCGGCGGCAAGACGGGGAGCGCCACCTCCCTGCACAGCTCGGCCGATGGCCAGTTGTGGACCGGCTCGACGGCCGGCCTGTTCCGGTGGACCGGCGACGGCTTCACCGTGGTTCCGGGGTTTGAAAAGGTCGAACTGACCGGCGGGCAGGCCATCGGCAGCGACGCCGCCAACCTCTACGTGGCCGCGCGATCGGGCCTGCGCGCCATACCGCTGCAAGGCGGCGCGCAACCGCGTCTGATGTCCGCGCAGCCATCGAACAGCGTGTTTGTGGCCTCCGACCAGACTCTCTGGTACGGTTGCGGACCGCTGCTCTGCTCCATAAAGGATGGCCGCGAACGGGAGTGGGGCGCCGACCGCGGCGTGACCGGCGGACCCTGGCCCAGCATCGCGGAGGACGCCGGGGGGCGCTTGTGGATTCGGTCCGCCGAGCAAGTGCTGGTGCGCGATCCGGGCGGGGCGGCTTTTCACGCCGTTCCGAACCTGCCCGAGTTGCACTCCACGTACGGCCTGCGCCTTGTTCCGGGCCGTCTCGGGGAGATCCTGATTCCGCACGACGCGGGTTTGATGGAATGCAAGGGAGGCGATTGCCGGAATTACGGTCCGGAAAGCGGTCTGGAGCGCGCCGAAGCGCTCACGGCCATGGAGGACCGCGAGGGGTCGCTGTGGATCGGTTACGGCGGCCATGGACTGGCCCGCTGGTTGGGATACCGCCAATGGCAGAGCTTCGGGGAGAACGACGGACTGGCCAACCCGGGAGTTTGGCGAATCGTACGCGACCCATCGGGCGACTTGTGGATCGGTACGACGCGCGGTCTGTTCCGGGGTACGCGGCAGGACGGCGGCTGGCGGTTCCAGCCATCGGACGCCGCCGGCCAGTTGACCGTGTTCGGTTTGGCGGCGGAGCCGGATGGCTCGCTCTGGGTGGGCACCCTCCAGGGCGGCGCCGACGGGCTGATCCGGTATAACCCGCGGACGGGGCAGCGGCGAGTCTATCCTCCGCCCCAGTCGTTCGCGCGACTCTCGATCGGCGGCATCGACCGCGACGATGGCGGCACGATTTGGGTGGCCACGTCGCAGGGACTCATGCGGCTCCGCCCAGGGGCCAGGCAACTCGAGTTGGTGCACCCGCCCGCCGGCTCCGACGGGTCTGTCTCCGAGGTCCGCGTCACCAAGCAGGGATTGATTGTCGCAACCAGCATGGGAGTCTTCATCGAGCGCGGGCCGATGCGCCGTTTGCTCACCATGGCCGATGGGCTCAAGGACAATGCGGTTCGGTCCGCCGCGGTCGGCCCGGACGGGGCGATCTGGATCGATTACCACCCGGCGGTGGGGATTACGCGCATCGATTTCCACAACGGCAAGCCGCGGCTGCGGCACTATACGACAGCCGACGGCCTTCCGAGCGATGCCGTCTCCTCCCAGTTCTTCGACGCGCGCGGCCGTCACTGGCTGGGCACGGATAACGGCGCGGCTCTCCAGGATGGCGACCAATGGATACGCTACGACACGTCCAACGGTCTGGTGTGGAACGACTGCGACGCGGGCGCATACCTGGCGGAAGCGGATGGCTCCTTCTGGCTGGGAACCAGCGGCGGCCTGGCCCGCTACACCCCGGCGGCCATGCCGAAGACCGTCCTGCCCAAGACGCTGATCACCTCCGTGCTGCGCAACGACGCGCCGGTTCAAGCTACGGTCTTCGACTCCTCGACGCATTCGCTGGCGATTCGTTTCACGATGCTGTCCTACAAGCGGCGAGTGGTGAACTTCCGGTACCGGATCGGATCCGGCAGCCCGTGGATGCAGACGGCGACCCGTGAGGTCCGTTTCGCCGAGCTTCCGCCTGGATCTCACCGCTTCGAGGTGGAGGGCGAGGCCGAGACGGGAGTGTGGACCGACCCGGCGGTGCTGGCGTTTCGAATTCGTGCGCCCTGGTTCGCCTCTTGGCCGTTCCGGGCCGGCCTGTTCCTGGCGCTCGCCGGTCTAGTGTGGTGGTGGTGGCGGCAGCGCGAGAGCCGCCAACGGGCCATCCGGGCGACGCTCGAAGCGGCCGTGGCGGAGCGTACGCGGGACTTGGCCAAGGCTACCGAGCGCGCCGAGCAAGCCAACCGGTCGAAGGGAGAGTTTCTGGCTAACATGAGCCACGAAATCCGCACCCCGATGAACGGAGTGATTGGGATGACCGGCTTGCTGCTCGATACGGACCTGACGGGGCGCCAGCGGGAATACGCCGACACGGTGCGGCGGTCGGGTGAAGCGCTGCTCAGCCTGATTAACGAAATCCTGGACTATTCCAAGATCGAGGCGGGCCGCCTGGAGATCGAGTCGTATCGATTCGACTTGTGCGAGGTAATCGAGGAAGTCATCGACCTGTTGGCATCCAAGGCCCGCGACAAACAGATCGAGCTGCTTCTCGAATACTCCCCGCGGACGCCGCGCAACTTCATCGGAGACGGCGCGCGCATCCGCCAGGTGGTCACCAATCTCGCCGGCAACGCCATCAAGTTCACGTCCAGCGGCCACATTCTGGTCTCGGTGGATTGCGCGGACCACGGCGAAGCCAGCCGGCAGGTGCGAGTTTCGGTTCGCGATACCGGCGTGGGGATTTCCCAAGAGAAGATCGGATTGCTGTTTGAGAGGTTCAGCCAGGTGGATGGCTCGACCACGCGGAAGTACGGCGGCACGGGATTGGGCCTGGCCATTTCCAAACGGCTGGTGAACCTCATGGGAGGGTCCATCGGAGTGGAAAGCCGGCTGGGCGAAGGCTCTACGTTCTGGTTCGACCTGCCTCTGCGGCTCGATGCGCAACCGCCCGGGGCGCAGCCTCCGGCGGCGTGCATCAGCGGCCTGCGGGCGCTGATTCTGGACGACGATGAAGTCAACCGGCGCGTACTTCACGAACAGATCACAGGGTGGGGCATGCGCAATGGAAGCTTTGCCTCGGGTGAGCAGGCGCTGCAAGCCATGCGCGAGGCGCACGCCGCCGGGGACCCCTACCACTTCGTGCTGCTCGATTACCTGATGCCCCAAAACGACGGCATCGCCATGGCCCGGGCAATCCGCTTCGATCCATCGCTGGGCGGCTGCATGATCGTGATGCTGAGTTCCATCGGGCACTGTCCGGAGGTCACCCGGATGGAGGGCGGCATCATCGACGCGTGCCTCAGCAAGCCGGTACGCCAGGCGCAGCTTCTCAAGACCCTGATCGACGTGTGGAGTAACCGGCACGGGCTGGCGCCGCCCGGCGGCCGCACGCCGCAAGGGGATGCGAGGAATTCGAAACGGGCCGCGCCGCGCACGTTCGCGTGGTGCGCCAGCCGGGTTCTGGTGGTGGAAGACAACGTGGTCAACCAGAAGGTGGCTTGCCGGATGCTGGAAAGCCTGGGCCTGCGCACGGATGTGGCGGCCAATGGGCGGGAGGCGGTGGAAATGACCGCGCTGGCGCCCTATGGCCTGATTCTGATGGACTGTCAGATGCCCGAAATGGACGGTTACGAAGCCACGGGCGCGATCCGGCGCCGCGCGGGTTCGGGGTGGAGAATCCCCGTCATCGCCATGACGGCCGACGCCATGACGGGCTCCCGCGAGAGGTGCCTGGCCGCCGGGATGGACGACTACATCTCGAAGCCCGTGAAGCTGGACGCCCTGCGCGAAGCCCTGGCCAAGTGGCTTCCCCAGGAGCAGCCGGCCCATCTGTAGCGCGGCCGGCGCGGCGTGCGGCCGGCTGAGTGTGAGAAATGCGCCTTAGCGGGCTGCTGAAAAAGGCAATCTAGCCGCAGATGAATGCGGATGAACACGAATAAGTTATTTGTTTTCAACCAGCGTTGATCGGCGTTCATCAGCGGCTGGAGTATTTCCGGGGTATTTCAGCAACCTGTTAGCGCGGCGGCTCTTCCACTTTGAGCTTCGCCAAGGCGCCGGTCAGGCGGATTTCCTTGGCGCCGTTCGATAGCAGGATGGTCAGCCGGCCGTCGTCCTGGGTGGCGCCGCGACCCGTGTAGGTTTCGCCCTCGGCGCGCAGGTTCAGATCCGTTAGCCGGAGGCGGGGCGCGGATTGCCACCACTCCAGGCTGTAGGCGCCGGTGACGGTGCGAAAAGGCGGACCGGCGCCAAAATCCACGCCGGCGCCGGAGAAGGTCCCCTCGGAGGTCAGGTTGACGAGCAACTGGGACCCCGTGCCGGAGGTCGCCAGACTCCCTTCCAACTCGACCTTTCCGGCCTGCCATGCCACGCCGCTCACCTTGGCGGCCAAGTCGTAGGAGGGGCGCGCTCCGCGCAGGCTGACGGAGAGCTTGCCGGTGAGGACGGCGCGGTCCAGTTTCGCCTGGATGTCCGCGAATACCACGCGCGTCACGTCCCACAGCATGTGCGTCTGGACGTTTTCAAAATGCGCGCCGGCGAGCGCCAAATCGTCGATCCGCAGGGTTCCCTCGACGGAGCGCTGCTGCAGCCAGTCGGGAACCGAAGCGCGGCCGAGGGCTCGCGCCAGGAGTCCGGCGCGCCGCAGGGTGGGCGCCATCTCGGTCTCCAGATCTGCGGCGTCCACCAGCGGAGAGTTGAGGCGCAACCGATGAGGGCGCGCGGCGCCGGGCTCGTAGGCGTATTCGCCGGTGAAAGAGGTCTTCCCGAGGGTCGCCTCAACGCGGTCGACCGTCACGCGAGCGCCGTCGATGCGGGCGCGGGCGGTGGCCAGCTTCACCGGATCGGCCAGACCCGGCACGTCGAGTTCGGCGCCGGTCAGTTGGAGGCGGCCGGTCCAGCCGGATTTCTCGGGGTCGCGGTGATAGCGCAACAGCCCGGCCCACTGGCCCGAGCGGACCTGATCGAGCCACGGCACGGCCGCCAGCGCCGCTTGCGCCCGCAGCGAGGCCACCTGCATGGCATCGGCGGAGATGGACAGATCGAGGGTCTCCGCGCCCATGTCGTAACCGGCCTCGATCCTGGCTTCTTCTCCTCCGGCGGTGCGCACCAAGGCCGGGGAAAGGCGCGCCTGGCCGCCGGCGAAGGTGAGGTAGGCATTCTCAAAACGGACGGGGGGCGAATCGGGAATGGCGACCGCCGCGTCGTGGAACGCCAGTTGGCCCTCGAAAACCGCCTGGTCGGAATAGTTCAAAGCGCCGTCGATGGTTCCGCTCAACTTCAACCCGGGCGGAAACTGGACGCCCATGTGGTTGGCCAGATCCATCAGCGGCGCCACCGGAAAGCGGTTCCAATCCACGGCCAGATTCCAGCGCGGCTGCGAGAGATAATTGGACGCGCGCAGGCGCAGGGACAGCGGAAGGGGAACGTCGCTGGCGGAGTTGGATTGAAGTTCGAGCCGCTGGGCGACAAGGTCGAGGCGGCCGCCGATATCGAGGGGCCAATCGTTGCCCTGGGACGGCAGCAGGTCCCAGCGATGCACGTCCTCGATGCGCAGCCGTCCGGCGATGCCGATGTTATCGAGGGGTCCCGCCATGTGGAGGCGCGCGGAAAGCGTGCCATGGACGCCGCCCGCCTGGCCGCGCAGCAGCGCCGTGATTTCGCCCAGGCCGGAGCGGTTCAGCTCCAGATCGAGGTCCAGGCGCTCGGGCGCTACGTACCAGCGCCCGGCCAGGCTGAACGATCCGAGGCCCTGGGCGGACCTGTCGGTGCGCGCGGGTTTGGCCGAGCAGGAGACGCGCCAGCCCCCGCCGGCGACCGATGGCGGCGCGATATCGAGGTCCGTATCCATCAGGTAGAAGACCGATTTGGCGTCGCCGAATTTGAAGTTGACGCGGCTATCGCGGACGTGGATGCTCGGCGCCGAGCTCATGACGGAGCGGGTCACGAAGGACGAAAAGTTCCACTGGCCCCACTCCGAAGCGGGCCCCGACTTAGTGAGGTTGATGCTGGCGCCATCGAGACTAATCGAAGCGATGACAAAGCGCCCGCCCAGCAGGGACCAGAGCCGCGGCGCGACTTCCAGGCCGCCGCCGGAAGAGTCCTGGATGTAGGCGACGGGCTCCTGGCCGATGGCCGGATCCTCGTGGATAATGACGCTGTCCACGGAAAAGCCGGGGCCCTTGAACAGGCTGAAATGCACCTTGCCGATTTCGACGCGGCGGTTGCCGCCCAGAGCGCGTTCGAGCGAGGAACGCAAGCGCTCGCCGAAACGATCCGCGCTGAGGTAGGGCGCGGCCAACCCAGCGGCCAGCAGCAGGCCGGCGGCGGCGCCCGCGACCATCAGAATCAGACGAGGGCGGATGGTCACGGGGTGGCTCCGGTGAGGGCGCGGTAGGCCGCCGGGTCGTCGATATCGGCCAGGATTCCGGGGTCGTCTAGATCGAGGAACGCGGTCTCTCCGGCGTGCCGGCGCACCACGTCGCGGGCGGCGGCACTCTCGGGCAGGGCCAGGAATTCGGGCAGCAGTTCGTGCGCGAACCAGATGGGATGGCCGCCGCGGCCGCGGAAGCGCGGGACGCGCAGCAGAGCCTCTCTCCGGAGCTGCGCCGGCGCCAGCAAGGCGTCGATTGTGCCCGCGGAAACGGCCGGATGGTCCACCAACGTGAACAAAACGCCTTCCGCGCCGGGCGGTACGGCGCGCAGACCGCACTGCATCGAGGAGAGCTGGCCGCGCGCATAATCGGCATTCAGAACGAACTGCGCGGGACCCGCCGTGCGGGCGCGGATCTCTTCCGCGCCGGCCCCCAGCGTGACAATTACGGGAGAGCAGCGCGCGGCGAAGAGGGCGATCAGCGCGTCCAGAAACGTGGCGCCGCGATAATCCAGCAAGGCCTTGGGGGAACCCATGCGGCGCGATTCGCCGGCGGCGAGAATAAGGCCGGTGGATCTCATTTAGCGTGCGGCGCGGCGCAGGCCGACATGGAGAGCGCACGCCAGTTGGATTGCGCGTTGCGGCGCACGGCGATCATCTCGGCGGCGACCGAGATGGCGATTTCCTCCGGAGAGACGGCGCCGATATCGAGGCCCATGGGCGCGTGCAGGCGCTCGAAAGCCACGCGCGGGAGGCCTTCCTTCTCGAGCTCGCGGATTACGCCGATCACCTTGCGCTTGCTGCCGATCATGGCGATATAGCGGGCTGGCGTGGCGATGGCCAGTTTGAGCACGCGCATATCGTCGCGATGCCCGCGGGTCACGACGATCAGGTAGCTGGTTTCGTTGATGGCGAGCTTGGGAAACACATCCTCGTACTCGGCGGCGTGCACTTCCTCCGCCTCGGGGAAGCGCTCGCGGTTGGCGAAGGACTCGCGGTCGTCAATGATCACGGGGGCGAAACCGGCCATGGCGGCGATCTTCGAGAGGCTCTTCGAGATGTGGCCGGCGCCGAAGATAAAGGCGCGCGGCGTGGGCAGCACGGGCTCGATGAAGACATCGAGCTGGCCGCCGCAGATCAGTCCATTGTCGTAGGCCGCGTCCTGCCCCAGGTTGAAGGTCAGGCGCTTGGGTTTTTCGGTTTCCATAACCTCACGCGCGGCGCTCCAGACATCGGCCTCGACGCACCCGCCGCCGATGGTGCCGGCCATGGACCCGTCGTCGCGGACCAGAAGCTTGGCGGTGGCATAGCTGGGGATGGAGCCGCGCACGTCCACGATGGTGGCCAGCGCGCACTTACGTCCCTGGCCGCGCAGGCGCACCAGTTCCTCGAAAACGTCCATGTGATGCGATTATAACGTGGGGCGGAAGCGGCGGGATGCGGGGCCGGTGCTTTCGGCCTGCCGCCAATAGCCGGCGGCCGTCCAACAGGGTGGCCCCGCAAGAGTCAGCGGGCAGCGACCGATTACGCGGACCGCCGGCCGCGGCGCATAAGACGCACGCCGAGGAGCGCCAGCGCGCCGCCTACCAGCATCAACCAAGTGCTGGGTTCCGGCGTTGCCTCGGCCGGAACAATGCCGGCTCCCGGGGAAACTGCGCCGACGGGCACTTTGGGTATAGGGCCCGCGTGGGTTACAACCTTGGGGGCATTTCAGGGACATGCTACGAAATTCCGCCCCGAAGCTCTCAAGAGTTTCGGGATTTCGTAGCCTGTCCCCGAAACCCCCTATTCACCATCCAACTGAACGAAACCGCGGGCGTGAGCACCACGGTTACCGGGTTCACGTTCAATGGGGTGAGCTACGCGGCCTGGGTTTCGGAACTCTTTGGCAGCGCCACGCTGCCGGCGCACGGCGCGCTTTCCGCGAATCTGCAAGCGGGGAACATTGCCGCGCCCTCGTCGGCGGTGATGGTGTTTAGCGGCCGGGACGCCAGCGGAGCGGCGTGGTCCCGGCAATTCGCTCTTCCCTTGCTGCCGCAGGCAACCGGCGCCGGCAACTGACGCCGATTCCAAAAGTCGAGCTGAGGGTTCAGTCTCATGGGCTGGTGTCCTTTTCGAGCGTGACGCCGTTCTGCCCGGCGGCGGCGCGCACGCGTTCATAGACCGCTTCCTGCACCGCCAAGCTCACGGGCGGGTTGATTTGTCGGGGTTGCCGGAATTGCCAGAGCAGTTGCGTCCCCCGTGGAAATTGCGCCACCTTCGTTAGCAACTGATCCTCGGTCAGCCCGGCATATTGCAGAACGCCGAACGTTGGATGTTCTTCGGGGTACCCGTCCGTACGGATCAGTGCGGGTCCCTTCTTCCACTGTTCCATCCAACTCTCGACCCGCTGACGCGATCCTTTGTCCGCGGCCAGCTCGGCTAGCTTGGAAAGCTCGTCGGGAGGGCAGAGCCAGTTAGGGCTCTCGGCGATAGCGGACACAAGCCCCTGTGCCAGAGCCGCTCCACGGGATCCGGAATCCCGGTAGTCGGGCTCCATGCGAAGCTGGTCTTCGCGCCCCGCCCACTCCTGATGGAAGCGCCGCAAGCGCGTCCACAGCGCCGCTTTGGCATCGGCCGAACCCCAACGGCCCAGCGCCAGGACGGCATCCTGCACCAGATCGGGATCGTCGTCGTCGAGCGCATCAATCGCGCTCCGCTGGGCTTTCGGAAGCTCATCACCCAGACGCTGCAGCAGGGAAACGTAGCAGCGCGTGTCCTTCCGGGCGGCCATCGACGCTCTCACCTGCCCGGCCCCGTAGGCGGGATCCACGCGAAGGAAGTAGCGCAGCATCGCCGCTTGCCCGTCACAGCCCCATTTGCCCACGCCACTCTCGAAAACCGGCCTTACTACTCCCAACGCACCGGCGTCCGCGTAGCGGTCGAGCAGATCGTAATCCAATTCTCGCGCCGCGTTGCGGCCAATCCGTTCCACTGTCGGGCGAACCACTGCCGGAATGTCTTCCTTGGGGAGGAGCGCGATGACTTTCAGACCCGGCTGGGCGCGCGGATCGAGCGCATCGCGCAGGATCGATTCGCGGCCAGCGGCGGGATCTAGCTCATGCAAATGCTTGAGCACCGCGTTGCGAGCCTCGGATAGATTGCTGCGAGCGGGCGGCGGCGGCTCGGCAGCCAGGCGGCGCAGAATCGGCAACATCTCCGGACCGGCAATCAGGGACCACCGATACTGGATCAATTCCCGTTGCGTCTCGCCCGGCAGATCGTTCCACGCGGCGATCAAAGCGGGACGGACCGCCGCGACGATCGCCTGGTCGGACCCCGCAGCCGTCAGAAGCCCGTCGAGAGTCAGCGCGCGAGCGCTGCCCACCTTGCGCGGAAGCGCGGCAACAACCCGCTCCATCTCGGCTTTCAGCAGAAGATCGGTATGAGCCCGCCGCCGCTGCCAGAATTGGTTCAGCGCCTCGGGATCGGTCGGGCCGACAGGAGGATCCCAGGCAGGATCGGCGCCGACCTGCAAATCGACCAGAACGTCCATGAAATCCCTGGTGATGGTACGGCCGGGGGCCGCAAGCTCGTCGCGCATCGAATCGATGGCCAGCTTTCGATAAGGCGAGGCGTACAGTCCGAACATCAGGTCCAAGCCGCTAGCTTGTGGTTGATTCACGCCCTCGAACAGTTTGGCCAGTTGCCTGGTGGACTCCTGGGTATTCAGGAAGCGAAGCCGGCGCGAGGCGCGGCGCTGGTCATCGGGCGATGCCGCGGCATCGAGCGCCTCCAGAGCGCCCCGAAGTTCCCGCTCCTGCCAGCCGGCGTCCGGCGGAAGCACGTCGAGGTCCACGGCGTTAGAGCGGACCGTCTCATGGATCCGAGGCGGCTGGTCGCTCGAATCGGGCGGCCGCCAAACGCGCTGGCTGATGGCGTACACCCGATAATGGCCAGGCCCCAACGTGCGCCACTCGTTGAGGTCCGCGTCAACGGTGAAGGGTTTGGCGCCCAGTTCCCAGTCGGTCGAGACCCACTGGGTCCCGAAGCCCCTGGCCTTGAGATACGACGCCAGCGGGTCTGGGGCTTCAGGCGCCGCGCAGTAGGTCTCGATCCAAAGAGGGCCCCTGCCGTCGTCACTTTGGCGATCGGCCCAGTAGCTCTTCCGGGATGTCGCGGTGAACGAGAGCGCTAGCGGAATGGTCTCGCCGGCCTGAAAAGTTGCGCGACCGCCCTTTAGCGCCAGCGCGAACCGGACGCCGGGGACAGTGGACGCCGCGGAGCACGGGTCCTCCGGCTCGGCCCACCCAGGCGTGGCGAGAAGCAGCAAGGTGAAGGCGGCGGTGGTTCCGGCGATCATGCTTCGGCGATCGTCGCGTTGGGACGAAAACGCGCCGCGTTTGCGCATACTGGTTGAGACGCCACTGGCGGCGGCCTTGTTTCCAGAAGCCAAAGCCGGCGGCGGAAGAATGCGCCGCGCCCGCCCGCTCGGGCTACACTCGTTGTAGATACCCGTGAACTCCAAGAGAATCGTTATCATCGGCGGCGGCATTGTAGGATTGGCGGCGGCATACCGTTTGGGCGAGCGCTTTCCTGGCGCCCGGATCGTGGTGCTGGAAAAAGAGGAGGGCGTGGGCCGTCATCAGACGGGGCACAACAGCGGCGTGCTGCATTGCGGGCTCTACTACAAGCCCGGGTCGGCGAAGGCGCGGCTGGCGGTCGCCGGCATCCGCCAGATGGTGGCGTTCTGCCAGGAGAACGGCGTGGCGCACGAAGTCTGCGGCAAGTTGGTGGTGGCCGCCGACGAAACCGAGGTGGGGCGCCTGGGCGCGCTGCAGGAACGCGGTCTGGCGAATGGATTGGAAGGCCTGCGCCGGTTGGGCCGCGAGGAGATGCGCGAGATCGAGCCGCACGCCGGCGGCGTGGCGGCGTTGCATGTCCCCCAGGAAGGCATTGTCGATTATCCGGCCGTTTGCGCCGCGTTGGTGGCCCGCCTTGCCGAGCGGGGCGCGCGCGTGGCGACTGGCGCACGGGTCGAACGGCTGCGCCATGCCGGCGAGGGATGGGTGGCGGAGACGCCGGCCGGCGCCTTCGAGGCCGATTTTTTGATCAACTGCGCGGGTCTTTACTGCGACCGCGTGGCCGAACTGGCGGGCGAGCGCCGCGACGTTCGCATCCTGCCGTTTCGAGGGGAGTACTACAAGATTCGTCCGCAGCGCCAGGGATTGGTGCGGAACCTGATTTATCCCGTGCCCGATCCGCGCTTCCCGTTCCTGGGGGTGCACTTTACGCGCCTCATTCACGGCGGCGTCGAAGCCGGGCCGAACGCGGTGTTGGCCTTCGCGCGGGAAGGCTATCGCAAGACGGATGTTAACCTCGCCGACTTGGCCGATGCCGTGACATTCGCCGGATTCTGGCGCTTCCTCGCGCGTTATCCATCGATGTGCTGGTATGAGCTGCGGCGTTCGCTAAGCCGCGAGTTGTTCTGCCGTTCGCTCCAGCGGCTGGTACCGGAGATCCAACCGGACGACCTGACCACGGGAGGCTCCGGAGTGCGCGCGCAGGCCATTACGCCCGAGGGTGAATTGGCGCAGGACTTCCGGATCATCGCACGCCGCAACGCGCTGCACGTACTGAGCGCACCCAGCCCGGCCGCCACGGCCTCGCTGGCCATCGGTTCCGAAATCGTGGCCATGGCCGAAAAAGCGGCTGCGGCAGCCTGATTCCTCAGGAATTTCCCCTAGGTCCCTATCAGTACCGCCATTACTGTGAATGCGGCGACGGGGCCTCCATAATTATTTACGTACGGAGGAAACACTACCCGCATGACGGCATCGGCGAACATTCAGGATGAGAGGCCCGATAGGCCCACGACGATCGGTGGCGACCGCCGCGGCGAACGGCGCTACGGGATCCAACTGGACATTCGCTGGAAGCTGCTGCACCGCCGCCGGGTTCTCGACAGCGGCACGGGCCGGACGCGGGATCTGTCGAGCCACGGCATCCTGTTCGAGACCGGCCGCCTGGTACCCACGGGGTCCCACCTGGAAGTTTCGGTCTCCTGGCCGGCGCTCCTGCACGGGGTGGCCGCACTGAAGCTGGTGGCGGCCGGCCGGGTGATACGCTCGGACGGTACCTGCGCCGCTATCCGTATCACACAGCACGAGTTCCGTACCGCTGGCGCCAACTCGGACCGCGCCAAGGCGGCCACCTCCACGAGCGCCTCCCTGCCCCTTTGGAACCTCGGCGCTCCCGCTAACTTCATCCGCAACCAGTAGCCGCGCGGCCGGGATCTCAACCCGCC
>Ga0182027_10002774_pt1 | contig 28106 bp, 17 predicted proteins | sample 712E1DmetaG_FD_121300 | JGI IMG/M metagenome (GOLD analysis project Ga0182027, IMG submission 121300) | Permafrost microbial communities from Stordalen Mire, Sweden - 712E1D metaG (Illumina Assembly) | ecosystem: Environmental > Terrestrial > Soil > Wetlands > Permafrost | place: Sweden...
ATCCACGCGCCGCCAAGGAGCCCCGCGAATTGGAGGGGAAGGACGACGACAAGCAAGACCGAAGCGGCGATCCCCAGCCATGCCAGCCCAACTGGAATCATCCGGCCGCGCAGAAAGAGCCAGGCGAAGAGGGTGCTCCCCATGGCAAAGAAAATTGCAGCGAGGCTCCCTTCCGGCGCCTGAGCGAGATATGCGCCCAGAGTTTCGACCGAGGCGGAGTTCGGAATGTTGGTGGCGCCTGCCGCCGCCAGCCACAACCAGCGCAAGATCCCACCGACCGAGTCGGCGACGAACAGCCCCTCGGCGACACGGAAGATCATCGCCAGCAACGCAAGGTCGCGATCCTGATTGCGGGTGATTGCGTAGAGCGTTGCCGCCAACACGATGGCGCACACGCTCTCGAGAAGGCAGAGCACAATCGTCAGGCGCAACTGAAGAGCGTGCTGGCCAATGCTCGCGAGTTTTGCCGCGATCGTTGCGCCGCCAGTGGCCCGGGCAGTGAGCACCATGTTGGTGACACCGGCCGCGAAGTAAAAGAGAAAGGTAAAGCCCGCAATTCGTGCATTTGTTGTGCGAGTCATGCCGGCTCCGAAACGGTCCGCATACAAAGCTGCAATTCCCGAAAGCTGAAGTGGTCGATCAAGGTACGCGAGCGCGGGACCGCGAGTTCCCGACAAGCTGGCGCGGAGCTACCGCAGCAGCGCCGAGGCGGCCCACAGCACGGGCTCCTGGCCGTGGAAGTCGCCGGTGCGGCGCTTGCGCTGCAAATAGTAATCCAAGGTGCTGAACTTGTTGGTGCCCTCACAGACGCTGGTCATGTCGTTGTTCTGGTCGATGAAGCCGGTGACTGCGATCCATGCCTTGCGCGCCGCGGGCCCATAGGTGGCGGCATCGAGCCAGCCATTCCTGACGCCAGTGATGAGGGCGAATGTGAACATGCCGGAGCTCGAGGATTCCTCCCACGCCTCATCGTGATCGATAAGCTGACGCCACATGCCGTCCGCGCTCTGGTATTTGAGCAGCGACGCCATCATGAGCTTGTAGCCCGCCAGGATGCGCGCGCGCCGGGGATGATCGGCGGGCAGGTCGCGGAGCATCTCAGTCATGCCTGCAGCCACCCATCCATCGCCGCGGCCCCAGAAGAAGGGCGCATCGGGCGCGTGATAGAAGAGGCCGTTGGGCTGCTGGAGCTTGTCGAGGTAGGCCACCATCTCGTTGGCGCCGCGGTCGAGATACTTCTTGTCGCCGGTGGCGCGGAATGTCTCGAGTTGCAGGATAGTGAGCATGTACATGTCGTCGATCCAGTAGCGCGTCTCATGCGAGAGGCCGTCGGGCTGGGGGTTCTCCCATTGCCGGTCGGCGTAGCCGAGCCCATAGTCCAGATACTTCTTGTCTTTGATCTGCATGTAGATCTCGAGCGGCACGATGCCGAAGATCGAATCATCCACGTGATCGCGCTTGGGGACGAGGGCAGCCTCTGCGCCGCCCGGCATCAGCGGATCGAATTTCTTGATCAGCCGGTCGCGTAGATCGGTGTCGTGGGTGAGCGCAGCAAAGGTGAGCGCGCCGTACCAGGTACCAACTTCGCCATAAAAAATCGTGCCCGGGCTGTGTTGGTGCGGGCTGGTGACGAAATGCTCCGACAGCGCCTTGCCCACTTCCTGCGGCGAACGGCCCGCGGGCCAATTGCTGAAGTAGTCCTGCTGAGCGGAACCGGTGATGGCCGCGGACGGCAAGAGCAATCCCAAAACGGCAATCTTCAAAATGGCGTTCATGTGCATTCTCCCCGGAACTGCGCTGGGTTGCGCGAAGCCATTCTAAACGCCAACTGCGCTTTTCGTTTACAGCTGGGCGCTCACCCAGGCAGGATCGATCGCCTGACGCATGGCGGAGGAGAAGCCATCCCAGGAGCAGGAAAGGTCCTGGCGGCCGCATGCGGGGACGAAGATGGGCGCTTCGGCAGGCGGGTTCGAGGTGGTAAGCGGCTCGGCTTTGCGCATCTGCTCCAAGGTTTGGGTGGTGAATGCGACACGCACGAACGGCTCGCCGCCTGCGCGCGGACGCCAAAGCTCAAAGATGAGCGCGCCACCTGGCGGCGTATCGTCTACGCGGCCGTCGAGCACCCAATCGATGCGGAGAGCGCCGGCGATGGCGACGATGTTGGTATCGTGGCCGACAAGGATGACGAGGCGGTCGCCTGGCTTGCCGAATGCGCCGGGTACGGGCTTGCCGGTCGCGCTTTGCTCGATGGTCCTGTGGATGTGGTCGAGGAGATTGGACGCATACATTCGCGCGATAGCGGACGTGCGGAATCCAAAATCCCAACGCGCCGCGTCGAGTTGCATCAGTTCGCGCACGGCAGCTTCATCGACGCATCCCCAGCCGGTATTGGCATCGCTCATGCCCTCGGTGTATTCGAGGAGCAGATTCTCAGCCAGCGTAGAAGCAGTGATGAGAGGCCCACGCGCGGCAATTGGAGGATCGCCGGAGCCGGGCTTGAGGCTGGCGGGAATATCGAAAATGGACGTTCGCTTGGCGTCGGTAGGCCCGTGCCCACAGCCGGCCAGCACGCGGTCGAGCGCGGCCAACTGCGGTCGGTAGGCCTCGGTGAGGTTGTTGGGGTCGCCACCGATGCGCCCGGAGATGGCAGCAACGGCTAAGGCAGAATCCGCGTGGCCGATGCCCGCGCTCCACCCCGACGACGAAGACATTTCGTTGGAGGCCCCGGTAGCAAGGGGGCGGAAGAAGGGATCAACTTTACCGTCAGGCTGCGAGTGGACGGCGACGTCGCAGCCGGGAAGAAGGCCCTCGGCGAGCGCTTTGCCGGTTTCGCGCGTTCGCTGGTCAACATCGGCGAGGATCGTGACGCGCGTGGCATCCGCGCAGCCGGTTGGAGCGAGAAGGCCTTCGCCGGAGAGCTTGATGCGATCCCATGCGCCGAAGAGCTTCATCAGGTCGTAGCCGTGGGCCGTGAGATGGCCTGGCGCGACATCCCATTTGGGCCACGGAGCGGCCGAGAATTTGTCGAGATCGGCTTGCGGGGTGAGGGGCGAGCGGACGCCGTGACGGGTGAGGATGACAACCAATTGGAGATCGGCGGCGCTGTCGGAAGTGGTAGCAGGAGACTGCGCCGCGAGGGGCGCGCAGAGCAGGAAGAGGCTGAGAAGGCTAAAAAACACTGGCCGCAGTGCGCCGCAAAGGGTCATGGGTGATCTCCAAGGAAGAGTGTAACGGGAGCGAGCCAGAGGCGGGTGAATGCAGCGAAAATGCCGCGCAGAGCACTCGGTGCATTCGATTGCATCGCGAGGGCGATAATCCGCGAGGAATGTCCGGAACCGGGAGATTTCGAGGAGCACATTTCTTCAAATAACTTCGCAAGTCAAAGAAGAATCGGGGGAACCGGCAAAAAGAGGCCGATCGATTCTTATCCTCCACCTGGAACTCCTAAAGTGAAGAAAACAATATAGATTTCGGTGGATTTGCGAAAGAGACTATTCTCTCTGTGCGCTTTGGCGGCGAGATAAATCGCTTTACCTCGCAAATAGGGCCATTCTTTTGTCTTGACAACGGCGTGTAAAGTTGCATATAGTTCGCATCGCCAATTAAGGCACATTCTGGCGTGCACCTTATCGCCATGCGCCCGTTTCGGCCTCGGCCGGAGGGAGCGGAGGGGCTTTGCCCAACGAACGAAGTTCGGTAAAGCTGTTGGAACGATCAACACATTTTCTTTTTCTGGAGGCAGCTATGTCAGGAAGGCTAAGCGGTGACTCAAGGGTCCATCCATGCGCGATCAAAACCTTCGTAAGTCTGGTCGCGATTCTGGCGATGCTATTCGTAAGTAGCACCACTCATGCGCAAGTCTTATATGGATCGCTGACCGGTTCGGTCACCGACAAGACCGGGGCCGTAATACCCAACGTGCCGGTGACCCTCACCAACACGGCCACGGGTGCGATTCGCACGGAAAAGGCCAACGGAGACGGAACTTATACCGTTCTTGACGTGCTTCCCGGCGTCTACACGCTCTCCATTCCCCAAGCGGGGAATTTTGCAGGATATACGCAGAAGAACATTACCTTATCGGTCAACCAGCAGCTGCGGATAGACATCTCGCTTTCGCCGGCTTCGGTTTCGACGCAGATTACGGTCAACGAGGCTCCGCCGGAGTTGCAGACCGAAACGGCCGAGGTGGACAGCGATATCAACCAGACACAAATCTCGGAACTGCCCATCACCTCGTCGAAGGGCCGCAATTACGAAGAACTCTACACGCTGATTCCCGGCGCTGCTCAGGTACAGGAAAAGAATTCCATTGGCGGCAACCCCTCGCGCGCCCTGTCGGTGAACGTGAACGGCAACTCGTACAACGGCAACACCACGCGCATTGACGGCGCCATCGACTACTACGGATGGCTTCCTTACCTCATCGCCTACGTCACGCCGGCCGACGCGGTCGAAAGCGTCACCGTCACCACCGACGACTTTAATGCCGAACAGGGCCAGGCCGGCGGCGCGTCCGTCCGCGTAACCACCAAGAGCGGCGGCCACGACTTCCATGGCGGTGGATGGTGGTATTACCAGGACGCGGCGATGAATGCGCGCGCTTACCTCAACACTGCGTTGGTGCAGCCGGTGATCCCCAAAAACATTAATCAGGAATACGGCGGAAACATTGGCGGGCCGGTTTATATTCCCAGGATCCTGACCGGCAAGAAGAAGCTGTTCTTCTTCACCAACTTCGATCGCATTACGCAGCGCACGCATGCGAGCGTTCCCGAAACCGTTCCCGACGCGCTGATGAATGGCGGCAACTTCTCCGAGGCGGCTGGGGTGGCCACCCTCTACGATCCGCAGCCGCAGGCTCCGGGATGGCAGGGCCAGGTGAACCCAACGCTCTGTCCGAGCCCGAATACTTCGTACACAAACGGATATCTGCAATATCAGTGCCGGCCCAGCTTTACGGCGGAATACGGGGAGACCGGTTCCGGTGTCAACACGATTCCAGCCTCCAGAATTTCACTCGCGGGCGGGATCATGATGCAGGACCTTCTCGCGATCTCGAAAACCATCAGCACGCCAAGCGCGTCGTTGCTGAGCAGCGTGATGCTCAACGATTATCAGGCAACGTCGACCGTCGCTTACAACCGCAACGCGTCGGACTCGAAGATTACCTACATTCCCAGCGAAAACACACAGATCTTCGGTAAGTACGGCATCACGCCCTACACGCTCAGCGATCCCCAGGTCCTGGGTAACACGCCTTGCACGGGCAGCAACGCTTGCGCCGGCGGTCCCGCGGCTGACGGCGGACAGCCGGGCAATGTCGGAGGTCGCGGCCAGAACGCCGGGCTCGGCTTCAGCCATGTTTTCAACCAGAGCCTCGTGCTCGATGCCGACGGTGGCTGGACTCGCCTGTTGACCTACGCGCAGTCCACGCTTGACGTGGCGTTGGGCGACTACGGCCTGAACACACTGAAGATTCCGGGAACCAATGGCGTCGGCCTGAACTACGTCGGCATTCCGGGGTTCTACCTCACTACGTTTACCGGCATTGGCAATAACAACGGCTCCAATCCTTTCGAGTTCCGCGATAACCAGTTCACGGGCGATGTGAACCTGAGTTGGCTAAGAGGGCACCACGCCGTCAAGTTCGGCTACACCTACTATCACTTCGACCTGAACCACTTCCAGCCCACCAGCGGCGGCCAGCCCAACGTTCCGCGCGGCGGCTTCTTTTTCCAGGGCGGCATGTCCTGCGGCAACACGACATCGGCAACCACCGCAGCCTGCCCCATCGACGGATACAACTCGCTTGCCGACTTCCTGCTGGGCCTGCCCAACAACGGCACCGGTAATGCGATTGGTGACCCTTCGCAGGTCTACAATCCCAACTCCCTGCGTTGGACCGAACATGGCCTTTACGCGCAGGATACGTGGACGGCGACTCCCAAGCTGGCGCTGACTTTCGGAATCCGGTATGAAGTTTATCCGGCGCCGTACCGCGATCACACCGGCGCATCCGTTCTGCTTCCGCAGTTGCCGCGGTCTGCCAATGTTGAAGTGGGCGGCATCGCCGGCAATCCGCGCAGCGCAGGCATCGGAGCCGGGTGGGGACAGATCGTACCCCGGCTGGGCATCGCTTACCGCCTGAACGACAAGACGGTGATCCGCACCGGCTTCGGCCTCACCACCGATCCGGATTCCATGCGTTACCTGCGCGATTCGTTCCCCGAGGATCTGGCGCCTAACTACCAGGGAACCGGGAACTTTACCATTGCCGTCGATCCGGCAAACGGCAATGCGCCCATGAACCTTACCTACGGCATCCCGAACACGGCCAAGCTCGCACCCAACTATTCAACCGGGTTCGCATCGCTTCCCATTGCAGGATCGACAAATACGGTGCCGCAGAACTTCCGCCGCGGCTACATCGAAAGCTGGAACCTGGTGGTGCAGCGGACCTTGCCGGCGGGCTTCGTGGGCACCGTCGGGTATGTGGGCGATCACTTCGTCCGCCAGCAGGTCAACGTTAACTATCTCAACGCAGCAAACTTCCCGAGCTCCTCTTCGCCTTGCATGCCGAATGGTCAGTTCAGCCCCACATCCGGCTATACCGGGCCGTGCAGCTTCACCGCCAACGAGACCATCAACATCGGAGCGCCGTGCCCAGCTACTGCTACGGGCACCGCGCAGGGGACCTGCTATAACACTGGCGGCATCACGTTTGACTTGCCGCTCTGGAGCTCCGGGTACAACGGGTTGCAGACGCAGTTGACGCGCAATGCGGGCAAAAACGCCTCTGTGGGCGTGGTCTACACCTACTCGCACGCCATCGACTACGAAGACAACGGCGCGGGATCTGGATCGGGCGGCACCGTGTTCAACTATCCCTCGATGTCCCGCTTCAACAGGGGCTCGGCCGGTTACGACGAAAAGCACAACCTGCAGGTGTGGGGCGTCTACAGCCTGCCTTTCGGGCCGGGACAGATGTGGCTCAATCACGGCCTGGTAGGCGACCTCATCGGCGGATGGCAATTGAGCGGGCAATTCAGCCACTACAGCGGCTTCCCGTTCTCAATCAACGCGAACAGCAACACCATTGGCGGGTTCACCCCCGGCTTCGGCGCCACTTACGCCCAAATGAGCGGATCCTATAAGCAACTGGGCGGCCACGCACAGAAAGCCAGCTCTCCTGTGTCTGGCGGCAAAGCGTGGTTTGACACGTCCATCTTCTCGAACCCAGTTGAGTCGGCTGCCGCGCCTGTGCTGCCCAATACCGGCCGCAACCAGTTCCGCGGGCCGGGCAATACGCAAACCAACGCCAGCCTCGTCAAGAGCTTCCACATCTGGCGTGAAGCCGCATTCCAGTTCCGCTTCGAGGCCTTCAACGTGTTTAACCACCCGTGGCTCAACGCCCCCAACACTACAGTTGGTAGCGGCACGTTTGGTTACATCACCAACTTCAACGCCTTCAATGTCGCCGCCTTCGGCACAAACGCGGGCTCACGCCAGATGCAGTTTAGCGGACGCATCAACTTCTAACCTGATCCACGTTTGCGAATGCGCGGCAGCTCCTTTGTGGGCTGCCGCACTCTTTTGCGATCAAACGCGCCGTAGAATCCACCGCCGGGCTGCGCCAACGTCTCACTCGCTCAGATATATTGATGGGGGAGCCGTGGACGCGCAAGACAGCGGCGGAATCATCCACGGGCTGTTCGATGACGAAGGCCTCAAGAAATGCCGTTAACGGATAAAGCCACTCGAACGCGCCGCGCAGTCGCTTCGAGCGAAACTGCGCGCGAGATCAACCGCGACATACTTCTGCATACCATCCACCTGCACCAGCCGGTGAGCCGGGCTGACCTGGCGCGGTTGACCGGCCTGCAGCCCAGCACAGTCTCGGTCATCATTGGCCAGCTCATTGACGAGGAATGGGTACTGCCAGGCAGTCTGGGACGGCTGCCGCGCGGCCGGCGACCCACCTTCGTGACGCTCAACGACCGGCACGTGACTTTGGCCATCGACCTGCGCCCGGGAAAAGCCAACCTGGCCGTGGTCGACATCAACGGCAAGATTCTCGGCCGGGAAACCGTTGCCTACGAACTCCACGCCGGCTCAGCAGCAGAGGAAGCCCGAACGGCGATTGCGCACATTGCCCAAGCGGCGCGGTCACTGCGCGCGACCTACGGCGACCGCGTGTTTCAGGGGCTGGGCGTCAGCGTCTCAGGGCGCGTGGATCAAAAGACGCACCGCCTGCTGTTCTCGCCCAACGCACCCTGGGGCCAGATCGATCTCCACGGGGAGCTGCAGCGGGTTCTCGAGACCCCCATCGAAATGGAGAACGCCGCCAACGCCTGCCTGTTGTCAGAACGATGGTTTGGGAAATTCAACGACGCATCGAACATGCTCGTCGTGTCGGTTTCAGAGGGCATTGGCGCGGGGATGCTTGTAGATGGGCGTGTCGCGCGCGGCAGGGACGACATGGCGGGCGAGTTCGGCCATATGCCGCTGGAGGAATCCGGCCCTGTGTGCGGCTGCGGCAACGTAGGCTGCTGGGAGACGTTCGCTTCAAACCGCGCCGGGCTGCGCTACTACCGCGAGCTAGCGCCGGAAAGCACCCTCACCACATTTCAGGAGTTGCTCGACCTCGCCCTCAAAGGCGACATCCGTGCGCTGCGCTCGATTGACAAGATGATGACCTACCTGGCGCGAGGGTTAGCGATGCTGACGGCTGGGCTGGCGCCGGAGGTGATCATCATCGTGGGCGAGTGCACGGCGCTGTGGCCGCGCATCTGCCCCCTGCTGGAGAGCCAATTGATCGCCAAGTCTTTCACGCCGCACACGCCGCGCGTGGAGGCAGCCATGGATGGCGATGCGGCGCGGCTGCGGGGCGCCGCTGCACTGGTCCTGCGCAAGGTTCTCTTCCGGCAGGGAGATTTCGCGCCGCGCCATCTGCGCGGAGGCGAGCGAACCGGTCCCAAGCTCGTCCCTGTACACGCGTAGAATCTTCCGCGCCCCGTGTTATGGTTGGCGGGAGAGATGCGGGAGACCGACCATCCATGAGAGTAGGAATCATCGGCACGGGTGCGATCGCCTGGAAACACGCGCAGGCTTACAAGAACATTGGCTACAAGATCACGGCGGCCACGGATCGGACAGAGGAGCGCGGACGGAAGTTCGCCGATGCGTGTGGTGCGGAGTTTGTGGCCACGCCTGAGCAGGTCTGCCAACGCGGGGACGTGGATTATCTGGATGTCTGTACCTTTCCCGGCTACCGGCTGGCTGCGGTCGAACTGGGCGCGAAAACGGGCAAACATGTGCTGGTGCAAAAGCCGATGGCCGTGGACCTGGAGACTGCGGCGCGCATGATTGCTGTGGCGCGTGCGGCGGGGATTCAGTTGGGCGTGGTGAGCCAGCATCGCTTCGACGACTCGACGCTGTTCCTGAAGCGCGCGATTGCGACAGGGAGGCTGGGCACGATCCTCGAGGCCGATGCGTACGTGAAGTGGTACCGCAGCGACGAGTACTACGCGCGGCCGGTGAAGGGAAGCTGGGCCGGCGAAGGCGGCGGCGCGTTGATCAGCCAGGCCATTCACCAGGTGGACGTGTTGTTGCATTTGATCGGCGCGGTGGATGAGGTGTTTGGCTACTGGCACCTGGGCGCCGTGCACAAGATTGAATCGGAAGACCTGGTGTGCGCAGTGCTGCATTACGCTTCGGGAGCGACAGGCGTGATCCAGGCCGCAACAGCGCTGTGGCCGGGCTATCCGGAGAGGATCGAGATTCACGGAACGAAGGGCAGCGCGATCGTGACCGGCGATCAACTGACCACGTGGGATGTGAGGGACGACGAGGGCGAGCCGGCTCCGATCTCACAGCAATCCAAATCGGGCGCATCCGACCCGATGGCAATTTCGCTGGCTCCGTTCGAAAGGCAACTGGCCGACTTTGGCGAGGCATGCAGGACCGGCCGGCCACCGGCGTCTTCCGGAGTGGAAGGATTCCGCGCACTGCAACTGGTAAGGAGCATCTACACGGCCTGTGCAGAGGGAAGAAAAGTGAGCATCGCGCCGGTGGAGCTGTAGCAAGGGTGGCTCGATGGACCCGGCACCGGCCGCAGCAGCGCTCCGGCAGGCTGGACTACTGGTTCACGCCACTGGCGAGAAATCCACCGTCCACAGCGATGACTTCGCCGGTGACGAACGAAGCAGCCTCAGAAGCCAGGAAGATGGCCGCACCGGCCAGTTCGTGCTCCTGCCCAAAGCGGCGCATCGGCGTGCGCATCAGAAGCTCCTGGCCGCGGGGAGTTCCCTGGACCAGCGAACGGTTTAGCGCCGTGGAGAAAACGCCTGGCGCGATGGCGTTCACATTGACTCCGTTGCGCGCCAGCTCGACGGCCAGGGTCCTGGTCAGTGAGACCACGCCGGCTTTGCTCGCCGAGTAGGGCGCGACCCCACGAAACGCCACAAACGCGCCGAGAGAGGCGATGTTGATGATGCGCCCGTAACGGGCGCGCGCCATAGTGGCTCCGAAGATCTGGCAGGCGCGGAGTGTGCCGGTGAGATTGGTTTCGATGATGCGCGTCCAGTCCGACTCGCTGGTCTGCAAGGCTGGGGAGGTCCTGGTGATGCCGGCGGCGTTGACGAGGATGTCGACTTTGCCGAATGCCGCGAGGACAGCGTCGTGCAGGGCCTGGATCGAGGGCCGGTCGAGCACGTCGCTCACCACTCGCAAAGAGCGGCGGCCCAGGGCCTCGATCTCGGCGGCGGCCTTTTCTACCTCCGGCGAGCGGCGCGAGCTGGAGACGACATCCGCTCCCGCGGCGGCGAGACCCAGGGCGATGGCGCGGCCCAGGCCGGTGGTTCCACCGGTGACCACGGCGACTCTGCCCGTCAAATCGAACAAGGTTTGGCGCATTGAGGAAATACTCTACCGGATCGGGCGGATCGACGAAAGCAGGGAAGCTTCGATCGATTCCCTCCGTCCTTGCCCGGCAAAAAGACGGCCAATTCCGGTGAATTTATTCGTGACTCGAAGTATAACATAAACGCCACATGGCACGAGGCTTCGGGACATACGCCGACGGGCAGCCGCACGCAGGATAAGGCCGCGGCGCGCGCTGTTCGCCGCATCCTTGGGTCGAATCGTTTCCTCAAGGCGTTGCACGGGAAAGCCCGCTGAGAGGCGTCGAATCCTGGCTGAGGTCGTCGACGCCTTTCAGCGGGCTGGTCTCCTCGAGGCGGGGGCCGAGCGCGCGCACGAGATCGGGAATGTCGTAGTGGAGCAGCACGCCGGGAATCACGTCCTCCGGCGCGCCGATGGGCAGAGGCGCATCGAGCAGGCTGCGGTAGCTCGTGAGTACGTGGTCGACCTCGATGTGGCGGATGCGGCGATCGAGCACCCCGGCGTGGAGCAGCACGAGGCCCATGTGTCCGCTGGCCATGGCGGAGATGCGCGCGGGATCGACGTCTGCTCGGCTGGCCAGATAATCGACGGCGCGAATCACATCGTCGGCGCGCAGGCCTACCAACGTGCGTCCCACCAGGTCGGCGCGCAGGCTGAGCAGATAGAACGGCCCGAGCAGCGGAGCCTTCATATCGTCTGTGCCGGGCGGCGATGGGCGGGGCGTGACAGCGAGCACGACACTGCCCTGAGCGGCCAGCGCATCGAACTTTGCTTGATTGGCATGCGCCAGCGGGTCAGAACCGTGAAGCGAATTGGGAACGAGCAGCAGAACGGCCGGATGACGGCCCGTCGCTGAGGGAACGGCAAGATCGGCATCGAGGTGTAAGCCACCAGCAGTTGGAATGGAAAGCGGTCCGCTCTTCGCGGCCAGCAGATCGGCGTCGAGGTCAGTTGTCCCCGGCTTGACTTCGGCGCCGGTCGCGTCGCGAATCAAGATTTGCAGCTTCTCAAAGCCAAGGTCAGGGCGATGCATGGGGACGAGCCGCGCGGAGCGTTTCCTGTCCAGCGTGAAGACGGTTGCACAGTTGGGAAAGCTGGTCGCCACCTGGCCGGTGGATGTCACCTGGAAGGCGTCCTTGGGCAGGCTATCGAGCCAGGCCGTACCTGCTTTCGACCCGTTGCTGTCGGGAAGAACCGGGTGGTCCGCGTCGACGCCCGGCTGCAGATTGCGAATGAAGAAGCTGACGATGTCTCCCATGATGGGACCCAACGCGCCATGGCGGCCGGGGCCGGTGATCCACTGCAGACGGGCTTGCGGAGAGACTTGATTTGTTGCGTCGACATTGAGCGCGGGCGCGGTCGGCGGTGGCGGGACGGAGGCTGGCGCGCCCCCTACGGGCGCTCCGGCGCTGGCCGGATCGAAGAGGGAATAGAAACGGCGAGCCTCGATGACCGTGCTGAGTGCGCCGGCGAAGGGAAACATGTCGGAGTAGGTGGAGATGACCGCGTATGGACGCGGCGCGGCGAGCTCGATCCAGTCGGGAAAGTCGAGTCCCGAGGAGATAAAGCGCGGCGTGGACTGTTCGGCGTCCTGCGGCCCGAGCGCGGGGAGCAGCGCGTCGAATGAGGTGATGTAGCACGCCGTGCCGATGGCGGCGATGCGCGTGTCGAGCGCGCTCAAGAGCGCAGTGACGGTTCCTCCGCCGGAGCATCCGACGGCGCCAATGCGATGCGCATCGACCTCGGGAAGGGAGGCGAGGTAGTCGACACCGCGCATTGCGTCCCAAATCTCGTAGCGGGCAAAGGTGTCGCCGATGAGCATGGGCTGCAGGCTGGCTTCACCGTGTTCGCCGGTGGGTCGGGCGGCCAGTGAGACGCCGGGCTTGGCGTGATCCGGATACTGCAGGCGCTCGCCCTGGCCGATGGGATCGTAAGAGAGCACGATGAATCCGTTGCGGGCGAAGATGGCGGCCATCGCGGCATCACTTACTTTGCCGGTGGGGGTGTGGCCGGGAGTGATGAGAATGGCGGCACGCTTGCCGCCGGCGGCTTCGCCGATGGGGACGTAGAGCAAAGCCGTGACGAAGAAGTCCGGCTGGCTCTCAAAGATCAGTTTGCGGATGCGAAAACCATCGGCCTGCGTCTCGCCCATCAATCTGGCGTGGAGCGGCGTGGGCTGGGGCAAGCCGCCAATCAGCGAGAGAATCTGGCTGTGCACTTTGGCCTGGCGCGCCTCGGCCTGCGTGCGCGTGTGGATGTTGGCTACGGCAGTGGCGCGGCTTGCTTCGTACTGCGCCGCGATGCCGTCGAGATACTGGTCGAGTTGCAACCGGCCCACGTTGGCCGGGTTCGCGGCCGGGCCGCGCGGCGCGGGCGCTGCGTTTTGCGACGGAGCGGGAGACTGCACGGCGGCCTGCGCGGCCGCAAGGCTGGCGCACGAGATCGCTGCCAGACTGAAAAGAGCGGGGAAAATGGCTCGCGTCATGACTATGCCTTGATACAACATCAGCGCAGGCCGGTCAATTGCGTTCGAAGCGGGTCACAGGTGTCGCGCAAATTCCGTTACGGAGGAGCGCCGGCCAGCCGGTATCCTGTTCGAGAGATGCGGTGGAGCAAGCTGATTGACGTCTTCCGGTGGCTCTTCGACGGCCGCCGTGGCCCGCGGGGCCGGCTGGCTCCGCGATGGATTTTTTTGCGTGCGCTGGCCGCCATCTACTTCTCCGCGTTCTATTCGCTGCTGTTTCAGATCAGGGGCCTGATCGGCCCGGATGGGATTCTGCCTGCGCAGGAGTATCTTGCCGCACTGGCGCAGCAGCTCGGCATGGAGCGCTATTGGTATGCACCATCGCTCTATTGGATCTCGTCGAGCTCCGCGATGGTGATGTGGGTGACGTGGATCGGGCTGATCGCTTCGGTGATCGCGTTCTTCAACGTGTGGCCGCGGGCGAGTTTCTTCGTCTGCTTTGTGTGCTTCCTCTCGTTTATCGGCGCTTCCAGCGTGTTTTCAATCTATCAATCGGACGGCATGCTGCTCGAAGCGGGATTTCTGGCGCTGTTCTTCGCGCCGCGCGGGCTGTGGCCTAAGTGGGGCGAGAACGATCCGCCCCCGCGCGCAAGCCGGTTCCTGCTGCAATGGGAGTGGTTTCGCATCTACTTCGAATCCGGAATGGTGAAGCTGGCGAGCGGGGACCAGCAATGGCGCAACTGCACAGCGATGGACGAGTACTACCAGAACGGCCCGCTGCCCACATGGATCGGGTGGTACACCGAGCACCTGCCGCATTGGTTCCACGCGGCCACGGTTGGAGGAACTCTGGCGCTCGAGTTAGGCCTCGTATTCCTAATGTTCTTCCCGCGCCGCGTACGACTGATCTTGTTTTTCATCGTCACGCCGTGGGAGATCGGCGTGATCCTCACCGCGAACTATGCGTTTCTGAATTACCTGGTGCTTTCGCTCGGCTTTCTGCTGCTCGATGATAAGTTTCTGCTCCGCTTCGTTCCCAAACGCTTTCATCCGCGTGAGCCGGAACCAATCTCAACGCCGGAGCAGCAGCGGGGGACGCCGGAAGAGCAGCCGTTGTCGATCCTGGCTCTGGGCGAAGCCGACGTGGCCACGGCGGACATCGAGGAGAACGAGCGCGTCTCGAAGAGCCACGCATTTCTGGATCGGCTTGGATTTTCGTGGTGGATTGTGCGTCTTGCCGCGGCAGCATTCATGCTGACATGGATCGCCTACAACACGACTGTGGAGATGATCGGGATTCCGCTGCACGACATCCCGCTGCCCGTCAAGCCGCTCATTATGCTCGAACCCTTTCGCATTGCCAACCAATACGGTCTTTTCGCCGTGATGACGCGGGGGCGGTACGAGATCGAATTCCAGGGCTCCGATGACGGCCAGAACTGGACCGCGTATCCGTTTCGGAACAAGCCGCAGGCATTGAACGAAGCGCCGGGGATCTATGCGCCCTACCAGCCGCGCTTCGACTGGAACCTGTGGTTTGCGTCGCTCGGCGGCTGGCGCGAGAACGAGATCGTCCCGCTGACCGAGGAGCGCCTCCTCGTGGGCGACGGCGATGTGCTGGCGCTGTTCCGCGGCAATCCTTTTCCGCAGATGCCTCCGCGTTATGTGCGCGCGGTGTTGTGGCAGTATTGGTTCACGTCGATCGAGGAGAAGCACCGTTCCGGCAACTGGTGGCGCCGCGAGTATGTGGGGCTCTACGCGCCAGAGCTAACGATGACTGCGGACGGCAGCTTTGCGGCCGTGGAATGGCCCCAGGAGCTGCCGCACGACTGAAGAAGGCCGGGACTAGGGAAGAGGGCTCTTGGCGTTAGCACTTTGGAGGATGAAACGATGAGCCGCGCTTGCGTAATTGGATCTGGCCCAAATGGACTGGCCGCGGCCATTGTGCTTGCGCAGGCGGGGATGCGCGTGGAGGTCTTCGAGGCGGAGGCGGAGCCGGGCGGCGCGGCGCGAACGCTTCCGCTCACGCTGCCGGTTTTTTTGCATGATTTCGGCTCGGCCGTGCATCCATTCGCGGCCGGGTCTCCGTTCTTCACGACGTTGCCGCTCCAAGATCACAGATTGGAGTGGATCCACGGAGATGCGCCGCTGGCGCACCCGCTCGACGATGGATCGGCAGTGGTGCTGGAACGCGACTTCGGGAAAACGGAACGCGCGTTGGGCGTAGACGGCAAGCGATGGCGGCGTTTGATGCAGCCAGCGGCTGACGACTGGAAAGAGTTCGCGGAAGACACTCTTGGGCCACTACTGCGGATTCCGCATCATCCTCTGCGAATGGCGCGCTTCGGGCTGACAACGCTCGAGTCGGCGCAAACCTTCGCCAAGAGCCACTTCGCCGGCCCGCGCACGCGCGCCATCTTCGCGGGTCTCGCGGGCCATTCGTTTTTGAGCTTCGACCGGCCATTGAGCGCGACCATCGGGTGGTTGTTCGGCATTACGATTCACGCGGTGGGCTGGCCGATTCCGCGCGGCGGCGCGCAGGCGATTCCGCGTGCGCTCATCGGCCACCTGGAGACGCTGGGCGGCACGGTGCATACTTCGCGCCGGATCGATGCGGCGGCATTCCGCGAGCTGGAGGCGGACAGCGACGTTGTGCTCTTCGACACAGCGCCGCGGAATCTGCTTGCCATTGCCGGGGAGTGGCTCGCTCCCGGTTATCGGCGCGCGGTTGAGCGGTTCCAGCGCGGTCCGGGCGCGTTCAAGATCGACTACGCTCTCGCCGAGCCGGTTCCGTGGCGCGCTTCGGATTGCCGCCGCGCGATCACCGTGCACCTGGGCGGCACGTTTGAGGAGATCGCCGCGGCCGAGGACGCCGTGGCGCACGGTCGCGAAGCGGAGCGGCCCTTCGTGCTCGTCGCGCAGCCTACGCTCTACGATCCAAGCCGCGCGCCGCAGGGCAAGCACGTGCTGTGGGCTTATTGTCACGTGCCGAATGGATCGAGGTTCGATATGACGGAGCGCATTGAGGCGCAGATCGAGCGTTTTGCGCCGGGATTCCGCGATTGCGTGCTGGCGCGGCACGTTTCCTCACCCGCCGCGCTGGAGACAATGGACGCGAATCTTCTGGGCGGTGACATCAGCGGAGGCGCAATGACGATGCGGCAGATGATCTTTCGCCCTACGCTGAGCGGCTACTCAACCGGCGCGCTGAAGCTGTATCTATGTTCGGCATCGACGCCACCGGGCGGAGGCGTGCACGGCATGTGCGGCTATCACGCGGCAAAACTTGCGCTGCGGCGGATCAGAAGCTAGCTCCTAGCTTCTAGCCTCTAGCTTCCAGCCCATCTTGCGAAATTCTGCTGTAGCGCCTGAGCAGAGTGAGCGAAAAGAGGTGGCCAATGACCAACTGGCTATCAAGAAAGCTTTGGCCGCTCACCGGAACTGCGCGATGCCTTCCACATCGCGGAACCCTGGCGAACGGCCAGATCAAATTCAATCAGTGCAGCAGAGCTTGCGGCTCAAGCCAAGACTTGCGGTGTTTCCCCCGTGAAAATCAGAGCGCGAGAAGAGCCGTGCAACCTTATCCGCGCGTGTAGCTCTCCAGAGCCATACGGCTGGGAATCGTAATCGTGCATCCGTGTTGCGCCACAAGGTGGCGATTCTTGAAGATGCTCAGCGTGCGCGTAACCGTCTCGCGCGAGGCGCCGATGAATTCGCCAATTTCTTCATGCGTCAGCGACATGCGGCAGTGCGCGGCGCGCTCGGGTTTCTGGCCGGTTTCGTCGCTCCATCCCAGCAGCAGGCGGGCCAGCCGCTCAGGCACCGAAGTGGAGAGGCCCACCATGCGCAACTGATCGCAGGCAAGCGAGAAGCTGCGGCTGATTTCGCGCGTGACGATGGGATAAACCTCAGGGTGACGAGACAGGAATTGCAGAAAGACTTGACGCGAGATGTGCGCGATTGCGGCCGGGTAGAGTGTGTCGGCGGTCATCTCGTGCTCGCCGCCGGAGAGCGTGGACGACAGCCCCAGCACCTCGCCGGCTTTGGCGATGTGAAAGCTCAGGCGGTGGCCATCGCTGGAGTTGATGGAGAGCTTGACTTCGCCTTCCAGGACCACGCAGATGCCCGAGGCCGGCTGCGTCTCGCTGAAGAGAACCACGTTGGAGGGGTAGGCGGAGGGGGCGAGCAGCGGCTCCAGATCGGCCAGCGCCGCGGCCGGCAACGCCTTGAAGAACTCGCCCTTCCGGTAAGAAGGAAAATTTGCCTGGTTCGTCATTGCATTTCCCGTGTACATCTCAAGCCTCCGTGTCCTCATATTGTGTGTTCTTGCGCGTTACCTCTTCGGCAAGATACTCGGTCCAGGGTGTCGCGGCGAGGATTGCGGCTCCCGTTTGAGAGTAGATCGCTCTCAAAACCTTGATTCCGCCAGTGTCGGCGAAAGTCGTTTCTCGAAGGTCAAGCGACAGTCTCTTTTGCGCCAGGTGAGAAGCTTTCTCTTCCCACAGGCGGCCAAGTTCGGCAGCCCATGGTCCCGCGACGCGCCCTTCGAGCTTGATCACAATTGCCTGCGAATTTTCTTCAACGGTGATTCGTAGCACTTACTGGCCCGTCCTGCGCCCTGCCTGTGTATAGGCACGGCTCGTGCCAAACTTGCGCAGTAACGCGACGAAGTGGGCGGTGCGTTGAAAGCAGAGGAGTTGTTTTTTGAGGAGATCCGCTGTGGAGGGTTGAGATGCGTAGCGGGTGACGAAGTGACAATGACGGAATTTCGTCACCAGACTACATATAGTCGCCGCGCTCGATGCCGAGCTTCTTCATTTTGGAGTTGAGCGTGGTGCGTTTGAGTCCCAGCCGCTCGGCAGCGCCGCCCGATCCGCCAATGACACCTTTGGCCTCGCGCAGGGCGCGCAGAATATGGTCGCGTTCGGCAGCCTGCAGAGTTGGGTTGGCGGAGGCGGCCGCGCTTTCTTCCTCCTCTTCCATGGCTTCGAGCTCGGCCAGAGGGACGTGGAGCACGGGTCCGCGGGAAAGGATCACCGCGCGCTCGAGGAAGTTTTCCAGCTCGCGGATGTTGCCCGGCCACTTCCAAGCCACCAGCGCCGCCATCGCTTCGGGCGGGATAGTCTCGATGGTCTTGCCCATGCGGCGAGCGTGGCGCGAGACGAAGTGACGGACAAGGATAGGAATGTCGGCGGCGCGTTCGCGCAAAGGAGGGGCAGAGACGGGGAAGACTTTGAGGCGGTAGAAAAGGTCACTGCGAAATTCTTTTTCCGCGACCATTTTGGTCAGATCGCGATTGGTGGCGGCAATAAGGCGCACATTGATCTGGATGGGCCGGGTGCCGCCGAGGCGTTCAATCTCGCGTTCCTGCAGGGCGCGCAGCAGCTTGGGCTGCAGTTCGAGCGGCAGCTCGCCCACCTCGTCTAAAAAGAGCGTGCCTTGGTGCGCCAGCTCGAGGCGGCCGATCTTGCGCATAATGGCGCCGGTGAACGCGCCTTTCTCGTGGCCGAACAGCTCGCTTTCGAGCAGTCCGGCGGGAATGGCAGCACAATTCAACTTGATGAAGGTGCGCTCGCTGCGCGGGCTCAGCCGGTGGATGGCGCGCGCCAGCAGCTCTTTGCCGGTACCGGTTTCGCCCTCGATGAGGACAGTCGCATCGGTCGGGGCCACGGTCTCAATCTGCCGCAGCACATTGCGCAGGCCGGTGCTCTCGCCCACAATGTCGTCGAAGCGGTGCTCGAGATTGATCTCGTCTTCAAGGTATTGTCTTTCCTGCGTCAGCCGGTCGCGCAGCTCGGCGATGCGCCGGAATGCCATGGCGTTATCGACCGCCATCGCGACCTGCCCCGCAATCCGCACCAGCATCTCCACTTCGCGCTGCCCGAAACTCTCCTCCTGGCGGCTCACCACGGAAAGCGCTCCAATTGCCTTGTCGTGATGAACAAGCGGAACCCAGACTCCAGACTGCATACCCATCTGCTTCAGGTAGCTGAGCGCATCCGGGGAGAAGGATGCGTTGGCAATGCTTTCCAGCAGTACCGGCTCCCGCGTACGAAACGCGATTCCAGACAGTGAGCCATCGATGGGAACCCGCAACTCACCGGGAAAGACGTCCGTGCCAGTACCTCCCAGAAACTGCACCACCATGTCGTCTGCCGCCGCGTCGTGAAGCACCAGGCCGGCGTTGTCGTGGGGAATCACGTCGCGGATGGAAGCCGAAATCGCCTCCAGCAGTTTCCCCGCATCCATCGTGGCCAGCAGCGCCCCGCTGAGCTGGAAGATCAGCGCGTCCTCCGCGCGCTTGCGGTCGGTCACGTCGCGCGTGACTTTTGCATAGCCGGTTACCTGACCCAAACTGTCGCGGATGGCGGTCAGGATGCTGTCAGCCCAGAACCGCGAGCCATCTTTGCGCACGCGCCAAGCCTCTTCTTCAACGCGGCCGCGCTGCGCGGCCTGACGCAACAACTCGGCGGGGTGGCCGCGCTCCTGATCCTCGTGCGTAAAGAAGCGCGAGAAATGCGCGCCGACAATCTCTTCCGCCGAATACCCCTTGATGCGCTCGGCTCCAGGACTCCAGCTCATCACACTCCCGTCGCGGTCCAGGTGGTAGATGGCGTAGTCGCGCACGCTCTCCACAACGGACCTGAGCTGCTGGTCGTTGAGCCGCAGCGCCTCCTGCGCGGCGCGCTGCTCGGTGGCGTCGCGGATGAAGCTCACCACCGCCGGACCGGATGCGGTCTGCAGGGGCTTGAGCATGATGTCGACGGGGAATTCGGCGCCGTCCTTGCGCAGGCCAAAGAGATTGAGGGCCGCGCCCATTTGCCGGGCGCGGGGATGCGCGCTGTAGTTCTCGCGATGGCGCGGATGTTCGGTGCGGAATCGCGCCGGAATCAGCATCTCGACCGGTTGCCCGATGAGCTCCTTGCTCGAGTAGCCGAACAGCTCCTCGGCGCGCGGGTTGGCGGCTCGCATCACACCATCTCCGTCTGTGACGAGGATGGCGTCCGGCGAAAACTCAAACAGCCGCTCGATCGTATTCTGAGCAAAGCCCGGCTCGACGCCTTCTTCCGCAGCCGTGCTCCGCCCGGGGAATTCGGGGGGGGACATGTTGTGCTACCGACCTTAAGTGAAAGGTATCGCTCTGGACGAGGACTTGGCAATGCCGAAGATGGATTGGGGCGAGCGAAATCAGGGCCACTCGGGACTCAGGAGGGCTGCGCCAGCTCGGCCAGGTACGCAAGCCACTCGTCCATCCCGGCGCCGGTCTTGGCCGAGGTCTCGAAGATGCGGATTCCGGGCCGAATCTCGTTAATGTTTTTGAGCGCCAGCTCGCGGTCGAAGCTGCAGGGAACGGCGAGATCGATCTTGGTAATCACGGCCGCGTCGGCGGAGTTGAAGAGCCCCGGATACTTGAGCGGCTTGTCTTCGCCCTCGGTCACGCTGAGCAGCACCACGCGGATGCGCTCGCCGAGGTCGTAGCTCGAGGGGCACACCAGGTTGCCGACATTTTCGATGAAGAGATAGTTGAGCCCCTCCAGCGAGACACCTTCCCAGGTTTCGAGATGCCTGCCCAACATTTCGGCGTCGAGGTGGCAGATGCCGTGAGTATTGATCTGGCGCACGGGGGCGCCGCTCGAAGCCAGCCGCCGCGCATCGTTGTCGGTCTCAAGATCGCCCACCAGAGCCGCAGCCCGCACGCCGCGAGCGCCCAGCTCGCGCAGCGTTCGCTCAAGAAACGACGTCTTACCGGTTCCGGGGCTCGAAACCAGGTTCAGCACCAGCACTCCGGCCGTGGTGAAGCGATCGCGCAGTCCTGCGGCAAGCTCGTCGTTTTTCTTCAGGATTCCCCGCCGCAGTTCAACAATCCGGGTCGTCATAGTTGCTCCTCAACCGGGTTCGGCGCGCCGATCTCCAGTTCTTTGGGTTCCGGTTCTTCCAGCTCAATCGATTCGATCTCCAGCTCGCGCCCCTGGCGAAGATCGGCTGCCGGCTCGCCGCAACGCGGACAGCGAAAGCTCTGCACGCCCTCGATCTCCGCATCCACGCCACAGGAATCGCAGTGCACGATGACCGGCAGCTTATTGATGACGAGCGCAGCGCCGGCAAGCGGCGTGCCTTCCGTGGCCAGCTCCCAGCAGAACTGCAGCGAATCCTCAACGACCGAAGCGAGCGCGCCCACGCGCAGCCGCACCTCTTTGACATGCGCGCCGGGATACACGGAGGCCGACTCGGTTACTGCGTCCACAATACTCGCCGCGATGGAAAGCTCGTGCATCGATTCTTTCTGCAAGATACTACGCCCGCGCGGGCTTTGGCTGCGGGCAGCCGCGGAAGCTCCGATCGCAAGCACAACTTTCCGTCCAACTGTCTAAGACCCAGCGTGCGCGGCGAGCCATGCCTTCAGATTTGGCTCCTGCAGGCGGCGCAACTCGATGCAGCCGTCAATGTGCTCGATGGCGTGTTTCAAAGCTACATCGGAGGCGGGCACCGGGTGCGCGGCGAAGAAGTTCTTGACATCGTCGCGCGCCTCGGCGGAGCAGAAGTTCCCCGTGGAGCTCACAAGCTCCGATCCGAGGTCAGTGGTTAACTTCGCCTGGACCCGATCCCAATGCGTCTTGACGAAACTCCAGGCCTGATCGCGGTTCCTGGGGATTGCCAAAGCGATGGCAAACTGGATGGCTGAATCCTGATTGCGCACCCTGCTCGAAGCCGAGTATTCGAGAGCGCGCTCGAGCAGCGCAGGATTGTCAAACTGGACCAGCAGGCGTAATGCATTCTCCTGCTGCTCTGGATCGGTTGAGGTCTCATAGACCTTTTGCAGCCGGTCAAAGAGCGCGGAGTCGCCGTTCTCGACGGCGGCTTCAAGAGCGGCATGGGCGAGGGCGGGATCGACGGCCGCGGGATCGTCTAGGTATCGATCGGCGATCTGGCGCGCCTGGGCTTGGAGATTGGCGTCGCTGCCATGGTCTACGAGCAATTCGAGGAGTTGGGCGCGCAACTCCTGGGTGTCAGGTGAGTCGCCGGGCGCGGGAGGAGCGAGTTTCGCGTACTCGGGAGCAAAGTTGCGTTGAACCCACACAGCCAACTCGTCGCGCTCCTGCTTCGTCGAGGCCACCTTGTCGGAGATTGTTCCCAGCATTCCTGCCGTGTTCGAGAAAACCTCCGCGTTTGGATCGGACCTGAGGGCAGCCACGAGATCCAAATAATCGCCGACGGTGGCTTTGTTGGCGTGGACCTGCGCCCACACGTCGCCGGTGAAGCTGATGCGCTCTGGCGGGGTCAAATCCGATTCAACGTGAGCGACCAGGCTCTGGTACTGCTCGAGTGCGTAGACGCTGCGGTAATAGCCCTTGCCGGCGGAATTGGCGAAGAAGAGGCCGGAAGCCGGCACATTCACGGTGGAAGTCTCGGGCGTCACGAGTTCGCAGTCCGGAGCATCGTCGGTCTTGAAGCAGACCGGCAGCGTCCACTTTTGCTTGAGATTGGAAGTGATACTGGGGCTGAGGAAGAACCGCTTCTGCTCTAGAGCGGCCTGGCCGCCCGCAGGCGCACCGAAGGTGAGGATGGGCGCGCCCGGCTGCGCCACCAGCGACTCCATGATCTTGTCCACCGGCTTATGGCTAGTGGCCGTCTGCGCGTTCCAAAAGTCTTCGGCCGTCGCGTTGCCATATTCGTGCGCGGCCAGATACGCGTGCACGCCTTTGCGGAAGGTCTCGGCCCCAAGATAGTTCTCCACCATCAGCAAAACGTCGCCGGCCTTGCCGTAGGCGATGCTGTCGAACATCTGATCGATCTCCTCCGGCGTGTCGGCCTTGGCGCGGATGGAGCGCGTTGTGGGCTGCGCGTCGACATCAAGCGTGTCCTGTTCGTCGCCGGCGACCACTTGCGGAATGTTCCACTCGGGATGCATCGCCGCAACAGGTTTGTTCTCCATCCATGTGGCGAATCCCTCGTTGAGCCAGATGTTGTCCCACCACTGCATGGTCACCAGGTCGCCGAACCATTGGTGCGCCATCTCATGCGCGATGTCGAGGGCCACAATCTGCTTGGCACGGATGGGGGCGGTCCTGGGATCGAGCAGGAGGTCGGTTTCGCGAAAGGTGATGGCGCCGAAGTTCTCCATAGCACCAGCCTCGAAGTCGGGAATGCCGATCAGGTCGAGTTTCTTGAGCGGATAGTGAATGCCGAAGTAGTCGTCGTAGTAGTGCAAAGCAAACTTGGCGATCTCAAGCGCGTAGGGAGTAAGAGCAACCTTGTCAGGAGTGGCGCATACGCGCAGGTCCACGCCGTCCTGCTGCCCGCGCGTGCACTGGAAGTCGCCAACCAGAAAGGCGACGAGATAGGTGGACATTTTGGGCGTGGTTGCGAAGACCAGCGTGTGTTTTTTCGCGCCGGGGCCCGGTGTGTCTGCCACGATGGGGGTGTTCGAGATTGCGGCATCGCCGTCGTCAACCACCAACGAGATGTCAAATGTGGCTTTGAAGGCCGGCTCGTCGAAGCAGGGAAAGGCGCGGCGCGCGTCGGTCGACTCGAACTGCGTGACGGCGTAGGAACGGCGCGCGGTTTTGGAGAGATAGAAGCCGCTCAACTCGTCGTTCAGAATGCCGGTGTAACGGACCTTGATGGTGGCGTTGCCGGCCGGAACCGTTGCGGGGAAGGTCAAGGTCGCCTGCTGCTTTTCGGGATCGAGGCTCACCGAAGCGGTCTGCTGCGGCCCGTTGGGGAATATTGTTACCGACTGGAAGGCAATCTCGATGGCATTAAGGGTGATCGACTGCGTGGGCTCAAGGATGTTCACGTCGATCGCTTCTTCGCCGGAGAAGGTGGCGGCTTTCAGATCTGGCGTGAGCTTCAAAGTGTAATGGGTGGGAACCACCGTGGACGGCAGGCGCTGCGCCGTTGCGTGGCGGGAAACAGTGAAAAAAAGACAGGCCATTACGACCGCTGCGCCGAAAGCCGCGCGCGCGGAAAAACAAGAAGTGCAGATTCTCATCGGAAACCTCGAGGGCGGTGATGCGGAGGAGCCGGGCAATTCTTCCACACCGTATGGGAGAGTACGACTCGGCCGCACGCGGTGAATCATCGTGCGACCTATCTTTTGATTTCTGCACAGCGTGCTAATCAAGCTGCGCCGGCGCCAGTTTGGGCGAGATGGCTTGGATAACAAGAAAGGCCAACGGGTACGCAAGGCAAGCGATGATAAACAGCGTCACAAAACTGTGCGTTTTCTGAACGATCGCCCCTGCGCTAAACAACAACAGCACCCCGCCGAACGCCCCCGCCATGCCGCCGATGCCGGTTACGCTGGCCACAGCGGCCTTGGGAAACATATCGGAGGGCAGCGTGAACAGGGTCGCCGACCATCCCTGGTGACCGGCGGTGGCCAGACCCAACAGCGCCACCACGACCCATAGGTGATGAATGAACGGTGCGGCAAAGATGGGCGCGATGCAGAGGACGCAAAGCAACAGCGTGCTCTTGCGGGCTTTGTTCGGAGTCATCCCACGGTTGATAAGGGCTCCCGAGGTCCAGCCGCCGCCCACGCTGCCAATGATCGATATGGCGTACGCAAGCATCACCGGAATTCGGATCTGCGACAGGCTCAAATGAAAAGTGGTCTGCAAGTAGCCCGGGATCCAGAAAAGATAAAACCACCAGATAGGATCAGTGAGGAACTTGGCGGCGGCGAATGCCCATGCTTCTTTACACGGCGCTACGCGGCTCCAGGGAACGCTCTCGATCTTTTCACCGGGATCGCTGAGGATCAGTGCGAGCTCGGCCTTGGAGACGCGAGGGTGCTCTTGCGGCCGGCGATAGAGAGTTAGCCAGAACACCAGCCACACAAAGCCTAAAGATCCCGCGACGATAAAGGTGCCACGCCAAGCTCTTGCCGGCCCAAATATGCTCCATTGGCTGAACAGGGCCACAAAGGCCGTCACCACAAGCGGCGCCACCATGTTGCCCACATTGGCGCCGGAGTTGAAGATTCCGGTTGCGTACGCGCGCTCGCGCTTGGGGAACCACTCGGCTACCGTTTTGATGCATGCGGGAAAGTTTGCGGCTTCGCCCAGACCCAGCAGGAACATGGCCAGCGCGAAACTGGCGACGGAAAACGCAGCACCGGGCAGCATGGCCGCGACGCTCCACAGGCAAATGGCGATGGCGAACGCCTTGCGCGTGCCTAGCTTGTCAGTGAGCCCGCCGGCTACCAACATGGCGATGCCGTAGGCCAACTGAAATGCGACGGTGATGATCCCGTACTTGAAGTCGTTCAGGCCCGGAATGACGCTTTCGAGGGTGTTCTTGAGATTGGCGATCACAGCGCGGTCGACGTAGGCAATCACCGTGGCGAAGAACAACAGAGCGCAGATAATCCAGCGTTCGTGCGACATGCGCCCCGCTGGAGCAAGGTTCGCGGGAAAAGCGATGGGTTCGGAACCTTGTGCGGTCATTTCGCGCGGCTCCTCGAGGGGCTCAGTGGTCCGACCAATTATAGCGGCCACGGCTTGACGCGGGCCTGCCGCCGGAGAAGCGTCAGGACTCGCGTTTCCTGCGCGGCAGCATCGAGTCGAGGAGCAGCAGACAGGCGCCGGTGACGACAGAGGAGTCGGCCACGTTGAAGTCGGGCCAGTGATAGGTGAAGATGTGGACCTCGATGAAGTCGATCACCGAGCCGTAGGCGATGCGGTCGTGGACGTTGCCGAGGGCTCCGCCAAGGATGAGCGCGAGAGCGACGGTGGCCAGGGTGATGCAATTGCCCAGGCGCAGCAAGACGATGAAGATGACCAGCGCGGCGGCGACAGTGAAGGCGACCAGCACCCAGCGCACGGCGTTCGGCGAAGCGGTGTTGGCGAAAAGCGAGAAGGCCGCGCCTTCGTTGGTCCAGTGGGTAATGCGGAAAATGTGATCGATGATCGGGATTGCGTCGCCGAGACGGATGTGCGCGGCGACCCAGGACTTGGTCACGCGGTCGGCCACGATCACCAGCGCGGAGATGAGCAGAAGCCAGGGAAGACGGCGAGGTCGAGGCCAGTTTTGTAGCCAAGTCACTTTGCGGCCTCCGGCTGCGCCGCGACACTTTTTGGCGGTTCGATGCCCATCTCGTGTAGCGCCGATTGGCAGCGGGTGCAGACGTTCTCCCAGATGCCGTAGCTGGAGACCTCGGGCATGAAGTTCCAGCAGCGGGCGCATTTGTGGCCGGAGGCGGGGAGGGCGGTGACAGCAAAATCGAGCATCATGAGCTTGTCGCCGTATGAAATTGCTTTTGTCGACGTTCTGTCATATTCGGCGACCGTAGTCCCTTTTGCTTCGACCACCTTAACATTAGAGACGTTGATGATTTCTTTAAGTCCGTCGGCGCGACGTTGGAGCAAAGCCAGCGTCTCGCCAGATGCGGTTATCAGAAGCTCGGCCTCCAGCCCTTTGCCGATGATCTTGGCCTGGCGCGCCTCTTCGAGCACGCGCAGCGCCTCGTCGCGCACCGCAAAGACCTGCTTCCACTCTTCGAGCAGCGGCGCCGGATCCGCGGAGAAAATCTCCTCAGGTTTGGGAAACAGCGCGAGATGCACGCTGATCGGGCGGCCTTCGACCGCGGGCAGGTGTTCCCAAATTTCGTCGGCGGTAAAGGTGAGGATGGGAGCAACCAGCCGAACGAGCGCTTCGGTGATTTGCCAGAGCACGGTCTGCGCGGAGCGGCGTGCCTGGCTTGTGGGCGCGAAGGTGTACATGCGGTCCTTGAGCACGTCGAGATAAAAGGCGCTCAGGTCGACGATGGCGAACTCGTTCACCGCCTGGTAGACGCGATGGAACTCGAACGCCTCGTACCAAGCGAGAATCTTTTCCGTCAGCTCGCGCGTGCGGGCCAGCATGTAGCGGTCGAGGGGGAGCAGCTCGGCCTCGGGGACTCGGTCGCGGGCCGGGTCGAAGCCGTTGAGATTGCCGAGAAGGAAGCGGAAGGTGTTGCGCAGCTTTTTGTAGAGCTCGGCGCAGCGCTGCATCAGGTTCTCGCTGGCTACCGTATCTTCGCGAAAATCGACGGAAGCCACCCAGAGGCGCACGATCTCGGCGCCCATGCGGTTGGCGATATCCACGGGATCAACGCCGTTGCCGAGAGATTTCGACATGGCGCGGCCCAGTTCGTCGAGGGTCCACCCCACTGTGGCCACGTGAGAATAGGGCGCGCGTCCGCGCAGCGCAACCGAAGTGAGCAGCGAAGAGTGGAACCAGCCGCGGTGCTGATCGCCTCCCTCGAGATAGAGGACTTCAGGTGGATTTGCGCTGGTACCTTCCTGGAAAGCTTTGTACGGAGCACTGAGATCCGGGTCCGATTCGCAAACTGCCAGCCAGCTGACGCCGGCGTCGAACCAGACGTCGAGAATGTCTGTCTCCTTACGGAAGGCGGTTCCGCCGCAATGGGAGCATTTGGCGGCTTGAGGAAGCAACGCCTCCGCTTTGGCGGTATGCCAGACTTCCATACCCTCCCGCTCGAAGAGATCGACGATCCTGCGGTTCAGAGCAGGATCGATCAAGGGCTGATTGCAGGCTTCGCAGAGGAACACTGCAATCGGCACATCCCAGATCTTCTGGCGGCTGATGCACCAGTCGGGGCGTGTGGCGACCATGTTGGTGATGCGCTCTTTGCCCCAGGCTGGGTCCCAGACCACCTTGTCGATCTCTTCGATGGCGAGTTGCCGGAAGGTTTTTTCCTGGTTTTGGCCGACTTTGATGGGTGTCTCAA
>Ga0182027_10002775_pt1 | contig 28103 bp, 29 predicted proteins | sample 712E1DmetaG_FD_121300 | JGI IMG/M metagenome (GOLD analysis project Ga0182027, IMG submission 121300) | Permafrost microbial communities from Stordalen Mire, Sweden - 712E1D metaG (Illumina Assembly) | ecosystem: Environmental > Terrestrial > Soil > Wetlands > Permafrost | place: Sweden...
ATTGGCCTCAGTTTGAAAAACAACTACTATCCAGGCTCCCTCATGACGAACATCTGATTAACCTTTCACTTCTTCCTACTTGCGGAACAAAATTCTACAGATACACAACAGATTGGGAAAAGATATATTCAGAAGATTTTACCGGGGATGAAAAAAAGAAAATCATTGATTCCCTGACAAAATCAATTGAAAAAACCGGCTTTAAAGCAAAAAAGGTATAGGGGAAAATAATTGAAGACAGGGGAAGCCAGATTACATTTTCCGCTTTAGGTCAACAAGCTCCTTTGGAAGAAAAGAAAAAATGGGATGCTGATTTCGCAAAGCGAAAGAAGATGAAAGCACTACTTGATAAACTTATTCCTGAATTTTCCGTACGCTTGGGTGGAATGACTTCCATAGACATCACTAAGCCTGGCATCGACAAAGGTTACGGAATAAGAAAACTCAGGGACACTCTTGATATCCCAATTCAGGAAATGATTTTTATAGGAGATGCCCTATTCCCCGGCGGTAATGACTATCCGGCCAAAGAAGCAGGTGTTTTGTCTATAAAGGTACGGGATCCGAATGAGTCGAAACGAGTGATTGAAACAATTGTAGCTTGTTTGGACAATGTTTACGAAACAAGTGTTAAATAAAGAGAAATACAGATGAGTGGATTAAAATTACAGCGCCTGGGACTGATCATGGAGCCGGAACCGGGCAATCCGATGGAGGTGGAAGGTGTCCTGAACCCGGCTGCCGCTCGTGGCCCGGATGGTAATCTTTACCTGTTTCCACGGCTCGTGGCAAAAAACAATTATTCGCGCATTGGTATTGCGAGGGTTTTGTTTAATGGGGCCGGTGATCCGACCGGGGTCGAACGACTCGGTATTGCCCTTGAGCCGGAAGCTGATTACGAGCTGCGATCTGACGGCAGTGGTGGATGCGAGGATGCCCGCGTTACCTATATGGAGCCGCTAAAGCAATATATGATGACTTATACGGCTCTTTCTCCCAAAGGCCCGAGGATCGCCATGGCTATATCGAAGGATTTGTTTCACTGGAAACGTCTGGGACTCGCTACCTTCGAGCCATATAACGGCATTGATTTCGTGCATGTGGACAATAAGGACGCCAGCCTCTTCCCCGTCGCCATTCCCAATCATGCAGGTAAATTGCAGATGGCCATCCTGCACCGGCCCCTTTTTCAGGGTACACGACCGGAAGAAACTGTCTTCCAGTCCAAGTCGCGGGTGGTGGATATCGATCATGAAAGTATCTGGATTTCATACTGTCCAATGCCTTTAGACGGCGCCGAACCGGATCATATTGGCTTGTTTAATTCACATCACCGGCTCGCGACACCCGTTTCGCCATGGGAACGGCTTAAAATTGGTGGTGGCACTCCACCCATTTTGACCAGGCACGGCTGGCTAATCATTTATCACGGCGTGAGCGAATTTGAGGTGCCCGGAAACGACAAACATCAGCTATGCTACTCGGCTGGGGTAATGATACTCAGGAAAGAACATCCGCGAGTGATCCACTATCGTTCAGTGGAGCCGGTATTGACGCCGGAACTGCCGCAAGAACGACATGGGACTATTGCCAATGTCGTGTTTCCAACCGGCATTGACCGACGTGACGATCTTGGCACACCTGACCGCTTCGACATTTATTATGGGATGGCCGATAACCGGATTGGTGTGGCACGTCTTGATTTACCGGATATCTTACCACAGGTTGGGGTCGCTGACCCACGGGAAGCAAAAGTGTAATGTGACAGATTTCGGGAATAAAAACTGTGAATGAAACTTTTTTGACAATTTTTAAAAAGTCTAAATACAATACAAAATGGATAGATATCTCCTTGTATTGAAATATTTTGTAAAACAACTTTGAAAATTTAAAACTTATATTATGATGAACGGAATGAATTTTGGTTGGGCAATGAGATTTGGATATGGCTGGATTATCGGCTTTATCATACTTGTTGTTATTATTTGGCTATTAGCTAAAGCCATGAATCAAAAAAACAACCCAGATCTGCCAAATAATAAGTAGTCTCCGCTGGGCGTTGCACAGAAAACAATCTGTAAACTTTTTTAAAGACAAGACATTATGACGATCCAACACCGCCGAATTCCAGTTTTACCAGAGCGCCCGAGCGTCCATCCCATTGCCGGTCATATCAGTCGTTTGTATCCGGTCGGACGGAAAAGTTTCTCACGGGCGGACCAGGGGGAAATTCTGTCCTTGACTATTACTACAGAAAACCCGATACCCGATAAAATTCAGGCGAGGCTTGTAACAACAATGAATTCGGACGATGGCAAGGCATGGAACACAATTCCTTTCAAGCGTGACAATGCACGATCTATGGTGTGCCTAATGACACCCAAACACCCGGGTCTCCATTCATTTCGCGCCGAATTCTCGCTGGATAATGGTGCCTCGTGGCTTAGGGACACCGTGCCAGACGCCTGGGTATTGATTGATCCGCCGCAGGTGGATGGACTACGTATATATACCTTGATTCCTACGGTATCCGGCACTATGGCCGATTGGAAAACAGACCTTAAACGTATCCGTGAAATGGGCTTCAATGCCATTCACCTGCTGCCTATAACAGCCATGGATACATCCGAAAGTCCCTACGCAGCTAAAGACCTTTTTGATATTGACCCCAGCTATCTAGCGGAAGGATCGAAACAGGATGGACTTGCGCAGTTAGAAGCGTATATCGAAGAAGCAAAGAGGCTGAATATCCGGCTTTGTTTTGATCTGGTACTCAACCATGTTGGCGTTCATAGTACGATGGCGCAACGGGCGCCGGATTGGATCGTACCGGACCCCAATCAGCCGGATGGGTTCCAGCGCGCCAGGTACTGGTCCAACCAAGGCTGGCAAACCTGGAATGACCTCGTCCTGATCAATTACGAGCATCCTTCCGAAGCAATCCGTTCGGAAATATGGGCTTACATGACTGACTATACACTGTTTTGGGCAAAATATGCCAATGACACTGGAGGATTTGTGCGTTTTGACAATCTGCACAGCAGCGATCCCGATTTCGTTCAAGCGCTTACAATGGCATTGCATTCGGAGTATCCCAATGTGGGTCTCCTCGCTGAGTATTTCACAGATGAAACCACGCTGCTGCATACAGGGCCTCAATGGGGTTTAAACCTCAATCTGGCGACACCATGGAATTACAAATTTGTGCCACAGCTTCGCGAATATCTTAATTACATCCACCGTGTTTCCGCACACATCCGATACTTTATGCCAATCACGTCACACGATTCCGGTACACCTGCACAAGAGTTCGGTAGCGCTGATTCGACGGTGCCTCGCTATGTTGCCGCGGCCTTATTGGGCACCGGGGCCACAGGGATCAATCAGGGTGTTGAATTCGGGGAAAAAGAACGGATCGAATTCATCGGCAGGAAACCAAAAATGCAGTATCCCACCGAACCAAGGTTTGCTCGGTTCATCGGCCAGGTAAACGCCATTCTTGCCGATAATCAAGCCTTCCGGCGCGGGGAAAACTGCCAGTTTGTTGATGACGGGCATCCCTCTGTAATTGCGGCATTTCGTAGAGATACGGGGACGCAGGCATTCGGATTTCTGGTAGTATGCAATTTCGATACGCAAACTCCGCAACACATCATAATCGATCTCTCGCTTATTCTCGGAACAGACGGGCCTTTTCCATGCTCTGAACTGTTAAGCAACAAAACGCAAACCTTTCAGCAATCACGCCTGGAGCTTCTGCTTCCACCCTGCGCAGCTCAGGTTCTGAGGTTTCCCGGAAACGGAGAATCGTTGGCCCAAAAGCATTGATTGATCAACCTCTCAAACCGTGCTAGAAATTACTGAACTAATGGAGGTAGATGGCGATCCTTCTTCGTATGAGCCGAATAACATTATCCTTAGACGACAATGTAAGCATAAGAAACTCAAAACATTTGAGAATGTGTGAATGATGTAACTTATTTCAAAAATTGTATAATACTTGCCAGAGCTAATATATTGACCTTTGTGTTGCTGTGAAAATTCATTCACGCTTAAAATAAAAAATTATGATTTATAATGGTAATTATTGGGGAATGGGCCTAATATGGTGGTTTGTTTGGATAATAATGCTTCTTTGGATATTTGCATTTCCTTATAACATCCCCGGTCAGCGATATAAGAAAGATTCACCTCTTGACATTTTAAAGATGCGTTTTGCTTCAGGCCAAATCACAAATGAGCAATATCAAGAAATGAAAAAAACGCTGGAAAATGATTTAGTAAAGCAACACTAAGTTGGTGACCCGGGAGTGAACAATGTAAACTTAAAATAATTATTATGAGCTTAAAAAAACAATTCGACGAAAAAAAGCCGGTCTGTAAAGTAACCTTTAAACTGACTAAAGACATTGCCAGTTCTGCCAATCGGGTTAACCTGGCAGGTGATTTTAATAGTTGGGACATTGAAAGTATCCCGATGAAGAAACTCAAGGGAGGCGAGTTTTCCGTTTCTGTTGACCTCAAAAAGGGCAGGGAATACCAGTTCAAATATCTCTTAGATGGCCGTGCATGGCTAAATGAAGCAGAAGCTGATAAACACGTGCCCAACGAATTTCAAGGCGAGAATTCAGTGGTTATTGTATGAATACCAATCCGTTCCTGAAATTTCTTACCTATTTTTGGGGACCTTTCCCCTGGATAATTGAAGGGGCGATAATTCTGACAGGCCTATTACGGTTCTGGCAGCATTTTTTTATTCTACTCTTTCTGCTTGTTGCAAACGCAGTAATCAGGTTCTGGCAAGCATTGCGGAAAGATTGAAGATCAAAAGGCTTATGTTTTTTTGATTTTTATTTTACCAATACCGGGCTTATCAGATTCATTCAATAAAAAAGTATTTATATGATAAAAATAATGAATGATTTACCGGCCAATGTGCTGGGAGTTTCAGGCGAAGGAAAAATTACCGGAACAGATTACGAAACGGTTTTAATTCCAGCTTTAGAAGAAAAATTGAAAGCCAATAAAAAAATCAGGGTACTTTATCAACTTGGGAGCAATTTTACAGGATTTGAGATGAGTGCCATGCTCGATGATGCCAAGATGGGAATGAAACATCTATCAGCCTGGGATCGGATTGCCCTGGTATCCGACCATGAGATAATCAATTCTTTTGCAAAATTTTTTGGCCATATGCTATCCTGTGAGCTCAGAATATTTAAAAATGCTGAACTGTTGGACGCAAAAAAATGGATTACTGAAAACGAATTATGCTAAAAGAAGAAAAAGAAATCTTGCATAAACTTTACATAGAATTGGTAAAGTTGCAAAAGGAAATTATAGCTTCCGGACTCAAGCTGCTTGTCATACTAGAAGGCAGAGATGCCGCCGGAAAAGACGGAACTATAAAAAGAATTACCAAACATCTCAGCCCGCGCGAAACGCGAGTTGTAGCATTGGGCAAGCCTTCAGACAGGCAACATCTTGAGTGGTATTTCCAGCGTTACTCTGTTCATTTGCCGGTATCAGGTGAATTTGTACTACTGAACCGAAGTTGGTACAATCGGGCCGGAGTTGAAAAAGTGATGGGTTTCTGTACGGAAAAAGAATACAAATCTTTTTTTAAGGAAGTGGAATTATTCGAACAGTTGCTTGTGGATTCAGGTTTCATCATTCTGAAATATTATCTCGATATCAGTAAAAAGGAACAGAATAAAAGGCTGAAAGGTCGAGAGACTAACCCTCTAAAACAATGGAAAATAAGTCCTATTGATAAAGAAGCCCAAAAATACTGGAAAGATTATTCTCTAGCTCGAAATGAGATGTTGCAGCGAACCAATTTTAAGCATGCTCCCTGGTTTGTAGTGGATGCCGATAAGAAAAACCCTACTCATATTGCTCTGATTTCGCATCTTCTAAGTCAACTGGAATACCAAAATAAGGATAATAAATTATTGTCAAGTAATTATGAATTAGTGTATCCTGCTACTCACGAAGTTATTAAAGATAAGCTTCATTGATTCAAATAATGCATAAACTCGGATGAAACGAGCCATTAGAGTTAACCTCACACACAGGAGCATGATTACGTATGGCGAGTTCCATGTGGCAATTAAAAAGCAAATTATAAACACATGAAATCCAATACCAAAAAGTCAAAGTCTTCGGAACCGAAGACAGACGCTAAGCCCGATTCAAAAGACGAACTGAAAACCATCCCCATGCCGGAACTGATGAAAAAACTAGGTTCGTCACAGGACGGTCTCACACAGGCCGAAGCAAAGAAGCGTCTCGACCAATATGGCCCTAACGAGATTGAGGAAAAGAAAACCAATATGTTCCTGAAATTCCTCACCTATTTTTGGGGGCCCATTCCCTGGATGATTGAAGCGGCCGTGATTCTTTCGGCTGTTGCCCGGCACTGGCCGGATTTTTTCATTATCCTCCTTTTACTTGCTGCTAACGCGGTGGTTGGGTTCTGGGAAGAACGCGAAGCGGGCAATGCCATTGCTGCCTTGAAGGCCAAGCTGGCAGTGAAGGCCCGGGTACTGCGCGATGGAAAGTGGATTACCCCGGCCTCACGCGAATTGGTACCTGGCGATGTGATACGCTTGCGTTTAGGCGACATTGTGCCAGCCGATGCCCGTTTGTTAGACGGTGATTCGGTAGAAGTTGATCAGTCGGCTTTAACAGGAGAATCTCTGCCCATCACACGCAAACCCGGAGAGGCAGTATTTTCAGGGTCAATCATCCGGCAGGGTGAAATTGGTGCAATGGTCTATGCTACGGGGACGAAAACCTATTTTGGAAAAACAGCTCAGTTGGTTCAGGAGGCTCATACCGTCAGTCATTTTCAAAAGGCAGTTTTGAAGATTGGCGATTACCTGATTGTATTGGCGGTGGTTTTGGTAGCCGTAATTATTACCGTGGCTATCTTCCGTGGCGACAAAATCCTTACTACATTGCAGTTCGCACTGGTGCTTACCGTTGCTGCAATACCCGTAGCCATGCCGACGGTGTTGTCGGTAACAATGGCGGTCGGTGCACGATTGCTTGCTAAAAAAAAGGCGATTGTGAGCAAGTTAGTAGCTATCGAAGAATTGGCAGGTGTGGACTTATTGTGTGCGGACAAAACAGGCACCCTTACCCAGAATAAGCTGACACTGGGCGATCCCTTCAGTGTTGAAAATGTTTCTGTCGATCAGGTCATACTTAATGGTGCGTTGGCATCGCGTGAGGAAAATAACGACACTATAGACCTGGCCGTTCTGGGTGGACTGAAAGACAAAAATTTGTTAAAGGATTACAAAGTGGTTCATTTCCAACCATTCGATCCGGTGCATAAACGCACCGAGGCTACTGTCAAAGGCAAGGATGGGAAAGAGTTTAAAGTATCAAAAGGCGCTCCGCAAGTTATTATGGAATTAGCTGCCAATGCCGGGAAAGTGAAAACTGCTGTTGATAAGGCCGTCAACGATTTTGCGGCACGAGGTTTTCGTTCATTGGGTGTAGCACGTGCTGAGGGTGATGGGAAATGGCAGTTTGTTGGCGTTTTGCCCCTGTTCGATCCGCCACGGGAAGACGCCAAGGCAACCATCGCAACCGCACTTGCCATGGGTGTGAAAATTAAAATGGTTACTGGCGATGCATTGGCCATCGCCAAGGAAACTGCCCAAAAATTAGATATGGGCACCAATATTCTCGATGCTGCCAGCCTGGGTGATTCAAATAAGAAAGAAACGAAGGAAGTAGTTGAATCTATTGAGAATGCCGACGGTTTCGCACAAGTGTTCCCCGAACACAAGTTCCACATAGTGGATGTTCTGCAAAAACGTGGTCACATTGTTGGTATGACAGGCGATGGGGTGAACGATGCCCCGGCGCTGAAGAAAGCCGACTGTGGCATTGCTGTTTCGGATGCAACGGATGCAGCTCGCGCAGCAGCTTCTATTGTACTAATGACACCTGGTCTTTCTGTAATCATCGATGCGATCAAGGAGAGCCGGAAAATTTTCCAGCGAATGAATAGCTACGCGATATACCGGATTGCAGAAACATTGCGTGTATTGTTGTTTATGACACTGGCGATATTGGTATTTAACTTTTATCCGGTGACAGCAGTCATGATTGTGATGCTGGCATTGCTCAATGACGGCGCCATCCTGTCCATTGCTTACGACAATGTTAAATATAAAAATCAACCCGAGGCCTGGAACATGCGTATGGTACTGGGAATATCAACGGTGCTTGGCGTTATCGGTGTCGTTGCCGCCTTTGGTTTGTTTTATTTAGGTGAACGTGTTTTTCATATTGACCGTGATCATATACAGACGATGATGTATTTGAAACTTTCCGTAGCAGGGCATCTTACTATATTCCTCACGCGCACGCGTGGCCCATTCTGGTCCATACGTCCTGCAAAGATCTTATGGATAGCTGTTCTGGGTACGCAAATTATAGCAACATTAATAGCTGTTTATGGGTTGTTTATGACTCCTCTGGGTTGGGGTTGGGCAATGTTCGTTTGGGGCTATGCATTGGTGTGGTTTCTTCTGAACGACCGCTTGAAACTGCTTGCGTACCGGATTTTCGATCCAGTCAAAACCGAGACATTGTCCGATTTGACACCGCAGATCGCCAAACAAACCTAATCGAACATGAATTGCTGCAAATAATACTCCCTTCAATTTGTTAGATTTTTTTTTATGTTTAAATAATTCTGAAAAAATACCTATCAATTAAACCTGGTTTTATCTCTCTGGGTCAATTCCCAGTAACTTTGCTGTGAGGTAGTTTATTACTAAATAGTATTAATTTTATCCTTGTATGTATAAACTATTGTAAAGTTTTTTACTATGAATTCTCTATAGAATCAGTTGCTTTGTATGATATATCCCAATCAATTATTATTTTTACCCTATGCAACCTACTGAAAGCATTTTCAATGAATAAATGTTTCAAAATAGCCTTTTCTGTCATTTTTCTTTATTATAGCCTTCATTTATGTGGGCAGCAAACCACCTGGAAAAACAGATTATATTTTGAAGGTAATGTTCATTATGGCTTTGTGATGCCGCATATTACATCTATTGCCTATTTTGTCAATGACCATGTTACCGGATACCAATTGAATATTGGATTAACAACTAGTGGTGAAAAAAAATGGCACCAGTACTATAATTACCCACGCATGGGGTTGGGCTTTTATCATTCGGGACTTGGAAACGACCAGGTTTTTGGTAAAATAAACGCCTTGTTCTTTTATTTCGATCGATTTTATTTTAAACATAACAGACTATTCAACTTAGGAAATCGAATATCGTTTGGCCTTGGTTATGTTAGCAAAAAGTTTGATTTAGAAAAAAATTATTTTGATGATGCTATCGGGTCAAAACTCAATGTTTATATTAATTACAGCCTCGAAGGAACGATCCGCCTTACACCATTGTTACATATAAAACTAGGGCTTGGTTTTAGCCATACTTCCAACGGTCGTGTTCGCGAGCCCAACAAGGGGTTGAACTTAATGACTTCGTTTGCAGGGATTCAATATTCAATAAATGACCCTGGGAAAAACATTTCTCTCGTATCAAACGAAGCAGAAGAAAAGGGTAAAAACCAGTTTCTGCTGATGGGGGCATGGGGACAAAAACAAATATCGCAAAGGGACAATAATATGTATTCAGTTTTGGCATTTTCGGCTGAATATGCAAGAAAGATATCACGAAGGAGTTTGCTTGGTTTAGCACTGAACACTTATTATGACCCTTCTCTAAAAAAAGAGTCAGAACTGGCAGGAGATACGGCCTCCAATTCCGATTATTTGCGTTTAGCCTTAAATCTTTCGTACGAATTGAAAATGGGAAGGTTGTCCTATATTTTTCAGCCAGGCATTTATCTTAAAAACCCCTTTGCTAAATCAGGAATTATGTCGAACCGAATAGGAGTTCGATATCAATTTGGTCAGCATTGGTTGGCTGGAATTACCATTAAAGCCCACTGGCTGGCTATAGCTGATTTTATTGAATGGGGAGTTGGGTACAGGTTTATTTATTGATTTGGTGATTTGAAGATTTGAAGATTGATGGTGGATAACTTAAAGATATTGATGAGTATAAGATTGGGTTTATGGTTATTAATCTTATCCTTATTCCTATCGTGCAAAGATAATGCCCTTTTCGATAGTGGGCCGACCGTTACCCGCGAAGTGACCATAGCAGAATATTTCTCAAGCATCGATATAGAAAATATGTTTGATATTACCCTGGTACAAGATACTGTCAAAAAGGTGCTGGTTACCTGTGGCAAGAACCTCCAATCTTATGTTTCCGTATCCGTTAAAGATAGTATTTTGGTACTGGATCATAACGCTAAATACAACTGGTCCCGTAAATATGAGAAGATAAAACTTGAAGTACACCTTATTGTTACACCGCACATTGATATCTACGAACCCGTTAATCTTAAAACCAGGGGCATTCTAAAAGGTGGCAACTTTATACTTAAAGATTGGGGAAGAGTAAGCGAAGTGGATATTTCGTTAGATGTAAATTCTTGTGAGTTATATATGGCATCGGATAATTTTGGATACTTCAAGATAAAGGGCAAAAGTTCTTCGGCCTATTTTGAGGGATGGGGAACATGCCAGGTAAGAGCTGATAGTTTAATATTGAACTACTGTCATGTGAAACATCGCGGAATGGGTAATGTTTATGTGAATGTTACTGGCCAACTGATTGTTTCACTAGAATTCACCGGAAATGTTTGCTACACAGGAAATCCGTCGCAAATTGTTATTGAACAACAAAAATCGAGTGGTCAATTGATTAACATGCAACACTAATCACCGACATTTAATACCATTTAAAAATTTTCAGGCCAATTACAAAGCTTACTATTCCTGTAGCCAATAATACCAGAATTTCACGGTAAACTTCCGCAAAACCTACCCCTTCATTGAAAATGCTCCTGATACTATCAGCAAGCATTGTTAAAGGCAAATTTCTAATTACTGGCAGGCTCCACTCGGGAAAATTATGGTAGCTGAAGAAGATACCTGATAGCACCATCATTGGTGTAACCACAGCGTTAATAATGCCATTGCCGATTTCGGAGTTAGCAGTGTGCGACGAAATAAGAATTGATAATCCGGAAAAAGCAATATTTCCGGTAATAAAAACTGCAATCAGGGCCATAATACTTCCCTGGAAATGGATATCGAAATACAACCAGGAAAAGAGAATAAGTATTAAGGCTTCGAAGATATTCATAGCAACTCTTGCAGTGATAAGCGCTATCAAAAAATTTGACTTTTTCATAGGGGTAGCAACCATCCGTCTTAGAAGCTTTTTCGAACGCCGTTCAATAATGGTATAACTAATTCCCCATGTGCAAGACATCATTATTCCCATTGCTAACAGCCCTGGGATCAGAAAATCGATATATCGTGTTCCAGAAATAGTAAGGGGTTTGATTGTTTCCTGGTTGGCCGAATAATAGTTTATACCATTATCAAGCATATCCGCAATTTGATGATATATTTTCTGTGCATCAGAACTGGCTGGATCGAAATGGTATTTTATGTCGTTTGTATGATCTTCAACAATCACGTTTATATTGCCTTTTTTAAGCATAGTATAAGCATCGTTCCAGGTACTTTCGAAAAAAATCAATGAGCTATTACCCAGCTTGCTGTTTTTCAGTTCAACAGTAAATTGTCCATTCTTTGTCCGGACGTTTTTCTCAAGAAAGCCCAAAAGTTTCGATTTGCCAGAGTCATGCTCCGTACCTGAATATTTCACAATAGCTATCTTATGGATTTCATCATGCTTTTGGGTAAAGGCAATACCCAGCCCCCATGCCATAAGTATTGGGAACAGAATGCCCCAGAATAACACAGCAGGTTCCCTGATGATTTCGATGCAATGGGCTACAATAAGCCTGTAAAGTTGATTATTGGTAATTTTATTCATAAAGATGTCGTCCTGTTAAAGCAATGAATAATTCGTCAAGGTTGTGATGCCCTCCACTTAATTTAAGGATTTCGTCGAGTGAACCTTCTGTAAGAATTTCGCCCTTGTCCATAATAATAATACGGTCGCATAACTGTTCAGCTTCTTCCATATAATGAGTGGTGAGAATGAGCGAGGTGTTTTGTTCTTTTTTTAACTGCATGAGAATATGCCATATTTCTCGCCTTGCGTTAGGGTCAAGACCCGTGGTTGGCTCATCAAGCAATAATAATTGCGGTTTATTAAGCAACGCTATACCAAGCGCAAGCCGCTGTCGCTGGCCTCCGGAAAGGTTATTCACATAAGCCTTCCTTTTTTCATCCAAACCGACCATAGTAATTATTTCATTGACCCGGACAGCATCCAGCTTATAAAAGCTGGCAAATAAAAGCACAGTCTCATAAGTAGTCAACTTTTCCATAAAACGGGTTTCCTGGAGTGAAATTCCAATAATGCGATGTAACTCCTGCCGGTTATTTTTCCATTGTTTACCATTAAGAAATATTTCACCATCATCAGGATACTGAAGGCCTTCAATCATTTCCACCAAAGTAGTTTTCCCTGCTCCATTAGGGCCAAGCAATGCCAGAAATTCACCTCGTTTTATTTTAAGGTCAACATTATTTACCGCCTTTACATCTTTAAAATACTTTTTAACTTTACAAACATCAACGATGTAAGTGCTTTCTGTGGAGGAGCTTTCATATTGCATGGTCATATCGCATAAAAATTGTAAATTTATACAACATCTGAAAATAAACATTGTTAAATGTTCGATATTGAATTATAATCTTGCTTCCAGAACCTCCCTCAAATCATCTTTGTCCAGTTTAACAGGGTTATTCTTATTTCCGGTTAAAGAGATAATTTGTCCGAAGTCAGAGCTTTTGATACCGTATTGACCCAGGTGTTTAATATTCATTGTTTCAGCCCACTCGGATAATTTTGAGAGGAAAAGATCAATATAATAATCCTGACTTTTTTGATTTTCTTCTGAAAATAACTTACCGAGTTCAGCATATTTGGCAAGTGCCAAATGATTTGAGTTTTGTTTTCGAAGCTTCTTAACTGTTATGGCATTAGCAGGGGCCATCAAAGTTCCGCATACAACGCCATGTGGAATATTGAATAATCCGCCAATAGATGATGCAAAGCCATGCACAACCCCAAGTCCCGTATTTGCAAGACATATACCTGAAACCAAAGCGGCGTAGGACATTCCTGTGCGAGCTTCAATATCTTGCCCCCATTTCCAGGCTCTTGGAAGTGATTTAATAAGCTTACCAATTCCATCTAATGCCAATATATCGGTAAAAGATGAGGCTTGATCTGATACGTAAGCCTCGACCAATTGTGTAAAGCAATCCATTCCACTGGCAGCTGTAATATTAGGAGGGCATTGCAAAGTAAGTTCAGGATCAACAATGGCTGCATCAGGAATAAAATTTTCGTGCCTGAGCGATCTTTTAAAACCCAATGCACCTATTTGAGAAATTACCGAATTATTAGTAGCCTCGCTGCCAGTGCCCGATGTAGTGGGTATGGCTATAAAAGGTAGTTTGCTTCCCGGATGTTCCCTGGTACCCACCCCCTCAATGAACTCCTTAACCAATTCCGTGCGGTCAAGCATAGCAGAAATAGCTTTCCCGGCATCGATTACACTGCCTCCACCAATGGCCACTACTAAACGGATGTTCAAGTTTCGACAACGAACCACCGCATGGTCAATCATTTCAGGAGAAGGCTCATGATTGATAGGCGCTATATGATATTGAATGCCAGCAATATCAAAAGTATTCAATAAGTATTCTCCATGCTTCGAGCGGATAAACGAATGAGCTCCTGTGACCAGTAAAATATCGTTCCCATAAGCTTTAGCAAGGCCAGGTAATTCGGATATTTTACCATTTCCAAAAATTATTTTTGGGATCCGGGAAAACGAAAATGATTTTACCATTCTAATTTATCTGTTGGTGTAACGATGTTATACTTTAAGCCTTGCCGTGGCTGCGCCATCCAATCGGCAACCATATCACGCCATTTCCTATAGTGTGCGGTTGTTTTATGCTCAGATGCAGCCTCTTCCGACGCATAAGCCTCATACAACAAAAACCGGCCAGGGTCTTTAGCATCCTGTAAAATATCGAACCGCAGATTTCCGGTTTCTTTTATCGAATAGTTATGATTTTCAATGGTTGCTCTTTTGAAATCTTCAACCCTGTCAGGTTTTACAGATACATATACACAATTGACTAGCATAATTCTAATAATTTTGAGATTTACAAATTTAGGTTTAATGTACCGTAAAAACTTGTCTGGTTTTAATAGCCTGATAATTTTCCACATCTTTTATCTTGACTTCCTGGATATACCTGAACACTTCCTTTTGATCTGAAATCCTTACCGCCATAATAGTAACGGTATTATTGCCTGAAACATGTAATTTCTTAATATCAAATAAGTTCGGTACAATTAAATCAGAATAAGTTAGTGGATTATAAGCAGGGTTTACCTTTAAAAATATTTTTTTACCCGCGAAATTAGCGCCAACCAGATAAAAATAGGTCCTCGACTGATCGACCATTTCAATTGAATTAATACTAAGTAAATCTAACGATATTACTTTTGCTGTTGATTTATTTAGGCTCACTATGCCTTTGTCAAATACCACGAAAGTTTGAGAGTAATCAGGAAAAGAAAGGGAGCCCTTGAATTGCCAGTCTAAACTATCTTGCAATAAGGTTGTTAAGGAGTCGGTTTTCAGCACCTGATCTTTATAATAAAGATGGAAAATTTGTATTGAGCTTTCCTTGAGCTTTATAACATTGAACCCATAATCGTATGCTTTGGCAATATAAGAATTTCCTTGCTCGTAAACCGAAGTGTTCAGTACTGTGTCGGGTGACACAATAAAGGTATTTCCAATCATTGCATGACCCTGATAATCAACATCGTAATTATTAAAAGCAATACCTGAAATATCAATGGTTTTAAAATCAAAACGATCTTTTCCTGTAATAACTATCCTTTGCAATTGATTGGAGGTCAAACTATAAAATATCATGTCATTGCCTTTTTTAATTGCTTTTACATTGTAATCGGCAGCCCAACCATCCTGTCCCGATTTCAAAGGATGAAACTCTGGTGAAATCTCAAAAGCATTCCCATCAGCTATACGAACCATGTAAGTTTCATAAACTTTCGGAGCACTATTATTTACGGAAAGAGAAAGCATAAAAAAATCTCTATTCAAATCGTAAATTCCTTCAGGTACGTAATGAGATCCCATATCTGAGCCATCTTGGGCGATGCATCTCAGTTCCTGAAGGCGGTCGGATTCAGTCAATTTATAAAGCCTGGCAAAATCCGGTGCATCAGGTGAATCCGCCACAATTATTGAATAAGCATCAGAAAAAGGAAGCTGACCAAGCTTATTGTTTGCTTCATGCTTTTTGCATGATGAAAAGAAAATCATTACGAATGTGATCAACATTAAACAGTACCTATTCATCATAATATAAGCCATTTTACTGTTATTAATTATTTCAATTTGATCAATTCAAAGGTGGTCAATGGCAAAGTGTAAATACTATATACTTTAAATGTGTCCTCTTCCCGCAGGCGTTCTTTCAGCTTATTGAAGGATTTTTCATATCAGCCTTGTAAAATTATATCACTGTCAATATTGAGTTTTTTGTGCAATGCACGGGCTATTTCAATTGTAATATCCCTTTTACCGTTAAGATATTCACTAATTCTAGATGTACTGGTTTCAAGTAAATCGGCCAAATCTTTTTGTTTGAGCCTCATTTCAAACATACGCAATTCGATAACATCTTTCAAAGATGGTGTTCCAATAGGGTAATGTTCAGTTTCATAATTTTCTACGAGGTCAGAAAGAACAATAAGCTCTTGTAGATTTGGGTCATCTTGCGAAGTATCATTGTTTACTACTTTCAAAAGCTCTTCAATCCTTGTTGAAGCTTTTTTATAATCGTTTTCACTTATCTTTTTCATCATATAATAATTTGTTTGATGATAATCGTATTCTTTACCCAAGTGAGCAAATTGATTTTCTGAACTTAGCGACATATTTAGGTAAATAATACGATACTCATTTATATGTTATCAATATTCTTAATATTATCATAATCTTTATGGTTCCCAACCCAACGTATATAAACTCTTTTTACTGTAAAAAGTATTTGAGCTATAATACGATAATGATTTCCTTTAATATTAAAAACAAATCTTGAATTACCTACAGAATCAACTGAATTAAAAGTTTTTTTAATATCAGAAAAATTATTCCAATCTGCTTTACTGGCTCTTTTATGCCAATCCTGTAATGCTACTTTAGAATTTAGGTTTTTCTCAAAGAACTCTCTCAATTTTCTGAATGAAATAATGTGCATAAAGTATTAATATTATAATGCAAAAATGCAAATAAAATTTGAAATATAAAATAATATTACACTAAATGTAATATTATTTATTAAACCTTTACAAATTGAGTTCAATCATAACGAAGAAACCCTGCCGACACTTAATACCCCTTTTACTTTTTTAAGCTTGTTAATCAATGCATCGAGGTGAATGGTGTCTTTCACAAATAATGTAACAAAACCTTCGAACATTCCGTCGCTGGTGTCGATTGTTATGGACCTCATATTTACTTTCAAATCTTTTGAAATTACATCGGTAATCCGGCTAACAAGCCCAATGTCGTCAACGCCCACGACCTTAATATCGGCCTGGTAAAGGGCTGATCCATCGGAACGGGTCCACCTTGCTTTTACAAGACGGTATCCATACCTGGAAATGAGTTGATCTGCATTGGGACAATTTACCCGGTGTATTTTTACACCATCACTTACCGTGACAAAGCCAAATATAGCATCACCAAATATAGGACTGCAACATTTTGAGAGCTTGTAATCAAGATTGTCAAGGTTTTCGCCGATAACCAAGAAATCGTCAGAACGAGGGGTATGAGGCCTGACAATTTTTTCAACAATGTCTTCTTCAATCTTATCAGGTATTTTTGAAATTTCTGATTTTTCCTGAAGTAGATCTTTAATCTCCGAAACATCAAACTTTTCGTCTGCTATGGCTGCATAGAGATCTGTCACTGCCTTAAATTTATAGTACTTAAGCAGCTTTTTAAGGTTTTGATCGTTGAACTCCAGTTTCCAGTTCCGTAAACGCCTGTTTAATATTTCCTTACCTTGTTCGGCAGTTTTTTGTAATTCTTCTTTTAAAAAAGTTTTGATTTTGTTTTTGGCTTTTGAAGTCACTACAAATGAAAGCCAATCTGATTTAGGCTTTTGTGTTTTTGCTGTAAGAATCTCGACCTTATCGCCATTATGCAAAACATACCTGATAGGAACGTTTTTGCCATTCACTTTAGCGCCAACGCAATTACTGCCTATGTTGGAATGGATGTCAAAGGCAAAATCGAGCACTGTAGCGCCTAAAGGTAATTGCTTTAAATCACCAGTGGGAGTAAAAACGAATATTTCTTTACTGTAAAGGCTGGGTTTCAGGGTGTCAAGAAAATCTAAGGCTTCTGTTTCAGGCGCTTCGAGTATGTTGCGGACTTCTGTCAGCCACAAATCGAGGCTCTTATCTAACTCTCCACCTTTATATTTCCAATGAGCAGCCAAACCCTTCTCGGCAATCTCGTTCATGCGGGGAGTGCGAATCTGCACCTCTACCCATTTTCCGGTTATTGTAATAACTGTAGCATGAAGGGATTCGTAACCATTACTTTTGGGTATTGAAATCCAATCCCTCATGCGAAGAGGATTAGGCTGATAAAAATCGGTTACAATAGAATAAACCCTCCAACAATCGGCCTTTTCGTTTTTCAGGTCGGTATTGATGATGATGCGTATGGCAAAAATGTCGTAAACTTCTTCAAATTCGACACCTTGCTTACGCATTTTATTATAAATAGAATTTACTGACTTTAAGCGGCCTTTGATCTCAAAATCGAATCCCTGCTTGGTCAACTCATCTTTAATAGGATGAATAAACTCACGGATTAATCTGTTTCGGGCAACTGCAGTCTCTTCGAGTTTTCGTGAGATAAATTCGTATGATTCCGGATTTGTATATCTAAGTGATATATCCTCCAGCTCTGATTTTAAGTTATATAGACCAAGCCGGTGCCCTAATGGCGCGTATAGATAGAAAGTTTCCGTAGCCAGGGGAAAATGCAATGATTTTGGATATCCTTCCAGTGAACGCATCACCTGAAGACGCTCGGCCAATTTAATCAGTATTACCCTGGCATCGGTTATCAATGATAAAAGCAATTTTCGGAAATTTTCTGCTTGTTCGGCAGTATTCCGTGTATCAATAGATGAAATCTTAGTAAGATCTTCAATAATCACAGCTACCTGATGCTCAAAGTTTGCTTTTATTATGTCTAAGGAAATATAACCATCCTGCACAAGGGTGTACAAAAGGCTGCAAATAATAGTTATGCGACCAAGACCGATTTCTTCGGCGCATATACGTGCTATGGCAATACAATGAATAATGTATGGCTCGCCATTCAAGGCAGGACAATTTGAGGATGCAGCACAAGCCAACCGAAAAGCTTTGCGAACTTCGGACATATCGTTGCTGCTAAGCATAGGCTTAGCGACCCTTAAAAGGCCACGGTATTTATTAGTGATACTTGATTCGAGATATAGTTTTTCGGTCATCACATGAATACTCAGGTTTTACAAAAGTAATGAATTTATGTTCTACGATAAAATAAGACACAAGAACTAAGGGCCAGGAACCAAGATCCAAGACTAAAAAGCTTAAAATAATTACATTACAACCTTTTATGTCAGATTATTAAATTCGTTGTGTATATTAAAAAACCCCGAATGTTTTGTTCGGGGTCGTATTATTCAGGTTGAAATAGTCTTTCTATCTCACACTAATTCCAAGCCCTGCAGTTACCACTGAGTAATTGGCATAGGTATAATCGAAATGGAGCGTAATAATAGCAAATTTAAATTTGATACCGCCGTTCAGGCGCGGCTTGGTTGGACTGCCATCCATACTTTTCATGGTGATGCTAAGCGGATCTTTTTGATCAGTAATTACAACTTTTCCTGCATTTACTCCATTTGGCATAGGATAATCTCCTTTTAATTTAAGCGTAGTCTTGGTATTACTAATCCCAGCTCCTGCATAGAGCGAAACTACCGGAAAATCAAACGATGCTAAAATATTAAATGTCATACCTTTAACTATCATTTCCATTTTCTGGTTATCAAAGGTTGATGTCGTTTGAATATCTACATTGCCAGCCCCTAATGCATCTGAATAAAAAGCCGATTTCAAGCTTAAATTAGAATTCGCTCTTAACTGAGTATATCCACCTAAGAAAGAAAGATGAAAAAAAGGAGCCGATTTGATGCCTGGAATCCATTGTTTAAGGCTATGCTTAATACCAAAACCCCACATATCGACCGAGCCATAATCCAAAACACTCATTTTTGGAACATACCGGCCAATAATTTCAGTTTCCTTAACTATACCTATGCCCAGTTGTATCATTGGAGCAGGAATAACACCTACCCCTGTTCCTTTTGGGGTATTAAAGCTAGTTATAGGAACCGTTTTACCTCCAACCGTAGTTGTATAATTGAGCTGTGGCCCTTTTTCATTTTTTCCGGCAATGGTAGGTGCCATAATATTACCCACGGGAGGTAGTGTATAGTTTAACCCCAATTGTGTTACATCCATGCTTTTATCTGCCTTTGGAACAATAGCTGTATTAATAGTAAAAGTTAAATCGAAACCTAAAGTTTTGTGGACTTTAGCTGTATTGTACCAGCCACCGTTCAAATCGGCGCCAAAAGCGTTTGCATACGGTTTAAGATAGGCTCCTAATAATTTGGTTGCATCGTTTGTACCGGCAGAAATGAAATTACCTACCGTATTAAGCTGTGCTACAACCACACTACTAATAATGATTTGAAGAATTAGTAGTGACGTAAATAATAAGATATGTTTTTTCATATAGTAAAAGGTTACGAGTTTAGTTTATTTATACTTAAAAATTAGACGCTTGTTACAAAGTTAAAAATTTAATTAAGACTTCAAGCACATTGATTTGGAGATTTGGAGATTTGGAGATTTGGAGATTTATCAATTTTAAATTACTGCTTCAATCATCAATTCTTTTTACCTTTGCAAAGCAAATAAACAAATTTGTAATGCGAAGCAACCAGCCCCTGGCAGACAGGATGCGACCCAAAACGCTCGACGAATTTATAGGCCAACATCACCTTGTTGGCGAGGGCGCTATTTTGCGGAAAATGATCGATTCTGGCGGCCTATCTTCCTTTATCCTTTGGGGACCGCCTGGTGTTGGGAAGACAACATTGGCCCAGATCATTGCCAATATACTTAACCGTACATTTTATAAACTCAGCGCTGTCAATTCCGGTGTAAAAGATGTTCGCGAAACTATCGAAAATGCTAAAAACACACGTTTTTTCGATACCCCTGCCCCTATCCTGTTTATCGACGAAATACACAGGTTTAGCAAATCGCAGCAGGATTCCTTACTTGGGGCTGTGGAACAGGGTATTATAACCCTTATTGGCGCTACAACCGAAAACCCCTCTTTTGAAATTATTTCGCCTTTGCTTTCGCGTTGCCAGGTATATGTATTGAAATCACTTGATAAAGATTCACTTCTCCAAATTTTAAATCGTGCTTTATCGCATGATGTTGAACTGAAAAAATTACCTGTTGAAATAAAAGAATACGAAGCGCTGCTGCGGTTATCAGGCGGTGATGCCCGAAAACTGCTGAATATACTCGAACTGGTTGTCAATACGGAATGGAACGGTGACGATGTTCCTGTTAATACCATAGAAATTACGAATGATAAAGTGGTAGGGCGAATACAGGAAAACATAGCCCTGTATGACAAAAACGGTGAAATGCATTACGACATTATCTCAGCCTTTATTAAATCGATTCGCGGAAGCGACCCAAATGCTGCAGTGTATTATTTGGCCCGGATGATTGCAGGAGGTGAAGATACATTATTTATTGCACGTCGCCTTGTTATCCTTGCTGCAGAAGACATCGGGCTTGCCAACCCCAACGGTATTCTCATGGCTACCAATTGTTTCCAGGCGGTACACCAGATTGGAATGCCCGAAGCCCGTATTATCCTTTCCGAAACGGCCATTTACCTTGCCAATTCACCAAAAAGTAATTCTGCTTACATGGCTATTGACAATGCGTTAGAATCAGTAAAAAACACGGGCGATTTACCAATCCCCTTACATTTGCGTAATGCACCTACTAAGTTGATGAAAGAATTGGGCTATGGCGAAGATTATAAATATGCCCATAGTTATGAACATAATTTTGTGGCTGACGAATTTCTCCCTGAAAAGATTGCTCAAACAAAATTCTATCAACCACAGGATAATACCCGCGAAAAAGAATTTCTTGCACACCTGCACAATTTATGGAAAGGAAAATACGGTTATTGAAAAATTAGTATTTTAGCGAATAATAACTTCACGTTACAGGTTACAAGTCGACAGTCGGCAGTAAGCAGTAGCGTTCAACAGAGAATACTTTGAACCTTAAACTTTGAACTATAATGCTGAATACATTACCTCACATAAAGCACCTCGATTCGGGAAGCTTTTTCCTGATCGCAGGTCCCTGCGTTGTAGAAAGCGAAGGGCTTTGCTTTGAAATCGCAGAACGCCTAGTCGCAATTACTAACGATCTGAAAATTCCTTACATATTTAAAGCGTCGTTTAAAAAGGCTAACCGGTCAAAGTCCGATTCGTTTACAGGAATTGGCGACGAAACTGCTTTGAAAATTCTTGCCAAGGTGAAAGAAACCTTTAAGGTACCTGTAATTACGGATATCCATAATGAGCACGACGCCGAAGTAGCGGCTCAATTCGTGGACATTCTTCAAATTCCTGCTTTTCTTTGCCGTCAGACAGACTTACTGGAAGCAGCCGGAAGAACAGGTAAAATGGTAAATATTAAAAAAGGCCAGTTCCTTGCACCAGGTTCGATGAAATTTGTGGCAGATAAAATCGTTCAAACCGGGAATTCCCGGATTATGCTTACAGATCGTGGCACCATGTTCGGGTATCAGGATTTAATAGTTGACTACAGGGGCATTGTTGAAATGAAAGAAACCGGTTTCCCCGTTGTACTCGATATTACGCATTCGTTGCAGCAGCCTAACCAAAGCTCAGGTGTTAGTGGTGGTAAACCAACACTAATCGAGACCATTGCACGTGCAGGAATAGCTGTTGGCGTCGATGGTATTTTTATGGAAACCCATCCCAATCCGGCAGAGGCAAAGTCCGATGGAGCAAATATGCTGCCATTATCACAGGTTGAGAGACTTTTACTAAGGTTGTTGAAAATCAGGAAGATAATCAATTCGTTTGACTAATACTTCTCGTTAAGTTCAAGAGCAAAATTTTAAAGCCTTTAATATGTCTCATAAAAATGAGAATTTCTTAAAAAATTTATTTTTTTTGAAGATTAATATTTAAATTTAAATATGTATAATTACGGCGTTTAAAATATACATTGCTTTACGATGGAAAAGAAAAGATTAGTTGTGAATTACAAAAGTTGTTCGAACGAAGTGATGGAGGCTATTAAAAAGAAGTATCCCACTGGATACAATGACTCTGTTATAAAAGTACAGAAACCGAACAATGAATTTTTTTATGCAATTACTATTGATACAGCTGATGCCAGCTATTTAGTTAAAGTTGACGTAAAAATTGACAATTTGACGGAAGAAGAATTTGAAAAAGAATTTGGAGAAGAATCTGCTGGGGCAAATTCATCGGACGACACTGCATTAGGAAGAGAAGACGACAATATTGAAAATATTGAATCAACACCCGAAACTTTTGATGAGTAATTTGTAACGCAATATGACATCAGACATTTATTTATCTAATAAACATCTAATTTTTTCAATAAACTCATCCATTTCTTTTAACATCAACTCAACCTCGTTTGTAGAAAAATTAACAAAAGCGTCATAATCACCTTTTGTTCTGTTTTGAAACGCATTTCGTAAAATTTTACCAAATTTTGAATCAACTTTCTTACTGGCATAAATTCTTTGTTAAACCATCCAATTAATTGACCATGCTTTGAAGTTTCAAATTTGTTTTTCAAGGCTAAGGCTGTCAAAGCATAATACATTCCATAATAAATCCGATTTACTGCAATAACTAATTTATCACTGGAAACGAGAAACTTAGCCAGTTCAATGGTGTCAAATGCTTGATTTAATCTATATTCAATTAATGCTTCTCTGTCATTTTCATTGATCATGCGTGTAATCCATTTGATATTGCATTTATAAAAATGGGTTGTTTTCCTCGTAATGTCGACAATTCAGATTCACTTATGACATGAGTATCTGTTATGATATTATATTTTAAATCAATTTCATAACATATGTCAGATATTTCACGTTCTATTTTCCAATCTGCTTTTTGTCTAAGAATAATCAAGATATCATAGTCTGAATCTTCACGAGCTTTCCCGTAAACATGAGACCCAAAAAGTACAATATCTTTCAAATTATCTGAAAATCTTGATTTTAGCAAATGACTTAAATCTTTTAAAACTACTTTTTTGTTAACTCTCATGGTAATAGAACTTTTAACCAAAGATAAACAATCCTGTGGATTTTACGATAATGGCATGGATTCAGGTTTCCGCGCCGAATCCGCCAATTGTCGGACAAGTTTTGCTGCTCAGCCATTCAAAACATTAAGCAGAGAAAAGGGTTAAGGCGTCTAACACTTCCGGCAGCTTGGTGTTATTGCCTCACGGCAATGGCAATTACAAATTGCCTGTGAAAATTCGACGGCATTACAAATGCCGCCGAGCCGGGATTCATTAAGTCTTGAAAACGAAGTACTTTCGTTCCCGCCATGATTTTTGTATATACGATAGCCATTCGGATCTACCACCATAATATCCTGCATGCCATCCCCGGCTCGCGCGCGTTTTCTAAACGCGTGCGGATCAAGGTCACTCGTCTGCGACGAGGTTATTTGTATGTCACCTGTCTTGACGATTCTATAATAATATCCAGTAAATTATTTAACCCTGCATAGTTCCTGGCTGAACTAAATAGATAATCTTCCGGCTTTGTAACTATCATCTCTTCAACCGGATTATTATGAATGTATTCCAGCTTCTCATAAAAAAACTGCTTCCCAAAAATTTCTTTGGCCTGGCTACCATCTTGCCAAAACTTGTATTTTTCTATACGTTTTAAATGTTTTCCTGCATGTTCAAAATAAGATAGCATCCATTCCCTTCGGCTTTCCGGCTCTTCTTGTATTTGCCCGATAATTTTTCTTGCAGTAAATTTTTTAAAATCTCTTAAAATATCGGACATTGTATCTTTCCCTTCAGCACGTGCTATCAAGTGCAAATGGCTTGGCATCAGGCACCAGCCAAATATGGCTAAACCTTTGTTTTGTTGACAATATTTTAATGAATCAATAACTGTAAGCTTATGATTTTTTCGTGTAAACACATCAAGCCAACCAACAATGGTCAAGGTCAGAAAGTAAGCCCCGTCTGGATTTGCAATTTTATATTTATCGGACATAACTCCTTATTTTGCTCAAATATAGCAAAATAAGGACTCAATTGTGCTCGTCACACTAAAAGGCCAACAAGGCTCGTTTGAAACGAGCGAACTTTATTGGCACGCGTTAAAATAAAACGCGCGCCAGCGTTAAGTCCGAACACTTCCGCCAGCAGGGTTCGCCGAACCACTCCGTTTTTTATTGCTGAACACTTCGGTTAGCATGGGCTGCCACACATGGCCGCACTCATTATGCCACGGTTGTACCGCCAGATACCTCACCAGCAGCGGCACCATACATAATTGCCAAACTTGGAGGATGTATCTCATCTTTTAAGAATACGATTTTTGTATAAGATCGATCTGTTACTTGAATCAATAATATCATCAATACCACATCGATTTTTATAGGCCCAATTTGACATTTGAAACTTAAAAACTTCTTTTGAACAATCTATTCCTATCTCATAAATTATTGTAGCAGTACCATAATTATAGCGTTTGTTTATTTTCCACTTACAATTTTTCCTATACTGTTTCTCAATGAGCCTCTTAATGGTTTCATGATTAATTACACATTCAATTGATAGACTTATACTATTAGAGTCATTAGACAGTTTAGCATCAGGATATTTAGTTGAATACTCATATCGCAACTCATCTTCAATTTCCGAATGACTGTCAAAAAACCTATTGTAATCTCCCAAAATAGGCTTATAGTCTATTGAGGAAATTTTTTTTAGGAAGTCAAGAATTATAGCTTCATGATTACAATTTTCTTGAGCTTTTGCTGAAAAAATACCATAAATCAAAACGGTAAAAATAAGTAGCATTCTGTTTTTCATACGTTAATTTTTTTTTACATTAAGATTGTATAGAAACCACACGATTTAATCATTTTTATTTTTGATATTGTTTCATGTGGGTTTCATAACATCAATAACTTACAATTAATGGAAGATCACCATAGCGTTGGGTGTATGTTTGAATTCTATTGTATAGATTTAAACACCTTACGCCTGACTCTTCTAGTCCAATACAACCATTTGTCCCAAAAACATTCCCATCAGGATGTATTTCATAAGAAGGATCAGGAAATATGTCAATATAAAAATCAGCACCACCATCACTACTAATATATCCAGGTTTGCCTGTATTTAAACCCATATAACCATTCTGTATAGTATGATTCCCATTTGCTATTGGAGTTTTCCACGGACCAGATACAGCTTCCCAACAATCACGATTCACAATAGAGCCATCAGAGTAGATATCTTGCCAAGTTACTGATCCATTAACATATTGTTGAGGAGCGCCACTATAGGTCTGCAACTGTCCAGAAAATGTTAATCGTGAACTCGAATATATAAGTTTTGGGGATGACCTTTGCAAAAATCTTGGGTCTATACTACTGGAGGATTTATACTTATTAGGTAAGTTAGTATATCTGTCCCCTCCTCCTCTTGCTGTCCAATATCTATTTGATTTAGCTTCCCAATAATCATCATAACGCTCAATTCCACTAAGACTTCCCATTACACCACCTCCTATAGCACCATAACCACCTCCTATCAAACCCCTATTCAAACCATTTTCAAAGCTTGCTCCATTAAGCCATGCACTAGTAGCACTACCTGCAAAGCCACTTGCAAAACCAGCCGCAGCTCCGGTAATTGCCCCATTTAGCATACAGCCTCCCAAAGTTGATGAAGTTCCTAATGCACTAGAAACCGCAGTGCCTGCACAACTACCAACTGCACTAGTTACTGCCCCTACCAAAGCCCCTTTCCATGCCCCTTCCCAAAAACTTCTGCCATTTCCCAAGTACTCAAACCCACCTTCTAAGCCTCCAAACACCGCACCAACTACTATGTTCCAAAACTCCCCGTCAGGATCATTATACATTAACGGGTTATTCAGCGCATAAGTGTACCGGTTAAAGTTCTGTGTAAAGTCAGCCGCCTGTATATTATTATCAGGGCTTATAAACATGCCCAGCATAGGATCGTAAATACGGCCGTTCATGTTGATAAGGCCGAATTCATCCAGGTGCTCGTGACCGGTAAAACCTCGATACAGGCCTGCCCCTCCCATAGAGGGGAGAACGGAGAGTTTGGCTCCGGTTATTGGGTCGCGGCGATTGCCCCAGGCGTCGAAGCCTAGTTTTTGTTCCACATTACCGCTGACATCGGTGATGCATCTCAAAGAACCTAAATAATCGGTATACACGTAATGCATGGCATCACCTGCTGGCTTCTGTTCATATATGGCCACCAGGCTTCCACAAGCGTAAATATAGTTTAAATTCCGTACAGTACCATCGGCCTGAACTTCTTTTTCGTAAGTATCAAAATAATACCGGGTATATTTACGTGTGCCATTTTCGGTGTATTCGGTCTTAAACCGTTGGTTGTCTATACCATACTCGAAGGTTGTGTTTAAAATATTTGATGAACGGCGGTATTTGTTGGATGAAAGTTTGAATATTGTGGATGAATATTTATCAAGCTAAATTATTCGTAAAAATAAAAATGGAACACTGATTACGCTGATCCGTCGGGTGACCAAAACCGTCAGGCTAATGTGTATATTTAATTAATTATGAATTATTTATTGTTCTTTTGGCTTGATCCAAAAGAACTAAAAAATCAAGAATGTTGAACGCTATCCGGTACTCCGCACCAAAGTTTTAGCTCTTCTTGTACGCCCAACATTCGGCGCTTCTCTTAAAAGGACTTAAAGTTTATATTTAGTCAAAGTAACTTTCTTTCGAAAGGGCGCCGGCTGCAGTGCGAGCCACGAAGCAAATTTAATTTTATGCCCTTTATTATATCGATATGCTGAATCCGTTCACTCAACTGCGATGCGAGTCACGAAACAATTATCCCATGAGAAATACAAGCATTAAATAAGGTGAACTGTAGTACATAAAAAATATAAAAATTAAAAAGGGACCTCGTTTGAAGTCCCTTTTTATAATACGTTATTGAGTCGTCGATAATAAACCTCATTAATTATTCGGAGTACGATATGCTGGACCTGTCACTGGAACGGGATTAATGGTTGTAGACAAAACGGTAGGACTTAATGCCGAACATCCATTGCCATCGGTATAATTAACACTTACTGAGCCTGGACCCACAACGCCCCCCCATGTAATTGTTGCAGTGTTATCGATACCAGTCCCTCCTGCGGTTATGGAACCACCTGAGACTGACCATGAATAACCTGACATTGTAGCTTGTGTGGTATATACATAACCCGCAGTGTTAGCACATACACTTGTGGCACCGCTTGTAAATGTAGGCGTTGGCCTTGTATTCCATGTGATAACCCGGGTCGAAGTCGGATTTGTTCCTGTACAGCCTCCACTACCCGTTACGGTCAATGTTGCTGTGAAGCTGCCCGAAGCACTTGTCGGTGTGAAAGTGGCCAAAGCAGGGTTGGCA
>Ga0182027_10002776_pt1 | contig 28098 bp, 26 predicted proteins | sample 712E1DmetaG_FD_121300 | JGI IMG/M metagenome (GOLD analysis project Ga0182027, IMG submission 121300) | Permafrost microbial communities from Stordalen Mire, Sweden - 712E1D metaG (Illumina Assembly) | ecosystem: Environmental > Terrestrial > Soil > Wetlands > Permafrost | place: Sweden...
ACGACCGCCAGAACGGAGAACGATGACCGCGAAGACATATACGGTCCGTGAGAGCGAGATCGAGCGACGCTGGTACGTCGTGGACGCGACGGACGAGACGCTCGGCCGTCTGGCGTCGCGCATTGCTCGCGTACTCGAGGGCAAGAACAAGCCCCTCTACAGCCCGACCATGGACTCCGGCGACCACGTCGTGGTCGTGAATGCCGGCAAGATCCACGTGACGTCGGCAAAGCGCGAGACCAAGATGTATATGCGCCACAGCGGGTATCCGCATGGGCTTAAGTCCGAAAGCCTGGGCCACCTGCTGGAGCGCCGACCCGAGGAAGTGATCCGGCGCGCGGTCAAGGGAATGCTTCCGCACAACCGCCTCGGAGCTCAGCAGATAACCAAGCTCAAGGTCTATGCCGGACCGGAGCACCCGCACCAGGCTCAGCGGCCCGAGCCGCTCGCCTGACGAGGAGCGTGATGACCACCCCTGCGTTCTATTACGGGACCGGTCGCCGCAAGACTGCGGTGGCTCGTGTCCGACTCGTCCCCGGTTCGGGTGAGATCGTCGTCAACGATCGCAGCCTGGAAGCCCACTTCGGTAACGCTATTGACGAGTCCGATGTCCGAATGCCCTTCAAGGTGACCGGCACCGAGGGCACGTTCAATGCCCAGATCAAGGTCGAGGGCGGCGGCGTGACCGGCCAGGCCGGCGCCATCCGCCATGGCATCGCCCGCGCTCTGCTGCAGATGGATCCCGAAGGCCACCGCCTTCCGCTCCGCCAGGCCGGCCTCCTGAGCCGCGACCCGCGGATGAAGGAGCGCAAGAAGTACGGTCTGAAGCGCGCCCGAAAGGCCCCTCAGTACACGAAGCGCTAGCGCGATTTCGGCGCTGGGCACCTCGCGGGCCGTCCAGGCCGTTGTTGGTATCTGCGCTCCTCGCTCGGCACTGGCGGGAGCGATTCTCGGCCTCGAAGTCCGGCTGGCACATCCCGCCGGGTTCGGTCCCAACGGCGACCTCGTCGCGACCGCAGATAGCCTGGCCAGGTCGAGCGGCGGCCGCTGCGTGGGCGCCGAATTGGGCAGGTGGCGTAGGACAAAGCGACGGCCGCTCGAGACGCAGGTACCTGAGACGCGCGGCTCGGGTGAAGTCATTATGTCCACATGACGGACGATCTATACGAGCGCTACAAGGAAGCGCTGCGGGTCGGCCACGTGGCCGTGCTGCGAGGTTCGCTCGATGAAGCCCTCGCGGCATATCGCGCCGCGGCTTCGATCGCTCCGTCGCGGGCACTGCCCCATACGAGTCTCGGCGGCGTGCTGCTCCGGCTGGGCCACCTGGAAGAGGCGCTGGTGGCGTACGCGGCCGCGGTGGCAAGGGCTCCGCACGACGAAGGGGCGTTGCTGGGACAGGCGGAAGCCCTGACGATGGCCGGCCAGCGTGTCGATGCGGCCCAGGCGCTGGATCACGTCGCGGAGATCCAGGAGTCCGCCGGCCGACTGCCGGAGGCCGCAGATACGCTCCGGCGGGCTCTCGAACTCGAGGAGGCGCCAGAACGAGCACGGCATCAGCGCGGCCTGCTGCGCGAGATCCGGCTCTCTGCCGGCGATCAGGCCGCCGAGCAGCTGCTCGCTCGCGCCCTCCGCCTGCGTGACGAGCCATCGGGCGGCGCGGTCGACGGCGCCCGAGCTAGCACGGCGGGGCCCATCGGTAGACCGGACGCAGCCGAGACGGCACCGATCGCCGCCGCGCGACCCACGGCCGACGCGGCAAGGCACGAGTTCGAGCCGGTCGAGCCGGTCGAGCCGGTCGTCCTGGCGAAGGAGACGCCTGGGCTCCCAGAGTGGCCAGCGGCCGAGCCCATTCCCGCGAGGCGGTCAATCTGGGCTGGACGTGTCTTCGACCCGCGCCGACAGCCAGTCTCCGTAGCCACCAGGGTACTTCACGAGTCCGAGCCGGTCGCCGTCGCGGAGGTTGCTGGTTCCGAGAGCGAGCAGACGGGCGCAAACACGTCGGAGCCGACGGAAGCCCCGGCGGCCACCGGCGAAGAAGCTCCGCTGGCGGAGCCGGCCGAGATCGACGCGAAGTCTTCCGAGCCAGTGGCGGCGGCCCCGACGTCCGATCTCGGGCTCATGAGTTCGTTCGAGCCGGTTCTGGCAGCCGTTGCGGTCATGGGGGACCCACTCGACCCGGCGTCTATGGGAAGCGTCGGTGAGAGTCAGCAGCAGCCGACCGGGGACGAACTCCTGGCTGCGGCCGAGGCGGCGGACCTCGCGGGCGACAACACCGCCCTCCGATCGCTGCTTCTCTGGACGGCCCGGGCATACGCCCGGGAGGGGAGATTCGAGGCGGGGCTGGACGCCACCCACAGGTTGCTGCAACGCGCGCCCGGCGATGTGGACGCTCATCTGGTCCTTGTCGAGTTGTATGTGGCCCGCGACTGGACAGGCCTGGCTGCCGAGAAGCTGGCGCTGCTGGGTCGTCTGGCCGAGTTGAACGACGACGACGACACCCGCAAGCGCGTGTGCGCTGTGGCCGGACGGGTATTCCCCAAGGACGAACGGCTGGGAGCGCTGTGCGCCTAGGCTAGATCCGCGCCTGGGTATCCGCCGTTGCTGACGCAAGTGGCCGGCCGATCCGCTCGAACCCAGTTCGAATCGTGTCCGAGCCGGTGCTCGGCCTGGGTCGGTCTGGGGACGTGACTGCTCAGCGGTATACACTTAGGTTTCGATGCCACTGATTCAGTCGGCGCTCGACAACGTCAGTCCCAACGTCTTTGCCGATGTCGCGATCACGGCCCTCCTGATCTACTGGCTCTTCAGTTTGATCAGGGGGACGCGCGCGGTTCGGCTGGTGGTTGGCGTCTTCCTGCTGCTGCTCGTCTACGCGGCCGCCGTTACCTTCGACCTGCAACTCCTGAAGCTGATCCTTCAGACGAGCGCCTATGTCGGGCTCTTCGCGCTGGTCGTCGTCTTCCAGCCCGAGCTTCGGCGGGCCCTCGATCGAATCGGTCGACTCGGCTCCCTTGGCTGGTTGATTTCGCCCGCCGAACAGTCGACTGCCATTCACGTCGCAACCGAGGTCGCGAGCGCGGCCGAGAGGCTCTCCCGCGAAGGCCACGGCGCGCTGATCGTCATGGAGCGAGAGACCGGACTGCAGGAGATCGCCGAGAACGGCGTGATGCTTCATGCGGATGTATCCGCCGACCTGCTCGTCACCCTCTTCTCGCCCAAGACGCCGCTACACGACGGAGCGGTCGTCATCCGCGGCGATCTGATCCTCGCTGCCGGCGCATTCCTGCCTTCGGCCGAGACAACAATCCCGCTGGAGAGATTCGGGACGCGGCACAAGGCGGCTCTCGGCATGACCGAGCAGACCGACGCCGTGGTCGTGGTGGTCTCCGAGGAGACCGGTCAGATCAGTCTCGTAGAACGGGCACGCATCATTCGCAACCTCGACGAGCCGAAGCTGGCCGGGGCCCTGGCCGCGCTGCTGCACCCGCAAGCCGCCGTCGGAGTCTTCCGCCAGGAGCGGACTCCGCCGCGCCGCGTCGGGCCTTCCGTGCGAGAGTTCGCCAGGAGAGCCCGCTTCGGAGGACTCAACCGCACCGCCCTGCGCAAACGGCCCGGTGGGGTCCGTCCGGACAGTCCGGATGATGTCGAGGGACAGGAGAAGGCATCGTGAGGGTCCTGCGCTTTATCGTTCACAACTGGCCTTTGAAGATCGGCGCGGTCTTGCTCGCGGTGACCATGTACGGCGCCATGGTCGTCCTGCAGGGCACCCAGGTGTGGCCGGGCAAGGTGGCCATCCTGCCCGTGAATCAGCCGACGACCGGTTATCTGCTGGGGACGCTCCCCGAGGTCACCGACATCCGATACATCGCCTCCCCCGACGTGTCGATCTCGCAATCCAGCTTCGTGGCCACGATAGACCTGGCCAGCGTCAAGGTCAGCGAGAGCGCCTTCACGCTGGTCCCTGTTGAACTGACGGCGAATGACCAACGCATCCAGATCGTCGATTACCAGCCGCAGCAGATCAAGGTGACTCTCGACCCCATCGTCAGCAAGAAGGTGCCGGTCGAGGTGGGCTACGCGGCCGTACCATCCGGGCTCCAACCCGGGACGCCCGTCTTCACACCGTCCACGGTTGACATCTCCGGCGGCGCCTCGATCGTCCGCACGGTGGCGGAAGCGCAGGTTTCGGTACGCATCGATGCGTCCGGGCTGGACGTCAACCAGGACATCGGCCTTGTGGCAATGGACGCCTCTGGCCACCCCGTCAACAACGTGACTATCAATCCGCGCACCGTCCATGTGGACATACAGGTCGGCAGTCAGCTCAGGAGCGAAACGGTGCCAGTCCACCCGGTCACTACCGGGACCCCTGCCGCCGGCTACTACATCACGGGAATCGACGTAACGCCTTCGACGGTTTCGGTCGGCGGCCAGGCGGACGCCCTTGCTCTTCTGAAGGGTAAGGCCAACACGAAGGCTATCTCGGTTGCCGGGGCCACCGGCGACATCACGTCCAGGGTCACCCTCGATCTTCCCACCGGCGTGACGTCAGACACTACCGCGACGATCACCGTGGTTATCCATCTCAGCTCGCCGGGCTCGAGTCGGAGCTATAGCGTCGGCGTGGTCATGGCCGGCGCCCGCCCCAACCTCGTGTACTCCCTCTCGACCCCGAGCGTGATCGTGACGCTGGGCGGGGCGGCCGCGGCGCTCAACGCTCTCGACACGTCTACGCTCGTTGTGACGGCCTCGGTGGGGGATCTTGGTGCCGGCGCGCACGCCGTGACACTCTCTATCACCGTTCCGCCGGGTATCACGGTGGATGCGATCAGTCCGGACCAGATCACCGTCACAATCGCGAACGCCCCGTCACCCGCCCCGGTGGCGTCGCCCACGCCTTAGGAGCGCCCCTTGCCCCGTCTCTTCGGCACGGATGGAATCCGTGGCACGGCCAACGTCGACCTGAAGCCCAATCTCGCCTTCGCTCTCGGCAAAGCAACGGCCCACCGGCTCGCCGGCCCGGGGCGGCCGATCGTCGTCGGCCAGGACACGCGCCGCTCCGGTGACATGTTCGTCGCCGCGATCGTAGCCGGGGCGACGAGCATGGGCGTGGACGTCCACACGGTTGGCGTCGTGCCGACGCCGGCCCTGGCCTACATCACCGGCTCCGGCCAGTTTGCGGCCGGAATCATGGTCTCGGCCTCGCACAATCCGGCCAAGGACAACGGCCTGAAGGTTCTCGACCAGCGCGGCCTCAAGCTCGACGAGGATGTCGAGGACGAACTTGAGCAACTCATCTGGACCGCCGAAGAGCTGCCCGGCGCTCCCGCCGATAGCCTCGGCCTCGCGATCAACGACCACTCGCTCTTCGATCTCTACCTCAACCACAGGCTCGGGCTGGCGTCGGCGATCTCGACGAAGCTCCATATCGTGGTGGACTGCGCCAACGGTTCGGGCGGCGTGGCCGCCGCGCGAATCCTAGAAGCGACCGGTGCCAGCGTCGACGTCCTCTTCAACGACCCCGACGGCACCAACATCAACTGCGACTGCGGCGCCACGGCGCCGGCGGCTCTCGCGCGGGAAGTGGCCGCTCGCGGCGCGGATGTTGGCTTCGCGCTCGACGGCGACGCCGACCGCCTCATAGCGGTAGACGCTTCCGGCAGCGTGGTCGATGGCGACTCGGTGCTCGGCGCCCTGGCGCTCGATCGACTGGCCCGCAATCGGCTGCCGAACGGGGCGCTCGTGGTCTCCATCCTTTCGAACGGCGGTCTCCAGAAGACCGTGGAGGAAGCCGGCGGGCAGATCATCAGGACGCCGGTCGGGGATAAGTACATCCTCGAAGGCATGCTCGTCAACGGGGCCGTCCTGGGCGGCGAGAAGAGCGGCCACGTCATCATCCTCGAGCACACCACCAGTGGCGATGGCATCGTCACGGCTCTGGAGATCCTGTCCGTTATGACCAGGACCGGCCGCAGCCTGGCCGACCTGGCGTCGCAGGTGCCGATGCTGCCGCAGCAGCAACGAGCGATTCCGGCCCGCCACAAGGATCAGTGGGAAGGCGATCCGGCAATCCGAAAGGCGATCGCGGCCGCCGAGGCTCGGCTCGGTCCCGGCGGTCGAGTCCTCGTGCGACCGTCCGGCACGGAACCGGCGATCCGGGTCATGGTGGAAGGGACGGACGGCCTTCTGGTGACCGAGCTGGCCGACCAGTTGGCTGCCCTTGCCGGAGAGCGGCTAAACTAGCCCCCTTCACCAGAGCCGGGGTCCTCGAGACCGGGAGTTGAACTTCATGTGCGGAATCGTCGGTTACACCGGGCCACGTGATGCCGGGCCAGTCCTGCTCGATGGGCTGCGCCGCCTGGAATACCGGGGCTACGACTCAGCCGGCATTGCGCTGGTCACTGAGAACGGAGATCTCTTCGTCGAGAAGCGGGCCGGCAAGGTCGCTGTTCTGACGGACGCGCTCGGCGGCGGGCCGCCAAGCGCGGGGGTGGGGCTCGGTCACACTCGCTGGGCCACTCACGGCCGGCCGAGCGACCTCAACGCTCATCCGCACAGCGATTGCAGCGGCCGTATCACAGTCGTTCACAACGGCATCGTCGAGAACTTCCGCGAACTCCGCGACGAGCTCGTGGCCGGCGGCCACACTCTGCGCTCCGAGACGGACACGGAAGTGGTGGCGCATCTCGTCGAGGATGCCTACAAGGGTGACCTCGCCGACGCGGTCCGGGTCGCGCTGGGGCGGCTCGAGGGCGCCTATGCGCTGGTGGTTCTGCATCGCGACGAACCCGAGAGGCTCGTCGGCGCCCGACTCAACGCGCCGCTCATCGTGGGCGTCGGTGACGACGAGAGCTTCCTCGCGTCGGACGCGGCGGCAATCGTGGCCTACACCAAGCGGGTCGTTTTTCTCGCCGATGGCGACGTGGCAGACGTGACGCCCGGCAAGTTCACCATTACCGACCGGGCCGGCACGGTCGTCGACCGCCCGATCGACCTCATTCCGTGGTCGGCTGAGGCGGCCGAGAAGGGCGGCTACGCCCACTTTATGCTCAAGGAGATCCACGAGCAGCCTGCTGCCCTGAGGTCTGCTATGACCGGCCGCCTCCGAGGCGAGTCGGTTTGCATCGAGGAGCTCGACCCGATCCGGGAGCGCCTGGCAGGGATCGACCGCGTCGAGATGATCGCCTGCGGCACCGCCTACTACGCCTCGCTCGTCGGTGCGGCGCTGTTCCAGGAGTGGCTCGGCATTCCCGCCCGCTCCACGGTCGCGTCTGAGTTCCGTTACAGCCCGCCGCCCGTGGGCTCACGGACGCTCGTGGTGGCTGTCACTCAATCCGGCGAGACCGCCGACACGATCGCCGCCGCCCGCCTGGCCGGTGACCGCGGGGCGGTCGTGGTTGCCGTGACCAACACCGTTGGCTCCGCGATCACCCGCGAGTCGCACGCCTCGGTCTTCCTCCAGGCAGGCCCCGAAGTGGCCGTTGCCGCCACCAAGACGTTTGTGACGCAAGTCGCGACGCTGGTCATGGTCGCCGCGGATGTCGCCCACCAACTCGGGCGCCTGCCGGCCAAATCGGAGCGCGAGCTCGTCGAGGCCTTGCGCCGGCTGCCCGAGCAAGCCCAGCGAACGATCGATCTGGCGGCGGTCACCGAGCAGCTGGCCGACCGCTACGCGCAGGCCGCCGGCTTCATGTACATCGGCCGATCGTTCGGCTATGCGGCCGCCCTGGAAGGCGCGCTCAAGATCAAGGAGATCAGCTACCTCCACGCCGAGGGCTACGCCGCGGGCGAGTTGAAGCACGGGCCCATCTCGCTGCTGGACAACGAGGTGCCGCTTGTCGCCGTGGCCACGCGTTCGGCCGTGTACGAGAAGCTGATCAGCAACCTCATGGAGGGCAAAGCGCGCGACGCCCGCGTCCTCGCCGTGGCTACCGAGGGCGACGTCCAGATCGAGAAGCTAGCCACGGACGTGTGCTGGGTTCCGGACACGCTCGAGTCGCTCAGCACGATCCTGGCTGTGATCCCGCTGCAGCTTTTCGCGTACTACGTCGCGGTCAAGCGAGGCCGCGATGTGGACCAGCCCCGCAACCTGGCCAAGTCGGTGACGGTGGAGTAGATGTCCGGTCCGCCGCGGCGATCCATCCCGGGCGGCGAAGCGGCCGGTGCCGCGGCCGAAGGTCCGGGCGCTGTCGACATACCCGGCGGTGCCGGCGGGCCTGCAGCCGCCGTCCCGGCTCCACCGCCGGAGACCACCGAACTCGGGATCGACATCATCCGGGTCTCCCGGATCAAGGATTCGCTCGAGCGCTTCGGCGACCGCTTCACGAATCGCGTCCTGACACCGGTCGAGAGGGCCTACGTTCGGGGCCGGCCGGAAACGATGGCCGGACGGTGGGCGGCCAAAGAGGCGGTGTCGAAGGTGCTCGGGCTGGGCGTTCGGGGAATCGGCTGGCGGGACATCGAGATCGAACGCCTGCCGACAGGCCAACCGGCGGTGAAGCTCCATGGCCGTGCAAGCCGGCGGGCGGCGCAGCTTGGCATGAGCCGCGTCGCCGTCTCCATCAGCCACGAGTCCGAGTTCGCGGTCGCGATCGCCTACGGTGTGAGAGCGGCCGGCGGCCGCTTCCTGTATCCGCCCGACATCGAAGAGCGGCTGAGCGAGCGCGAGGCCTCCCTGATGCGGCGTTTCGAGCGGCTGCGCGCACTGGCCAGGGACGTCGCCGTTGGCGAGGCGCAGCTGGCGTCGGCGCCAGGACGGCCTGCCGGCGGCGCAACCAGCGAGGAGCGAACAGATGCCTAGCCGCGTGCTTCCGGAACTGATTCTCCTCGATGACGCGATCGCTGCCGCTCTGCTGCCGCCGAGGCCCGTCCGCGGCCACAAGGGCACGTTCGGCAAGCTGCTGGTGATCGCCGGGTCGGTCGACTACGCCGGCGCCGCGCTACTCGTCTGCACCGCTGCCGGTCGCGCAGGGGCGGGACTCGTGACTCTGGCCACACCGGAGTCGCTCCAGCCGCTCTTCGCCGCCAAGGTCGTCGAGGCCACCACGCTGTCGCTTCCGGAAGACGACGTCGAGGAGGTGGACCCGGAAGAGGCCCTTGCCCGCATCCTGGACCACGATCACGACGCGCTGGTGGTTGGCCCGGGGTTGCGACCGAGCCTCTCTATGACCGAGCTGATTCGCGGTCTGCTGGCCCCGGACGAAGATGGCAAGCCGTCGCCGGCCGTTCTCGACGCGGAGGCGCTGCGCTCGCTTGCCACCGTCGAAGGCTGGGCGTCGGATGTGGCCGCCCGTTGCGTCCTGACGCCCCACGTGGGGGAGTTCCTGCGGCTGCGAGCGGCGGACGGCGTGGACCCGAAGAAGCAGGGCGATCTCGTCTTCGACGATGGGCGGCGCCTGGAGGCGGCCCGCGAGGCCGCCAAGGAATGGGGTCAAGTGGTGGTCCTAAAGGGCGCCCGAACCGTCATCGCCGATCGAGACGGGCGGACGGCCGTCTCTCCGTTCGAGAATCCGGCTCTGGCAAGCGCCGGCACGGGCGATGTGCTGGCGGGGACGATCGGCGCCCTGCTCGCTCAGGGCCTGGAGACGTTCGAGGCGGCTCAACTGGGCGTGTACCTCCACGCGATGGCCGGCGAGGCCGTACGGGCCCGCATCGGTGATGCCGGCCTGCTTGCCTCCGACCTCACCGGGGAGCTGCCGCTTGCTCGCAAGAAGCTGTCGATGTTGCCCGGCGCGAGTTCAGCCATCCGCGCCGGCGCCGCGCCAGTACGCCGTTGAGCGGCTCGATGGCCACGACCGTGGGTACAACTCGGGGCCGAGTCTCGGCCGACCGAAATCCTCTGATCGAGGCGGGACCCGATGGCTCCCTCCCGCCGCTGCCCAGGACCGCGTGGCTGGAGATCGATCTGGATGCGCTCGTCTCGAACGTGCGGCTCCTGCGGGACCTGCTGCCGCCCAGCGTTCGAGTGGAACCCGTGGTCAAGGCCGATGCGTACGGGCACGGCGCCGTGGCCGTTGCCCGGGCGTTGGTGGCGGATGGTATCGGCAGCCTGGGGGTGGCCACGTTCGATGAGGCGCTGGAGTTGCGCCAGGCCGGCATCGAGGTGCCGCTCGTGATCCTCTTCCCGATTCCACCCGAACTCGCGCCTGACGCGCTGCGGCACTGCATGTCGATCACGGTTGGCGATGAGGTGCTGCTGAGTCGCACGCTGGCGGCGCTGGACGGGGCGACCGCCGCAGCCCCAGCGCGGGATGCCGACGGCGGCGAGTGCCAGCTATCTATTCATCTCGAAGTCGAAACCGGTCTCGGCCGGGGCGGAGTCCACGCCGAGGATGTGCCCGCGGCCGCGGCAGCCATCGCGGCCAATCCGCGTGCCAGTCTGGTCGGCCTGTGGTCCCACCTTCAAGCGGCCGCCGACGCCGATATCTCTGCCAGGCAGGACACAAGGTTCCTGGCCGCGGCCGGCCTGCTGGAAGAGGCCGGAGTAAGCCTGCCGGCCCGTCACCTGGCGGCCAGCGGGGGATTGCTGGCGGCGACGGCCGGTACGTACGACGTCGTTCGCGCCGGCATTGCCCAGTACGGCATCGTTCCGGACGGACTGACCGTCGCCGGGGAAAACGCCGCCGTCGCGGCGGGCCTCCGGCCGGTGATGTCGCTGCGCGCGAGGCCCGTGCGGGTGGCCTGGCTGGAGACAGGTTCGGGCGTCAGCTACGGCCCCACTTTCCGGACGGCCCGGCCCAGCTGCATCGCCACGCTGCCCCTCGGGTACGCGGACGGATTCCCGCGCAGCCTCTCCAACAAGGCCCAGGCCCTGGTTCGCGGAGTCCGGGTGCCGCAGGTTGGCACTGTGGCCATGGACGCCATCATGGTCGACGTAACCGACGTAGCCGGACCGCCCGTGACGGTCGACGACGAGTTCACACTCATCGGTGAACAGGGCGGTGAGCGGATAAGTGCGGTAGAGATGGCGCAGTGGGGCAACACGATCTCGTATGAGGTCGTAGCCGCAATGTCGGCGAGGTTACCGCGGGTGTACTATGCGGCAGCCGAGGCGGTCGCAATGCGCGCGGTAGCGTGCGAAGCGAGTCGGGGTTCGGGGAGGCTCGACGACCGGCCGGCCGAAGCATCCGGGGAAGGGCTGGGCCCGCGAACCTCTGGATGACCGATGCGCCAGCGGGAATACGGAGAGCATTCTGACTTGATCGAGATGCAGAGCCGCTCGGAAGAGCAGCGCGACGACCTCGTGGAGCAGGTGGCCCGCGAGATCCAGTTGCGTGGCTTGACCGCCCCGGCCGTCCTGTTCTTGCAGGCCAGTCGCCCGTACCGTCCCCTGGGCAGCAGCGCCATGGTCTTCTTCGATCCCACCCTGCGCCGGGTCTTCGGTGGCGAGCTCCCCGTCGCTACAGAGATCCTCGCCGACGACATCGGTATCGAGCAACTCATCGAGCGCTTGCAGGATCCGGACGAGGAGATCACCTGGGACGCCTGAGAGCGGCACGACGCCGGGCGCATCGCGCCTCAGGCCGGCACCACGCCTGAGGGCGGACAGCGAGAGGGCGGACAGTGATCATGGAGCCGGGTAGCATAGCCGCGTGACCAGCCAGCCTCGAGCCTTCTTCGCCCTCGATTTCGGTTCGGCCACTACGTCCGCGGCACTGATTGGACACGTAGGCGGCCGCTGGCGGCTCGTTGCCCACACGGCGGCGCCGTGCCACGTCAATCTCGACGCGATGCTGATCGGCCTGCTGACCCGGGTAGGTAAGACAGACCCGGACATGCTCACCGAACTGGGCGCCGGTGAGCCTCCCGACGTTCCGCAGGTGGCGGCCGCCTGGCCCCGGCTCGAGGCCAGGACCACGCCACGTCGACGGATCGCGGTTCTTGCGGGGTCGCGCCGGCAGCGGAAACGGCTCGAGACGGCCGCCCTGCGGGCGGGGTGGCTCGTGGTCGGCGGAAGCGCGGACGAAGACGATGCCGTCGCCCTGAGCCGCCTCGTGCTGTCCACGGAGACGAGCGCCGTGCTGCTCGGGGCCGACGTTTCGCCGGGCGGCGACGAGAAGCGCCACTTGCCGGATCTGGCGACCCTGGTTGCCGCGGCCACGCAGTCCCGTCCAGAACTCGCGATTGTGCTGGCAGGCGGTGCCGCGGCCTATGAATCCGTTTTCGCGGCCCTGGCCGACGGTCAGCCCTCAGTCGAGGCGGCCACTCCAGTGGCGCTGTCGCCGCCGCCAAATCGAACCGCGCCCGTCGCCGGCACCGGGATCGACCCGGTGGACCCGAGCGAAAAGGGGACCGCCCAGGCCAAGAAGGTGTCTAAGAAGGCGGTCGCGGCGCAAAGAGCGGCCATTCCCGACGGCGGATCGGGCGCCGGAGCCGCCGGAGCCGCCGCTGACGAGAACGCGACCGACTCGCGCGTCTCAGCCACAGTCCAGGCCGCCAACGCCAACCCCACAGTCACCGAACCGGCTCCGCCCCAGACTCCGCCCATCCTGCTTGCCATTCACGCCGCCGATGTCCATGAGGCGTCACCCCACGTCCTGCTGGCGCCGGACGCCGAGGCAGGCCGACCTGCCGGGGCGTCGCTGCAGCAGGTCCTGGAGGGCCTGCGAGCCTTCCCCAACGACAGCCGCCTGGGCGTGGCCCGGTCGATAGCCTCGCTGGCGTATCTGTTCGACCGGTCGGTTGAGGCCCTGGAGGTCGGTCTGCAGGGCGGGCTGAGCGCGCGGTCCGAACCGTTCGGCCAGGGTCATCTGACGGTCGCGTCCGCGCACGCCGGTCTCGCCGATGCCTCGTTCGCGCCGGTGAACCCATCCGAAGAGGTGATCGACGGCGTCCTCGCCTGGTCGACGACGGTTCTGGACCGCCATCGAGTGATGGACCGGCTCAACGACCTTCGCCTCGTGCCCTGGGGGGAGGCCGACGGCGACGGCGCGGCCTTCCGGCTCGCGGCGGCCAAGGCGGCGTGCGCGCGCCTGGTCGAGGCCACTCCGGAACTGGCCACCCAACCGATGCCGGAGCTACTTATAGCGGCCGGCGGCGTGTTCTCCTCTCTTCCCCCTTCCGTAGTGGCCATGGCTCTCGCCGACATCGTCCGCCGGCCGGGAGTTAGCCAGCTTTCGGTCGACTCGGCCCGCGTCCTTGGACCGCTGGGGGTCATCGAAGATGAAGCGGAGCGCCGCCTCCTCCTGGCCAGCCTGGCCGACGACATTCTGGTGCCGCTCGGCGGTTTGATCCTCCCCGCCGGCATCAAGCAGGGTCGGAGCGCGGGTTTCCTGCGGCTCACGGGGGCGACGCCGGCATCCGAGATCGAGTTGCATCCGGGAGCGGTGCAGGTGGTCGATCTGCCGCCGGGTCGCGGCGCGAGAGCGGAGATCGACTTCCGAGACGTGGTTCGGTTGGGCAAGCGCGGCCGCCACTTCTCTGTCGATGTCGGTGGCGGGCTGAGCGGCCTGCTCGTCGACCTGCGCGACATCCCGATGCGCATCTCGGACAGGCCGGATTCGCGGCGGGACGCGCTCTATGCTTGGCAGCGCGGCATGTGGCCGGATGTGGACGAATGAGCGTCCTGGAGCCACTACCTGGGGCGGAGATCGCGCCGGAATTCGCCCGCGTTGCCGCTCGGCGAGTCCTGATCTTCTCGCCGACGATTCGCTACCGGCTGGGGCCGGGCGACCGTGCGCTCGTTGCCCCTGGGGACTCCGTAATCCCGGGCATGCCGATCGCGGAGCGCACGCCTGACGCCGAGCTTGTAGACGCGGGCAAGCTCATCCGGCCCGACGACGGCAGGTTGGGCAACAACGATCAGCGGTCCTTCTGGGCCGCCAGCGACCCCGGTTCGCCGCCCAGGAAGGATGAGATGCCGGAAGGGGCGGGGTCGAGCGGAAGGGGCCGACCGCCGATGGCTATCAAGCCCATCGCTTCGATGCAGGACCGGCGCCGCGCGCCGGCTCCTGGGAAGTGGTGGGTCGGCGGCAACGAAAGACGCGGCAGGACGCGCAAGGGCAAGCAGGCCGAGCGGGTCGGAGGGACGTTGCTCTTTGAGACGCGAGGTGGGTGGCGTGCCGCCGCCGGGGAGCGACACGAGATCGTGGAGTCGCCAGTGGCCGGGGTCGTGCGCGAAGCCCGCAACTGCGTGGAGGTGACGATCGACGTCTCCGGCGCCGCGCTGCCTGGCGCGGTCGCGGCAGGCGTACCGTCACGCGGTTACCTCGACGTTCCGCGTCTGACCGACGGCGAGCTGTGGGTCACCGCCCTGGACGTAGCCCGCTCCGGCGCGGTGGTCGTAGCCGGCAGCCGCATCACCGCCCAGGCGATCAGCCGGGCACGGGCCGTCTCCATCCGCGGTCTGGTCGCCGGCTCGGTAGGGGAAGGCGAACTGCGCGACCTGCAGGCATCCGAGCTGAGGCAGCGGGCGAGCCTGGCGCCGTCCGTGCCTTTCGGGCTCATCGCTCTCGACGGTCATCAGCGACGACCCATCGCCACGCCGATCCTGGCGCTTCTTGCGGCTTTGGCGGGTCGCGAAGTGGCGATCGTCACCGACCCGCCGCTGCTCGTCTTCGACGTAGAGGAAGTGCCGCTGCCGGATCTGCCGCCGGACTGGATCCGCGCCCGCAGCGGGCCCCACGCCGGCCGTGAGGGCCGGTGGCTTCGGTCGGCTGGCTTGTATCGATTCCGAGGCGGGATCTACCTGGAGGCGGAGGTCGTGCGCTTCGTCGACGAGATCGAGACTACTACCGTGCCGGTCTCGGACCTGGAGCGCTTCGTCTTCTAGAGCCGGCAGAGGATAGCGCGGAGGAGCCGATGGGCAAAGGCCGAGCGCCTGGCGGTGGAGCCGCTTCGAAGTGGGCCGCAGTTCTGGCCTCGGCCGGCCTGGTAGCCGTGTGCCTGGCGGTCGCGATGGGAACGGAGCAGTATCAGCCGTCCCGTCACTTGGTATGCCCACCGCGGTCCCGACGCACGCCAACTCGGAGCCGATTCCGGCATCCTGCGCGACCATCTAGCGGACCTCGGGCCGGCTTGACTCTCATCGGAGAGGATTCGCTCCCGCGGCTCGTGCTGCGCGCGCGGGCGCCGGCCCGGCGCGGTACGGAGCGCGTTTCGGGTAACCTCCCGGAGTGATTGCAGGGCAGAGCGTGGAACGGATCGTCGTGACGCTTGACGCGGCGGCTACGCGCGCCCTGGGTGTGGCGCTGGCGACGGTCGCGCGGCCGGGGGACCTGATCAGCCTGGTCGGTGAGCTGGGCGCGGGAAAGACGCAGTTCGCCAAGGGCTTCGGGGCCGGGCTCGGTATCACCGACACGATCGTGTCTCCCAGCTTCGTGCTCATGGCCGAGTATCGGGGCCGGCTGCCGCTCTTCCACGTGGACCTCTACCGTCTTGCGGATGCGGCCGAGGCGCTGGCGGGCGGCCTCATCGACGACCGGCAGGCGGAAGGCGTCACGCTCGTCGAATGGGCGGAACGGCTGGCCGATGCTCTGCCTGCGGAACGGCTGGACATCCTGATCGATGGAGCAGGCGACGATCCGCGCCGCATCAAGCTTCGACCGGGGAACGCCGGGTATGTCCGATACCTTGAGGCGATTCCGGCGACGACAGAGGCCGAGCGATGACGACCGGCCGGATCCTGGCGATCGACACGTCGGGTACGAACGCGCTTGTGGCCCTGGCCGAGGCCGACGGCACGCTCCTTACCGAGCGGCGATGGGTCGCGGGCTATCGCCACGGCGAGGAACTGCTGACTCGCATCGACGAGATGCTGGCGACCGCGGCCGTCCTCTTGTCCGGGCTGGGCGGGATCGTCGTCGGAACCGGCCCCGGCGCCTTCACAGGTTTGCGCGTGGGCTTGTCTACCGCAAAGGCACTCGCCCACGGACTCGGCATCCCCATCGCCGGCGTGCCGACGTCAGAGGCGCTTCTCCGGGCGGCGGGTCTGGCAGGAGGGTTCGAGGGCACGCAGGCCGTACTTCTGCTGCCGGCCGGACCTTCCGACATAGTCGTCGTCTCCGGAGGAAACGCGTCGCTCTCGCGCGGTGGCGATGAGCCCGAGATCGACCCCAGCATGACTGTCGTGGCCGTGGACCTTCCCGGCCGGGCGCCGGCCCCGGCACTCGCCCTGGGCGCCCAGGCAGAGGCCGGGCTGGCTGCGTCGCTTGTTCGTCTAGGCGCGGAGCGGCTGGCGCTGGGCGGGGACGACGTTGCCCGCCTCGTGCCCGAGTACGTTTCGCTGCCGCGGGGCGTCGCGGCGATGAAGGGGGAGGTTCGATGGTCGCACGACCACCGGTGAGGATCGTCCTCGACCGCATGAAGGTCGAGGACCTGCCCGCCGTCCACGTTATCGAACGGGAGAGCTTCAGCACGCCCTGGCCGGCGCACGCCTATCGCCACGAGCTGGAGACGAACCGGCTGGCGCACTACATCGTGGCCCGCTGCGGCGAAGAGATCGTCGGCTTCGCCGGGATGTGGTTGTTGGTTGACGAGGCGCACGTGACGACGTTCGCGACACGGCGGGCATGGCGCAGGCAGGGGATAGGGGAGCGGTTGCTGCTGGCGCTGCTCGACCTGGCGGCGGCGCGGGGAGCCCACGAGGCCACGCTCGAGGTCCGGCCGTCCAATACTCCGGCGCGGCGGCTCTATGAGAAGTACGGCTTTCGGAATGTCGGCGTCCGGACGCGTTACTACAGCGACAACAACGAGGACGCCCTGATCATGACGACGCCGGCACTCGAGGGGCGGTTGATGAGGGAGCGAATCGCCGAGCTTCGGGCGGCGGTGGGGGCTCGGCCCGACATCGAACTCGGGGCGGACAGGCTGCCCGTAGATCGATTCGGAGACGAGGCGCGGCCAGGCGACGAGGCAGGGGAGAAGGGTGATCCCGCGGCTACCGAGCCGGCGGCTACCGAGCCGGCGGCTGGCGAGCCGGCGGCTGGCGAGCCGGCGGCTGGCGAGCCGGCGCCAGGCGGTTCAGGGATCGTCCGTCCCAGCAACGTGAGCCGGAGGCCGTTTTGACCGGCGGCCTGATCCTGGCCGTGGAGTCCAGCTGCGACGAGACCGGCATTGCCGTCGTCGAGGGCGGTCGAAGCATCCTCGCCAACGTCGTGGCCAGCCAGGTGGCGATGCACGCGGCGTCGGGCGGGATTGTTCCGGAGGTGGCCGCTCGGGCTCACCTGCGGTGGATCGTGCCGGTGCTGGATGAGGCTTGGGCAGCGGCCGGCGTCAGCTGGGATGACATCGGCGCCGTCGCCGTGACCGAAGGGCCGGGTCTCGCGGGCTCGCTGCTGGTCGGCATCAACTTCGCCAAGACGCTGGCGTATGTCCACGGCAAGCCACTCGTTCCGGTGAACCACCTCGAGGGCCACCTCTACGCGGCGTGGCTGGAGGACGACGCCCGCGATGTAGCCGAGCCGCTCCTCCCGCTTGTGGCCCTCATCGTGTCGGGCGGGCACACGTTCCTGGTCGAGATGCGGGACCACCTGCACTACAGGCTCCTCGGCGAAACGGTCGACGACGCGGCGGGCGAGGCATTCGACAAGGTCGGCCGGCTGCTCGGGCTGCCGTATCCGGGCGGGCCGGAGATCATGAAGGCAGCGGCCGGCGCTATCCGACATGACGTCGTCTTCCCTCGGGCATGGCTGGGCGACTCGTTCGACTTCAGCTTCAGCGGGCTCAAGACTGCGGCGCGGCGAACGATCGCGATCGAGACCAATGGGCACGGGACCGACGTCGGCGTCGCGCCGCTGGCCGTCGATCGCGTCGCCGAACTCGCCGAGGGTTTCCAGGACTCAGTAGTGGACGTGCTCGTGACCAAGACGCTCCGGGCGGCTCGAATGGCAGGGGCGAAGTCTGTTGTTCTGGGCGGCGGCGTGGCCGCAAACCGCGTTCTACGCGACCGCCTCTCGGCGGCGGCTGCCGCGGCCGGAATTCCGCTCGTCGTGCCGCGGCCTTCACTGTGCACCGACAATGGGGCGATGATCGCGGCCGCAGCGGCTCGGAGATGGGCAGCCGGGGCTCGGGCCGGGCTGGACCTGGACGCGCGGCCATCTCTGCCGCTGGCTCGCAGGTGAGCGAGTCGCCGGCAAAGTACGGGGCCGAGGCCCAGGGCGCCCCGCCGCAACAGGTTGCCGCACCGCAGGGTGCAGTGTCTCGCCGCCCCAGCCTCGACCCGCTGGCCGTTCGCCGCCAGCTCCGCGACGAGGGGCTGCGGGCGCGACACTCCATGTCGCAGAACTTCCTGGCCGACCCGGACGTGCTGCAATCCATCCTGGATCTGGCGACGCCCGAACCGGGCCGAAGGATTCTCGAAGTCGGGCCGGGGCTTGGAATCCTGACCGGCGGGCTCCTCGACAGCGGGGCGTCGGTCACCGCGGTCGAGCTGGACCGACGCCTCGCCGAGCGTCTGGCGCGCACCCAGGCCGATGCCATCGAGCGCGGCGCGCTCAAGCTCGTGCAGGGCGACATCCTCGACCAGGGCATCCCAACCCTGATCGCGCCGCCGTACGAAGTCGTGGCCAACGTCCCGTACCACATCACCAGCCCTATCCTGCACCGCTTTCTTGGGGTGGCGCCCCGGCCGGAACGGTTGGTGTTGATGCTGCAGAAGGAAGTGGCCGAGCGAATCTCCGCGAAGCCCGGGGACATGAGCTACCTATCCGTCTTCGTGCAGTACCACGCCGCGGTTCGCATCGCGTTCACCGTTCCGCGAGAGGCCTTCGAGCCGGCACCGGACGTGGATTCGGCGGTGGTGGAGATTCGGCCCTTGGATCCGGCCGGCGAGCATCCTCGCCTCTCCCCGCCGGACGAAGACCATCTCTGGCGGGTGGTGCAGGCGGGCTTCCGCGAACGGCGCAAGAAGCTCCACAACGTCCTGTCGAGGCAGCTGCCGCTGTCGGCGACGGATGTGGCCCGGGCCCTAGCTATGGCCAGGATCGATGGCGACCGCCGGCCTCAGACCCTCTCAGTGGACGAGTGGCTCACTCTCCGGGTCGCGATCGGGCCGCTCCTGACCGGAGCCGGCCGGTGACGCCCGAGAACGCCATGGGAGCGCACATCCACGTCGTCCGCTTCGCGCCCGCCAAGCTGAACCTGACCCTCGCCGTCGTCGGTCGGAGGAAGGACGGATACCACTCCCTTTACTCGGTGATGGTCCCGCTGGCCCTGGGCGACGCCCTGACCGTGTCCACGCCTCCGTCGGGCACCGCGGCGGATTCACTGCGGATCACCGGCCTGCCGCTGCCGCCGGAGCCGGACAATCTGGTGCTCAGGGCAATCGCCGCCGCGCGAGCCGAGGTCGAGGCCGGAGTGGCCGGCACGCCGGCTCCGCCCCTGGCGGTTCGGCTGGCCAAGCGCATCCCTGTCGCCGCCGGATTGGGCGGCGGCAGCAGCGACGCCGCCGCGGCCATCGAAGCGGCCCTGGCCGCTTGGGGCGCCGTCCTGGCTCCGTCGCGAAAGGCCGCGCTGGCCGCGGCGCTGGGATCGGATGTTCCGTTCTTCCTGGCGGGTGGCGCCGCCCTCGTCACCGGTCGTGGCGAGTTCGTCGAGCCGCTTCCGGATGTCGTGGGCGAACAGCCGGCGGTCCTGCTTGTCACGCCCCGTCTTCCGCTGGCCACGGCGGACGTGTTCAAGGCGTACGCGGGGGCCTCGGCGGAGCCCGATGCGGCGCGAGCCAGTGAAATCTCCGAACGCCTCGCTGCGGACATGAAGGCCGGCTTGACCGCAGCCACGCTCCTGGAGCGGCTCCTTGGACTCGCGTCGGCGAACAGCCTCAGGCCGGCTGCCGAATCCCTCGTGCCAGGCTTGGGTAAGTTCGCCGTCGAGTTGGAGTCGGTGGTGGACCGACCCGTTTGCCAGTCCGGCTCGGGGCCGACGCTGTGGTCGCTCTATGCGAATCTCGCCGAGGCTCGCAAGGCCGTTCGGTTCGTGCGCCTCGCGGTCGCCAACGGAACGCTGCCCCTTCTGGGCGAGGGCGAGCCGTTCGTCGCTGCGACCACGATCGCAGGCCGGCCGATGCCGCCGCCGGTCCTGCTCCCCGGCCGCGCGACGGGTACGATCCGGCCTCGCACGGTCCACAATGAGTCAGGTGCCAACGGGCAGGGCCACAATGAGCCGGCTCCAGAGCCCGTCGAATCGAAGGGAGATCGGACTCGATGAGTCGCAGGGAGATCGCGACCTCAGCCGCGCCCGCCGCAATCGGTCCCTACAGCCAGGCCATCGAGATCGACGGCTTCGTCTTCTGTTCGGGTCAGCTCGGACTGGATCCGGTGACCGGGAACCTGCTCGAGGGCGTCGAGGACCAGGCCGAGCGGGCGCTCCTCAACCTCGAGGCCGTTCTCGCGGGCGCCGACCTGACTATGGCCGACGTGGTCAAGACGAACATCTTCCTCGTCGATCTGGCCCATTTCGCCCAGGTCAACGCCATCTACACCGCTCACATCGTCGAGCCGGCGCCGGCCCGCAGCACCGTCCAGGTTGCCGCCCTGCCGCGCAATGCCCTGATCGAGATCGAGGCCGTGGCGCGGCGGAGCCAACTCGTGGACGCCGTGGCCAGGCCTTCGACTCGCTAGGGCGACCGGACACGTGAGCCACAATCCAGCGCGCACCGCGGTCGTTCCGTGCTACCGTCCGACGCGATGAACCAGACCGTGGAAGGCGTCCTGCCGATAGTCCTTGCGGCCGGCCTCGGTACGCGCATGAAATCGCGAAAGCCCAAGGTCCTGCACGAGCTCTGCGGGCGCCCAATGCTCGCCTTCGTGCTCGACGCGGCGCGCGATGTCAGCGGCCGGCGTCCGCTGGTCGTCTATTCGCCGGCGACGGCCGCTATCGCCGAGGTCTTTGCCGACGCCGCGGACTTCGCTCTGCAGGCCGAACCCCTTGGCACTTCGGACGCGGTCCGCGCCGCTCTCGCAGTCGCTCCGGAGGACCTGGGCGAGGTTCTGGTCCTGTCGGGCGACGTGCCCCTCGTCCAATCGGACCTGCTTGCCGAACTGGTCGACATGCGCCGCGCCCGCGATGCGGCGATGGCTCTCGTCGCCGTTCACACCGCCGAACCGGAGGGTCTGGGTCGCGTGGTTCGCAGCGATGACGGCGGACAGGTGCTCCGCATCGTCGAGGAGAAGGACGCCACGGCGGAGGAGCTCGGCATCGAGGAGATCAACGCCGGCGTCTACGTTTTCGACGGGGCGTGGCTGCGGCATCGAATCGGCGACGTCAAGCCATCGCCGGTCTCCGGCGAGTTCTACCTGCCCGAGCTCGTCACGCTCGCCCACGAAGACCGCAGGCCCGTCGTTTCGCTCGAGGTCGAAGACGACGGCACCGTTGCGGGCATCAACGACCGATCGCAGCTTGCGGCGGCCGAGCTCGTGTTGCGAATGGTCATCAACGAGCGCCACATGCTCGCCGGGGTCACCATGGTGGATCCCGCCCGGACGTACGTGGATACCACGGTCGAACTGGCGCCCGACGTGGTCCTCGAACCAGGCGTCATCCTGCGAGGAACCACCAGGATCGGCGAGGGAACGCGCATCGGGGCCGGCAGCCAGATCATCGACTCCATCGTCGGTCGCGACTGCCTCGTCTGGGCCAGCATCCTCGAGTGTTCCGAGGTGGAAGACGAGGTCCAGATCGGGCCGATGTCGCATCTGCGAGCCAGGTCGTCGATCGGGCGAAAGGCGAAGATCGGCAACTTCGCAGAGGTCAAGGCCAGCCGGATCGACGCGGGCGTGCAGCAGCATCACTTCAGCTACATCGGCGACGCCGAGTTGGGTGAGCGCACCAATGTCGGTGCGGGCACGATTACCTGCAACTACGACGGATCGAGGAAGCACAAGACCAAGATCGGCAAAGGCGTCTTCCTGGGCTCCGACACGATGCTGGTGGCGCCAGTGGAGCTGGGCGACGGAGCCCGGACCGGGGCCGGTTCCGTGGTCACAAAGGACGTACCGGCCGGGATGCTGGCTGTGGGGGTGCCCGCCCGAATCCGTCCGCCTCGTGTCGAGGGTGCGACTCCAGAAGCCCCCGCCGGAACCGCCGAGAAGGCTGCCCCGAGTAAGTCGCCGCCCGGGGAGGCCACCGAGAGAGCCCGCCGATGAGCGACGTCGTCCTGCAGCTCCTGGTCGTCCTCATCCTCGTCATGATCGAGGCGGTCTTCGTTGCCGCCGAGATCGCCCTGGTGACGCTGCGGCACAGCAGGATCGAGCAGTTGATCGACGAAGGTCATCGCAACGCGCGCCGCGTGAAACGGCTCGTCCAGGATCCGGGCCGTTTTCTGGCCGTTACCCAGATCGGCATCACTTTCGTAGGCTTTCTAGCCTCGGCATACGCGGCCGTCAACCTGGCCGCTCATCTTGCGGATCTCATCGCGCAGGTGGGTGTGCTGAAGGGCGCTTCGGGCTGGCTGGCCGTTCTCCTGGTCACGATGCTGCTCGCCGCATTCACCATCGTCTTCGGGGAGCTGGTCCCCAAAACCTTCGCCCTGGCCTATCCGGACCGCGTGGCCCTGACGCTTGCCGGCCCGCTCGATCTCGTGGGCAGGATCTTCGCCCCGGTCGTGAACTTGCTCACGTGGCTTACTCGGAAGATCGCCGGCGGCTTCGGGGCCGGAGTCGCCCGCCAGGCCCAGATCAACACCGAGGAACTCAAGCTCATCGTCGAGCGGGGAGGAGAGACGGGCGCCCTCGAAGCCGAAGAAGAGCAGATGATCAGCGCCGTCATCGAGCTGGGCGAGCGTCGCGTCCACGAGGTCATGGTCCCGCGAACGGACATGACGGCCCTGCCGGTGACGGCCACCATCGACGAGGCCATCGACACCTTCATTCGGGAGGGCCACAGTCGAATTCCGGTCTACAAGAAGGCGATCGACGAAATCGTGGGCGTCCTCTACGCCAAGGACCTCCTGCCGTTCCTCAAGGGCGGGCAGAAGCCCGACCTGCGCAAGCTGCTCCGCGCTCCGCTCTTCGTCCCCGAATCGATGTCGATCGATGACCTGCTCCACAAGATCCAGGGCCGCAAGGTCCATCTGGCCATCATCCTCGACGAGTACGGCGGCACGGCGGGCATGGTCACGATCGAGGACCTGCTCGAGGAGATCGTCGGCGATATCCAGGACGAGTACGACACCGAGGAACCGCTGACGGTTCGTATATCGGACGACGAGGCGCGCATCGACGGACGGGCGTCGGTGGACGACCTGGGCGAGCTGTTCGACGTGGACCTGGGCGGGCTCGAGGATGCCGACGAGTACGACACCGTGGGCGGGTTGATATACCACCGCATCGGCGGCGTGCCGCGGCCCGGCGATCGGGTCGATCTGCCGGAACACAGCCTCACGCTGACGGTCGAGGTGACGGACGGACGTCGCGTCGGCAAGGTTCTGGTGGTGCGACGGCATGGCGACGCCCAGGAGAGCAGGGACGGGGGCGAGTCCGACAGAGGCGCGTCCCGGTAGCCCCAGGCGCCCGCCACGGACGCACGACGGAAGGAGGTCGCGGTTTGCGCTGGTTGGGTCGCCACCAGACGATCGTCTTGGTGCTCGTGCTGGCCGGTGCTGTCTGGGGGGCACTGTGGTTGGCCTACGACATCCGAAGCCCCATCAACCAGTACGTGCGGGCGTTTGGGTCGGTCGAGATCGATGGCTGGAGCTACAACGACCTCGACTCACTGTGCATCCGTCTGGAACCGGCCAATGGCACTCCAGTGGCCGCGGCTGATGGCGCCGGTCTGTTGGCGTCCAAGAAGTACCCGGACGGATACGTCCGAGAAATCGTGCTCGTGTCGCTCCACGACACCTGCCACGGCGCCGCTCCGGTGCTGGCGTGGGCAGTGGCGGTCGCGTGGCCGGCCACGGCGGAAGCGTCGCCGGCGCTGGCTGGATCGCGGCCGAAAGCGATCGTCCTGGTGGATGCGAAGACGGGCGAGCTCATCGCAAGCCACGCCCTGGGCACGCCTTAGGCTACTTCGCCGGGTCGTGCGACCGGGTGGCTCGTGGCGCCTGGACCGCGTCGAGCGCCAGTCGGCGAACGTCCCGATGGCGGGAGATGGTCTCTACATCGCGCTGCATCGGTTCGAGCAGCCTCCCCGCACTCGTGTTCCAGCGTTCCGCCAGTTCTCGGGGATCCACGGAGAGCAGAGTCGCGGCCGCCTGCACGGCCGCACCAATTGCCACCAGATCCGTGGCGTCTGGGATCAGGACGGCGCGGGCGGAGAGCCTCTGAACCACGTGCCACCACGTCTCGCTCCGTGCGCCGCCGCCGATCAGGAACAACGGTGCGGCGGGATCGATGCCCGAAGAACAGGCATCAATCGTTGCCAGGGCATCCAGCAGCCCGATGACCGCCCCTTCGTAGGTTGCCATCAGGATCGACCGTGGGTCCGTGTCGTGGCGGAGCCCCAGCACGGCGGCTGACGCGTCGGGAACGTTCGGGGTTCGCTCACCGTCGAAATACGGGAGCGCGACGACGCCCTGGCTCGGCGCGACGTCGCCCCGATCCAACCGCAGCCACTCGGCCGTCCGGTCGACCGCCAGGGTGCAGTTGAGGGTGCAGGCCAGGGGCAGAAATCGGCCCGAGGCGTCAGCGAAGCCCGCGACGTCGCCGGTCGAATCGGAGCCACGAGTGCTCGAAACCATGAAGACCGTGCCCGACGTGCCCAGGCTCAAGACGGGCGTCCCGGGCCGCAGCCCCAGCCCGAGGGCGGCGCCCATGTTGTCGCCTGTGCCGGGGCCGACCAGCGCACCCGCCGGAAGACCAGTGGCTTCGGCCGCCGCCGCGGTCACAACCCCGGCAGCTTGCGTTGGCTTTAGTACCCGCGGCAGGAGTTCAGGCGACAGTTTGATGCCGTCCAGGCCGAGCACTTCTGCCGAGTAGGACTCGGTCTCAGTCGACCACCAGGCCGTACCGGATGCGTCGCCTCGGTCGGTCGCGCCTTCGCCCGACAGTCGTTCGGTCAGATAGTCGTGGGGCAGGCGCAGGGCGGCCGTTCGAGCGGCGATATCCGGCTCACGCCGCCGGAGCCAGGCCCATTTCGACGCCGTGAATGAAGCTACGGGCACGACGCCGATGCGGGCCGCCCAATTGGCCGCGCCGCCAAGCGCTCCCAGCAGACGGACAGCGTCCGGCGCCGAGCGGGTGTCGTTCCACAAGATGGCCGGCCGGAGCGGCCGTCCCGCGGCATCCAAGCAAACGAGCCCGTGCTGCTGGCCGGCGACCGATATCGCCGCTATCTGGCCGGCGAGCCCGGTCTCCGTGAGGGCCCGTCCGAGCGCCTCCCACCAGACGTCGGGATGCGTCTCCCTGGCCCCGCCCGTCCCGGTCACCTTGTGCGGGGCGCGACCGGTCCCGACGATGTCGCCTGTCTCGGAATCTACTACGACGACCTTGGTCGATTGAGTGGAGCAGTCGACGCCGGCGATCAGATTCCGCATTCCCACCTCCGGGACTCGATCTTCGGCCCTGGCGAGGCCCACAGGGGCTTGACATGCCCGTGAGATTTGTAGCACTGTACTACAAACATTTGTGAGGAGGAATTACTAATTAGCGGCCCTTCGCTGGTCCTGGGTCTGGGCCACCGCAGCGAGACCGTGCGTCGGTCCAACCTGTCGGTGATCGTGCGCGAGTTGCACCAACGCGGTTCGCTCTCGCGGTCGGAGCTAGGCGTCCGGACAGGGCTGACCAGGAGCGCTATCAGAGTCCTCATCGGAGAACTGGCGGACCTGCATCTGGTCAACGAAGGGACGGCGGCTGCCCTGGGGACGCCAGGCCGCCCCTCTTCACTAGTCAACCCAACACCGCTCGGTGCAGTCGTCCTCGGCATCGACGTCAAGGTTGACTCGGTGGATGTGGCGGCCGTGGGGCTTGGGGGCGAGATCCTCAACCAGATCCGAGTCGAGAGGCCGCGGGGGCGCATCTCAGTCGACCGGACGGTCGCCGACCTGGTCGACCTGGTAGACAGGGTTTGGGCCACGACGCCCGGTCGCGAGGCCCTCGTGGGTATCGGAGTCGCCGTCGCGGGGCTGGTTCGCCGGAGCGACGGGCTCGTCTACAACGCTCCGAACCTGGGCTGGAGTGAAGTCCCATTCGGCGCGCAACTGTCTGATGCCCTCCACGCGACCGTGCCTCTGACGGTCGCCAACGAAGCCGACATGGCCGTCCTGGCCGAACACCGGCGCGGGGCTGCGATCCAGGCTGAGCACGTAATCTACCTCTCCGGTGAAGTGGGCGTCGGCGGTGGAGTGATCATCGACGGCCGGCCGCTGACGGGGCTCGCTGGCTACGGCGGCGAGGTGGGCCACATGCCCGTCAACCCCAACGGTATTGCTTGCCGCTGCGGCTCCTACGGCTGCTGGGAGACGGAGATCGGCGAGGGTGCGCTGCTGCTGCGCGCCGGTCACCGGCCCGGAGGCGGCCAGGACGAGGTGGAACTCGTCCTGGAAGAAGTGGCCGCTGGCGTGCCCGAAGCGCTGAACGCCGTGGACAACGTAGGCCGCTGGCTGGGGGTCGGTCTCGCAATCCTCGTGAACGTCTTCGACCCGGAGATCGTCGTACTCGGAGGCCTCCTCGGGCGACTCCATCCGTTTGTCTTGCCCAGGGTCGAGCGGGAGCTTGACCGCCTGGCGCTGCGGGCTCCGCGCGGCCTGGTGCGGGTGGTCCCGTCCATGCTTGGCACTCACGCGTCGCTCCTTGGCGCCGCCGAACTCGCGTTTGAGCCAATGCTTTCCGACCCGTTGGGATGGGCCGGGGTTCGCACGGCTGCGATAGCCGCTTCAGCCTAACGGAGGAGTTGGGACATGACGACCGCTGCCACAGAGCCGGCTGGCGCCGAAGGCGCACTAATACCGAAGCCGAGCCACAAGTTCACATTCGGTCTGTGGACGGTCGGCAACAGTGGCCGCGATCAATTCGGATCGCCAACCCGTGAGGCCCTGGATCCGGTCGCGTCCGTCCAGCACCTGGGCGAGCTCGGGGCATACGGAGTCAGCCTCCACGATGACGACCTTGTTCCGTTCGGGTCCTCCGCCCGGGAGCGGGACGAGATAGTCCGCAGATTCCGCAAGGCGCTCGAAGACGCCGGGATGGTCGTTGGCATGGCCACTACCAACCTTTTCTCGCACCCCGTCTTCAAGGACGGAGCGTTCACGTCCAACGACCCGAACGTTCGCCGCTACGCCATCGCCAAAGCCATGCGCGGGATCGATCTCGGCGTCGAGCTTGGGTCCGGCGTCTATGTCTTCTGGGGCGGCAGGGAAGGCAGCGAGGCCTTCGCGGCGAAACCGGCCCTCGATGCGCTCGACAGGTACCGCGAGGCTATCAACTTTCTGTGCGAGTACGTCAAGGACCAGGGATACGACATCAAGTTCGCTCTCGAACCCAAGCCGAACGAGCCACGCGGCGATCTGTTCCTGCCTACGGTAGGCAGCGCCCTGGGTTTCATCCCCACGCTGGATCACCCCGAAATGGTGGGCGTGAACCCCGAAGTTGCCCACGAAACGATGAGCGGCCTTTCCTTCTACCAGGCGGTCGCCCAGGCGCTGGGCGCGGGCAAGCTCTTCCACATCGATCTGAACGGTCAGAAGATCGGCCGCTTCGACCAGGATCTGCGGTTCGCCTCCGAGGGGATCAAGGACTCGTTCTTCCTCGTACAACTTCTGGAGAAGTCCGGATATTCCGGACCGCGCCATTTCGATGCGCACCCATACCGGGTGGAGGACGCGGCCGGGGTCTGGGATTTCGCCGCCGGATGTATGCGCACCTACCTGATCCTGGCGGAGAAAGCCCGCCAGTTCGATCAGGACGCCGAGATTCAAGCCGCCCTGGCGCAAGCCGGAGCGCCGGATCTGGGCAAGCCCAGCGTTGGACCCTATAGCCGGGCCGGTGCCACCGAGTTGCTGGCCACGACATTCGACGTGGATCGGCTGGCCAGCCGTGGCTACGCGAACGAGCGCCTCGATCAGCTCGTCATTGACCTCCTGCTGGGAACGAGATGACCTCCCTATGTCGCGTTCCCGGCATCGGCCGTACGCGAAACGTCAACTGCCTGTTCCGCCAAGTCGATTGGCCTTCACGAAGCTCACGACTTCAAGGAGGTGAGAGTAGTCACAGATAGCCGCCCGGCGAG
>Ga0182027_10002777_pt1 | contig 28097 bp, 11 predicted proteins | sample 712E1DmetaG_FD_121300 | JGI IMG/M metagenome (GOLD analysis project Ga0182027, IMG submission 121300) | Permafrost microbial communities from Stordalen Mire, Sweden - 712E1D metaG (Illumina Assembly) | ecosystem: Environmental > Terrestrial > Soil > Wetlands > Permafrost | place: Sweden...
CCTTGTTCGATTCCGTTACCACAACCAATTGACCATAACTCTTTGCAGGAAAATTTGGTGCATAGAGAGCATTAAAACGTGGTGAGCTTGTTCCAATGAATGACGTCACGACCTGAACGCGCGCGTCTTTTTGAAGTATTCCTTCAAGATCGGTTATGACCGAGTCTGTTTTCTGCAGAGAACTTCCGGTAGGCAAAAATACTTCCACCGCAAACTGGTTCCTTTCAAGTTTTGGGAATGACTGCTGCGGAGTAACCGCAATCAATGCAAGTCCTGTTATGAACGAAAGACCACCTGCAAGGACGACCAGTTTTTTCCTTCTGAACGCTTTCTCGAGTACTCTGTCATAGAACTTCTGGAGTGTATCCAGGAATGTTGTTTTCCCCTTTTTTGTTGGATTGTTTTTTATTCCGGTTTTAATAAATGTGTAGCTTAACAACGGTATTACCGAAACCGAAAGCAGCAATGATATAAGTAGTGCGTACGTAATGGTTATTGGAAGCGATCGGGTAAATTCACCACCGGTACCACTCATAAATAATGGTATTGGCAGAAAACACGCTATGATGATAAGCGTAGCGGAAAGCACGGAGCTGAAGAGTTGAGTCACGCTTTTTGTCCCTGCATCAAACGGGGTCATACCCTGATCCAGCTTCTCTATATAATTATCTACTATAACGATAGCATCATCCACGGTTATACCGAGGACAATAATTAAGCCTGCAAGCGAAACGGTTTGCAGATCCATTCCATTTACCCACATAATTCCAATCGCCGTTAAAATAGAAGTTGGAATTGCAATCGCTGCAATTCGGGCGACTCTCAATGGAAGCAGCAGGATCGTTACCAGTATTACCGCTATCATCGCGGCCGCAAATTCTTTGAGAAAGTTTGCAATAGCTTTCGATACAACTTCGGGAATATTGGAAATCGTGATGATTTTTACGTCCGGCGGGAGGAAAACAGAAAATTTATCGATGGCCTTTTGTACTGCCGTTCCAAAATGAACGACGTTTTCCCCTGATTTCATTTCAAGAGAAACCAGCAGGCATTTCTTTCCATTGACGCGGATATAAGAATCCATATCATCGTATTCACGTACCACTTTTGCAATATCTTTGACGCGTACAACATTGCCCTGCGGATCGGAATAAACAATTTGATTCGCTACATCCTGTTCAGTTTTGAAGTTTGAAGAAATATGAATGGGATGCACATATTTACCGTCATCTATCTCCCCCGCATAATTTACAGTGCTTTGAGGTTTCAGAGCAGCAAAAACTTGTATTGGTTTTATGCCATAGTTCGCAAGCTTTGCATCATCCATATAAATACTGATTTGTTCCTTCTGCAAACCATAGTGTTTCACTTTTGAAACTGACGGTACTTTTCGCACATCATCTTCAAATGACTTGATATAATTTTCAAGTTCTTTATAGGTCTTCGTTTCGGACTGAACGGCAAGCAGAATCGCAGAAGTACTGCCAAAATCATTATCCGCCGTCAAAGAAGCCACGCCGGAGGGCAGTTCGCCTTTCAGCTCGTTCAAGCCATGACGAAGTTTCAGCCAGAATCCATCGACATCTTTTTCGTTTTCTGAAACCTCAACATAGATAATCATGAAATTTTCTTTAGAGACAGAATATGTCTTAGTGCGATTGACCGATTTATATTGGAATAAATAGTTTTCCACTTTTGCGGTCAATTGTTCCTCTACTTGTTGAGAAGTAGCGCCGGGATATAAGCCAATCACAATACCTGTTGACACGGTAAACGTCGGATATTCATCGCGCGGCATCTGGAACAGCGCCACGACTCCCACAAGAACAGCAATAACAGTAAAGATATATATCACCTGTTTATATCGCAGGAGCAGGTCGAGCAAGGTCATCTTCTTTTTCATATGTATGTACTCTCTCTTCGCTTTTAATTCACAATTTGCACAGAGGCATTATCTATGAGCTTATGCTGGCCTGCCACAACGACCGAATCGTTTATTTGCAATCCTTCCTGGACTTCAATACCGCTGTCCAGCAATTGACCGGTCACAATATATTTACGCATTGCTTTATTCTGCGATGAAACGATATACACGAAATTCTTTCCCAACTCATCTACCATAACGGACCTGCTCGGAACAACCACACCATGCACGACACTTGGCATCTCAATGGTTGCAGAACAGATCATTCCTGGCTTTATGGACAAATCTTTGTTTGTTATTCCGATCTTTATCTTATAGGTATGCGCTATTTGATCTGCAACGACACCGATTTCTTCCACGACACCGTCATAGTGCGCAGATCCCAAAGCACCAATTGTTATATTTGCCTTTTGTCCTTTGTGAATCAGGGCGATTTCGTTTTCTGAAACCGATACACGAGCAAACACTTTATGAATTTTCACAATAGTAATCGAGACAAGGTTCGGCATAGCTGTCATTCCGGGATCGATTGATCGTTTGCCGATAAACCCATCAGTGGTTGCGCATAAATTGCAGTCGTCTAAATTTTTCTTGGCGATGGCCGCCGCCGCTTTTGCTTTTTGCAAACCGGTTTCCACTTCTACATATTTTACATCCGATAGATTGCCATTTTTATGCATCGGCGTTAAACGATTATAGGCATCTTCTGCCTGCTGCTCGGTCGCTTGCATCATCGCATAGGTATTTTGAGATGTTGCATTGTCTAATGTTGCAAGAAGTTGTCCCTTCTTAACAAATGCTCCTTCGGACACATATACTTTCGACACAGTTCCCACCGAAGAAAAACTGAGCGGAATCGTTTCAGATTCCTCTATGGTGCCGCTATATGCAAGCTCCTGATTCGCATCGGCGAGTTTAACTTTTTCTACTTGTACCTTAACAGCATTATTTTGATCGCCTGAATTACTGGAACAGCCCCAAACTGATAAGACGTTTCCAATAAAGAAGATGACAAGGAGATTCTTTTTATTTTTCATAATTTATTCCTTTGGATTATTAGACCAATATAGTATTATGGTCGAATTGTTGATAAAAAAATTAAAGTCCGTTTGCGATAAATCGGGCAGCTATATCAATCTGAGCGGTATCATCATTTTCCAATAATAAATATAGCTCGAGGGCGTGCATCATTCCTGTGATTGTCTTTGCAGCGATCTTTACTTCCCTTTTTTGAATAAATGTGAACTCTTTGTTTTCCAAACCTAATTTCAAGATTCCTTCGATGTATCGTTCCTCTTGTCCCTGAAACACATCACGCAATTTTTTAATAAAATTTTGATTTCGTTTAATTTCTTCCCGGATAATAGTATATGCACTGATCCTGCTTTTCATCTCATTGATTGATTCTACAATATATTTAATCAATCGTTCTTTTGCAGTTTTTGTCTCTTCTGCTAATTCTTTCGCTTTTTTTAGTATCTTCTCAAACTCACTAATGACTACGGCATCAAATATTTCTTCTTTACTCTGATAATAGTAATAGAGTGTACTCTTTCCTTTACTTGCTTCGCGGGCAATATCTTCCATCGTGGTTTTTTTGCTTCCCCATTTTTGGAACACACGTTCAGCAGCTTTTAAAATTTCTGCTCTAACAATATCGTCTTTATCCATATATAGTCCTTTCGACTTATTACGTATTGTAGTCTAATAATAGCATAAGTTTCAGATAATATCAATTTTTTAATAATGATAATTGTCGAAAATCGCTGAGCGGACATTGTCGTGGGGGGAAAGAATCAGGCTTGCGACAATCGACACAAACTCGGTACCGTTAATTTACATCTGGTCAAGGATTTCCTTCCAATGGCAGCGGGTGAATCGAAAGCTTTTGATCGCGAAGAGAAAACCTGAAGAATTCCTACGTCGTTTGCACAAATTCTTTCATCCGTTTGTTGATGATTTTGACGTAGCTGCTCGTCCAATACTAAAGCTTGGGGACGATGGTGAGATCTCCTGATGATGAACGAGTGCTACTTACGATAAGGGAAATAGTGGTTTCAGCAATCTGATAGAATCAGTACAATCCAACGCCCACTCACACAATTCAATATGGATATCCAATAGCAATATTAAATGTAAGGTTATTCTTTCTCCACGACGGATCGCCAAAATTAATCTTATTGACAACCCAACGCTCGCCCTGGGGCAAATATGGGACGCGCAATGGGAACGCAAGGTCAAACCGAAGAATAAAAAAGGACAGATCAAGCCGCAGGCCGAACCCAGTTCCAACCGCTATCTCATCGAGGAATGTCTTACTGGAGAACTTGCCGCCGGGGCGGTTCGGGTCTTCCTGCATCAGCCAGATATTACCGGCATCAACAAACAGTGCACCTTTGACAATACTGATTATGGGAAACCGGTACTCGGTATTTGCTTCAAGTTTGATGTCCCCTGCCTGTTCCAAGAAAGATTTTGCAGCTATACTATCAGGAGTTCTGTACGAACCGGGGCCAAGACCCCATACACTAAATGCCCGTACACTATTGCTTCCCCCGATATAAAATTGTTTCACATAGGGCAGTGTTGCGGAGTTCCCATACGGGACGCCTATCCCGGCGATCAACCTGCTGGAAATCGACGCTCTTTGATCAATGGTATTGTAGTAATATCGCAAGTCGATATCAAATTTGTAGTACTCCGAATATGTCGTCCCCAATATTTCATAGGGAGTATTGGGTGTCGCTGGATGCTTGATGAACAGCGATTGCCCAAGCTGCAACAGGTTCCCTGAAAGATCTATGCTTCCTTTGAAGTACAAGTGGTTCTTCTGATCCTTCTCCAGCTGGTCGTTGTACGTGAAGGAATAATTCTGTCCGATGATAAACTGTTCCTCAAAACTTTTTTGTAACAAGGGATTGACACTCAAGAGGTCGTTGAATTTTTGGGTTGTATTTGTCAGATGCGCAAACGTAATCGAGAGCGGATTAAAATTGTGTTCCTTGCTGATGGATTCCTTCCAGTTGTATCCAAATGAAGCATCTACCGAGAAAAGCTGATAGTAGAGCAATCGATTCAATAAATTGAATCCAAGCACGATGTGCGTCTTTGGCACGAAGAGGCTTGAGACATTGTTGAGTCTGAACGGAACAATGAACTTCGGCAGTTCTAATTCTCCACGCGTTCCGATTTCATACGAATTTCCTCCCGATTGTCCCCCGCCAATAGGCATCTCAAGACCAGCTTCAAGACTCAGCGTAAAGAGTTCGGCCCCGCCGAACAAATTCCTGTTTCTATAGCTGGAGTTCAATACGGGACCCGCAAGATTGTTGGATTGGGAAACACCTTGCAACTCAAAGCGAAGGTTTTTTAACGACAGCGGCGTCAGATATATATGAGGTTCCAAGCGCGGAATGCCTGCCGAATCAGCATTGACAAATCGTATGTTCACAAATTTAAACACGCCAAGATTCATGAGTCTGTTCAATGTGAGATCGTGTTTATTCCTGCTGTATGCGTCGCCTTTTTTAAAGAAAATTGAACGGACAATAACCTCAGGGTTAAACTTCTTATCAAGGTCAATATAGTTACAGCCGCCAATCCTCACAGTGTCGCCGGCAGGCATTGCGACACTGTCACGATTCAATGAATAACCGGAATAAATGTAGATGTTCCCTATCGTATAGACACGCGCCGCCTCAATAGGGATATCTTTTTTGACTTGAAGGGTAATATCTATTGTTTTATTTCCTGCAGTACTATCTGCTTGGAAGACAAGGAAATCCGGAGAGAAATAGAAATAGCCCTTCTCCTTCAGCGCTGTGTCAATACGTTCCCGTTCCTTTTTGAGTTTTTCAAGATCGTATTGATCTCCGGCGGCAAGCAATGTCCCTCCCATGGTGGAACGAATTGCTTCAACGAGCGTTGTGTCGGTCCTCTTCACAGTACTACCATTGATTCTGTACGGCGAGTGGACTGCAATGGTGTATTCAATATCTGCGGTACTTTCTTCTTCGCGTACTGTATATTGTACATCCGGCCAGAAGTATCCTTTACTTTCTAATAGAGTACGCATCCTCCCGGCAATCCGGTCGGGTGCGGCAGATTGCAGCAATACCGGAGGTTCACCCAATGTCCCTTTGAAGAATCCGATGTTGTACAACCATAACTTCAAACGGAAGAGTCCAAGGAGTTTTCCATTCGGTTCCGGTTTGGCAAGCAATTCCAGCTGATTTTTTAATTCGCTTTTGTCTGGGATCGCTTCCTTCTCTATAATATTTACATCTGCTCCGGTATACAGCTTCTCGCCTTGAGCGAGATAAGCCGTGTTGCAACCGAGGTCAAAAACCGCGAGTGCCCAGGTGAGCGCAACAATCAAGAGAGAATTGGACAGTGAAAATCTTATTCGCATTTATTTCACTTCTTTATCAGAATCCGGCTTAAGCGTGATGCCAAGAAGTTTTTCGAAATCAATCGTGAACACGACGCCGGCGCCTGTTTTAGTGATATCGCCGTCAATGACTCCCTCGTACGTATTTTGTCTGAAGACCTGCAGTTGCCAGTGGCCGTCCTCGGTGAGTTTGTACAACACTTTGAGATCTCCTCCAAAATTGTTCAGTGAATTTTCCTGACTTCGTCGTCCTTCAAGGTCTACATCTCCACCGACCTGAACAGTCACACGTTCAGAGAAAAGTTGTTTCGAGAGCGCCAATTTTAATTGGGTCCGTCCTTCGGCGGTACCGCTCGAGTAATCTTGATATGACTCCAACCCTACGTTAAGGTTCGCGCCGGCAAGGTATTGTTCGGATAAATGGTTCAATTGTGCTGAAAGAATTTGGCTGACACTTGAACGCGCATAATCGGAAATTCCTTCGTTTCCAACTGCGGAGGCAAGCGGGTTCTCCGAAACAAATCTGCCCAGCACCAGAAGGGCAAAGACTTGCTTATTGAGTTCGGATTCCTGGCCATTCAACTCGTTGATTTTCGCGTACACAGTTCCATTCAACACACCCCGTTGGTCAGACGGAAGATCGAGTTTGAAATGAATATCCGGCTTCAGAAGTTTTCCCTTCATTATAAGGTAAACCTGAATAGGAATCTCCTGCTTGTATTTATTACGTTCCTCCTGACTTATACCGGCAAGTTGATCCTGAACCAAATCCAGCACCGCGGTTTTTACGGTGTACATTGCGGTGATATCGACGTCAGCTTCATAGGGAGATCCCAACCAGGTGAGGCTGCTTCCTTCTTCAATGGCAAATTCCCTTTTGATGAGACCCTCAAATGAAAGTTGATATGAGCCTTTGAGGATTTCATATCGCCCTGTAAGAGTGAGCTTTCCGCTCGGATCAATGGCGAAGCTCAATGTCGCTTCTCCCTGAATCACGAGAGAATCGCCTGCTATGGGATCGATCAATATCCGAAGTTTGGACTCCTTGTTGACCGTGATATTTGAGGTGAGATCCATGGATAAAAGTGATAAAAGTTTTTCTTCCGTAGTATCCCTGTCTGACATAACGGCTTGTCGAGACATAATTGAGTTTGGAGGAGTCTTGGTATCGACAAATCGTACAATGCCGCGACGCTCCTCCACCGCGAGCTCTGATTCCGGCATGACTAAAGCGAGATTGGTTCCCTTGTCCAACTCCGCCTGCATTGTAACTATTGGCCTGCTCTGATCTCCTTTTACAGAAATATCACTATCGAGAACCACCGTGCCATAATAAAGAGCGTCACGACTTGCAGGTTTGTTCAAAAGAAGAAACTTGTCCGTATGCATTCGAAAATCATATTTATAATTGCGGAAGTCCTCGGTAAAAAGATGACCGCTCAATGAAGCCTTGTTGCCGAGAGTATCGACAAGATCAAATGATCGGAATTCGACTCCTCGAGCATCAATATCTATCTTGCCATTGTTGAGATGCTGATATGTGTCAAGGAATGGCAGGACAAATGCAGTATTGATGAAATTTAACTCCCCGCTCATAGAAGGTTTCTTCGTTGTTCCCGTTACATGCAATCCACCGGTCATTGTTCCTGAGAGACGCTGCACGTTGCCGAAGGTAAAAGGCTCAATACTGGCAAGATTCACTTTTGTGAAATCACACATTAGGTCCAGACCGCTCGTACCTTCTTCACTCCGGTATTTTCCTTGCATGGCAATTTGGTTCCCATTGCCGGTGATGTCCATGTTCACTTCGTAGACATTTTCTGTTTGATTATTTGCACGCAGCACAACATCTCCAATAAGCTTTTGACCGAAGCTGAAGTCTCTAATTGTGAGGTCAGACGTGAACGCTTTACGTTTTTCCAAATTTTGCAATACAACATTCCCGGTGAGGATTCCACCGAGCATGCCGCTATCGCGCTCCACAACTTGCGATATAGTGGCAAGATTAAAATTGTTGAATTCAACTTTTAGCGGTGAACGCTGGCTTTTCTCGTCAGTGCTGTTAAGAGAAAGGGATTGTCCCGCATTTCGCAATACAACATTGTGTGCAATAAACTGGTTCTTGCCAAAAAGTAAATAATTATCAAAAGACACATCCCATGGTTGGTTTTGAAACACAACTCCATCCTTGTTTAATTGTAGTTTGTATCCTTCTGGAACACTATGGAATTCTCCAGCAAGAAGTATTTTTTTGAAACCATCATTGCGGGTACTCTGTAATACAACCTCAATGCTATCGTGCCCGGCATTTCCGGCAAACTGAAGATTTGTTACCCGAAACGTCGAATCAGTTATGGATACCACATTCAACTTTGCCTTAAGTAAATCGGCGTCAGAGGTGACTATGAGATTCAGGCTATCGATCTTAAAATCGTTATAATCAACCCTTGGGATATTGATGTTCACATTCAGGTTCTTTTTGTCACTATTATAATTACCTGTAATCGTTCCTGCAGACAATTGATGAAGTTCCGGAACCAATAAATCCGTGAGAGCGGTTGGATCGTGCAAGGTAATGTGAAATGTAAAAGCCTGAGCTTTAAGATTTTTCCTGTGTCGCTCTCCATGCAGGTTGAAATATTGAGTAAAATGTTCTTTCAACACTTCCGGCAAATCGCCGGCAGCTATTGTGCCGTCGAATTGAGCCGAGAAGATTGTGGATTCGATACCAATGTGGGCTTGTCCTTCTTTGTTGACCGAGGTACAGACAAGCGAATCTATACTATATCGATCACGGTTTTTAATGATCACAACATTGCGGACATCGATTGTGCCATTGATATCGTTTATGTCCTGTCCTGTAAGGTCGGATGTAACGCTGCCGGCCATCCGAATGTCATCTGGAGTGAAGTTGAGCTGGTGCAGGTCGGCGCCTTTCAGATCGAATGTGAATTTGTACGTTGGATTATTTTCACCCGCATTAACAGTGCCATTGAATATGAATGCAATATTAGAATCCTGAATCTCAGCTTTCCCTTCGAACATTTTCGGGCTTGCAGTTCCAATAATCGATAGTCGTCTGTAGGGATACCCATTCACAACCGCCTTGTCCACTTGAACATTCAATTGCGCTTCAATGTCATCTTTGTTTAATCCCGTTCCAACAGCGGATGCCTTCAATGAAACAGGACCGAATGTTTCTGGATCGTTAAGAAGCGAACCGATATTGAATTCCTCTACGATGACATCTGCCTTCCATCGACTGGTTTTTAAGTTCGTTCCACCACCGGAGTTCAATTCCACATTTCCCTTCACGCTTCCGAAGCTGGTCTCGATAATGGATGAAGTGGAGAAATTCTTCAATGTGCCTTTGAAGTTTCCGCTCACACTCATAGTAGCAGGAATAACGATATCCTTTGGAAGCAATGTATCCACAATAATCGCTTGAATGTCAGTCCGGCCGGAAGAGAAGCGATGCAGGTTCACATCATAGTGCGCCGTCTCTATCTCCGGTAATCCGCGGATTGAACCGGTAAGATCGATTGTAGTGGAATCGCCCACCGTAGCCCGAAACTCTTCCACTTGTAAGTCCCCTACAAGCCCTGAGAGTTGGGAAGTGAATCGTATCAACAAACCTGGTGTGTTCTTTATTGGAAGAGAAGGCTGGAAAAAAAGCAAATCTGAAATGGCGAGGTAAGAATCTCCGATCGTCACCTTGACCTTCACAGTACCCTGGAGGTTTTTGAGTTCGGCCAAGGAAGAGTAGCCGAGAATAATATTCTGGCGTATGCGGCTGACCGCAGTTTCCACCATGAAGTTCGTAAGCTGCGCATGCAGAGAGTCCAGTAATAATCCGCCCGAAAGTTCGCGCACATCAAGTCCGGAATGTTCTCGAAAGGATGTATGATGGATGTCAGCCTTCATTCGATTTTCACTGAAGTATATGTTTTCTGCCCGCATCGTCAAACCATCAAGTCGGAGATGATTCGGATCTACACCTTTGGTCCTGGCCGCATCTTGAACATCATATTGGACGCTGTTGCCGCTGAGAATTAGTTGATCGAGACTGATAACCCAGGGCAAAACAGTGGCATCGGACTTTTCTATTTTGTTCTCCTTCCTGTTCGGTTGCACGACAACAATATTCGTGTTTTCAAGAAGGAATTTCTTGAGCGCTACATGGTGCGATGGTATGTCAATCTTCTCTGCAAGGAGAGTCGACGTTCCGAGGTCAACACCATAGCGTTCTCTCGTTACGGTGTTTTCATAAACGAAATAAACCTTTGTCAGCGATAGAGCTCCGACCCCAAGGTCGATGTCTGCAGATTTTGATTCATCGGGCGGTGATTCTTTTGTTTGTATAACACTCGCGATAGTATTCGCAAGAGATAATTCGTCGACGCGAAACTGCTTCTTCTCGATATCAAAATTATTGAGCGATGCATCCAGTGTGCCGAGCTGTAAGCGCAGATTCAGTCCACTTACCTCATCATCGTATGTACCATGGACGCCGTTGAGACTCAATCTGCCAAACCGAATTTTCCAACCGGAGCCTGAAATAGTATCGGGATTAATATTAGCAGTAGCCGGATGGGGGCTGATTGCATTTAGGATGAAATCGAAATTGAAGCTGCTATCTGGTAAAGTACGGGTGATGTGGGCGGTGAGCGAATCGATCCGGACGTTATTCAACTTGATGTCGTTCGAGAAAAATCCAAGCAGGTTCACGTCCGCTGTCAGCGTTTGAATAGACAACAACGTGTCCCGTTGGCGGCTTTCAATGAATATGTTATGCAGCACGATCGAGTTCGTGATAAATATATTGACAGAACCAACCTCGATGCGGGTATGCGTCTCTTCTGATATCGATGACAATGCCTTCTGCACAATGGTGCGCTGCACCAAGGGGAACTGCAGCGCAACGACGGCAAGGACGATCAATCCCAGTATGCCAGCAACTATCCATAAAACAGTCTTGATGATACGACGGACGTACATTTTTGGCTTATGCTCTATTGAAAATGTAGCGGGTATATGTTCCTCCTACAGTTAGGGAGTATGACGTCCAATACTCAGTCGCTGTCCGATATGGCAGAGTCCTGCTTCGATGAATCAATGATACTCATAAGAAGATCGACATCTTCATAACTTGTGTTAACCTTATTACATAAGATAATAACAACAGATTTATCTGCCAGACGCCTCACAAACAAACTGCTATACCCACGCCACCAGCCGGCATGATATACAATTTTATCTCCGTTGTTTGATGTCTCGATGCGCCATCCGTATCCGTAATTTTTTTCGTTTTGTTTATCATAACTGAAAGGGGTAAATGCTTCCTGTAAGGTACTCTGTCGTACTAATTTTTCCGTATATAGGCATTGATCCCATTTGAGCATATCTTCCACTGTGGAGTAGATACCTTTATCGCCTACCGTACCGCTTAGATAGTCTTCCGTCGCCCTCCGTTTATTTTGTTTATATCCCACGGTAGGGTATTTGACATCTTCAATTTTCTTTTTATTGGACACAAAGGACATCTTCATACCCAATGGTTTGAATATATGCTTCTCAAGAAATGCGGAATACGATATGCCTGAGACATGCTCAATGATGCAAGCAAGAACTACATATCCGGTATTACTGTAATAATATTCTTCGTCCGGCGCGAAGACTAAAGTTGGGCGGTATTCGATCATTATATTCATCAGGTCTGTATTTCTCATAGGCTTTTTATTATTCTTCCAGTACCTTTTGGCAAACCTCATGTATTCCGGCAGGCCTGAGCGGTGTGAAAGCAATTGATGAATAGTAATATTATTATATGGAAATTTCGGAAAGAAAAGTTGTACGGGATCGGTAAAATTCAATTTCCCCTCATCATGCAGCATCATAATGGCCATTGCGGTAAATTGCTTTGTGATTGATCCGATCTGGAAGACGGATTTAATATTCAATGGTGTTTTCAATTTTAAGTCGGCATAGCCAAAAGTTTTCTTATAAATTACCTTCCCCGCTTTCGCGATTAGTACGTTGCCATTAAATCCTTCCCGTGCGGAAAGAACCTGAAAGAGTGAATCCATCCTCAATGCAATCTCAGAGGACTCCTGAGAAGCTGAACCTTGTCCGTTGCCAGCGGAATACCACAAAAGTATTAAGAAGAAAAAAGTGCTATTCATTGCATCCTGATAACGTTCATTGTTTTTAATAATGATATAAGAATATTTATGGGTGTCAATTAAAAACATCTCTCTCAAACGCGAAGGTGATCCCACTCAATATCATGATAAATTCTCTAAGGTTAGAATAAAACATGAGTGGGGATGATTGCCTATTTTTTTACATTAGCATTTATGATTTATTTATTTTCTAAATTGTTTAATATTAAATCAACTCATTTAGAAATGGAATTAGGCAAATTGATTATTTGGATGAACTAAGTTGTACTATTCTTACCTCAATCGAATGTACCTGACGGTCGTCAACAAGAAAAATACTTTTATCATCAATCTTAACTCCATCAACGGTTACACTTGGATCGATATCATTACTCTGTATCTGAAGAATGGTGATGTTGTAAACAGTTTCCCGGTAACGGTAAAATACTTTATACGTTTCCCAATCTGCAGGGAGGCAGGGCTCAATATACAGCTTGTCTACTTCAAGCCTCAGCCCAAGGAGCGATTCCATTATAAGTCGGTACATCCATCCGGCAGAACCCGTGTACCAAGTCCACCCACCACGACCGATGTGGGGTGCAAGCGCATAAACGTCAGCCGCGACCACATAAGGCTCCACTTTATATGTGGCAATACCTTTCAGAGATTTTGCATGGTTCACAGGATTGATGATTGCTAGCAGTTCCCATGCGTGTTGGCTGTCGCCTAAAGTAGCAAACGCCATCGCCGCCCAAATCGCGGCATGTGTATACTGTCCACCATTCTCTCTTACGCCGGGGACGTAGCCCTTTATATATCCGGGATTCAAATCCGATTTGTCGAATGGCGGATCCAAAATTTGGATCAATGCATCGTTCCGGCGAACAAGACGATTATCCAATGCACTCATAGCCATGTGCAATCGTTTTGCATCCCCTACGCCAGAAAGTACTGCCCAACTCTGCACAATAGAATCAATTTTGCATTCCGGATTACTCTCCGATCCAAGCGGCAAGCCATCGTCAAAGTAAGCCCGGCGGTACCACTCACCATCCCAGCCGTTCTGTTCAATATTCTGGCGTAACGTAGTTGCTTCCTTTTGACAGCTTTCAGCGAATTGAACGTCGCCCTGCTTGTTAGCAACTTTCGTGAACTGCATAAGCACTTCATAAAGGAAGAACCCCAACCAGACACTTTCGCCTTTACCATGTATACCAACCATATTCATACCATCGTTCCAATCACCTGTTCCAATGAGCGGTAACCCGTGCTCGCCAAACCTGAGTCCTTTCAATATAGCTCTTACACAGTGCTGGTATAGGCTATCGGTTTCTTCTGACCTGTTTGGAAGATCAAAATAAGAGTCATCCTCTGCATTAAGTGTGCGACCCTCCAGAAAATTTACAGGTTCATCTAGCACTCCAGAATCCCCGGTACTCAGTACATAACGACACGTTGCAAAAGGCAGCCAGAGGTAATCATCCGAACAATGAGTTCGTACACCTCGGCCAGACGGCGGGTGCCACCAATGCTGTACATCTCCTTCCTTGAATTGACGACTCGCGCTGAGGAGTAGATGTTTTCGCATGAGACTCGGCTCGGTATGAATGAGTGCCATGACATCCTGCAACTGATCGCGAAAACCAAAAGCTCCGCCGGATTGGTAATATCCGCTCCGAGCCCAAATGCGACAAGCTAAAGTTTGGTATAAGAGCCATCCGTTTGTAAGAACATTTACAGAAGGATCAGGTGTCTCAACCTGCACTGCACCAAGCGTGTGATTCCAATATTGCCATACTGATTCTAATGCGCTTCGCACGGCAATTGATCCCTGGAAGCGTTGAACCAGCTTTATAGCCTCAAAATAGCCATGGCCAACACCGAGTTTAAAGATGATCTCACGCTCTTGCCCATCGTCCAGCTCGAAAGGAATTTGGATGGCTGCGCAAGGATCCAACGCGGCTCCTATCTTACCGGAAAGATGCGAACGGGTCATCGCTGCCGGATTTCGAAGCGTGCCGTTGCGTCCAAGGAATTCGGTGCGATCGCAACTAAATGTATGAACCTCATCTTCCGTTTGAAAGAAAGCAATACGATCGGAAAACTCCGAATTATATAAATTTCGTGCATAGATTGCGCCACTGCTGGAATCAATTTCGGTAATCACGTGCATAATCGATTTCGGGCGCAGATCGCCCAGCACTAATTCCACATAACCAGTAACAGAGAGCTTTCGCGGCTTGCCTGACTTGTTCCGTATTTTCAATACGGAAAACTTGATCGGCGCATCCATTGCTACATAAATCCATAGCTCCGAGCTAATGCCCTCCTCTGTGTGCTCGAAAACGCTGTAACCAAACCCGTGACGGGTAACGTAAGATCCAACTCCACGACTGGGTAATGGAGTGGGTGACCAGAAGTGCCCTGTCTCTTCATCACGAATGTAAAATGCTTCACCGCTCGAATCACTCACCGGATCATTGTTCCAGGGTGTAAGACGAAACTCGTGGGCATTCTCATTCCATGTATATGTTGGACCGTTCTCTGAGACTATGGTTCCGAAGTCCGGGTTTGCCAGTACATTTACCCATGGTGCCGGCGTCACTTGCTTGCCTGAAGTTGTGATTATGTATTCATGTCCGTCAGGAGTGAACCCCCCATATCCATTGAAGAAGATCAGATCTTTTCGGGGGAGATCAGACTCATCCTGGTGGTAGGCTTGATAGGCTCGAATCCGCTTAAAACGCTGGACAGGTACTTCTGCAATACTACGATGATTGACCTGTGTTTCAAGAGTTCCTCGTTTATCAGAAATGATAATGCGAGCGACTGTTTGGATGAGAATGCGGTCCTCATTCGATATCTGGTCTGATTGCCTCACGAAAATGCCGCCTGGTCGATCAACATTATTGGCTTCGACATCTGCGGCGATCAGCCTCATGATTTGTTCTTGGAGTTGTTGCCGGTAACCAGCATGATCTTCGTTCCAGATTATTAGATCAACTGTGAGTCCTTTTATGCGCCAATATGCATGAGCCTGTACTATCTGGCGCACCAGGTTGATATTGGACTGATCTTCAATTTGCAGTAGAACAATAGGTAAATCTCCGGAAATAGAATAGCCCCATAGACCGGATTGTCCTCTGCGATTTTTTATAATCACGCTCGGTTCGGCACGAAGGGAGGAATTAGCATAGATGACTGAATTTGCGAGACGGCAGTAAAGTTGCGCATCGGCTTCTGTAGCATCAATCTGTCGCAGCACAACCTGGTTATGAGTCCATGCAAGTTCGAAGACACGATTTGCGAGCCGCCGATCCTGGTATTTATCAATAAGGCTTATGGCTTGATCGCGGGTTTCACCGATTCCAAAAACCATGTCTATCTTTACTGTTTCTTCAGGTTCGAGTATTATGTTATATCGAATCGCAACAATTGGGTCCAGGACAGAACCCTGACTGTTAGAGAGGGGCGTTAAATCTTTCATCACCTGAGGAGCCGAAATTGTATTTCCGCGACCAATAAATTGCATTCGATCAGTCTCGAAGGACACTTCTTTTGTATTCGCTCCACGTACCGCCATCATGTGAAACATCCACAGTGTTTTGTCTTCGGTGGAACGAGGTCTGCGAGTGCAAAGGATTGCCTGTCGCTCGCGGATAATCTCAGTCTGAACAAATAGATTACTGAACGCTGGATGCAGCGCGTCCGAGGCAGACGACGCAAGTACGACTTCCGCATAACTCGTAACATCGATTACCCTGCGTGTCCGGGAGCGGTTGGTGAGATGAATACGGCGCAGTTCAATATCATCTTCCGGTGAGACTACAATCTCGGTATGTATATCAAAATTGTGGTCCCGGCGGCGAAATTCAGCATGTCCTTCAGAAAAAATAGCTTCATAATTTTTCGAGCGCTTATGCGTCGGTTGATATGCGGTTGACCAAAACTCTCCGCTGGCTAAATCGCGGATATAGCAAAAGGTACCCCAGTTGTCACAGGTACTATCTTCATGCCAGCGAGTGACAGCAATATCTTTCCATCGACTGTAACCGCCACCTGCGTTTGTAATCATCACGTTGTACCTGCCGTTCGACAATAACTGTACTTCTGGAATCGCTGTGTCGGGGGTGTTAATTTTGCGCACCGGGACTTCAGGAATACCGGAACTCGTATGAGTGTCGGTGAGCCCAGAAGAATGCAAATAGAACAACGTGGTTTTTGGAATCCTCTCCTGAAGCAACAACATTGTTGCTTCGAACAACGGATCTGACTCAAACCGCTTCTGCATAGGACGATCCAGGATGAGATAAGCCAGAGAAAGGAGGCTCATACCTTCATGATGCGCCATGAAAGATTTAACCACCACACTCGATTGCCGTCGTGGAAGGCGTGATGCAGTATAGTCTACTGCTTCATAGAAGCCATATTTTCCTAACATTCCTTGAGTGGCAAGTTGCTGAAGGTTTGCACACGCCTCCTCAGGTTTCACCATCAGTGCAAGTGCCGATGCGTATGGCGCAATAACAAGGTCTTCTGCCAGTCCGCGTTTGAAACCCAACCCCGGTACACCAAATGCCCTGTATTGGTAATTGAGATTACCATCGACTGTGTTATAACATGATTCAGAGATACCCCAAGGAACACCGCGCAGTCTTCCATATTCAATTTGTTGGTTCACAGCCGCTTTATAAGTTTGGTCAAGCAGTGTGTTTTCGTATGTTGGCATCACCAAGAGCGGCATGAGGTACTCGAACATTGAACCGCTCCAGGAAATGAGAATTGTCTCACCTCCAACAATAGTAAGCAATCGCCCTAAAGCAAACCAGCTCTCCTGTGGCAATTGCCCTTGTGCAATCGCCACGAAACTACTCAATCTAGATTCCGAAGCCAACAGGTCATAATAACTTGAATCCCGCCGCTTTTCGTCAACACTGTACCCAACAGACATGAGGTGGCGTGTTTTGTCATAGAGAAAATTATACTCCATGGTGGAGAGTTCGCTTGATTGAATTGCAAGATTTTTGATAATCGCAATCCTCTCATTGGCACGTTTGCTGGCATCTATAATCGACTGTCGAAACTCATCAAGCCGTTCATTTTTCCCAGGTAGCAATTTTGTATCAAGTTTTGCTAGTTCGCTTAGAGTTGGTATCTCATCGTTACAAGAAAAGCAGTTCTTCCTTTCTGGAGAAACCGGCAGGACAAGCCATGGAGCGAGAAACGTCAACTCATCAAGGGCGCTCCGACACTGCTTGGCCAGGGCATGTGCCCACCTTGCAGCTTCATTATCAGAATTTGCAATAAAATTACCTTTTATTTTATCAGTGGATGTTGCCAACCGCTCTAGGTTTTGCCATGCTTCCGCAAGGGTGACAGGCGGGAAATTGACAGTGAACTCTATATTTTTCTGAAGTTGAAGGAGTTGATCATGATCGACTCCTTTGACAATATCTAGGAGGATTCTCAGAGTATCGCTTATCCCTTCGAACAGTTGTAGTCCCACAATTTTTTGATCGGGAAGAGCGAGAATACCCTGGCGTAGTGTAAGCATGAGACCCGCAAGGTTCCCACTGTCGACTGATGAAATGTAAAAAGGTCGCAGCGGCATTAAAGATTTTGTGTCATACCAGTTGAAGAAATGTCCTTTGTATCGTTCCAAGGTTTTCATGGTTCGGAATGCATTGGACGTACGATCAATAAGTTCCCCGGTAGAAATGTAGCCAAAGTCATACGCAGATAAATTCGCGAGGAGTGCCAGCCCCATGTTAGTCGGCGAAGTGCGGTGTGCTACCACAGCAACAGGATTTTCTTCAAAGTTATCAGGAGGCAGCCAATGATCTTCCGGACCAACAAAAGTTTCAAAGAAAGACCAAGTTTTCCGGGAAAGATCCCGTAAAAATATTTTCTGAGTAAGAGTTAATCTTGCTTTGCGTCGTGCGAGAGGCAAACTTATCCACCATACAATAGCAGGGGATGAAATCCAGAGAAATAATACTGGAAAAACGACAGAAGGCATAGTCTGTTTTGAAAACTCGAAATAGATGATTGTAAAAATAGCAACGATAGGGGATATCCACATCGTTCCAAAAGAGCCGAGTAGGTTAATGCAACTATTGCTGCCAATAACATTGGACGGATTCCATTCGAGAAGTCTTTTGTGGGAAATCAGCATTCGCCACAGAGTGCGGATAATAGCATCCTGACTGAAAAACGCCTCATAGGGGAGAGTTATGAGTGTAAAAGCTGCTTGAGTGAAATGCATGCCGGAGGACCGCGCTACGGCAGCGAGGTGCTGACGCATAAGCATATCTGCCGGTTTCTGGAGCACATCAAGGATAGAGATGCACACAGCAGGAATGAAAATAATTCCGATCGCCGACAAGGTCCAAAACCAGGCTTGTGGCAAGACTATCCAGCCGAACAGAAACAAAAGTGTCATTGCAAAAGGGATGACGCTGCGTCGAAGGTTATCAAAGATTTTCCATCGGGACAACCATGATAGAGAGTTCTTTTGGAAACCACCACTCAAACTGGGAACGAATGGCAGCAGCCACCGCACTAATTGCCAATCACCTCGAATCCAACGGTGTCGGCGGTTTACATCAGTGTTGTAACGGGATGGATATTCCTCATATAACTGAACATCACTCAACAGCCCTGCGCGAGCATAACACCCTTCGAGAAGGTCGTGACTGAGAATTTTATTCTCCGGAAAGCGCTCATTGAGTGTCCGCGTGAAAGCATCAACATCGTAAATACCTTTACCAATGTATGATCCCTCGCCAAACACATCCTGATAAACATCAGAGACTGTGCGTGTGTATGGATCGATGCCCGGCTGACTTCCGTACAATCGCGCATAACGTGAACGGTTTGTTCCCGGAAGGCTCACTGCAACGCGTGGCTGCAAAATAGCATACCCCTCGCATGTGCGCTTTTTGCTTTCATCGTAGCGTGCACGGTTCAGGGGGTGAGCCATAGCTCCTATTAACTGACATGCTGAGTCGCGAGGGAGTTGTGTATCTGTGTCAAGTGTAATGATATACTTTATGTGTTGTAAAACTTCAGTCTTCCCGATAACAAGAGAGAAGGGAATTTTCGATCCGCCACGCAACAGAGAATTCAATTCCTCAAGCTTGCCCCTTTTACGTTCATATCCCATCCACATCTGTTCTCGAGGATTCCAATGTCGCGAGCGATGAAAAAGGAAAAAAGAATCGTTGTGTGAACCTTTGTATTTTTCATTAAGCTCTTCAATTTTTTTACTCACCAACAGTACAAGTGATTCATCCTCAGGCAGGGATTCTTTATCGGAATCTTGAAAGTCAGTCAGCAGACTAAAGTGCAGATTGTCATGGCGGTTTGCCAGAAACCGCACTTCCAATGACTCGATCAATTCTTTGATGTTCTGTGCATCCATCAACATAGCTGGGATTACTACAAGAGTGCGTGATTCCGGTGGAATTCCTCCAGAGAAGTCCATTTTCGGCAACGGTTGGGGCATCGCCAATAATGTTGATAACCAGTTCGCGAGCGCAACCGCGAGTTGGCTTGCACATAAAAAAAAGAGAATACCGAAAAGTCCAAGCGCCCAACCCTGTAATCCCTCGGCATAGGCTTTCGCAAGTAAACCGGCAGTGAAGATCATTGTCATCAGTAGAATGGAGCCGATGTAAATCAGCAAAGGTACCCGGTTGCAAGTTTTTCTGAGAGCCGCGAAAGCAGAAAAGCGTACCTTCGCCAAAGCCTCGAGCTGTCTCAATCCTTTATCGATCAGATAGAATCCGACATGGGCAGTTCTGTCCTCGTTGCCCTTCTTCACAGCGCCTTCTTGCGCCAGTCGGACTGCTATTTGCGCTACTTCTTCTTCCGATGGAGGACTACTCTTCGCGATCTTCTCTATTACATGACGATAGCGGTCGCGTGTGGTAAAATCCATTTTACCGTAAACTCCGCCCAGATCTTTACACAATATCTGTTCGACAGCGCTCATCGTCTCGACAAACTGAGGCCAATCCATCGATTCCAAGAATCTGAGACTGCCGATACTGTTGCTGACAGAAACCTGATCGGCAGCCTGTTCTTGGTTACCCAGCTGTACTAATTTTTCAATCGTCAAACCAGATTCAGAAAGCCGCTGCTCAATCCAGGTTAACGGCGATACCAGAGTATGGCTTAGACTCTGAAGCCTGCGTGCAAATTCCGAAACGAATGAGGTGGTCATTGGCGGATCTGTCCTCGCCATATCTGCAATTATCAGAATGAGGCTCTTCGGGTCCTTCTCGGCAACTTCGATCATCTTGTCCGCCCAGGAATCAGCCAAATCTCGATCGATCCTCCCGGCAGCAACTTGTACTGCAACCCGGCGGAGATTCTCGATCAACGCTAACCGCAACATTGTAGGGACAGCCCAGAGCTCTCCTAATTTTAATGTTGTGATAGTCTGGTACGCAGCTACGAAACGGCTGAGGTTTTCCGGATCTACCCGACCATCGCCATGCGAAATAATTTCCTGCGCTATATCATAGACACGCGGAAGACCTTTCGATGGACCATTTAACAGACGGGGCAATTCCCGGCTATACCCTTTTGGTAAATGCCTCTTGCCCGTGCGAATCTGCTCTTCGATCAAATAAAAGTTGTCCAGCAACCATTCACCGGCAGGTGTAATCTGTTGGTTTGCCTTAACTGTCTCAGTCAAAAACTTGTGGACTTCGAACAAATAGACTTCGTTCTCAGCCAATCGTGCCAGAAGGTGCTGGTCCGGGAAGCGTTGGAAGCCCACTGTATGCAAACTCGCGAGCGTCTTGCCGTGCTGCTCCATTTGATCAGCGCTGAATAACTCCGAGCGCATCGGCAGTTCACTGCTAACAAATTTTTTTGCACGAAAATTCTCACTAAGCTGAACCTTTAACCGCAATAAAGATTCATTTATTTTCGGGCTGATTACCTTCATAATTCTCCCATGGAGATGGGAAAGAAAATTCGAGTGTACCTTGTTTCAATTTGGATATAAACTAAATTACATAGCATAGTGAATAACCAGACTAATGTGAGAATTAACAACAAACTACAAAAGATGTTTCGATAAAGAAATCATTCAAAAGGATGAAAATGGGGTTAATCCTTTTTGGGGACCAAATAGGTGATTATGAACTGGATACAATTTACCATGATTCAAGTCATCGCAAAGACCTTTATCAAAGGAGTTGTGAATGCAAGAAAGAGTGCGCCCCTCTGCTGCAAAAACGAAATGTTTTTGCTTGTCCGGGCATTTTTGTTTTTATGGGACGAGAAGGAATTAATTTTTAAGCTGAACGCTGTTTGTGAAGTCCCACCGGATGACCTGCCATATCCTTTGCACTGGCGTCAACTTTAATGCCAGGAATGATTCCCGCATCGGTGATGACTTTTTGCTTTTTAGTCAAATCGACGGTAATGTATTGCTCTTCTTTATTCACGACGACCAGCGCATACGGGGAAATTAATACCTGCCTGTCCGTAAACCAGTCTTCTGTATTGGCGACTAGATAGCGAATCGTCTAGTAGTGATCATCGAAGTAAAATTCTTTGACCTTCTACATATTTCCGTCGAGGTTGTGCAAGTTGCAACCATTTAGTGTTTTTGCTTTGGTCAGCACAATAGTAATCTTTTTTTTAGATTTCTTTTTATTTGCCGTTATCACCTTAATCGCTCTCAAAGTGTCGGGCCATCGGCAAACGATTTTTGAAGATTCGATTATTGGATATTCTTTTGATGGGCACTATTGGCATTTCATCCCGGTTGTTGAGTGAATAGTTTGATTTTTGCTTTCATGCATTTGATTCTTTTGGATCATCGCAATCCAATTGCCATTTTTGAGAGATCGCTCGTGACACGGGATTGATTTCCCCAATCGCTCCAAGTAACACCTTCGGCGCGAATAACACGGAGGCGTTTTGCATTTGGCTCTATGATGGTTTTGGAAAAACCATACGACGGCAACCTTGTGAATTGGCCATCCAGCTTTTCAATTCCACCCGGTGAGGTAAGCAATTGTTTCATTGATTCCACTTGATGATACACCTTTGGCAACGATTTTCGATAGAGGTGCAATACCGTCTCTGCCTGCGCTGCAAATACCATTGAATTCCAGAGAAATTTTTTCGTATACAAAATGTTGGCAAGTTTTATTGGCGGTTTCTCGATAAATCGTTCAATAGAATAGTACCTATTTCCTTGATAACGTAAGAACGATGTTGATGGTTCAATCCATCCGTAATTTGTATCAGCATCTGTCGAAGGAATGCCTACGAGGACTACTGTCTCGGGAGAGCGATGGACATAATCCACAGCAGATTCCACAAAATTCATAAAATGTTCTTCTTCCAGTATAAAGTGATCCGATGGGAACACGGTGATACATGCAGAAGGATCCTGTGCTAATATTTGTACAACGGGAAAAAGAATACTCACTGCCGTTTCGCGATTACACGGCAATACGATAAGGGATTTTCTTTCCGGCTCTGGAATCTCTGCGTGAACGTATTTCAAATGCTGGCTGTTCACGACGATGCGCATGCGTTGCAGTGGAACGATGCGTTTCACTCGCTCAATGGTATGCCGAAGTAAAGAACGCATTCCAACGATATTCGCAAATTGCTTCGGTCGATCTATATTTCGCCGAGTTTTCAAATAATCGCGCATTCGAACGCCATCACCACCTGCCAGGATAATAGCCCACAAATGTTCGTATTTCTTTCTCAAAAATATTCTCCAGTAAGTCTGAATGTTTTCTATAACTTCATTACACCATACATCTATTTGTCTATTCTTTGATTGCAACTTTCAACAACGTGGGCAGAATTTTCTTTATACCGTAGCATGCACATAACTTCTCTTTTTTAAAAATAACTATTTGACAATCCTTTCATGTAACATTAAAATGTACCGGTATGCTTGTTCGCCTCCTTTATCTTCGTCCAAATCTTTGTGGTCATCTCCCCCCAAACTATAAAAGTTATTCTCTTCGTCTTCACTTCCCATTTTTTCTTGTCCATCATCCAATTCTGAACCAGGAACATCTAAATCGCTGCCAGATTTATTTTCAACAAAATATTTTTCGATACTTCCGGCTTTATTATTGTCACTTCAATTCTTAATTTTGGAAATTTTCTCAGGATTTATATTCTTCTCTTCTTTATATTGATCATAAATGTCTTCGCTGGCAGGATATAATGGGTATCCCGGAATATTTATTTCCCATTTTTTGTCTGCCTGCTGATCAGGTAGATTAGTATGGTTATCTTTTTCTTTCAAATTTCACATTAATGTTAGAGATGAAAAACCTTCATTGCCTGTGAATGAGTATACCGATGACTACGCTGGGAAGTAATAGCCCGAAAGGATGAAATAGGGATTAATTCTATTAGGAGACCAATATTTGATAATAGACTGGATGAAATCTACTAAAAATAAATTTTACAAAAGGAGGATTCGCTCCAAGGAAAGCGTAGTATAGACTTTTTGATATCTCAACATAGAATAATCTCCTTATTTCATGAAATGCTTGAATAAATAGTTTTCTTTTTAGATGAATGAAAATCCGATACGGAGGGTTTCAGGATAATTTAGTAATTTATCACTATTAATCTGACAATATACAATAATCGAATGGAAATGTTATGTTCAGCAACTCCCTGTTTTTATTAAAATCATTAAAAGGATCTTCTACGATCAGGCTGAGTTTGTATGAGTCCCCTTACTACGGGAAAGGCCGATTCTGAAAAGTTTCGGCAACTATTTTTCATGACCCCGCTACATACCCACGACTTTAAAATTCTACAAAATGAAAACTGTAGTGCTAAAAATAGAAATGACTACGTTATTTTCTAGATTAATTTTGTACAGTGGTTCTCTATTTATTTCAATAACATCAGTTTTTTAACTAAGTAACTCTTTTCTGTTTCCAGGCGGCAAAAGTATATTCCAGAAGTAAGTCGCGAAGCGTTGAAGATAGAACTGTGCGACTTACCTGCTTTCAAATCTTGATTTATCAAGCTTGCCACTTCTCGGCCCAGCACATCGTACACCTTTAATAAGACATGGCTGTCTTCGGCAAGTGTGAACTCGATTGTAGTTGTTGGATTGAAGGGATTGGGATAAACGTTGAGTGCATAATGAGAAATAATTTCTTCCCGATTTATAGAAGTAATAACCGTATCTAAAAATGCATCCATTGCAACTGTCGGCTTTTTTGTAGAGGGATCCCATGCACCAAGGTTATAGCCCTGCCAGCTATAACATTCGGGTTCCCAATAAAAAACACCTAAGCCACCTATAGATTTTGTTTTTCTTATGAGGTCTACAAGAAAACTATTTGCTGTCGCCGCTTGGTAATAGAGATATCCTGTTTCGGTTACCATGACCTTCGTTTGATACCTAGCAATCATATCCTTCATGTTTATGAGTGCCAAACTATCATCAGTATTCCACGGCAAAGGCGGGTTAGTCCAATATGGATACACGGACATTCCGACGATATCCCACTTGGCGCCGTTGCTTTTCAGGCCGTCGAAAATCCGTCTGTACATAGAATTGTTGTGTCCGTCAGAAAGATGAACAATTACCTGGATAGTGGTATCAACAGCTTTAACAGCATTATATCCGCTTAAAACCATTGCAGCAAAGTTGTTCATATGGGTCGACGCTCTTCCATCTTCCCACAACATACCATCATTCGTCTCATTCCCAATTTGCACCCACGCTGGTGTAACACCAATTGTTTTTAAGGTGTCCAATATTTCATATACATGATGGTACACATCTGAATCTAATTGTGCGACGGTATGACCTACCCACGCTGCAGGTTTCGTTTGGTGACTGGGATCTGCCCAAGTATCACTGAAATGAAAATCAAGCATCACTCTAAACCCTAAGCTGTCTGCCCGATGAGACATATAAGCCACGTCTTTTTTGCCGCAATACTTGCCGGTTGGATTAACCCACACCCTGAACCGGAGTGCGTTAATTCCGTGTTCCTTTAGAATAACCAGGCAGTTCTCTTGAACTCCCGAATCATTATTGAATACATATCCTTGCGCCTCCATCTGCGATAGCCAGCCGATATCCGCACCATTTGCAAATTGTGAACGTACCTCCTGAGGTTGAAATAGAAATAATAAAGAGAGAATTGATACCGGTAAATGTTTTGTTAAAGACAATACTTTGAATTGCTTCATTAAATCTCTCCTTAAACTTATAATTACAGGCAATCTGTCAGTTATTATACCGGAATGCTTTTAGTGCGGGAAGTGTGTTACCATTGAAATCGAACAACGTACTATTTGAGACAGCATTGGGGCTTCCCAATTCCCATCCAACTCCAGGTACTGCGATCATCACCGGGTCCCAATACAAGTCCCCGATGACACTTCCATTATTGACAGTCTTCAAACCGTTGAAAAACTCATAGAGAAAATCCCTTTGTCCAGCAGGCGAACTATGGTAGACGGAATCATACGGGCCGTTATTGTTGAGTTGTCCTATTTTTCCGCTTAGAATTGTTGGGTTCCAATTGTACCCGGTTTCCATGATCATGATACCCTTGTTAAATTTAGCACTTACATAATTCGCCCAATCGCGAATTTGCGAAACGGTTTTTTTAGTCCAGAAGGGATAATAGGAAGCGCCAATGAAATCAAACTGCAAACCGTATTCCAGGCATTTGCCGAAGAACCAAATGTACTTATCGGAATTGCCGCCATCATCGAGATGGAGTATTATTTTTGTGGGAGGCGATACAGCTTTGACAGCTTTATATCCCTCCTTAAGAAGATCGCTCATCGATCTGAAGTCGTTTGAGGGTCCGGACGGAAGGAGGATTCCGCCTGCGATCTCATTCCCCAACGAGACAAATTCAGGCGTTGTTCCCTGTGCCTGCATCTTGTTCATGAAATTGAAAGTATAATTGTACACAGCGGTTTTAAGATCGGTGAAACTCAATGAATCCCACTCATGAGGTTTTCCATTCGACCAGTAATCGCTGTAATAGAAAGTAAGTACAATCTGGAAACCCATAACTTTCGCACGCTTTGACATGGCCAGTATATCCGCTGGGTTTTGAAAACCTGCAGGAAGGCGTTTAGAAGGGATGAAATTTGGATTGCCGGGATCATTATAAAGCCTCAGGCGCACTATATTGAACCCATGGTCCTTGAGTATCTGCAGACAGTCCTTTTCCTTGCCATTGTCGAAAAATTTTCCTCCCATCGATTCTATATAGCTTAGCTCAGAGATATCCCCGCCTTTTAAAAATACATACGGTTTACTGTCCCTTACAAGCTGCAGATCATCTACCTGACACCAATTTTCGGCATTCGCATCCGATGAAAGACTGATCGTACATCTTCCATTTTTGACCGTGACGCCCCTTACAACAACATGAGCCCACGTATCCGCAACCGGAAGGCTTGTCAACCTCTGAATATCTCCATCCACCTGCATCGCAAGAAAACAAAAGTTTTGACCTCCGCTATTCCTGATCCAAGCCCAGAGAGAATAATAACCATTCGACAGACCTGTCAGTGTCTGCGATGTAGTGACTTTGTACGCTATCCCCTTTCTATGTTCGAGCGCATATTTGCCGGAATATCCGCCCTCCACAGTGCGGCTCGCATCAGAATTATTTAGATCCGCAGATGTGGTCCATCCATGTGGGAAAATCGTCGGCGCATCCAACTCAAATCCGCTGTTGACAATCACAGAATCCGGAAAATCATTTACAGTGGCAGGGTTGTCATCTTTTATCTGGCGCGCACTAAGCAGAGAAACATATGCTGCACACACGAAAATAAGGGATACGCTATACTGCAATATGCTGCGCTGCGCAGTTCCGGCGGGGATCAGGCGTATAAATTTCATCATGCTCACAGCTTGCTATTTTGTTTAATTATAATCGAAATGAGATTCCTTGAACGGTCAGCTCAGACTGCAACATTACCTCTTCTTTCTTCAAGCATACGGCGTGTTTCATGCGCACGTTCTGCAGTAATAGGATAGAATTTTAAAGCAATAATTGCAAATAATGCTGTGATCGATGTGGCGCCAGATAAGAACAGGCGCATGATAAGGAATGTATTGGGATCCTGAGCACCGCCAAGTTCACTCCTAAAACCAGCGAGCCAAATGGTCAAGCCGACACCCAAAGAAGCTAGTGACAATGCCGATTTCTCCAGCCATGAGAACACCGCACCAAACACACCTTCACGGCGCTGGCCGTATCGCAATTCATCTTCATCGCATATATCAGCCATCATGGATTCAAGCAGGATCTTCACAGCAACCCACATCGGTCCGCAAAGAAGTGGATCGATCAGAATAATAGGATCAATTGCAACAGTGCCGATATAATATAAATTGTGGCCTGGTTGAAAAATGAACCATTTCATAATACCGCCAAAAACATTTAACGAGTAAACAATATAGAGGGCTTGTTTTTTACCAAATTTATTTGCGATCCATGTGATGAGTGGAATAAATGCAAATCCGGTGATAGCATAACCCGATGAGAGTAAGCCCTTCCATATACTGCCAAGTGCAATATCGCCGTTTGCCATATAATAGACCATGACAAAATGA
>Ga0182027_10002779_pt1 | contig 28083 bp, 26 predicted proteins | sample 712E1DmetaG_FD_121300 | JGI IMG/M metagenome (GOLD analysis project Ga0182027, IMG submission 121300) | Permafrost microbial communities from Stordalen Mire, Sweden - 712E1D metaG (Illumina Assembly) | ecosystem: Environmental > Terrestrial > Soil > Wetlands > Permafrost | place: Sweden...
CGTGGACTACGGCTTCCGGCTGCCCTCGGCGATGGACAACCGGCCGCTGAAGTTCGAGGAGTTTGAGAACCGCGTGCAGCAGGCGATTTACGTTTCGGCAACGCCGGGGCCGTATGAACTGACGCGCTCGGCCGGGGTGGTGGTCGAGCAGGTGATCCGCCCCACGGGCCTGGTTGACCCGGAGGTGGAGATTCGCCCGGTGAAGGGGCAGATCGACGACCTGCTGGGGGAGATTCGCGACCGGGCCAAGCGCAACGAGCGCGTGCTGGTGACCACGCTGACCAAGCGCATGTCCGAGGACCTGGCCGGCTACTATTCGGAAGTTGGAGTCCGCTGCCGCTATCTTCACTCGGAGATCGAAACGCTGGAACGGGTGAAGCTGCTGGCCGGCCTGCGCAAGGGCGAGTTCGACGTGCTGATCGGCATCAATTTACTTCGAGAAGGCCTGGACCTGCCCGAGGTCTCGCTGGTGGCCATTCTGGACGCGGACAAGGAGGGTTTTCTGCGCTCGGCGGGTTCGCTGATTCAGACCATGGGCCGCGCCTCGCGGCACATCGAGGGCCGCGCCATTCTCTATGCGGACCGCATCACCGACTCGATGCGGCGGGCCATGGACGAGACCGACCGCCGGCGGAGGATTCAGCGCGCCTACAACGAGGAAAATGGGATTACGCCGCAGTCGATTATCAACAAAATGGATATGGGGCTGGCCTCGATTCTGAAGGCCGAGTACGGCGACGTGGCCGAGGAAGAGACGGCGGGGCTGCCCGAACTCCGCTCCCAGGCGGACCTTGACGCTCATATTGTCCGCCTGGAAGCCGACATGCGCGCCGCCGCCCGCAAGTTCGAGTTCGAGAAAGCCGCCCGCCTCCGCGACACCATCAAGGAGCTGCGCGACAAGGAGTTCCTGTTCGGGTAAGAGCCCCGGCGAGCCCGGTCCCGATCCGGCTGCCAGAACGCCGTTGCACCACTCCCTCGCGGCATCCCCCGGCAGCATCCCTCGATTTAGGGGGTCTCGGTTCATGGGGGCTATAAAACAGCCCTTGCGGGCAACCGGACCGGGTTTCGTAACATCCTAGTTGCTCAGTTAGTAAATATAGCGCCCGTCCATCGCACGGGGCGCGGGGATTCGGGGACGCATGGCAATCATCTTATTGGTGGACAACGATCCGCTCCAGGCGTTCCTGCGCAAGTCGGTTCTGGAGCGGCGATTCCACGACGTGCAGCGGGTTGGCGATGCCGCCGAGGCTCTTTGCCTGGTGGAGCAGCCCCTGTTTGCCGGGAATCTCGGGCTGGTGATCTCCGGGCTGCACATGCCGGGGATTGGCGGACCGGTGTTTGTGGCCGAGCTGCATGAGCGGCTGCCCAACGTGCCGGTCCTGGTGCTGGGCAACGGCAGCGAAGCGGCAGGCGATTACTCCAGCGATGGCGTGTGCTTTCTGCCAAGGCCCTTCGCGACCGACGAGATGCTGGCACTCGCCGGCCAACTGCTTGCACAAAGCGAACAACAGACGGTCTGACGGGCAGATCTTCCCCTCTCCGCAAAGCTCCCGTCTCAATCTCCACCCAAGGTGTGAGCCAGATCACACGCCGAAAGCCTATGATGGATTGAGAATACCCTCGTTGGGAGGCCATCTGGCTCCCCGCCCGCGTGCGAGAATCATCATGGAGTCTGAATGGCAGCGTTTGGCAGTTTTGCTCTTCTTATCGCCTTGGCGCTGGCCGCCTACAATCTGCTGGCTGGGGCTCTGGCGCTGCGGCTGATTGCGACCGGACAGCCGGCCGCAATCTCGCCTGAGCGGCTGGCCGATACGGCGCGCCGGGCTGGGATCGCGGGGTTTGTGGCCGTCACGGCGGCCGCCTTCGCCTTGGTCTGGTCGGTTTTTGCCAACGATTTTTCCATCGCCTACATCACGGAGCACTCGAACCGCGCCCTGCCCGGAGCGTATAAATTTTCCGCGCTGTGGAGCGGCCAGGAAGGCTCGCTGCTGCTGTGGGCGTGGCTGCTGGCGATGTATGGGTTTGTGCTGCGGCTGACGCACAAGACCGACGTGAAGCTGTACGCCTACGCGGGCACGATTCTGGCCGGAATCCAGGTGTTTTTCCTGGCAGTGCTGTGCTTTGCCGCGCCGCCGTTCGCGCTGCTGCAGGTAGCCATTCCGGACGACGGCAATGGGCTGAATCCGCTGCTCCAGTACCCGGAGATGGTGATTCATCCGCCGATGCTCTATTTGGGTTACGTGGGCTTCTCGGTTCCCTTCGCGTTTGCCCTGGGAGCGCTGATGATGCGCTACCCCGGCGAGAAATGGATCAAGGTGACGCGCGTGTGGACCATGGTGACCTGGCTGTTTCTGACCGCCGGCATCTTCCTGGGCATGCACTGGGCCTACGCGGTGCTGGGCTGGGGCGGCTACTGGGGATGGGACCCGGTGGAGAATGCGAGCTTCATGCCCTGGCTGACGGGAACGGCGTTTTTGCACTCCGTGATGATGCAGGAGAAGAAGGGCATGATGAAGAGCTGGGACGTGTGGCTCATCTTCTCGACCTTCCTGCTGACGATGCTGGGAACGCTGCTGACCCGCGCGGGGCTGGTGAGTTCTGTACACGCGTTTGCGGAGTCGCCCATCGGCACCTGGTTTGCGATCTTCATGGGGATTGTGCTGGCGGTGTGCATCTTCACGTACGTCTTGCAGCGCAGCCACCTGAAGAGCGAACACCATCTGGAGTCGCTGGTGAGCCGCGAGTCGAGCTTTCTGTTCAACAATCTGGTGCTGCTGACGGCCTGCTTCGTGATTCTGTGGGGCACGCTCTTCCCGATCCTCTCGGAATACGTAGTGGGCAACAAGGTCACGGTGGGCGCTCCGTGGTATAACCGCGTGGCCGTGCCGATCGGCCTGTTTCTGCTGTTTTTGACCGGCGTAGGACCGCTGCTGCCGTGGCGGGCGACGTCGTTCAAGAGCATTCGGCGGAACTTTGTGCTGCCGACGATCGCTCTTTGGGCTACCGTGTTCGTCTGCCTTGCCGTGGGCGTGCGGCCGTGGAAAGACGGCGCGTTCGACACCGGCAACTTCTACGCGCTGGTGGCCTTTGCGGTGAGCGCGGGCGTGCTTACCGCCATTCTGAGCGAGTTTCTGCGCGGGGCCGGGGTCATTTCGCGCCAGACCAGGCGCAACCTGGTTGTGGCTACGTGGCTGCTGACGCGCCGCAACACGCGGCGGTATGGGGGCTACATCATCCATATCGGCGTGGTGATTATCGTAGTGGGGCTGGCCGGCTCGGCCTTCAATCGCAATGTGGAGAGCGAGTTGGGGTTGCACGACAAGCTGGCGATCGGTCCTTACACGCTGGAGTGCGTCGGCTTTACGCAGGATTCGAACGCCAACTACAACTCCGAGTACGCCTTGCTGGACGTCTTCAAGGGCGGCAAGAAGCAGTTCCAGATGACGCCGGAGAAGCGGGTTTATCTGGCCAGCGAACAGCCGCAGACCATGGTGGCGATCCATTCGACTCCCGCCTGGGACCTGTATGTGGTGTATGAAGGCACAAATCCCGACAGCGGGCAGCCGATTATCAAGGCGTTTCTGAATCCGCTGGTGGGCTGGATCTGGGCCGGGCTGGCGGTGCTGGTCTTCGGCACGCTGGTGGCGCTGGTTCCCAGCTTGAGCCCGGCGACTGCTGCTTTGCGCATGCCCGCGGCGCGATCTACTCCCACTGAGCCGGCGCTGAAGGGAGGCCATCTGTGAGGCGTTCCACGCCTTTGACTTTTTGGATTAGGGCAGTGGAAGCGGCGGCGCTGGCCGTCGCTGTCTGCTTCTCGCTGGGTGCGACCGATGCGAGCTCGCGGTTCAACGACCTGGGGCACAGGCTGATGTGCACCTGCGGCTGCGCGCAGATGCTGGGCGAATGCAACCACGTGGGCTGCCCGGAGAGCGGGCGGGAGCGCAACGAACTGAGCGCAGCCATCGCCGCTGGAAGCAGCGACAAGGAGATTCTGGCGTCGTTCGCCGCCAAGTACGGAGCAACCGTGCTGGCCGCGCCCACTACCCATGGTTTCGACCTGGTGGCCTGGATTGCTCCCTTCGCTGTGTTTGCGGCGGCGCTGCTGGGCACCATTCTGCTGGTGCGGCGGTGGGCAAATTTGTCAGTGGGCAAGACGCAGACTGCCATCCCCGACCCGGCGAATGAGGACCCGGCCGACCGGGCGCGGCGGGAAAAGATTCGCCGGGAGACCGGCATCGACGGAGGTTTTTGAGCGATGACAACCTTGCAAGGCGAAGTGGTGGGCGCGCTGTTGACGCTGGCGCTGCTGGTTTACACCTTCTGGCCGGAGAACGTCTTCGCCAGCCAGCGCGAGAAGACCCGCCTGGACTATTTGCTGGAGCGCAAGGACCAGCTCTACGAAAACCTGCGCGATCTGAACTTCGAGTACCGCGCCGGCAAGTATCCTGAAGAGGATTTTCAAGCCCAGCGGGCGCAGCTTGAAAACGAGACGGCCCTGCTGATGGCCGAAATCGAGCATTTGCAACAGGCTTAAGAACCGGCACGCTGCGCACAGAATTCGATGCACCTTACGACCGAAGGATTCCCTCACGACCATGAAATCGACCCAGATTGTTTTTCGCACTTTTGCTTTGAGCCTGATTCTCACGGGCGCTTTGGCGCAGGCCGCCACCGTCACCGGCACGGTGACCGACAAGACCACCAACAAGCCCGCGGTGGGCGATACAGTAGTGCTGGTGGACGTGCAGGCCGGCATGGGCGAAGTGGCCCACGCGACGACCGACGCCCGCGGGCACTATTCGCTGACCAAGCCCGGCAGCAGCAATTACCTGGTGCGGGTGACCCACCAAGGCGCGACCTACTTTATCGGCGCGCCCGGGGGCAACACGCCGGGCGACCTCACGGTCTATGACGTGGTCGCCAAGGTCCATGGCGTCTTTATCGAGGCAGACGTGCTGGAGGTGGAGAGCCAGAACGGCCAGCTCAAGGTGACCGAGCGGTACTTTGTCCACAACACCAGTTCGCCGCCGCTGACCCAGTGGAGCGAACACTCGTTCGAGATTGTGCTGCCCGCCGAAGCGGTGGTGAACGGCGCGGGCGGACAGCGTCCCAACGGCCTGCCCACCTCCGTCAAGCTGGACCCGGACGGCCCCAAGGGGCACTACTCCTTCAACTTCCCCATCCAGCCCGACGACGGCGACAAGGACACGCTCTTCCAACTCGCCTATCACGTGCCCTACAGCGGCGGCAAGTTCACCTTCAAGGCGCAGGTGACGCTGCCGGCGGACAACCTGGCCGTTCTACTGCCCAAGAGCATGACCTTCACGCCAGGGTCGGGAACAGCCTTCAAGTCCGTGCCGGAAGACCCCGGCGTACAGACCTTCGTGGCCAAGAACGCGATTCCGGGCAAGCCGGTGGAGTTCACTATTTCAGGGAACGGGTCGATTCCGCGCGAGCAACAAGGCGCGTCGGCCGGGGACAGCGGTGCTCCTGGAGCAAGCGCAAGCGCACCGGGCAACCAGCCGGGCGGCGGCATCGGCAACCCCATCGGCACGCCCGACCCGCTGAGCAAGTACAAGGGGTGGATTCTGGGCGGGCTGGCGCTGCTGCTGGTAGTCGCGGCGGCTTTTCTGCTGCGCAAGCCGGCAGTCTCACCCGGAACCGGAGCAGCGGCCGATGCCGGAACTGGAGCTTACCCGGCCTTTGCTTCACCGGCGGCAAAGCATACCACCCTGCTCAATGCGCTGAAGGAAGAACTGTTCGCGCTGGAAAGCGAGAAGATCTCGGGCGCGATTGCACCCGAGGAGTACACGCAAGTGAAGGCGGCGTTGGAGACGGTGCTGAGGCGGGCATTGAAGAGAAGCTAGTTGTCAGTTTTCAGTGGTCAGTTGTCAGTTTTCCGTGCCGGGATGCTGCACCAACCTCTGTGGATGCGCTACCCTGAGTTCGTAATGAGCAATTGACAAGCTTCCAAGTCCGCAATCTTCTCATCTGGCCATTGACCTCGGACGACTAAAGACTGACAACTGACCACTGACAACTGAGAACTGGATTTATGAAGACTCTACTTCGCACGCTTCTTTATCTCGCGCTCATCGTATGGCTGGGCGCGGAAATCTTCTTTCCTGTCGTGGCCGCCATTACGTTCACCGCACTGCGGCCGGACACGCACACGGCTGGGTCGATTGTGGGTGAATTGCTGCGGATTCTGCGCGGGATGGGGCTGGTGCCGGGGATGGTGGCGCTGGCTTTGCTGGCTCTGGCTCCGGCGTGGGCCATCTACAAGCCGCGCACGGTGTTGGCGCCGATGGGCCTCGTGGTGCTGATGATCGCCTTCACCGTCTACTCGCAGTTCGCGATCATTCCTGCCATGGAGCGCGATCGGATTGCTGCCGGCGGGGCGATCGACGCGGTGGATGCAGCCAACCCCAGCCGCATCGACTTCAACAAGCTGCACAACCGCAGTGAGCACATGGAAGAAGCGATCTTGCTGCTGGGACTGGCGACGGTGGTGCTCGTGGCGAAGGCAGAGACGGCGTAAAGGTAAGGGATCAGAGATCAGTTCTACGCTGCCGCCCACCCGAGATGCAACCCTCCCTGTTCCCTGCTCCTGTATCATCGAAGAGGCTCTTGGGCGCTTATTTCACTCTGCCAAGAACCCCATGGGAAGTGCATGAAGACTGGCATTATCGGCCTGCCGCAGGTGGGCAAGACATCGTTGTTCAAGATTCTTACCAAGGCGCGGCTCGAGGAGCGGGGCCACTCGCGCGAGGAGCACATAGGCGTGGCCAGGGTGCCGGACGAGCGGCTGGACAAGCTGTCCGCCCTCTACTCGCCACGCAAGACCACCTACGCGGCAGTTGAATTCGTCGACGTGGCGGCCATCGGTCAGGAAGCGCTGAAGGAGACCGCGTTCCTGACCAGCCTGCGCCAGGTGGACGCGTTGATTCATGTGCTGCGCGCCTTCGAGGACGAGTCGATTGCCCACGTGGGCCCCATCGATCCGCTGCGCGACATCCGGAACGTCGAGTTCGACCTGATGGTCAGCGACCTGACGCAGATTGAGAAGCGTCTGGAGCGCGTGGAAAAGGACCTGAAGAAGATGCGCACAAGTGAGCTGGAGCGGGAACACGCGCTCCTGGTACGGTCGAAAGAGGCGCTTGAAAAGGAGCAGCCGCTGCGCGAGCTGGAGATGACGGCGGAGGAAAAGAAGCTCATCAAAGGCTTTATGTTTCTGTCGCAAAAGCCCATTTTATATGCACTTAACATTGGCGAGAGCACTACGCTAGGCGACGACCTGGAGGCGGCAGTGAGCCGCTTCAAGCTGGATGAGGTTGCGCACCGGCCGAACGCCGGAGCCACGGCCATCTGCGGCAAGGTGGAGGCCGAACTGGCGGAGATGGACGAAGCCGAGGCGGCGGATTTCCTTGAGAGCTACGGGCTGCGCGAGAGCGGCCTGGTCAGGCTGATCCGCAAGAGCTACGAGCTGCTGGGATTGATCAGCTTCTTTACCGCCGGCGAGGACGAGTGCCGCGCCTGGACCATACCTGTTGGCTCGAAGGCGCCGCAGGGGGCGGGAGCGATCCACTCCGACCTGGAACATCACTTCATCCGCGCCGAGACGATTCGGTGGGACAACCTGCTGGCCGCAGGCTCGGAGGCGGCTGCGAGAGCCAAGGGCACGTTGCGCCTGGAAGGCAAGGAGTATGTGGTGCAGGATGGGGACGTGATGCACATCAGGCACAGCGGGTAAAAGCAAATGCTGAAGATTTCCCTCATCCTCGGCGCCATTGCCGCGCTGGCCGACGTGGCCGGCGGGCTGGTGCTGGTGCGGGCTCGCGGCGTGGAACGCTATCTGCGCTACTTTGTCGCCCTGGGCGCCGGGTTTCTGATTGCCACCGCGCTGCTGGAGATGATGCCCGAGGGGCTGCGGCTGAGTCCGCGGCTGGGACCGGTGCTGATCATGGGCGGCTACTGCGTGATGCATCTGCTGGAACACACCATCAACGCGCACTTCCACTATGGAGAGGAGACGCACACCGGCGAGTTCGTCTCCCGGCACACCGGCAACGCGGTGATGGCCGGGCTGAGCGTCCATGCGCTCTTTGACGGGGTGGCTATCGGCTCGGGGTTTGCGCTCTCCAACTGGTTGGGCTGGCTAATCTTTCTGGCCATTTTTCTGCACAAGGCGCCGGAGGGCTTCACCATGGCCTCGGTGATGCTGGCCAGCGGACGAAGCCGGGTGGCGGCTTTTTATTCCGCCGTGGCATTGGCGGCAGCTACATTGGCCGGCGTGCTGTTGATTGGACTGGCTCCCGGCCTGGTGCTCTACGGACTTCCCCTCTCGGCCGGCGTGGCTCTTTACGTGGCCGCCACCGACCTGGTGCCGGAGGTCAACCGCGAGCCGGGCATTCGCATGGCGCTGGTGTTTTTTGCGGGCGTGGGCGCATTTCTGTTGCTGCGCTTGATTTTGCCGGCGCTCTAGATTGAGGCACGGCGCGCGAAGCCGAATCTTCCGGCGTAGAGCCTTGCCAGCAGCCGCGCATATTCCCAGGCAACCTTGAAGTTGGCTTTGCTTGCGCCCCGGTAGCGCTGGCCGAAGATAAACGGAACCTCTTCGATCGACTGGATGCGTCCGCGCACCAGAACATCCAGCAACAGCTTAAAGCCTGTGGGCTGAAACATGACTTGCTCCAGGCAATGGCGGCGCACCAGGAAGAAGCCGGACATGGGATCTTTGGCGCGAATCCCCGCTCTTTGAATGGGCCAGGTCACCCATACGGCGGCGGCAGAGATGAACTTTCTGGCCGGATTCCATTCGCCCAGTCCGCCGCCCGGAGTGTAGCGGCTGCCGATGACAAGGTCCCGGCCCGCCAGGATCGCCGATAGCAATTGCGGCAAGAGCTCCGGCGGATGCTGGAGATCGGCGTCCATCACGCCCAGAATCGCGGCATCCGTGCGCTGCCAGCCATAGAGCACGGCGCCGGACAATCCCCTCTCCCCCTTGCGCACCAGGAGGCGGACGCGCGGGTCTTCAAGAGCGATGGCGGAGACCACTTCGCCGGTTCCGTCGCGGCTGTCATCATCGACGACCAGAATCTCGTAGGGAATCTCGAGGGGATCGAGGACGGAACGGACATGGTCGAGCAAGCCACCGATGTTCCCGGCTTCGCAGAGCGTGGGAATCACGAGCGCCAGCTTTTCCCGCGCGCGTTCCGGCTCGCATGCTGACGGCGTGGCCAGCGTTGCCCCTCTGTTCCCGTACATGTAGGATCGTTTTATCACTGCGAACGAAGTTTTGTAGCCGAAGGTAAGTATACGGAGTTCCTACGCTTGAAGCGACACAATTTCCTGGCCGATTTTCTGCTGATCCTGGTTTTTACCGTGCTTGGCTTTGCGGTGATGGGCTACCATCCCGGCGCGGAAGATGACGGCGTCTATTTGACCGCGGTCAAGGCGGATTTGAATCCGAATCTCTTCCCCCACGATGCGGCCTTCTTTCAGTTGCAGATGCACAGCAGCGCCTTCGACACATGGATGGCGCACTTTGTGCGTTTGACCGGGACTCCAGTGGCCTGGGCGGAATTGCTGTGGCAGTTGACCTCCATCTTCCTGGTCCTCTGGGCCTGTTGGAGCATTGTCCGCCAGCTCTTTGAAGGAGCCGCGGCGCGCTGGGCGGGAGTTGCCATGGTGGCAGCGATGTTGACGCTGCCGGTGGCTGGGACCGCACTGTTCCTCATGGACCAGTATCTGCACCCGCGCAATTTGGCCACGGCACTGATCCTGTTTGGCGTCTCGCGGATTCTGGCCGGGAGACGATGGCAGGCCGTGCCGCTTGTAGGGCTCGCAGTTATGTTGCACCCGCTGATGGGGGTTTTCGGCATTTCATTCTGCGGCGTGCTGACGCTGACGCTCTCTGAACCTCTGCGCGTGCAGCTTCGACACCTGCGGACACGCGTGGTTCCGGAGGGAGCCGCTCCGATTGCGGCGATCGTTCCGTTCGGATGGATCTTCGATCCGCCCACACCGGCCTGGCTGGAGGCATTGCGCAGCAGGCACTGGTTTCGCCTCTACCAGTGGAAGTGGTACGAATGGGTGGGCGCCATCGCACCGCTGGCGCTGTTCTGGCTTGTGGCCCATGTGGCGCGCAAACGCGGAGAGATCAATTTGGCCCGTTTCGCGGCGGCGATTTTCATCTATGGCGTCTTCCAGCAGGCGGTGGCGATGGTCCTTCTCGGCCCCAGGGCGCTGATCGTCTTCAGCGCCCTGGAACCGATGCGTTACCTTCACCTGGTTTATGTTTTCATGGCGCTGGTGGGCGGAGCCTACCTGGGCAGATATGTTCTGAAGGCGCGAATCTGGCGCTGGGCGGTCTTCCTGCTGCTGGCCAACGGCGGAATGTGCCTGGCGCAACGGCAACTCTTTCCAGCAAGCGAGCACCTTGAACTCCCCTTCACGGCGTCTGCCAGTCCCTGGCTCCAAGCCTTTGATTGGATCAAGCACCATACGCCTGAAGACGCGTACTTCGCTCTGGACCCGCGATACATGGCCGCCCCCGGCGAGGACTTTCACAGCTTCCGGGCTTTGGCCGAGCGGAGCCAGTTGGCCGATGCCATCAAGGACACGGCCGTAATCACCAAGGTTCCCGAGTTGGGGCCGGCGTGGAAGCGGCAGTTGGAGGCGCAGGAAGGCTGGCCGCGCTTCCAGCTCGCGGACTTCGAGCGGCTGAAGGCGGAGTTCGGCGTGGACTGGGTGCTGGTTTCGTATCCCCAACCGGCTGGCCTGGCCTGCCCATGGCACAATGACGCTCTGACGGTCTGCCGGGTTCCGTAACGCCGATGCAGGCCCGCAATTCCACATTCCTTTGCGCGTTGGGGCAATTTCCGCGAGAATGGGTGAGTTACCCTTAACCTGCACGGAGACCGCTTGATGCTCAACCTTTCCCAGCGACTGATTCTCGGCTGTGTGCTGCTTGCCGGCCTCATGGTGGGGCTGGTGGCGGCCGCTCACCGTGCCCTTGCGGCGGCGGGACAGACCAAATTGGCATGGGCTTTCGTTCTGGCTGCGCTGCTGATCGAGTTGGGAACCATCTACTTTGTGCTGGGCCCAATCCACATGCTGGCCAGGGACACCCGCAAGATTGCCGGGGGCAACTTGGAGCATCGCGTCGAGTGGCGCAGCCGCGATGACTTCGGCATCATTGCCACCGAGTTGAACCGCATCGCTCTCAGGCTCAGGGATCTGCGCGACTCCGAGGCCGGACGGCGGCAGATGGAGTTTCAACTCTCCGACGCCGTGCTGCAATCCATCTTCGAGCCGATCATCGTGACCGACGGCAAGGGCCACGTGCTCAAGGTGAACCAGGCCGCGGCGGAGCTGCTGGGCGAAGCCGCCGGCGACCGAATGGCGCTCGCCAATACCCCCGGCGGCGACAAGATTCTGAGCGCCATCCGCGATGCCGTATCCATGCAGAAGGCGGTGGCCGCCGAGGACGAAGCGTCCATGCTGCCGATGCGGATCGGCAAGCAGGAGCGCAGCTTCCGCCTGCGCACCACGCCGATGCGCGACTCCGAGGGGCGGCTGCTGGGCACGGTGACCACGCTGGAAGACGTGACCAGCCTGCAGGATACCGACCGCTTCAAGACGCAGTTCATCACCGTGGCCAGCCGCAAGCTGCGCGACCCTCTGCTGCAATTGCGGCGTGGGCTTTATGCGCTGAGCCAGGGCTTTGGCGGGGAGTTGCTGCCGCTGCAGACTGAATTGGTGGCCCAGGCCAGCCATGAGTCGGAAAAGCTGGACGATATTATGGGCGACCTGATTGAAGTGGCCGAACTGGACACTGGCAAGCGCGAGTTCAAACTGGAACGGCTGCGCCCTCTGCAGGCCCTGGGCGAGGCCCGCGACCGGTATTGTGACGAGGCCGCCCGGAAGCGCATCCGGGTGGAAGTGAAGGCCTATGCAGACCTGTCATTCGTACAGGCTGACCGGCGGGCGTTGCGCTCGATCCTGGACAACCTGCTGTCGAATGCGCTTCGCTATACGCAGGCAGAGGGCGAAATTCTGCTGGCGGCCGAGGAGGTGAAGGACTTTGTCCAGTTCACCGTGCGGGACACAGGCCGCGGGATCGAGGCGGAGCGGCTGAGCACCGTCTTCGACCGTTTCAATGCATTTTCAGAGAGCGGGTCCGGCCTGGGACTGGCGCTGGTCCGGCGGCTGGTCGAGTCGCTGGGCGGGCAGATCGCCGTGGAGAGCCGCCTGGGCCACGGAACCACCTTCCGGTTTACTCTTCCCGTGGCGGCGGTGGGTGAAGTCCATCATCCCGTCGAGGTGGGCTGAGCCATGGCAGAGATCCAATTGGAGAAGCAGCAGGAACCCGCCAGGCTGCGCATCTATATCGGGGCGGCGCCGGGCGTGGGCAAAACCTACGACATGCTCAACGACGCCTACAACTTGCTCCACCAGCAGGGCGTGGACGTGGTGATCGGCCTGGTGGAACCCCACGGCCGCAAAGAAACCGAAGACCGCATCCGCGACCTCGAGATCGTGCCCCTGCGCGTGATTCCCTACCGCGGCGTGAATCTGAAAGAGATGGACGTGGACGCCATTCTGGCCCGCCATCCCAACACCGTGGTGGTGGACGAGCTGGCTCACACCAACGTCCCGGGCAGCAAGAACCGCAAGCGCTACGAAGATGTGCAGGAGCTGCTGGACGCCGGCATCAACGTGATGACGGCGGTCAACATCCAGCACCTGGAAACGCTGAACGACGCCGTCAGCCGCTCGGCCAACACCACCATCCGCGAGACCATCCCCGACAACTTTCTCAAGCGCGCCGACGAAGTGGTGAACGTGGACGTGACCGTCGACGAGCTGCGGTCGCGCCTGCGCCAGGGCAAGATCTACGCCGCGGAAAAAGTGGAGCAGTCGCTGGCCAACTTTTTCCGCAAGGGCAACCTGAACATGCTGCGCGAGCTCTCCCTGCGCACCACTGCCGAGCAGGTGGGCAACCGTGCCGCCGAATACCGCCGCACGCAAGGGCTGGAACAGGCGCCGATCCCGGAGAAGGTGATGGTGTGCCTCAGCACCCGGCCGGGCACCGAGCGGCTGCTGCGCGTGGGCTCTCGCATCGCCGGCCGCCTGGCCAGCAACTGGTACGCGGTGTACGTGACCCGCCCGGAAGATGACAAAGGCCACGGCGACCCCGAGGCCTACCACCGGCTGGAAGTGTACCAGCGCATGGCCCGCGACCTGGGCGCCAAGGTAGTCACGCTCACCGACCGCAACGTCTCCAACGCCCTCATCCGCTTTGCCCAGCAGGAGAGCATCTCCCACGTGGTCTTCGGCCAGTCGGTGCGCTCGCGCTGGGATATTCTACTGCGCGGCTCGGTGCTCAACCGCTTTCTCTCCGAGGTCCGCGACGTGACGGTGCAGGTGGTCCCGATGCAGAAGCCGGTGCGGCGTGTGTGATCGATGCTGTCCCTGCTTGCGAATAACGATCCATGACTGGTTGGCGTTGGGTTGGAACCCTGTGCGTGTGATCTACGGTCGGCGGTGGAGCGGCAAAACCAGCCTTGTGATAGTTTGGAAAGAGCGGCCTTGAACGAGCTCGTAGCTCAGTAGGTAGAGCAACGCCCTTTTAAGGCGTGGGTCCTGGGTTCGAGCCCCAGCGAGCTCACCACCCCTCCCGGCCGCAAACTCTTTCGATTCTGGATTAGATTCCAGGCCAGCCCGCACTCAGGCTCTGGGCCAGAAGTGCTCTTCGGCGCAGGCGCGCAGCCGCTGGGCGGCGTCCTCGGGGGTGATATCCCGCTGCGGCATGCCCAGCATCTCAAAGCCCACCATGAACTTGCGGACCGTGGCCGAGCGCAGGAGCGGCGGATAGAAGTGGGCGTGGAAGTGCCACTCTGGGTACTCCTCAGTTGTAGTCGGCGACTGGTGGAAGCCCATGGTGTAGGGAAAGCTGGTTTTAAACAGGTTGTCGAAGCGGGTGGTCAGGCGCTTGAGCGCGTCGGCCAGCCCGTCGCGTTCCGCCGAGTTGAACTCCGGCAGCGCCCCGGCGTGGCGGCGGGAGACCAGCAGCACCTCAAAGGGCCAGACGGCCCACCACGGGACCAGGGCTGCAAAATGCTCATTCTCGAAGACCACGCGCTCACCGGCAGCCCGCTCGGCCTCAAGGTAGTCGCACAGCAGGCAGTGGCCGGTGTGGGCAAGGTGCTCGCGCTGGGCCGCGGTCTCGGCGGCGGGTTCGTCGGGGATAAAGCCGGTGGACCAGATCTGGCCGTGCGGATGAGGGTTGCTGGCGCCCATCATGGCGCCGCGATTCTCAAAGATCTGGACGTACTCGATCCAATCCAGGTTGCCCAGGTCCTGGTATTCCCGCGTCCAGGCGTCCACCACACGGCGAATCTCGTCTTGGGTCATGCGGGCCAGAGTGAGGCTGTGGTCGGGATGATAACAAAGCACCGTACAGAGGCCTCGGGCGGGTTCGGCCACCAGCAGCGGCGAAGCCTGCGCATCGAGGACGGCGGGGGGCTCGGGCAGAAGCGCAGCATAATCGTTTACAAATGAGAAAATGCCGTTGTACGCCGGGTTCGCCGCCCCGCCTGCCCGCTGGTTCCCAGGGCACAGATAACACTCTGGATCGTACGAGACCCCTGAGGGCGCTGCCTTCTGCCCCACTTCGCCCTGCCATGGCCGCTGGGTGCGATGCGGCGACACAAGCACCCACGACCGCCGCAGCGGATTCCACCGGCGATGAACTGGCTGGGCTTGCGTTCCCATGCTTGCTCCCGAGGCCATTTTAGATGAAGACGTTCGGTATGATCAGTCTTCCTCCTCATCTTCTTCTTCGGGCTCGTAGTCCGGGCAGCCGTCAGCAACGTCACAGGTGGCGCATTCGAACGGATACGGGCAGGTGGGGGTTTTCGGACCCAGCTCATCGCCGCCGGAGGTGTGGGTCATGGAGTGCACCGCTGTGATGGGGACGATGTCCTGGTTGCGTTCGACATTCTGCGAGGCGATCTGGAGGGCGTAGAGAAACAGGCCGGCGTGGCGCGGGTCGAGCTGCGAGGAGCCCAGGGCGTCGAGAATCTGGGCGAGGGCGAGCTGAATGGCGCTGCGGTCTTCCATGATGGGGAGCTTGAGGGGCTCGTCCGGGGCGCGGGGCGGAGCCGCGGCGAAGCGGTGCAGGCGGGTGTGGAAGTAGCAATACGGCTTGCCGCGGAGGGCGGGCGCAAGGCATTTGCGGCCGTTCGGCATGATGTGGCGACATTCGTTGCACATTTTATTACCCTCCCTACCCCCACCCCGTCTCTGTAAGGAAGTTCCTTGTTTTCAATGGGACGCAGGGAGGGCTTCGTTCTAAATTCTTGATTCTGCTGGAGTTGTTTGCAGATTCTTGATGGCAAAGGGGTTAGGGGCGTTTTGACGGAGCTTTTAACTCTTAGCTTCTAGCTCCTAGCTCCTACCCCCGCAAATTCGCTTCGGCCTGCATAGGTTGTGAAGGACACTATGGAACGATTGTGCGCCAAAGGAGGGTAATTTTCTGCAAAAGGCCCGCCGCGAGCTTCTAGCTTTTTCAGGTTTTGGGACGGGTTGGGGTTCGTGCTATCCCACCCATGACCGCGATGAGGCTGCGGTCATGGATGGGGCACCCGGCTTCCAGGTAGTGGGCCAGATGATTTCCACAGGCCCAAATTCACCTGAGAGTAGGTGGCAAAAGCGGCTTGAGTCCAAGAGCTGTCGATTCCGGTATGGTTCGTTCCTTGTTGAGCCAATCCCAAACCCATTGAGGCATGAGCCCTACAGCTATTAGGGGATCGGTTAGTTCAAGGATGAGGACGCTGTCCTCAGGTCCGAGGACAGCGCGAATCCACCCGTTCCATTCGAGGAAGCTCCTGCTTGTATATACGATCCAGTTATTACCTCCATACATAATCCAATCTTCCGCAAGATCGAAAATCGGCGTCAGCTCCTTCAGCTTAGCTGGGCCTCTCCAGATAAATCCGATATGGAGGTACTGTCCATTCAACGCGTTGGCCCTCCGTTTCGTTGCATTGGCATTGAGGCTGATGCCGTGCCAGGTGAGACTTGGATAGCATTCTCGGACGGAACGGAGGTATGCCCTTTTGCTGCCAGTAACATCTGGTGTTCTGACCACTGCATCCCATCCAAGAGGGCTTCTGCCGGGTGTTTATCGCAGAACTTTAGGAATGGCATATACCAAAGAAAGAAGGTTCCAACAGCCAGAATCATCGCTGCCAACTTCATCCAATCAGAGTGAAGACTCCATGCAACGATCAGAATTCCAGCCACCAAAGGCCCTACCACGACGGCAGATTTTCCCAAGAGACCACTCCCCCACCGAAATACGCCGCCGTATCCCTTAAACGCCGCATTCAGTGTCTTGTCGTCAAGCATTGAAGTGTCTCGGGTTGCATAGTTGCACACTGAGGCGTTCCCGATGTACACTTTTCCTCTGTACCCGGAAGGGCCGCAACGAAAACCCACGCATCCCGCCAAGAATGAAAGTGGGGTTTCGGAGTTCAATATGCTGCTCTGATATTACTCCTAGATTTGCTATGCCGCTTGGAAGATTCCATCCAGAATTGACCGCCCATCCAGCAACTTCACCATTTCTTCAATTGACCAAACGTGATTTTGAGATTCCCGCTTCCATCGCAGGGGTAACACGCAACGTTTGATGCACACGGCAGAAGTTGTAGTAAAAAAAATAGATAGCAAGCATGTGCTCATGGTTTTCCAGCTTCTTTGAGAAGGCATTCGTGAGCCGAGTAAACCGCCGCATCGACATCCGCATGGTGCGTTTGGACCCCAGGTGCGGATAGTTCTACCATAGACGCTGCAACCGCAAGCGGCGGCCCTGCGCCAAGGATGGATTCAGGATGCTTTCAGCAGACGCAATCATCGACCTGCACGACCAACGGACTCGCGCGTGGCATCTGGCGCCAGAGAACCTGGGCGAACCCGCGCCGTCCAGCATCAACTCAAATACGAAATTAGATTGGCTTGGCCTGGTGGCCTGCCAGCATGGCGCCAACTTCGACCTCTGGCATATTGAAGACGAGGCTCGCGCACCGGGCGCGATGGACGCGGAACTGGCCGGCGTGAAGCGCCAGGTAGACCAAACCAACCAGCGCCGCAACGATCTGGCCGAGGAACTGGACCGCGCGCTGCTTGGCTGGCTTGCAACCCAGGGCCTGCCCAACCTGGAAGCCCCGCTGCACTCCGAGTCGCCGGGGTTGATCATCGACCGGCTGTCCATCCTGGCGCTGAAGATCTACCACACTCGCGAAGAGACCGAACGCAATGATGCACCGCCAGGCCACGCCGGGCGGAACCGCGAGCGGCTGGCCATATTGGAGGAACAGCGCGCCGACCTGGCCGGCTGCCTGGATGCGTTGTGGCGGGAGACCCTCAAGGGGACGCGGCGCTTCAAGCTCTACCGGCAACTGAAGATGTACAACGACCCGTCTCTGAACCCGGCGATCTACCGAAAACAATCCAATGAACCGGGCGTATAAGTCGCACTTTCCGGGCTGCCCATTTGACGTAGCACGGGGTTGTGCGTATAAAGAGGGCCTGAGGAGCGCAATTCCCAAGCGCAGGTTTTCAGCCGGCAGCAATGCGGCTCAACCGAGCGTCCGGGGATGTGCTCTCACGGCAAACCCATGACGCACGAGGACAGATCCGGGGCTCCCGGCCGCAAGAAAACAACCCCAACGGGCACGGGACCCGCTTTCCAGCACTACCAGGCGGCCGTGCATCTGTTGCAGCAAGGGAAATACGAGAAGGCGCTGGCCGCCTTTCAAAAACTGCTTCCCGAGGCGCCGGCCGAGATCAAGGAACGCTGCCAGATGTATATCAGCACCTGCCAGCGGCAACTGGAGCGGCCAAGCCTGGCTTTCGCCACGCCCGAGGAACATTACGACTACGCCATCTCGCAGTTGAACACCGGCTACTACGAAGAGGCGCGCGAGCAGTTCAGCAACATTCTGGCCGCCCATCCCGGCGCAGACTACGCGTTTTACGGGCTGGCCCTGCTGGACTCGATTACCGGGCGCACGCAGGATTGCCTCAGCAATCTGGCCCGGGCCATCGAACTGAACCCCAGGAATCGGCTCCAGGCCCGCGCAGACAACGACTTCCAGAGCATGGTGGACGATCCTCGCTTTACCGAGTTGCTGTATCCTGAGATTCCCTAAGGCCTGCTTTGAACGCTGCGACGCCTGCAAACACCCCACGATCGAGCCAGGAACTGTCTGAGGAGCCGTCTGCCGGCACGGAAGAGTCGGCCTTCGCCCAACCCGTGCGCGTAGTGGCCATCGGGGGCGGCACGGGGCTCTCTACGCTGCTGCGCGGACTGCGCCGGCACGTAACCGCGGCCGGGCATCCCGCCGCCGCGCCGGGGCCGATCTCCGACCTGGCCGCCGTGGTCACCGTGACCGACGACGGAGGGTCCTCCGGCCGCTTGCGCAAAGGCTTCAACATGCTCCCCCCCGGCGACCTGCGCAACTGCATGGTGGCGCTCAGCGAGGAAGAGGACCTGCTGGCCCGGCTTTTCAACCATCGCTTCCGCGCCGGCGATGCGCTCCAGGGGCACAACTTCGGCAACCTCTTCGTTGCCGCGCTGACTGAGATCACAGGCGACTTTGGCCAGGCCATTCAACTGGCGTCGAGGATTCTTGCCACTCGTGGACGCATCTACCCGGTGACCACCGCAAACGTCACCCTGGTGGCGCGCATGGACGACGGCTCGCTGGTGCGCGGCGAAACCGGCATCACCGCCAGCCGCCGCCGGATCGTCGAGCTGATGCTCGATCCCGTGGACGCCGCTCCCCTGCCCGAGACGCTGGAGGCCATCGAACGCGCCGATCTCATCACCGTGGGGCCGGGCTCGCTCTACACCTCACTGATCACCAATCTGCTGGTTCAGGGCATTCCTTCGGCTCTGACCAACGCACGCGGCGTGCGGGTCTACATCTGCAACCTGATGACCCAGGCCAACGAGAGCCTGGGACTGACCGCTTCCGAACACATTGAGCGCATCTACGAGCACACTCGCGCGCCCATCTTCGACTATGCGCTGGTGAACACCGCGCCCTTTTCGCCCGAAACACTGGCCCGCTATGCGGCCGAGGGGGCCTCGCCGATCGTTCCCGACATCGAACGCATCGAGGCCCTCGGCGTGCGCTGCATCGCCGGCGACTTCGCCAGCGAGGAGAGCGTCGTCCGCCACGCCGCCGGCCGCGTGACCGGCGCCCTGCTGGCGCTGGGACGCACGGCTCTTGCTGGCCGGGCTTGAGTTTTCTCTTTCCTGCCGATAGCGCGTTGCGATAGAGTGAAAGCTCGCGCGGCCAGGAGCCTGCGCGATCCATCAGGAGGTTCGATGCGCAAGACTCGAGTTTGGATCACTATGGGCTGTTGCCTGTTCGCATTGGCCGTCTTCGCCTGGGCGCAGTCCAACAGAAAGCCCGGCCTGTGGGAGATGACCACCAACATGACCTGGCAACAATCGCCCATGCCTCCGGGCATGACGATGCCCCCCGGCGCCCACTCACCCTTTGGCGGCGGCCCCATAACCGCGCAGGTCTGCCTTAGCCAGGCCATGATCGACAAGTACGGCGCCCCGATGCCGCAGAGTCGCAACGGCGAATGCCAGATCGCCAACGTGGTGATCAAGCCCAACAGCATGAGCGCGGACTGGATATGCAGCGGCAGGATGGCTGGCAAAGGAACTCTGGAGTCCTCGTGGGCCGATCCCAATCACGCCAGGGGCAAGGTGCACTTTGTCGGAGTCATGCAGTCCGGCCAGAATTCGAGGCCGGTCGAGTACACAATCGAGTCCTCCTCTATCTACAAAGGCCCCGACTGCGGCAGCGTGAAGCCCGCGCCCGTGCCAGGCAACTAGCGGGGAAGCAAACTTCGGCTGTTGAATCGGGCGGTTGACCTGCCCCGCGCCCTGTCATCCTGAGCGACCCGGAGCGCAGCGAAGGGGAGTCGAAGGACCTGCGGTTGTTCTTCACTTCGCAACGAGCGAAGCCGAGATGGGCCTGCGGTTGCCCTTCGCATTGGCCGCTTTCGGTTTTGACTGGGGCGGACTAAGTTATTGGTGTCTTTTGTGCTACCATTCCCGAGGCTGCTCACGCTCTCAGGCGGAAATACAAAGAGCGAAGGCGGGAGGAATGATGGCGCTAACAAAGAGCTTCAACGAGACAATCAAGAGCCGGCTCCAGCAAAGCGAAGGATTTCGCCGGGCGCTTCTCAAAGAGGCTGTCGGCTGCATGATCGCCGGAGATGTGGAGACGGGAAAATCCGTACTTCGCAAGTACATTAACGGGACAATTGGCTTTGTAAAGCTGGGAGCCGATCTTGACCGTTCGCCCAAGGTGCTGATGCGGATGTTCAGCACGACCGGCAATCCGCAGGCGAAGAACCTCTTCGAGATCGTCGCCTATCTGCAAAAGATCGAGGGAACAGTGCTTGAGGTGGTGGAGCGGGCGGCGGCCTAGCATCGATTCTTGAGTTTCAGAAACGAGACCTATGGCATTCGGTTACTTAGCTTTGCGGTCATCCTCTTTCCTGACCTTTGGTTGTGGAACGCACGTGAATGTCAAGCTGTCATTGAGTTGGTTCCTCATCTTTTGCTCTTGAATGCCTAGCGGAAGATTGTGGCGGGTTAACTCCCCAGCAATCCCGAAAAGGGTCCCAAGGCCCCCGGTTGCTAGTTGGGATATCCAATCCACCGAATTACTCGGAGACGTCACCATCGAACCGGCTACCACACCCGAAACAAGCCCTATTCCCGCTGACTTAAGCAGTGCTATATCTATCCTCTTCTTCTTCGATGAAACGATCTCCGAGGCCAGATCAGCACTTACCGCAGCCCATGTATCCCTTGCTTTTTCAAAAGTCACTTCGTTGTCAAGGTTACTCATTGCTGCTCTCATCGCCGCCACGCTTTCTTTTTCTCTGACAGTATTGATTATATGAGCGAAATCTTCCCCCGGCCCAGGTAGAGGCAAAGAAATGGGCTTCAAGGAGACCTCAACTTTGAAAACGTCTTGGTTAATTCCCGAAGGGACTCTCGAAAGGTATGGTAAGTCAGGCAAGCTCTTGCCATACCTTCCCTCAGATCCCTCATCCTGGCAGAACGGTCTGGCGAAGACCATTTCGGTCAAGCTTTGCAGCTGAGTAGCTGCCCCATCATCATGGAAAGTCTTCGCAAGCTGAACGGCGAGTGCCGTGCTGAAAACCACCTGTTCTGACTGGGGTGTATACCTCGGTGGATTGCCCGATTTGACTTTTTCCAAGTACGCTTTGGCACTTTCTGGATCATCGATGAATCCGACAAACTTCTTCGCAATCTCTGGTATTATGGCTCTAAATCTGGTCTTCAACCATTTTCTGTAGTCATCGTCCTCCAGTACGAATTTTAGTAGCCGTGCAAACTCCTGCATCAAGTCGCCGCCTAGCATGTTCTTGGAACCCGCCTCACGGTGGGCACTTTTGTTAGCTCCCATGAGAACTTCAAGTCTATTGTGAAACTGACCCTGCTCCTTAGTAAACCGAATGGACTGCCCTTTGTTATTGACGCTGTTTCTCAATAAGTGTGCTTTGCGCGCGGCGATCGGTTGTTGCAGGGCACGTTCCTGAAGATCCACGGGAAATCTTGCTGTCGGGCGCTTCAGAATCGTTAGCCCACCGCAATCGACTAACTGCTCCAGCAATCTAAAGCTGTGGTTATCTGAAAACCACGTAGCCATTCGCTTGCTCAACAGGAGCGTTTCATCTTGCGCGAGCACCTCATCATACAGGAGAGAAAGCAACATCTGATGCCAGAGAAACTCCTCGCGGTTTCCTGACGTAGGCGTGTTATCGCGCGCCCAGTCGACCATTACGATTGATCGTTTCATGACGACACTCCGCAGTCCTTCGGAGAGAACTGCTGGCATATTAACATTAATTTGTCTAATGAATCATTTTGATGTGGCACTTAAGGAGCTATTTCGGCAGATTCCTGCATCTTGATTTTGAGATGTGGGAGTCCTACCCTTCGACTGTTCGCTTCAACTGCCCGCAGGCGGCGAAGATATCGCGGCCGCGCGGCTTGCGCAGGTATGTGGGAATGCCCTCACCGGCCAGCGTGCTGCGGAAGGCTTCCACCACTTCGGGTTGCGGCGTGGCGTAATCGATGCCGGGACCGGGATTCCAGGCAATCAGATTGACCTTAGCGGGCAGGCCGGTGCGGCGAATGAGGCGGACGATTTCTTGGGCGTGCTCCGGAAGGTCGGTCACCCCGCCCAGCAGCACATATTCAAACGTAATTCGCTCGCGGGGGCGGAGTTGGATCTGGCGCACCGCGTTTACCACCGCGTCGATGGGCCACTTGCGGTTGATGGGCATGATCTCGTCACGAATCGCATCGTTGGGCGCGTTCAGGCTGATGGCCAGCTTGGGCCGCAGCTCTGCAGGCTCCTGGGCAAACCGCTCGATGCCGGGTACGATTCCAGAGGTGGAGACAGTCATCCGCCGCGGGCTCAGCCCCACTTCCTCCACCAGCAGCCGCACGGCGGCCATGAAGCTCGAGTAGTTGAGGAATGGTTCGCCCATACCCATGAAGACCAGGTTGACGCGGTCGCGGCCCACCACCACTCCGTGGCGGTCGAACACCGCGACCACCTGCCCCGCAATCTCGCCCGCGCTCAGGTTGCGCTGGAGGCCGAGTTTGGCGGTGAGGCAGAACCGGCAGTTGACGGCGCAACCCACCTGGCTGGAGACGCAGATGGTGGCCCGGTCCCAGGTCTTCCCCTTCCGGTCGTCCTGAGCGAGTTCCTCACGGACGGATTCTTGTTGGTTTTTTTGGTCTCCCACCCTTTCGCCAGAAAAAAGGCGAAAGGATGGGGCACGGGGCATTTCTGGAACATCCAGATCGCTCCCGTCGCCGGTTTCGCCGTTGTCGCCCTCCGGCATCCAGACGGTCTCCACGGTTTGAGCGTCCTGACCGTGACCCTGGCCCTGGACCAGATAGCGCTCTGTCCCATCCACCGATTGGAAGACCTGCGCAATCCGTGGCCGGCCCACCTCCCAGCCTTCGGCGGCCAGCCGCTGGCGCAGGGGTTTGGGCAGCGTCGTGATTTCATCCAGTGAACCGAGCCGCTGACGATACAACGCTTCAGCCAACTGCCGGCCGCGCCAGGCTGGTTCGCCCGCCTCCACCATCCGCGCCGCCAGCGCCTCCGCATCCAGGCCAAAGAACGGAGTCCGGCGTCCGCCTGCCGGGTCGATGGCGTTGAATGGAATTAGTTGGCTTGGATTCTCCATCACGGCTGGGCTCAGCATAGAGCATTTCTTCTCCTCATGCAGCCATGGCGGGTAGAGTCCGGGCGAAATCCGGCGCCTGCGCAGAGGTTCCTTAGGAGGAGTAGTCGGCGTTGATGTGGATGTATTGGACGGTGAGGTCGGTGGTCCAGAAGGTGCAGGAGCCTTGGCCCTGGTTTAGCTGGATGGCGATGGAGAACTCGCGTTGGGCGATGTAGGCGTGGGCGGCGGACTCGTCGAAGCCGGGGGCGCGGCCGCCGTCACGGCAGATGGGCAGGCTGCCGAACCAGATGTCGATGCGGTTGGGGTCGATTTGGGCGCCGGAGTAACCGATGGCGGCGATGAGACGGCCCCAGTTGGGATCGGCGCCGGCCCAGGCGGTTTTGACGAGAGGCGAATGGGCGATGGCTTTGGCGATGCGAAGAGCATCGGCATCCGTTGCCGCTCCTTCGATGTGCAATTCGACGACGTGAGTGACGCCTTCGCCGTCGGCGACGATCTGTCGGGCGAGCGAGGCGCAGACCTGGGTGAGGGCGGCGGCGAACTCGGCGTTATCGGGGCCGATGGTTGCGCCGCTGGCTCCGGAGGCGAGCAGCAGGACGGTGTCGTTGGTGGAGGTGTCGCCGTCAACGGAGATGCGGTTGAAGCTGATTTCGATGGCCTGGCGGAGGTAGGCGTCGAGGACGGCGGGCTCGACGGCGGCGTCGGTGAGGATGTAGACGAGCATGGTGGCGTGGGGTACGAGCTGAGGGTGAATCATGCCGGAGCCTTTGGCCAGGGCGGCGATGCGGATTTCTTTACTCGGGCCGGACGGGCAGGGGATGGCCGGACTGGCGATGGCCGGGTCCGAGATGGCTGGGTCTGGAACTTTAAGGCGGGCGAAGGCGGTTTTCTCGGCGGTGTCGGTGGTGAGGATGGCCTGGGCGACTTGCTGGAAGTGGTCGAAGTCGGAGCCGAGGGCGGCGGCGAGGGCGGGAAGGACGGCGATGAGCTTTTCAGCAGGGAGGGGGACGCCGATGACGCCGGTGGAAGATGGGAAAACTTCTTCGGGGAGGCAGTGGAAGAGCTGAGCGGCGGCGGCGCAGGTGGCGCGGGCGGCGGCGAGGCCGGCTTCACCGGCGGCGCAGTTGGCGTTGCCGGCGTTGATGGCGGCTACGCGGACGCGGCTGCCGGTGGCGCGGAGATGTTCCTTGTCGATGATCAAGGGCGCGGCGGTGACGCGGTTAGCGGTGAAGACGGCAGCGGCGCTGGCGGGGACGTCGGCCACGATGAGGGCGAAGTCGGCGCGGCCACTCTTTTTGAGGCCGGCTTTGGCAGCGGCAAAACGGAAGCCGCGGGGAAGGAGGAATTGGGAGGCGTCAGGCATGATGGTTAATCCATTTAATCTAACAGGTGGTTGGGGCAGGTGGGTGGGGGTGGGATGACGGAGAGCCGGATGGATGGCGCGGAGACTGTGGAGCAGAGCGAGTTTCTTGAACTGCGCCAGGTGGATATTGCGCGCGGGGAGCGGGTTGTGCTGCACGATGTAACCTTGCAGGTTCGCGCGGGGGAGCACGTGGCGATTCTGGGGCCGAATGGGTGCGGGAAGTCGACGCTGATCATGGCGATGACGTGCCAGGTTTATCCGATGGTGCGGCCGGGGATGGTGGCGCGGATTTTTGGGCGCGAGCGATGGGACCTGACCGAGTTGAGGAGGCACTTTGGGGTGGTGGCGGCTGGGCCGGCAGGGGAATTACCGGGAGAGCGGACGGCGGTGACAACGGGCTTGGATGCGGTGATTGCGGGATTCTTCTCGGCGTCGACGCTATGGCCGAATCTGCATGTGACGGCCGAGATGCGGGAGCGGGCCGTGGAGGCGCTGGAGCGGATGGAAGCGCTGCATTTGGCGGGGCAACTGGTGGGCGAAATGTCGGCTGGGGAGAGGCGGCGGATCCTGATTGCGCGGGCGCTGGTGCACCGGCCACGGCAACTATTGCTGGACGAGCCCTCGAACGCGCTGGACCTGGCGGCGCAACGGGAGCTGCGCGAGACGCTGCGGAGGCTGGCGCGGGAGGGAACGGGGCTGGTGTTGGTGACACATCATCTGGGCGATATTCTGCCGGAGATTGAGCGGGTGATTCTGATGCGGGGCGGGCGGATTGTGGGGGATGGGGCAAGGGAGGAATTGCTGACGGAGGCGAGGCTGAGCGAGCTGTTCCGTGCGCCGGTGAGGATTGGACGGGATGAGGAGTGGCTGCATAGCTGGTGAGGGAACAGAGAATAGGGAATAGGGAATAGGGGGTGGTTGGGTCTTGATGGCGGCAAAAACTTTTCTTGACGGGCGGAGGCCGGCAGGATAGGTTAACCGTACACGGGAAAGGAGGTTGATCCAGCCGATGCAAAAAGATTATTCCAGTTGTTTGGTACGTGAGGTGACTGAGGCCTGAGGCCCAAGCGCCCCAGCCCCAGATAAGACCCGGCGGAGGGTATTTCCGTCCACGGCTCTGGCACTCGCGGTAGGCGCGAAGGCCTCCAGTCCAATCCCAACAGCCCACCGGCAGCGGCCTGAGCGGTAAGTGCTCAGGCCGCTGTTGCTTTTGGGGTGCGTGGCGGGCGGGCGTGCGGTAGACTTGGACCCGATGCGGGTGTTTGGGATCGATTGCGGGACGGAGATTACGGGGTTCGGGGTCGTGGAGTCGGAGAACTCCGGGCGGGAGCCCAAGCTGGTGTGCAAAGCGATGGGGGCAATCCGGCTGAAGAAGGCGCTTTCGACGCCGGAGCGGCTGGAGCAGGTGTTCAGGGAGTTGTCGGCGGAGCTGGAACGGTGGAAGCCGGACGCGGTGGCGATCGAGGAGGTTTTCTACTCAGTGAACGCCAAGTCGGCGCTGAAATTGGGGCAGGTGCGGGGCGTGGCGCTGCTGGCGGCGGCTACGCAGGGGCTGCCGGTGGCCGAGTATGCGCCGCTGAAGATCAAGTCGAGCGTGGTGGGCTACGGGCTGGCGAAGAAGGAGCAGGTACAGTTCATGGTGGCGCGGCTGCTGGAGTTGAAAGAAGTACCGGAACCGGCGGACGCGGCGGATGCGCTGGCGATTGCGATTTGCCACATTCATACGGCGCAGACGCTGAGCTTGCAGGGCGTGGGGCGATGAGAGCGGCGTGGCTGGCTTTGGCCGTGGCTGCGCAGGCTCGGGCGGAAGGATAAACAGGCTGCAAAGAAATTCAGGCGTAACTTTCACTGGAAACAAGTGTCCTATATATGTCGGCCTGCGGCGGCAGTATGGATTGCGGCCGGTGGACGGTGAAAAGGCGAGCCGGGGCGGGCAGGGGAGGCGGGTTCCATGCAGAGCATTGCGAATCGCGGAGTGTTGGTTGGACGTCTTTTGGGCGCCTGGAAGCTGGGGTTGACGGGATTTGCCGTGGGCGCGGTCTTGCTGGCATCTGCGATGCGGGGCGAGGATGCGGCGCCGGCGCCGGGAACGCGGGCGGTGCGGCTGAGCAGCGTGGACGGGAAGGTGAGGATCTCGCAGGGCAGCCAGATGCTGGCCGATGCGGCGGTGGGGAATACGCCGCTGTTTGAGGGGACCCAGGTGGTGACCGATGACGACGGCCGGGCGGAGATACAGTTTGAAGACGGGAGCGTGGCGCGGCTTTCGCCGAACAGCTCGCTTACGCTGACGGTGCTGCGCGGGCAGGGCGCGAGCGGCCAAGCGGAGGTGGTGCTGGATGCCGGGCTGGGCTACTTTGAGCTGGAGGGCGGGACGCAGACCGGGACGATTCGGGTGCGGTTCGGAGACAGCGTGGTGACGGCGGGCGGTCTTGCCGTGCTGCGCATCAACCTGGACAACTCTTCGGGCGAGTTGGCGGTCTTCGCGGGCAATGCGCACCTGGAGCGCGGCAATGCGCTGGCGCTGGATTTGCACGGCGGCGAGAGCGTGGCCCTGAACGGCGCCGACCATTCTCAATACAACCTGGCGGAATCCATCGAGCCGGACTCCTGGGACACATGGAACGCCGACCGCGACCAGATGCTGACGGGCGAGGCCGCGGCAAAGACCGGGGCGACGAACAGCTTTGCCGACAACGGCAACCCTGCGTGGAACGACCTGGACGCGAACGGGAACTGGTACAACGTGCCGGGGCAGGGATATGTCTGGTCGCCGTATGAGGCCGCCGACACGGGGTTTGATCCGTATGGGAACGGGAACTGGATGTGGACGCCGCGTTTTGGCTACATCTGGGTATCGGGCTATGGGTGGGGCTATATGCCGTTCCAGTGCGGAAACTGGAACTGGTACGACACATTCGGCTGGGGTTGGGAGCCGGGAATGAACGGGTGCGGGACATGGTGGGGGATGGGCTTTTATGGCGGCCCCTATATCGGCTCAAGATTTGGCGGCTATCGGCCCCCGTTGCGCCCTCGCCGGCCGCATCCATATACCAGCGGCGGCAATCATCCGGCTAACCCGATGATTGCCGTGAACCGGCGATTCCCGAGCGGGACCACCCCACTGCCGGCGCGCGACAGGACGACTGTGGTTTCGATTGCCGGGCGTTCGGTGCAGGCGCTGCGGTCGCTGAGCCCGCGGCCGCAGTATGCACGCACGGCTTCAGGGTTTGTGAATCGGACGGCCTCTCCGGGAATGGGGACGACGGGTGGGGCGGCACGCGCCGGCGGGCCTAATTTTGGCGGCAGCCGGGCGGGTGGTTCGGCTAATTCGCCTGGGGCAAGGAGCTCCGGCGGCAGCCAACATGGATCGACGGCGA